>Ga0197142_1002042_pt1 | contig 17961 bp, 12 predicted proteins | sample GBS60_MetaG_FD_148614 | JGI IMG/M metagenome (GOLD analysis project Ga0197142, IMG submission 148614) | Sediment microbial communities from Great Boiling Springs, Gerlach, Nevada, United States - GBS 60_MetaG | ecosystem: Environmental > Aquatic > Thermal springs > Hot (42-90C) > Sediment...
CCGTGCATGAGCGGGGAGTAGATGCGTTGATTGATTCCATTGAGCTTGCAAGTGTGTTAGAGGCGCGCAATGTTATCGTGCATGCAAGCGACGTATTGCCCAAGATAGCAAATGGTAGGCTCGAGAGGGCACGTGGAGTGCTGAGAGAAATGGCTGGAGTGGCACAAGAATCCGGTATTGTTCTGGCGCTGGAGAATCTTCCACCGGGTTACTTAGGTCATACTCCCGGCGAAATAGTAGCGCTCTTGGATGGAATCGATCCGGAGTCGATAGGAATATGCTTCGACACAGGTCATGCAAATCTTTCTGGCGAGTTTATCGAGTTTGCCGAGAGCATGCTAGTGCGCGCGGTGACTACCCATATTCACGATAATAACGGTAGAGAAGATCAGCACTTATTTCCCGGATACGGCAACATAAACTGGCAGGAGTTTGGAGCAGTATATCGCAGACTCGGTTCTACAGCCAGTTTGATGCTGGAATGTGTTCCTCCTAAAGGCATGTCATGGAGCGATGCATTCCAGAGATTGCGAAGCGCACTTGGAGAATAGGCTTGTAGATTGGCCTTATTTTCTTTTTATTGTTAGTTAATCGCTAAATCCGCCTCTGGGATATTTTAAGACGAACTTCGATTCTAAGTTACAGTTTGCCTATACCACCAACATTCCTCGAGCATTATAAATCGGACAAAGCCCCTCAGTTACTCACTAACGATCTCGCCTAGCCAAGTAGGCGGTATTTGTGATTGCCGTTCTAAGCGTTCCGAGTCCAAATCTCGCGTTCGTTGGAATGGGGTCATAGCCTAGACAATACCAAAACTCAACTTGGTCTTCTAATTTCTCCAACGGAAGCCCAAGTACAGCCCCAATGATCTCAAAATCAGCTATCAGCTCAAGAAAAGGCAGCCTATCGCTACGTACTTATCTGAGCACAGCTTCTCTGAGACGAGTGAAATCTGTGCAGTCTTTCTTATGTTCCAAGCCGGGTATTAATAGGGTGTTTTCGATAACAAGATTACTGATTAAATTGGCAAAATGCCCACTAGTGAGCTGATGGCAATCGTTAGCGCACCGCCTTTAATCTAGTCTTCTGCTCGTAATAACTAGATCCTCAATAAGAGCGAATCGGTGCCTGCCCAGTTATTAGAGAATAATTTTGCGGAAAAAGTCGATTTGCATGTTAAATAGTTGCTCTCGATATGGCATCTATTTAGTGGCACAAACAACCATCTTTTCCTCCTTCCCTCCGGGCTTCGCAAGAGAGAGCGCGAAGCCTTTCTTTTTTGCAGAGAACGAAGAAACGATTAGCGTTGACCGCACGTTGATTTGATGCTATGTTGGTACCGGCAAACGAGTTCATCCTTAGATGTGCGTAGTAGGTTGCGCGCAAACACTAAACATTTGTCAGCCCTGTTGTGTTCTTTGCTGACACTGGCATTTACCTCGGGTGCAGTTATCGCAGCAGAACCGCTGCTATAAAGCGATCAAGGAGGTAAAACCTACGGCCCAAGTCTGTCCGACTCCGTCGGGTACATGGTCACTGCCTTTGCCCGGTCAGGGTATCGAAGGTTTCCTTGACTATTGGATCAATATCCTAAATGGTATCGGGGCAAGCAAGGTCGATGGTCTCATTATCCACTCCTAATCAAATATCTACTATAACTTCCGCGTATATCGTAACTATTTGAACGTACTCCCGTCGGCATTTCGTACCAAACCGGTTTACATAACCGAATGCGACCAGAACGTAGAATGTGTGCCGATTCACCTCCCACTCTGGAGCAACTGTGACGACGAATCCGTAATGATACTCCGCGACATCCGGCACCAACGGTTGCTATACGATAAGTCAATGTGTAGTTAGGCGATCCTTTTCAACAATCTCCTCTCGAATATCGATCGGCTTTGTAATTGTCTACATTTCTACTTCATTAATGATTAGCTTAAACTTGTAGCCGAAGAAATCGGCAGCTCGGCGACACATAAGCATCCGGCTGAGAAAGATCTCGAAATATTCCATTACTGATGCGGATCGTTCATCTGTAGTAAGCTCCAGGTTGATGCTCTTATTTTCCGTATCAACCCTTAGTATCGAGCGTTGAACAGAGAAGTTAACGCGATCGTGGATATCAAAAGTAAGTGGGTTCTGGTTCTGTACGCGCGAATGGTGGACATCGGACTTGTCCGCAATTATGAGTGCTGCACCAATTGCGCTGATAGGTGCTCCGTGTTCCTCTTCATGATTGCCTATAGCTGCAATTACCTGAGCAATTTCCTTCGGCGGCATACCTATCTCGCTGAGCAGATTATAGGCCATCAGCGCGGAAGTATCCGGATGACCGAGACGGTTGACGGAATTGCCTACGTCATGCAGATAGCCCGCGATTGCCGCCAGTTCTGCAGTGCGACCGTCCTGTCCTAAGCTAACAATAATATTTCGGGCCGTTTCTGCGACTATCCCCGCGTGTCGGAAGCCGTGTTCCGTGTATCCGAGAGCATACATCTGCTCGTTTGCGGCTTCGAGAAAAACTCTAACTTTCGGGTCGCGTCTGACGCGATCCAGCGTAACTACGTTTTCTTGTGTATCCATTTTCTGTCTCCTGGCGACAAGAATCGTCATGAACCGACGCCTTATGTGTTCGATACTTTGAGAGAAACTCTTTGCGAAATTCAGTAAGGCGCCCCTGGTCAATTGCTTCCCTTATTCTTTCCATAAGTCGCGCGTAGAAATATAGATTGTGATAAGTTGCAAGACGGGAGGCAAGTATCTCGTCGCATTTATAAAGATGGCGCAGATAGGCGGCCGAGTAGTTCCGACAAGCCCAACAATCACATTCCGGATCTACAGGCGAGAAATCGTTTATAAACCTGTTATTTTTGATATTAATTCGACCGTAGGTAGTATATAGCGAGCCATTTCGACCTAAGCGCGTCGGGAGAACGCAGTCGAACATATCAATTCCTCGAATGACAGAATCGATCAAGTCTTCTGGGGTGCCAACCCCCATAAGATAGCGCGGTTTGTTGTCGGGCAAATATGGCACGCTCCACTCGACAGCTCTCATCATAAGATCTTTGCCCTCACCAACCGAAACCCCGCCGACGGCAATGCCGTCTGTATCCAGCGATGCAATAAACTCTGCGCTTTCGCGACGCAGGTCTTCATATACGCTGCCCTGAACAATGCCAAAGAATGCCTGTCGTGGATCCCTTGCGGCAAGTGAACGCTTGGCCCACTCGTGAGTGCGGTTCATGGCTGCGGCTGCATAATCTTTTTCGCACGGATACGGCGCGCACTCGTCGAACGCCATAACTATATCCGCTCCTAAAGCACTTTGTATTTCCATTACCCGCTCCGGAGTGAACTTGTGATAGGATCCGTCCACATAAGATCGAAACAAGACGCCGTCCTCACCAATCTTGCGAATATGCTCCAGGCTGAAGACCTGAAAACCGCCACTATCGGTAAGAATGGCACCGTTCCAATTTATAAATCGGTGCAACCCACCAGCCAATCTAATTATTTCATGACCAGGGCGCAAATAGAGATGATAAGTGTTGCCGAGGATCAGCCGAAAACCCATCTCGCTTAGTTCTTCTTGACTCATGGCCTTAACTGTTCCCTGGGTGCCTACAGGCATGAAAACAGGTGTCTCGACCACAGCGTTGGCGAGATGAATTCTTCCTCTGCGAGCAAGTGTACGAGGGTCTTTTGATAATATCTCGAATCTAATAATTGTTCTCCGATTAATCCCGGTTTTTTTACAGAAATATGATACCTAAATGTTCCGGATCGGGCAAGCAAGCGTCTACGTATCCCAGACAAGGCTTTACTATATTGATCATTGGATAAACAGTCAACGCACAGGAACATTATCAGATATCACCCAATTGCTATTTCCTACTCTTTCGACGACTTATCTGCGCGTAACTTCGAGGAAACTGTACCGGTGTTTGTTTTGCTTTTGCGATTACAATAAGCTGTCTAACTATGTCCGTACAAGGAATATGCGTTCGAACAATCTTTTCTACGACTCCGCCCAGTTGGCCAATAATGGGTCTTGCAGCGGTGAGTTCGTCGTGTATTTCATCGCCTTTGGAAGCGATTATACCACCGCCTATACGTACAAGCGGTAGACAGAGCTCGGCGAGTATCTTCAATTCAGCAAGGGCACGAGCTACCGCCACGTCGAATTGTTCGCGATAATTCTTTTGATGGGCGAGGTCCTCCGCGCGTCCGTGGATGGTTTCCACGCCTTCCAAGGCCAATTCTGATATCGCATGTTCTAAGAATCTGACCTTTTTTGCCGTGGAGTCAAGAAGCACTACTCGCAGATCCGGACGGGCGATCTTTATTGGGATGCCAGGGAAACCCGCTCCTGCGCCGATGTCTATGACCGATACTCCTTCAGCAAATTCAAAAGCCCACAAATACAATAGCGAGTCCAGATAATGCTTCGTAACTATGTCTTGTGGTTCAGTAATGCGAGTTAGATTCAACTGCCTATTTGTATCGACAAGAAGCGATGCAAATCTGTCCAGGAGATCGAGCTGCCGATCGGAAAGATCAATTCCTAACTCGAATGCACCAGCTTTCATAACATCCAGAGGAATGAATGCCATGGCTGTTTTTCCCCTTTTTCCAAGGTTCCAAGTCTTCCTCCAAAATGAGAAGCGAAAAATGCCGTATATGATTTAGGTAGAGCCAATATCAATTGAGGGAAGACAGACGATAAGCAGAACAAGCCGTCCTCCTTGATATAATAGAAGGCGGCTTGTCTGTGATTATCCAGCTTGTATTAATTTGTTCCGTCAAGCGATATTCAGTTTTTCCGGTATTGAGTTTATCCACGTTCTTCGACAGTTAACCCTGTGCGGATGTTCCTATTTTCGGCCTGAATTGTTCTAAATAAATCGACAGAATCGCCACATCAGCCGGAGTCACGCCGGGTATACGCGACGCTTGACCTATGGTACACGGACGAACCATGCCGAGTTTTTCTCTGGCCTCGGCGGAAAGAGATCGGATTATGGAATAATCGATATCCTCCGGTATTGGCTTATCCTCCATCTTTCTTGCTTGCGCAACCTGAATGTGTTGGCGTTCGATGTAGCCGCGGTATTTAATCGAGAGCTCGACTTGTTCAGCAACGGCAGTGAAGAGCGGGGAGTCAGGTGACAGAATTGGAGAGCCTCCCGTAGAACAGATTACGTCTATGTAGCAAATGCCAGGCCTTCGGAGAATTTCTTCGAGAGAGCACGAACGATCGTTTAGCTCGATGCCCAGCGCATTCAAGATATTAGTATCTGATGGCCGGACGAACGTAGTTCGCAAACGCTCGATTTCGCTCTCGATTAGTCGACGCTTTTCCTGAAAGATTTCCCAGCGGCGGTTATCCACCAACCCGATCTCGCGACCGATGGGGGTAAGGCGAAGGTCCGCGTTGTCCTGTCGCAGAAGCAGTCTATACTCCGCCCTGGAAGTAAGCAATCTATATGGATCGTTTACTCCCTTAGTTACAAGATCGTCTATAAGAACGCCTATGTAGCCTTGGTCACGTCTGATTATAATGGGTTCTTTACCTTGGAGCTTCCTGCAGGCATTGATGCCTGCCATAAGTCCTTGCGCAGCCGCTTCTTCATAACCTGAGGTTCCGTTGATCTGGCCTGCAAAGAATAAACCTTCTACCAACTTTGTCTCCAGCGACGGTTTGAGTTGGGTAGGCGGAGCAAAGTCATACTCAATCGCATAGCCTGGTCTGAACATGTGTACATCTTCCAGTCCAGGTATTGTGCGTAGGAACTCAAGTTGCACTTCTTCTGGCAAGCTAGTGGACATTCCCTGAACATATATCTCGTCTGTGTCCCATCCTTCCTGTTCCAAAAAAACCTGATGACGCAGCTTATCGGGGAAGCGAACCATTTTGTCCTCGATAGACGGGCAATAACGTGGTCCTACTCCCTTAATTCGCCCACCATACATCGCAGAACGCTCCAAATTTCGCATAATCACTTCGCGCGTTCGTTCGTTGGTGTAGGTTAGATAGCATGGTAACAGGTTTTCGCGTTCAATTTTGCCCGAGATAAAAGAAAACGGTCCTGCGTCAGGCTCAGAATCTTGCCGTTCACATTTCGAAAAGTCAATCGTCTTTTTGTCTACGCGCGCTGTTGTACCAGTCTTTAGGCGGCCGAGCTTAAAACCAAGAGCACGTAGCGAATCGGAGAGCTTCTCAGCGGCAAACTCTCCAGCCCTGCCTGCGGAGAACTGTGTCTCGCCTATGTGAATCAAACCGTTCAAGAATGTGCCTGTAGTGACGATCACACACTTGCCAGCATATTCAATCCCCGTCTGTGTGCGGACTCCTGCAATCCTCTTATTCTCTCCTGCCCTTTCGACTATAACCTCTTCTACCATTGCTTGACATAGGTCCAAGTAGGGTTGCGACATAAGCGTGTAGCGCATGTGATCTTCATAGCGCCGCTTATCTACCTGTGCACGCAGAGCACGAACCGCCGGACCTTTGCCCGTGTTGAGCATTCGGATGTGTGTGTATGTTGCATCTGTAGTAATTGCCTGTTGACCGCCTAGAGCGTCAATCTCTCGCACAAGATGGCCTTTTGCTGGACCACCTATGCTGCAGTTGCATGCCATCTGTGCAATTGTGTTGATGTTTATGGTAAGGAGAAGAGTATTAAAGCCCATCCGAGCAGTGGCCAGAGCCGCTTCGCAGCCCGCATGTCCCGCTCCGATTACTATCACATCGTAACTTCGCATAATATAATTATATCACTTGGTAACGAACCATCTGTCTTACAAGGCCCCAGTCCGTATTTGCTTCCTGGTGTTTTGTTTGTTGACTTGTGCAAGCAAGCGATCACTTGCATTTCCTGGATCCAGCGAAGAAAATCGTTCCAAAGCGTCGTGGAAAATGGAACCGCGGTGGGTGGTAGAGCGTAGGTGACCAAGCCTGAACTCGGCAGGTTCTGGTGCGATGTCGATACGATAGAGATTCGCCCTCCAACGCTCACCTGAGCGCGGGGTTTGGCGGCCAAGTCTCGCAAACGGAATTGCCAGCTCGCAAGTCCAGCCGCGATCCGTATCCGCACGATCGTCGAGTGTGCCGTTCACGAAAATACCCAATCGTACCTATTCGCAATTCTAGCCAAATGCTTACCATCCGTCAGAATTCAGTCCAATCCGGATTTACTTACTATGTAGGCGTCGAAGATCACGTTGCGAGGACTAACATTGAATTCTTCGGTTTGCTTCGATGGAGGTATTATGAGAATTGAAACCTAAAATACGCTTTGAAAAATTCCGAAATGACTGGACACACTGAACTATGAGCTACAAAATCGGTATCAACACCATTAAACTGCAACCGGCTGAGAGGCTCGGACATACGGAATACTGCAGTAACTATGCGCTAGTTAGAGCCGTCACCGGCAAAGATCCTTGCGCGGATGCCACGGCTTGGAAAGATTTTCACGACGCCTGGCAATATGACTTCCTCTTTGTTACCAATGACGGTCCTGTACCTTGGGACAAGCGAGGACGTGTAACAGATATGGGACACGCGGAGTTCTTGGAAGGCGGCATCGACCGCAGAGATACCGTCATATGCCCATTTACAGATGTGGAAGATGTGCTTGCATTCGACGCTGTGGAAGAATACGGATTGCCGGATTTCGATGAGCTCACAACGTTCTACGAACAATGTTATCGCAAAGGACAACAAGCAAATCCAGATCAGGTCTACACCGGCGGTTACTATCGAACCATCGTATCTGGGGCAATTGCTGCGTTTGGGTGGGATATGTTGTTGGCAGCTGCGGCAGATAGAGAGCGCTTCGATAGAGTATTGGAGAGCTTTTTCCAACTCACCTTACACCACGTGAAAGCTTGGGCCAGGACCTCCATAGAAGTATTTATTCAGCACGATGACATAGTATGGACCCAGGGTGCTTTTATGCACCCGGATTTCTATCGAAGTTCCATATTCCCACGATTCGCCAAGCTCTGGCAGGTACTTCACGAGGCCAATAAGATTGTGCTCTTTTGCTCTGATGGCGATTTCACAGAGTTTGTGGACGACATCGCGGCAGCGGGCGCGGATGGGTTCATATTTGAGCCGTTGACGGATCTGGAATACATAGTAGAACGCTACGGCAAAACCAAAGCTATCTTCTCGAGCAAGGTGGATTGCCGAACTCTCACCTTTGGGCAGCCGGATCAGATTAGGCACGAGATCGACGAGACCCTCAAATTGGCCAAAAACTGCCCAGGATTCTTCTTCGCAGTGGGTAACCATATTCCCAGCAATGTGCCTGTAGATAACGCGCTCTACTATTTTGACTACCTCAGCTCGAATTGGGGAAGATAACTGGAGATTATACTGTCGACAAAAGGGTTGTAAGATGGGGGTCCTTTTTGTGTTACAATAGCAACCCGGGATTCGGAAGGTGTACGTTGAGACTCGATTATGATGCCTATTCGGTAGAGATCGGCGATAACATGCACGAACCCACCTAGTGGTGGTCGCGATCAATATTTTGCAGATGGGGAGAACAGAATGTCACCGCTATCCGTATGGGTGATGTATTTGGCAACAAACGCAACAAACCAATTGCCAATTTAAAAGCCTGATGCCGCTATTCGACCGTGACAGTCTTTGCCAGGTTTCTGGGTTGATCGATCGAAGGCCTGCGGCTATAGGCCACGTAGTAAGCTATTAACTGCATAGGAAGAGCAACGAGAACCGGTGAGAACAACTCTTCAGTTTCCGGAATACGTATCACCCGATCCACGTACTCTTCTATTACGGTGTCATGAGTGTTTGCTATGGCTATTACTTCGCCGGAACGTGCTTTAACCTCACGGATGTTTGAAAGCATCTTATCGTAAGTCTTAGACGCAACAGCGACTGCAATTGTGGCGAATGTAGGATCAATCATCGCAATTGGCCCATGCTTCATTTCACCCGCAGCATAACCCTCTGCGTGCATGTAGGAAATTTCTTTGATTTTCAGGGCGCCTTCAAGCGCGCTTGCCAAATTGATACCTCGTGCCATGTAGAGGAATCCGTTGAAGCAATAGTATCGCGACGCAATGTCTATTATATCTTGATAGTCGTTCAGAATGAGCTCAGCCTTCTGGGGCAGTTCCCACAGTGCATTTCTGAGCTGGGCCGCACGAGTTTCTTCAAGAGTTCCTCTAACTTGTGCAAAATAAAGCGCGATGAGATAAAGAACCATTAGTTGTGTCGTGTAAGCTTTGGTGCTTGCAACCGCGATTTCTGGGCCAGCATACGTATACAATACTCCATCCGACTCACGCGCCGCCATGCTTCCCACAACGTTTGTGATTGCTATCACTTTCGCGCCCTTTGCCTTGGCCTCGCGCAAACCAACAATTGTATCTAGTGTCTCGCCCGATTGGCTTATCACTATTCCTAGCGTTCGTTCGTCTATGACCGGATCGCGATAACGCAACTCGGAGGCAACATCGATTTCCACAGGAATCCTACAGAGCGCTTCGATAGCGTATTTGCCGGCCATCGACGCATGATACGCAGTGCCACAAGCTATCATAACTATCCGATTGATGTTGCGAATCTCTTCATCTGTCAGATTGATTCCAGGCAACTCAACTCTGTCTTTATCGGGAGACAATCTCCCACGCATCGTTTCCCTGAGTGCCCAAGGTTGCTCGTGAATTTCTTTGAGCATAAAATGCTCGTAGCCTCCGCGTTCCGCCATCGCTGCGTCCCATTCGACTTGCACAGGCTCCTTAAAGACTAGTTTTCCGTTAAGGTCCATCAAAGTTACACCATCGCTGGTAACGACTGCAATATTGTCGTCGTCTACGTATATTACCTTGCGGGTATGTTTTAAAAATGCAGCCACATCTGAAGCCAAGAAACTTTCATTTTCGCCAAGTCCGATCACGAGCGGGCTATGACGACGGGCCGCTACAATTCGATCGGGTTCACCTTGTGCCAATACAACCAAGGCAAACGAACCTTCCAGTTCCAGCGCAGCCAAACGCACCGCCTCAGCCAGATCGTTCTTGTAGAAACTCTCGATCAAGTGCGCCACTACCTCTGTGTCTGTTTCCGATTTGAAAATGTGTCCAGCCTCGACCAATCGCTCTTTTAGCTCTGCATAGTTTTCGATAATACCGTTGTGTACGACGGTCAGCGAACCAGAGCAGTCTGCGTGGGGGTGCGCGTTCTCATCGGAAGGTCTTCCGTGAGTTGCCCATCGCGTGTGCCCGATTCCGACTTTACCCTTGGGGCATCGATCGTTTAGCGTAGACTCCAGCGCCTTGAGCTTGCCCACGCTCTTACGTATCTCTATCCCTTTGGTGTTCAGGATAGCTACTCCAGCCGAATCATAACCGCGATATTCCAAGCGTTTTAGACCATCTACTAGTATCGGACATGCTTCTTGCTTGCCTATGTAACCTACTATCCCGCACATACTAGTCTCCTAAACGCGACAAACTAAGATTCATTATGTTTAACGCGCTTCCGCAGGGGCACAATCTGGCAGAGCTCCAGGAACCTGAGGTTTATCGGGCTGTTCTGATGGCAATTCAGTACCCATTAGTAATCGAGCAGCTTCAGCTGCCCATTTCGTGATCTTAGCTAAGTCCACAAACCCTACAATCCTTACCGCATAGAGCACCTTACTCCCGGGGTCATAGGCGAAGCCTATATAGCCCGAGTTATCCGGTTGGGCATATAGCGCAAGCGCCCCGTTCAGCTTGACAACGCGACTGAATGTGCCGATCTTTGCCACGCCTCTATCCCATTGCTCGAGCATTCTATCTGGGCTCACATTGTTTCCATAAACAGCAACAATTGCTCTTATGTTTTTTATGCCGCTGATTGCTTCGGAAAGTTCCTTGAAGTTCAGACTCGAGAGCACTGCTCCGAGTTCTGCGGCTCCCTTGGCATTTATCCCGCCTGTGTCTATAGCCCTTGGCGCTATTTCGACAATCAAGTCGCCAATTGAAGGCAACACCTGTTTAACAATTCCCAAAACATCACTATCGCTGAAATTTATATCTGTTATTATCTTGCCGCCATAAGGGATATGAATTGCCGGCGGTGGGATAAGTCCTGTGTTAGATTCGGCCACCTGTCCCACTGCAGGTGAAATAGTCAAAGTAAAAAGAAACGCCCAGATGAAAAATAACTTGCCCAATTCTGCCACCTCCGGCTTTTATTATGCTTGTTTTGGCATCCGCAAACTAACTTCGCGTTATGAGGCTGTATATCCTGCGGGAATGCAAAAAAGCCCCCGGAACAATCCGGGGGCTTGATCAACAGAATGGGTGATCTAGAAGGTCACACCAAACTGCACGACGCCAAGTCCGCCTCGGTAATCCGTAGGATACGGACCGCTGGATCTGGCTCCGTCGTCGTAGTTGATAAATTGATACCCGATCTTCAGACCAGTGGTCGCGCTGAACTGATGAGCCAGTCCGATCGTCAGGTATACCTCTTCGGCATCGTCACGTGCCGCCCCGGTATTTACATCCGGATCGAACTTGACCCACTGACCGGAAAGGTCGAGCGTGTTGTTCTTCGAGAACGCCCACTTGATCGAGCCTTCCGCCTTCATGAGCTTGTCATCCTTGAAGCCCCATAGGCTGTTGGAAGGAGCAAAGTTGTCCTTAACCTCCAGCCACTCGCCGTTAAGCGCGATCTTCAGCGTGTCCATTACCGGGATAGTAATGTCGACATACGGACCCTTCACGTTCGTCGGGTTGGTCCAGCGGCCAATCTTATCCCAGTAACCTGCAGCGGCAAAGTTGCGACCGATATCCTTGTAACCGACGCCGATGCCGAACTTGCCGATCGTGGCTCCGAGTCTGCCATCCCAAGCAGCGTTCGAGTCATCAACGTCATTTACGCCTGACGGTGCTTTGTCGCTAGCAAGCGTATCGCACTGAGTCCAGCTTCCGTTGAGCGAGATTCCTGACAGGACCGGCAGCATAACGGACACGTCCGCACCAAACACACGGGCTTGATCGAGGTACGGAGAAGCGGTAAACGACGTCCGATCCCAAGCCTGGTAATACGTGACGCCAAGGGTTCCGTTCCACGGAATTCCAAACACGCCACGCAAACCAGCAGTCTGGGTGACCTGCTTAAGTCCGCCAACCGCGTGTCCCGTAGCAACTTGATGCAACACACCAATTCCAGCGGCCGCTCCAGTTGCTGTCGAGTATACACCCGAGTTCGGCTGACCGGTCAGACCGTTCACCAGGAAGTCGTTCGTGTCGTTCTTCGCCGCAAACAGAGTCAGATCGACGAAACCGAGATTCCAGGCAAGCTTAGCACCATCCATAGGATAGTTGCCGTCGTCGGTCTTGAGGATATTCGTGTAGCTATCCACGTCGATCTTCTTCAAAGTGTACGGCGTGAACTGGATTGGGAATCGACCTATCGTTAGAGCACCATTCCCGAGCGCCGACTCCACGTATAGATAATACGGGAAGAATGTGTCGCTCAGGTCGCCACCCACGCCGACACCTGGTGTCTTGCTAGTCGGCCTGAAGCCACCGACGTAGTCATCAACGTATGCCAGGTAATTCAGGTAGTTGCCGTAATTGATAGTCGCGTTCGCAGTCGTCTTGTCAGTAACTCGACCTACGATGTGCAGATCGAAGTCCTTGACGAAGCTGATATTGCGACCAAGAGCCGGGTTCATAACCCTGTTGTCCAGGTCCACAGCTTGCTGGAGGCTGCCTCTATCAGCTGGAGCAATTGCGAACACGTTCACGTCGCCGGTAAACCTCACACGGCGCACCTCAGCCTCCAAGGCCTCGACGCGAGCGGCCAAAGCGGCAACATCTCTCTTCAGAGCATCAACGTCGACTCCCAATGCAGCAAGCTCATCACGGAACTCGTCGATTAGCTTGCGCAAAGCGTCCACGTCGGCCTTCGTTGCCAAGTTCTGGGGGACCGACGGAAGCTCGCTCTTCTTAGCATAGTCCTGAAGAGCCTTGTCGAGCTCTTCCTTCGTAACCCCACCAACTCCAGGCTTGCCCATTTCAGCCCTGATAGTGTCCACCACGCGGGCAAGTGCGACGGCGAACTCATAGCGGGTCAGCGTACGCTTGCCGCCAAAAGTGCCGTCCGGATAACCAATCAGAAGGCCATCCGCCTGAAGCTGGTTAACCGCATCATACGCCCAGTGATCGGTCGGAACATCGGTGAACGCGCCCTGGGCGAACACCGGACCAGCGGTTACCAATACAGCCACTATTAGAAGATAAGCCGTTCTCTTCATTTACTGGTTCCTCCTCCTTGAATGTACCATTCGACAGGAGGGATTTCAGCACCAGCAACCTTATGGAACGCCGGACAGTCTCCATGTTACCTGCCTGTGCATCCCGCAGGGTCGCTTGAGCTTTTTCTCCCTCTGCCTATGCTATCACCTGCAGCCCTTACAGGCATCCTCGAGGAACTTTTCACCTCCTTTCCGGCCTGCGCTGCCATCGGTGTGATAGCTCGGTTGCCACGAATGTTAGCATACAAGCTAATTTCGTGTCAATACCTTATAGACGCTTACTTGCAGGGATGATTGCCGACTCCGAATATTTGTTATACATTCCATTTTCGGCATCAGAAAACGAATTCTTTCTCTCAAGCAGCCATTCAACTGAACAATCATATATTGCTTTCCCGCATTTGTATCTCGACAAACCGACTAATGAGTTTGAAAGAAAAGAATTTCAAAGCAAGAGGATCTAAAGCAGTTCTAAGGTGAAAAAGATTTGATGGCAACCGGTGCGAGTAATAAAATAATAAGAAACCTTGGTTAGGAAAGAACCCGACCAGACAAGAGTATTGCCACCCATCCGCAGAATTTGACCGATCTAGCGTTCATAAGCTACACTGATTGGAAAATATAAACATTGTTTTGGTTTAGCGATGCGGTCTTCGAATAGCAAAAACTGTCGCGAGAAAGATCCCTCCTCCAAGAACGGCGAGCGAAGACGGCTCGGGACTCACAGGTCCGCTAAGCCTGGAAAGAACCCCGGCGTTGTCCAGAATGTATATGCTGCCGTCTAGGGCAGCAGCGGGCGAACTGTATATGCCAGCGCCTATCGTCCGCGTCCACAATGTATTGCCATTCGAGGCATTAAGCGCCAACACGCTTCCAGACGGAGTGCCGAAGATAACCTTGCCTTCGCGATCGACTACCGGTGCGGAGTATACTGTGTCTCTGACCCAATAGGTCCATCTGATGCTTCCGTCTGGATTCAAGGCATAAAAGTTGAGGTCTGCACTGCCGAAATAGATAGAACCATCCCATCCAATTGCTGCAGGGGTCGTGATTTTTCCGTAAACTCTTCTGGCCCAAACCTGAGAGCCGTCGACCGGGCTTAGAGCATACATGTTATAGTCGGTACCGCCGACGTATATGACGCCGTTATCCCCCACCGCGCATGCGTTTGCCGCATAGACTGGCTTGTTTGATTTCCACTTGAGCGTGCCGTTGGCGTTAAGAGCATATAGGTACCCGTTGGTGGAGGGAACGTAGAATACGCTACCGTCGGGTGAGGATGTTACCCCGTATTTAAGTGCACCGCCTATGTAGTAGCTCCACCTTTCTTGACCGGTGGCAGGGTCAAGCGAGTAGACTCTGCCGTTGTCAGAGGCAAAGCATATGCTGCCGTTAACACCAACTGTAATAGCACCGGAAATTGACTGATTTCCTGCCCTGAACGGTGTTTGCCACTTCGGCGTGCCGTCAGGATACAGGGCATGCACAGCTCCTCCCGAGGTTCCAAAATAGATGGACCCATCCGCGGCGATTGCGGCACTTGTTATGATAATGTCACTTGTTACATAGCGCGGCCATGCAGGTGTTCCAACAGGATCAATGCCATAGAAACATCTGTCGTACGCTCCGTAGTATATGACCCCGCTTTGTCCAATTACCGGAGACGCACTGCAGCCGCTACCAGTTCTGTAGACCACCTGCGCAGTCGGGTTGTAGACAAGATGTATTCTTGCACGACCCGTACGCCGAATATCTCCTCTGAATTCTGCCCACTGTGGAGCAGCACATACCTGCGTGCTCCCTCCCATTATGTATATGTATACAAGTGCAGTCACAAAGTTCAGTCGAGCAAGCGCACTCAGACTCGCAAACGTGGCCCAATTGAAATCTTTCATTTCGATCCCTACCCCACCAACTAAGCTCACAGTTCACCACGACCATTACTGCAATAATTATGCCAATATGTATCAATATGAGTATATAAAGTGCTAAATAATGTATTAATGGATATATTATGGTTGTGGTTGTTCTCTTAAGAGTTGTATGATCGATACATATGGTGGAGCTTGTGACAAATATAATCAATATTGTGAATGATAGGTTTGAAACATTGTGGCGGCTGGGTATTATGCCTGGGCTGATAATAGTGGCGAGTAGGCGTAGCTCGCCGCATTTAAAACTAAATAGGCAAAAGGCCCAACATCTCCAACTGTCACGTAACTTAATCTCAAGGGAGTCGACACCCGAGAGCGGACAGACGCAAACCGCAGTAGAGGCCGCTGCGGTGTGAATTCTGGAGAATTAGGGTCTAGCAAGACGCACCTGTCGTCAGAACAAAAAGGGCTGAGAAGATGTGCGCTTCTCAGCCGAGGCCTCCAAGACGGTCATGGGTAGGGATCGCTTGTCGGCCATGCGCATTCTAGTCGCTGAATTATCTTGACGTCAAGATACCGGCGATAAGTTGCCACAAGTGCCCACACCCGAGAGTTGTGCATCGGACATGACCGATGCCCGAAGGATGCGAGTACTCGAAGGAGGTGGTGAGCATCGGCACTCAACCAATGCCGAACCCAGGCGCAGCTGTGCTGCCTGCGCCGCACTGACCAAATAAAGCAGCACGTAGACTCTCTGTTTACCTCAAGGAGGCTATGAGATGAAGAGGATCATATTTCTGGTATTAGCATTGTACGTGGCTCTGGCCGCTCCTGCTATGGCAGCGCGGGTGCAGAGCACAATGGTCACACATCTGTTCCAAGTGTATCAGGCCTGCCCGGCTGAGTCGCCTTGTCGCACCTTTACTGGTTACAAGAACAACGGCTTGGGCGACCCGGTTATCAGTGCTGCCCCAGGCATACTGGCAATCGATCCGGGCGGGCCAAATTGGCCAAACTACGTGGGTGCTGCTCAGCCCGGTGCGGGCCGATGGGTCTGTCCTACGCCCATCGAGGGGCCTGTGCCCTATACTATCAAGAACACGACGCTCGTTAAGGAGTGTCCTCGATTTGTGCAGTGCAGCACCGTGTTCCCTGCACGCAAGATCACCCAGCAAGGCACGCCAAACATCAGGCTTTGGTGGCCGTTGATGTACGAGACTCCGTCGTGCACCTTCACTCTGACAATTCTCTATGGCACGCCAGTCCTGTTCGACGATGACGGATCTGGTCCCAATCCGTGCGCTTGGGTCCATGTTGAGAAGTGGGTATGGCATGTAGATGCTACACTCCAGAGCCTCTCTCTGCTCTTGGAACTATTCCACGAGTTGCCGTTCGGCCTGGACGAGGTGCCACTGATTTCTGACGAGCCTCTCTACGATGCGCTGCAGGTAAAGCTTGTGGGTGACCCAGTTATGGGAATCCCTGGTGCTCTCCAGCTCTACCTGGCTGGCGATACCGCCGGAGCGGCAGCCTTGCTTGCAGACTTTGAGCTCGAGGTTATGGATGCTTGCATTTCCGTATCGCCGCCGTTCCCGAACCCGACTGGGCCAGGCACCGGAATTGCCAACACCGAAGAGAACCCGGCTTGCTGCAAGCTGCTTGTGGACGTGGAGTATATCCTTATGACCACTGGCATCGGCCAGCCCGGCAAGAAAGCCTAGAAACATCGAACCAGCAGTCATCCGGCCCGTGCAGGCCGGATGACTCAGCAGCTATCAGGAGTCGTTGATGCGGCTCTTATCATACACAATCAGATCTAATAATAAATACAATCTACTGGATTGCAAGGACTGAAGCTGACACCAAAGGGGCCAATAAGATAGGGATAACCAGCCCGATCGACGGCGAAACGAGGAGAAGCAAATTATGAAGAAGCAGATCCTATTCTTGCTTTGCGTCGCGCTATCCGTGGGCGCGGCTTCTGAAGTAGTCGCTTCTAAGTCGCAAACTGTACAATACGAGATAAAGCTCAAATCCGGAGCATTTGGAGATATGGGCACGCGGAAGATGTGGATCAAAGGAGACAACTTCCGCTGGGAGTACATGAGCGCCGGGCTTCCCCTTAAGCTCGTGAAGAATAGCAAAGGAATCTTCCTGATCCATCCGTGGAACAAGGTCGTAGGAAAATACCCGTCGCTTAGCAACCGCGGGGATCCTATTGCTTTGTTCCCCGGTCCCGCGGGCCCAATCGACTCATTTCTAAAGAAGGTCAAGGCTGTCAAGCGCGGAACGGAAAAGATAAACGGTGAGCTTTGTGATGTCTACACATACGCCGCGCCGGCTGATCGCAGGAATTGTCGCATCTGGATCAGCAAGAAGACTAGCAAACCCGTCAAGCTCACTATGGAAGGAGTTCGCGGCAAAGCAGATCCAATTATCGCGACATACAGTAAATTCGTCATCGGCGCGAATGTGCCTGACTCAATGTTCGAAATACCGAGTGGCTACCAGGTTAAACCAATGCCAAATTCCAACCGCGCATTTTCCGGGAAACCGGCAACAACCGTAAAAAACCGGAAAGAACCAGCCTGATTTGATTAGAGATTTTCCGTTTTCGGACCGGCTAGCGTTGAGTTCTTTAGATTCCATATAGTCTTGGGAATAACGCAGCCGGTCCGTTCACTACATACAACGAAAGGGGCAAATAATACGCCTATGAAGTACCTCGCAATCGTCACAATCGCGGTTTCAGCTGCACTCACAGGCTCGGCATCTAAACCCAT
>Ga0197142_1002044_pt1 | contig 17949 bp, 14 predicted proteins | sample GBS60_MetaG_FD_148614 | JGI IMG/M metagenome (GOLD analysis project Ga0197142, IMG submission 148614) | Sediment microbial communities from Great Boiling Springs, Gerlach, Nevada, United States - GBS 60_MetaG | ecosystem: Environmental > Aquatic > Thermal springs > Hot (42-90C) > Sediment...
CAGAAGATGCCCTAAAGGTTATTGCGGTCACGGAAGCGGCATACAAGTCAGCGAAGTTGGGACAGGCGGTCAAGGTGAGGCTCTGAAACTTCATCGTCCGAGAAGTTGCCCACCCAATTCCATTAGCCTCACAATCTCGTTCCGCATCCGTTCGGTAATGAGGGACAAGGCTTCACGCCGAGGGACATCGTTAGGTAATTGAGGCGTGAAAGGTTTACCGAAAACGATTGCAACGGGAGCAGGTTTGGGGATTGGCGCTTCCATCTTCCACGCCTCGTAAAAGCCGACAAGCCCGCAAGGGACGATGGGCACTTGCGCTTCAACTGCAATCATCGCCGGTCCAAGTTGAAACGGTCTCAACTTGCCGTGATCGCTGCGTGTTCCTTCTGGAAAGATGACCAAAGCATCGCCTTTGCGCAACTTCTGTATTGACAACCTCAACGCCCTTCTATCGGGCGCATCTTGCTCAACAGGAACGCAATCGGTGAGCCAAAGGAAAGTTCGGACAATTGGCAAGTAAAAGAGGGGTCGCTTGGCGACGAAACTGAAGGGGCGTGGGGCAAAAATTGCCAGCAAAATTGGGTCAAGGTAGGTCGGATGGTTTGAGACAATCAAAGTTCCACCGTCCATCGGAATGTTTTCCGTCCCAATCACTTTCGGTCTGAAAAGCAGCCAAGCCAAAACTTTTGCCGCCGGTTGAAGCAATCGGTAAGTTTTCATCTTCCCTTCCGTCATCATCGCAAACGCCCCGAAAAGAAGGATAAGGCACGACTGCGAAAATTGTTTGGGTGCAAGGCACAAAACGCTCCGAGTTGAAAATGTGGCAGAAACCTCAATCAACGCCAGCCACCGACTTTGCTACAACCTACTATTGCCATCGTAGCAAAGGTGTGGCAAAGAAAAAGGCGGTGATGGGATATGTTCAGTCCGCTTGAAGCGGAAATCATGCGAATAGTCTGGGCAAAGAAATCGGCGACTGTTCGGGAAGTTTGGCTGGAACTGAGAAGCGAAGGTAAACGGCTCGCCTACACGACCGTTATGACCGTCATGGTTCGGCTTTACGAGAAAGGAGTTTTGAGCCGGACGAAGGAAGGGAAGGGATACCGCTACTTCCCCAATCAGCCGCGAGAAACACTTTTGAAGCGGTTCGTGGATTCATTCGTTGACAGGCTCATAGCCATCTTCGGCGAACCTGCCATCTCATACTTGGCGGAAGTTAGCCGTCGCCGCAGGCGGTGATGAGTTGATGAGGTTGGTGCTCGTCGGATTTGTCCTTTGGCTCATCTCAAGCGCTCTTTTGGTTTCAATCGTCGGCAGCATATTGTGGCTGTCAAGGAAATTTTCACCGTTGCGAGATGCCGAAGGTTCAGAATGGGCTCGGTTGACAGCATTTGGTTTACTTGCACCGCCAAGTTTCGGGATCGCTTTCGCAATTGCTGGCTTGACTTCAGCGATTTTGTGTCCCGCCACATCTGTTCGCAACTACCACCTTTGCTTTCACTTGGCAAAGCATTTGTGCGGGCACGCATCGGCAACGACAATTTGGAAAAGTCATTTCCTACTCTTGGCGGCATTGGTGTGGCTTGGGGTGACGGGGGCGACAACAGTGATTTTGTCAAAGCGAGCAAAGTTGGTGAAGCGTTTCCGCCCCTCGCCAAAATTGAAGCAGGCTATTGCTCTCGCCCAACTTCCAAAAAACCTGCCCGTTTGGGAATCGGATGATGAAGCGCCAGCAGGTCTCGTCGGTGTCCTTTCTCCGTCTATCTTCGTCTCCCGAAAAACTGTCCGTCATTTGCCTTTGTCAGCCTTGACAATCATTTTGCGCCACGAATATGCCCATCTCGCTCGCAAGGACCATTGGCTTCGTTGGTTGCTTTTTGTCATTGCCTTAATCTTCGCCCCCATTCCTTTTGCCGTTTGGCTTCAAAGAGAGTGGCGATATGCTTGTGAGATGGCAGCCGATGACTTCGCTGCATCCGATTCCCAATTGGCTCGCTTGCTGACCAACGCTTTGAGGGCTGTTCAAGGTCTCACGGGACTCAACAATGAGCAATTACAACACCGCATTGAGCGCCTCAAAGCAAAACGCACAAAAAGCAAGTATGCAATTTGGGTTGGCGTCGGAGCAATCCTTTCAGGTTTGGTCTTAGGCGTTTTCGTCTTTTCGTTGCCATCCATCTGGCTCACCTTCCACTGCCTCGCCGAGGCATTGATTTTGAGGTGAGAATAGGTCTTCCGTTAAACTTTTCCAATCTTGACATCGCCCTTTTTGTGCATTACCATGAAAGCAGCCAGAAGCGAAAAAGGAGGGAGCACCAATGTGGAGAAAGGCTCTCTCTCTCGGTCATACTTTGGATGATTGTAGCGCCTTTAAAAGTAAAAGCACAAACTAACGACCCTCCCCCTTCAGGCAGTTGCTATGTCTTCTCACCTCACTCTTCCTCAATCGTTGAATATTCCCGCAGAGGAATGATTGTTTGGGAAATCACTCCGACATCTGCGACTGACTATGATTTCACTCCTTTGGGTTTGGAAGAGAACTTTGTCGTCATTGTTGGTTGGACTGACTTTGATGCAGGCGGAGAGTTTGGCTATTCTCCCGATGGCTACAATTTCTATCCTGTCAACAATCCAGAGTGGGTGAACGCATATCGTCCAAAGCCCGATTTTATTGGCATTTTGAGGATAGCGCCGATTTTGGATGACATTCCGATAGGGATTTATTCAGCGGTTACCCAACAACCGACAACGGTAGCGACAGTAGAGATGATATTGTGTTTTGATGGAGGAGCATATGGAGTTTTGCTTGCTTATACCAATATGTCGGGAGGAATTGTTTTTGCTCGCCGAACAGATACGGGACTTATTGAGCCTGTGGAGATACCTTATGACAAAAATGGCAACTTCATTGCAGATGTTTGGGAGTGGAACATGGGAATTTACCCAGCCGATGCCTTGGGAGATTTTGACAATTATCCAGTTGGAGATGGGACGCCCGGAGACGGTTTGTCAGTTTATGAGGAGTATCGTGGTTTAATGGTGCGCTATCTTTGGACTGTCTTCAACCCTTGGATCAAAGACATGTTCGTCATGAACTTTGGGGCAGTTCCAAGAGACCCAGAGAACGGGGATTGGAGTTTCATCATCCCTAACGATGCTATCACTGATCCCAATGGCTTTCCTGGTGCAGGGATGCCACTCCTTTGGCTTTTGAACGCCAATGAAGGGTCAGGTTATCCTTTGAGGGTTGTGAACTTCCTTTGGGGTTATGCCCACAGAAGGGATGTCTATGCTGCAATTGTAGTGCCAGGTAATGTGGATGATAACCCAGAAACAGATAAAGCATATGGAGTAACTTACGGACCAATTTGGGGAATTGGAATTTTTGGAGAGCCTCGTGCTCCTATTATTGAGATTGACCTTGAGAACATTGAAGAGGGGTTGGGATTGCCATGCGACGATTGTAACCAACCTGCTAACCGAGCAACTTGTGAAGAGTGTGCCCATCGTCAGAGACCTTTTCAACACTGTGGTCACTGCCAGACATTCCTTTATTGCTGTGATTGTGACAATGACAACCCGAACGATGAACAACAGTGTGGGGAATGTGGTTGGAATCTCCACAATTTATCTCAACAGCAGGTCTTGACATGGGTCGTTGGACATGAATTAGGGCACACAGTGCTTTGGCATCAACCTGATTATGGTCATCATTCTGGAGCAACAACTTATGACTGTCTGATTTGGCAATATGGGGACTGGAGAGTTAATCCGCCAACAGAATTTTGTGTTCAAAATCCAGGGTGTCAAACAAGATGGAAGTTGAACCCATAAAGGAGGGATGGGTAATGATGAAGGGAATTAGCAGCATCTATTGGGCGTTGGTAACATTGACCTTATCAACATGGCAAAGCAGTCTACTTTTAGCCAGTCCACCTATGAGACTTGAAAACCTTCCACCAGTTGCGCCAAAAGAAGCCGCAGAGAAACTCAAGCAAGCGGATGCTCTCTTAGAACAAGGCTTGTCTGCTGAACTGGCATATCGCCTAGCGTATGAAGTCTACCAGAAACATGGGGTCGTGAGGGCTGCATGGTTTCCGTCATGGTTATACAGGAAAACGAAAAGACCTTTACCTGACCCGAATGATCGTCTTGCGGTGATCGGTGCCGTTGTGGAAGGGGGTTATGGCTTACCTCTTAGCATGCTTCGTAGAGGGGCGACCAGCATTGGACTATTATTCAGAGCCAGTCGCGCTTTGGGGAATTACGAAGGAATAGTCAAGTGGGGAGAAATGTTGATTCAGGCTGGTAATGATTCCTACAGTCTCATCAAAACAGTGGAACATGCCCGCTTGGCTTTGGCTCAAGGCATAAAGCAATATCCATATCGCAGGTCTTCCAACAAAAACACATGGCGTCCTTTGCCTTTGAAGTTTCGTGAGGAAGACTACTTCATCTTAGTCCCACTTGACCAAGCCTGCAAAGTCTTGGGCATCCCCTTCCAATACAAGGTCAATCCAAAGACAGGCAAGAGGACAGGGGCAAAGATTGGGGAGAAGGGGCTTATTTCCCTGATGGGGCGTCCCTTTGCCAGGAACATCCGAGGGGAAGTAGATGACATGGCTTATGCGCCTTATGAAGAAGATGGAGTAGCTTGGGTTCCTTTTTACTGGTTGGCGAAGCAGGCAGGGATAAGAGGTTGGGAGGTAAGGAACGGGAAAATCTATGTTGCGCCAAAGTGAGGGCTAAGTCTAAGACTTTGCTGTGTTTCGCTGAGAGCCTGATTTTCTCAACCTCAAGGCGTTGCCGACGACGGTGATGGAACTGAGTGCCATAGCGACGGCTGCAACCATGGGGTTGAGTTTTCCTGCGGCTGCAAGGGGTAAAGCCGCCATGTTGTAAGCGAAAGCCCAAAACAGGTTTTGAGCCATGATTTGCTTGGTCTTCTTGGCTAAGGTCAAAAAGTCCGCCAAGACGGTCAACTTGCTGGTCACCATCAATGCGTCCGCTGCTTGGGCAGTCAATTCCGCTCCCGTCGCTAACGCTACACCGATGTCCGCTTGCGATAATGCAACGGCATCGTTGATTCCATCCCCGACCATGAGCACTCGTTCACCGTCTTTCTGCAAATCCCGCACCAGTTGCAATTTTCGCTGTGGGTTTGCGAGAGCCAAGACGCCATCGCAATTGAGTTGGTCTGCGACGAGCATCGCCACTTGCGGTTTATCTCCTGTAGCCAAAAAGACCTTAATGCCCATTTCCTTCAACCGCCGCACAGCCTCATAAGCGTCAGGTCGCAATTGGTCGGACAAAGCAATGCAGCCTGAAAATTCGCCGTCAAGCCAAACGCCCACAATGCTCCATCCGTTCTCAAGCCACTCTTTTGCTGGCGTGCCTTCCAGTTGACTCTCGTCCAATTTGCCGACGAAAATCTCAGTGCCTTCAAGTTCGCTAAATCGGTTCGTTTCAGCAGTTGCAATTTCCCTGCCAATGCCAACTTTCCTGCTGCCAACGATTTTCGCAGTCACCCCTAAGCCGACTTCTGAACGGACATCAGCGATTTCCAAAATTTCCAAGCCCCGCTTGTTCGCTTCCTTGACGATTGCCTGCGCAATTGGGTGAAGCGAACTTCGTTCGGCTGATGCAGCAATTTGGAGCAACTTCGCTTCGTCAAGTTTGGGTGACCAAATTGCGACGACTTCCATTTGCCCTTGCGTCACAGTCCCGGTTTTGTCAAGGACGACGGAGGAGATTTCCGCAGCCTTTTCCATCGCTTCAGCGTTTCTAACTAAGATGCCCATTTGAGCCAACCGTCCCAAAGCGACCGCAATTGCTGTCGGCGTCGCCAAACCCATCGCACAAGGGCAAGCGATGATTGTGACCGAAACGGCAGCGATAACCGCCTTCGTCAAATTGCCGCTCAACACCAACCAACCGACAAAAGTTGCTGTCGCCAGCAACAAGACGATGGGGACGAAAACCCCAGCGACTTTATCGGCGAGCCGTTGCATTGCTGGTTTGCTGGCTTGTGCTTCGTCCATCAACCGTGTCATTTGGGCGATGAAGGTGGTTTCGCCGACCCTTAAGGCTTCAACTTGCAAAAACCCATCCACGCACAAACTCCCACCTAAAACTTCATCGCCTTCACCCTTGACCACAGGTTCACTCTCTCCCGTCAGCAAACTTTCGTCCACGCTGGCTTTGCCCGAAACAACAAGCCCGTCAACGGGAACTCTTTCGCCCGTCCTGAACATCACCAAATCTCCGACTTGGACTTCGGTTAAAGGAACAGTTTGCTCAGAGCCGTTTCGGATGACTGTTGCTTTTGAAGGGAGCAACCGAACCAACTGGTGGAGCGACGAAGTTGCGATGGCTCTCGCTTTCGCTTCCAAACCTTTGCCCAAACTGATGGCAGAAAGGATGAAGGCTGCGCTGTCAAAGTAAAGGTGACCGACGGGCAAGTGATGAGCCAGTTGTGATGTGAGCAACAGCCAAGTGCTGTAGGCGTAAGCGGAAATTGCCCCTATGCTCACCAGTGTGTCCATTGTGGCGTTCAAATTCAAAGCAGCCTTCCATGCCCGTCGGAAGAAAGGCGTTCCGACCCAGAAGACGACGAAGGTCGTCAAAGCGAAAGCGAGCCAGCCCGACCAAACTTGATGAGCCAACGAGGGCAACATCGTGAGCGCCATGACCACCAAAGAGATTACAAGCCCGACCCAAGCCCGCTTCCACGCAGTTTGTGCTTCTTCCTCAGTAGGCTTCTCTGGAGTTGAAACTTCAACAGGATGGGCTTCAAAACCGAGCAATTGCAAAGTTCGCTTGATCTCGCTTTGGCTGATGACGCCATCAAGGTAACGCACTCGGACAAGAGCAGAAGCATGCAACGATTTTTCTGACCGAGAAACTTCAACGGCGATGACGCCACTTAAACTCAAAAGCCTTTGGGTCGCTTTATCGTCCAACGGCTTGTCCAAAGCGAAAGTCAGTGTTCGGGTCGCAAGTTTGTAGCCTGAATTTTCAACGGCAGAAGCGATGTCACGGAAATCAACGCCGTCCTCAACTTCAATCAAAGCCCGTTCAGTTGCGATGTTGACAATCGCTTTCCGAACCCCTTTGACGCTCGTCAGCGCCTTCGCCATCGTTTCAGCGCAGGCAGCGCAATGCATCCCTTCAACGCCGAGGCTGTATCGTCGCATCATTTTTTGTGCACCCCAAAGAAAGGATAAAGCAGCGAGCGAAAAGTTACCGACAAAACCCGTCATGGCAAAATTTAGGCTGTGGCGAAAGGTGAGCAATTGCTTTCCATCAATTTGCGGGCTTCAAGGGACAGAGTTAAGATGGCGAGAGCAAAAGTTGAAGTCATTTTGCCCACCATTGAGGAAGAACGAGGTCAAATTTCGTGGCGAGTTTCCCTGCTCGCCTTAGCGCTCATCCCCATTTCCGCCTATTGGATGGCGAGGCGGGGACAGGATGGCATCATGTCACTGGGTGTTCCGCCCGTCGTTTTTGTCTTTTTGCTGGCGCTGTTCAATTTCCCTTTTGCCCGTTGGCTTAAACGGTTTGCCCTCACTCAAGCCGACTTGGCGGCGTTGTGGGCGATGTTGGCAGTGGCGGCGGGCATCGCTTGCGAATGGGGCGAAGCGCCCGGCTTGACAGGTTTCCTCGTTTGGTTTGACAACCCTGCTAACCGCTACCGTGAACTCATCTTGCCATATGTTCCTTCTTGGATGGTTCACGACTACAAAGACGCCCTTGAAGCATTCTTTGGTGGTCGTCGCCCTTACGACCTTTATCGCCCCGACCATTTAATGGCTTGGCTCTTCCCTTTCCTCGGTTGGAGCGGTCTCATCATCACGCTGGTTTTCTTGATGCTTTGCCTTTTGCTTTTGCTTGCGCCAAGGTGGTTAGAACAAGAGCGCCTCAGTTATCCTATCGCCACAGTGCCCATTTACCTTAGCCACGATGGTTGGGCATCCAAGTTGCTTTCCAATTGGCGTTTTTGGTTTGGCTTTTTCATCGCCGCCATTTACGATACCGTCTACGGCTTAGTCTTTTGGTGGCGTGGACAGATTTCACAGGCGTGGAAGGGCATTGACATTTCCCAGTTCATCATCAACCGCCCTTGGAATGTCATTGGTTGGACACCCATTCCGCTTTTGCCCTTCATGATTGCGCTCAGTTACTTCATCCCTGCTGACATGGCTTTTTCTGGCGTCTTCTTTTTCTGGTTTCGCAAGTTCCAGCAAATCGTCGCTTCTGCCTTAGGTCACGATGTCGTCCCGCTATGGGGTGGGATGGCAGGGGCAGCGAGAGTCCCTTACTTGACAGAACAATCGGTCGGCGCTATGGTGGCGCTGTTCTGCGTTTACCTGTGGCACACAAGAAGTTACTTGGTGAACTTGATGGGGCGAGGGACGGGGGACGAGGGACGAGGGATTGGGACGAATCTGAAAAACAAGCAATGGAGACCGCTGCTCAAGTTTGGGCTGTTTGGGCTGATAGTTGGCTTCATTTCCCTTTTCGCTTTCGTTTGGTCAATGAAGAGCAACACGGCGTTTCTGCTGCTTTACCTGATCGTCTTCCTCGCCATCAGCACAGCCATTGCGAAAATTCGGGCTCAAATTGGTCCGCCAATCCATGAGTTCGCTTTTATGGGAGCAAACCGTTGGTTCATTGACTTGCTGGGTGCTGAGCGGTTGGGCGACCGAGTTGTAACCATCATGGGTTACCTCTACTTCACCCATCGCATTTGGCGAAGTCATCCTATGCCTCAAATGGCTGACGGTTTTAAGGTCGTGCACGAAGCGAAAGCGTTGGACATGAGGTTCGTTGCTGCAATGATTTTCGCCATCGTTTTAGGTGCGATGGCGATGTATTGGGCGAGGTTGCAAGCAGGTTACATATGGGGAAGTGGAGCGCCTTGGGGCTATGCGGGCTGGATCATGGAGTGGCGCAACATGAAAGAACCCAATTACACGGCAGCAGCATTTGGGGTTGGTGGGGCTTTATTCACCCTTTTGCTCGTTTGGCTCCACAACCGCTTTCCATTCCTGTCGTTGCACCCTGCCGCTTATGCTTTGGCTATGAACTTCGGCATTGACTATTGCTGGTTTCCCATGCTGATTGCTGGTCTCGCAAAGACAGCGATTGTCAGATATGGTGGTCAACGGACATATCACGCCCTCGTTCCCTTCGCTTTGGGCATCATCGTTGGCGAATATGTGACGGGCAGCGTTTGGAGTTGGATTTGGATTGTCACTGGGAAACCGACTTATAGTTTCAGCATCAACTGAACGGCAGCGACTGGTGACTGGCGATTAGCGACTGGTGGGAGGTGAACGGAATGAAGCCAGTCAAATCTTATCAAGACTTGGAGGTATGGCAACTGGCAGTAGCATTGGTGACTCGCATCTATCAATTCGTGCGAAGATTTCCTTCCTCTGAGCGCTTCGGTTTAGTCGCTCAAATTCAACGGGCAGCAACTTCAGTGCCTGCGAATATTGCGGAAGGCTGGGGGCGAGGAACAACGAAAGAGTTCGTGCAGTTCCTACGGTTCGCACGAGGCTCCCTTTACGAATTAGAGACCCACTTGGTCGTCGCCAACCGCCTCGGCTTTTGCGACCAGAAAGCCTTGAACGAACTGCTATCGGAAACGGAAAAGATTAGTCGGATGATTGTGGCACTTATCCGCACCTTAGAAAAGCGATAAAACCGCCAGTCGCCAGTCGCTAATCGCTGTTAGTGGCTTTCCTTGACATTGCAGGCATGGGATGCTATCCTGTAATCGGGTTGAGCGAGAGACTTCAGGAATTTTTCAGGAGGCGGAAGGGCGGATGCCAGAGCCAAGTTTGAAGGTTTTCACGGGCAACGCTAACCCCACATTAGCCCAAGCCGTTGCAAAGGAACTCGGAATATCTTTGGGCGAAATCCTCGTTGGAAGGTTCAGCGATGGGGAAGTCAGGGTTCAAATTCACGAGAATGTTCGTGGCGCCGATGTCTTCATCATCCAGCCGACATGCCCACCTGTCAACGAAAACCTGATGGAGTTGCTCATCATGATTGACGCTTTCAAGCGGGCTTCTGCTGCGAGGGTAGTTGCTGTTATCCCGTATTACGGCTATGCTAGGCAAGACCGAAAAGTCCGACCCCGCGAACCTATCTCTGCAAAACTTATCGCTAACTTGCTCACCGTCGCAGGTGCCGACCGAATTTTGTCAATTGACCTTCACGCAGGTCAGATTCAAGGCTTTTTTGACATCCCTGTGGACAATATCCCCGCTGGACCGCTTCTGGCTCGTTACTTCCGAGATAAGGGGCTAACGGGCGATGGTGTCGTAGTTGTTTCGCCCGATGTGGGAGGAGTTGAGCGTGCAACCCTTTTTGCCCGAATGGTTCAAGGTGGGTTGGCAATTTTCGCAAAGCATCGTCCCGACGCCAACAGGAGCGAAATGGTCGCTATCATTGGTGATGTCAAGGGCAAACGAACGATCCTCGTTGACGACATCGTTGACACCGCAGGAACGATCACTCAAGCCGCTGCTGCCTTGATGGAAGAAGGGGCAACGGAAGTCTACGCTTGTTGCACCCACGCAGTCTTGTCCGGTCCGGCAGTTGAACGCTTGAAAGAATCACCCATCAAAGAGTTGGTCGTCACAGATACCATTCCCCTCTCGCCCGAAAAGCAGTTTGACCGCTTGAAAGTGCTGTCCATTGCCCCGTTATTGGCGAAAGCAATCTTGATAATCCACGAAAACCGCTCCATTAGTTCCCTCATCCGTGAGACAATGGAGTGAAAAGACTTTGCTCATGGGACTGGCTTAGTGCTCGGCTGCGATGGTAGTTCAAACTTTTCCACGACCTTGAAGCCTGCTGGTGGCTTGTAGGAAAAAGTGGTTTGAGCGATTTTGGGGTTGAAAGTCACTTTCGCGAAGGTGATAGTTTGGGTGATGGTCGTTTGCTTCATTGCTTCCAAGAAGGGATTGGGCTGTCCCTTCCCAGCAGCGCTTTTGGCGAAGCGTGCTCCCTCAACAACAGTTGCTTTCACCTGCCAAAGGGTATCGTTTGCGACCCAAAGTTGAGCGGTAGTTCCGTCTTCTGCCACGACTTTGATGACTTTCACCTTTCGCTGCCCAAGTTTCTCCTCGCCGACAATCTTCGCCTCTTTCACTTTCGCCAATTGTTCTTTCAATGAGCCTGTCATTATGTTGCCGCCGGGGAGGGGGACACCCGACTTTGGGGTGGGGCCTTTCATGACTTGCTTTAAGGCGGGAAACTCAAGGAACATTTCTTTGCCATCCGAAACGAACATTTGTTGAACATTTCCTTGCGGGTCTTTGAAGATGAGCCTGAACTTGTTTGGCTTTTGGAAGACCAAATCAAAGGTGATTGTCACTTTGGTTTCGGAACTGGGAGATTTTGTCACGGTGGTGATTGTCCCTTCCATAGCGAACGAATTTGCTTGGTCGTAGCGTTTTGCCAACGCTTCTAAGATTTTTTGAGCGTCACCCTTTTGGGCTACTGCTGGCACAAGGAAGCAGCACAAAAGAAAAAGCCAGCCTGCCGACCGCATCGCCAATCGCCTCCTTTTTTCTTTCAAGCCCACTGTGTTTTAACCCCAAATGTGGGGCGATTTCTATTATGCGACGACGGTCCGCAGGCTGGCAGGGGCGGGGGTGGGCAGGGCAGCCCACCTTCGGGGAGGGATTAGGGCGGGGAGCAAAAGGTAGGAAAAGGGCAGGTGGGTCGGGAGGTGAGCCCCAGGGGGTGGCTCCCCGCCGAAGGATGTTCCTTTCAAAAGAAAACACAAAACCCACAGAAAAGTGCAATGGTTGCGGGGGCGGGATTTGAACCCGCGACCTCCGGGTTATGAGCCCGGCGAGCTACCTGGCTGCTCTACCCCGCGTCCTATGGTTAAGACTCACGATCACCTTCCTTTTCAAGGTTCCCTGAGCCGTTCGGTAATTATAACCGTGATGCCCTTCCATGTCAATACCTTGCAAGAGTGTTCTAAAAGTCAAAAGTTTCCTTCCATGCTATGGGCTTTAGCCCGTAGATGACGAAGAAACTGAGCGCCGACTTTAGTCGGCAAATTTTTTTGAAGGGTCGGCTCCTGCCCGACCGCTTAAAGAATTTTCGGCACGGCATTAGCCGTGCCCCCTGAATTGTCGCCGAATGAATTCGGCGATAAAAATTCGTCATCAACTACTGCTACTGACTTTAGCCAATATGCTTACAAGCGTGCATGTGTGCTTGTGTTATCAACCATTTGGTGCACGAACGGCTTTTATCGTCCCATCACTCCAAAAAATTGTCAGCCACAATCGCCCATCCCAGTTCACGGGGAGGACGGCAATGATGTCTATCAATCTATTTTCTCGTGCAGCACAGGTAAATTGCTGCCATCCCGTAGGTCCGAGGTCAACCCCTTGCCATCCCTTCTTAGGCGTGAACCACCAAAAGAAAGTTCGGTTAAAGTCCAAAAGGTCGGGACGAAGGGTCACCAATTCTGGCACTCCATCGTCATTTGTGTCAGCGAACTCTATTTTTTTCATCCACCACCAAAAATCCGCCAAACACACCAAAGGGACTCCACACCCTGCCAATTTCCCTTTTCTGTGCCACTTGCCATCCTTCCCCATCACGAACACTTCCGTGTCCCAAATGGTTTTCATGTGGGGTCGGATATATGTCAAGGTAGCAACCTTAACTTGGCGGGGGATGGAGCGGATTAGCCAGACAGGGGAGTCACCGGTGATAAGAAATGGCAGACCATGCCTCCCAGGAATGCTTGCCTCTCGTTCCATCCTCATCGCTTCCCAACCTTTTTCCGTTTGCCTCAAAATCAACCGAGCCCAAATTTGCTGAGGCAGTTTTGGCTGAATTTGATGTGCTTCCACGACAAGGTCAGTGCGGTTATCTCCTTCAAGGTCAATAAATCGGGGCATCACTTTTATTGGCGTGAAACCCCAATCTCCCGAAACATCTGCTAACTTCCTTCCTCGTCGTTCGCTTTCAAAATTCCAGATTTGAAGCCGCCAATGCGAACCATTCGTCAGGAAACAGAAGAGCGCTTTCCTTCGGTCATTTTTGGTAAGTGGTGCAGCCTCAACCTCAATCGTTGGGGAAAACCCAGCGAGCGGGATTTCGGTGAAAATTTTCCTGCCCTGAACAACAATGCTTTGTCTCCCTTTAACAGAGCGAAGCCGAATTCCCTCAGGTTCGCCGTCACTGTCCAAATCAGCACGGAGCAAAAGTCGCGATGAGTCTTGGCGATGCAGAACAAAAATTTTATCCCCTCGGATGTCCAATGGTCTCGCTTGTAAGCGTCCCGGCACGGAACCTTGTATCAGCCAACCTCCTTCGGAAGCGCCAACAGTAGGTGGGTCTTGAGGCGTCAATTTCCCAAAAGCAATTTGCTTCATCATCCCGTCAGGTTGCCTTTTGAAAAGCCGAAGTTCCTTCCCGTCGGAGCCTATAGCGACCAAAACTTCTTCAACAATGCCATCTTTGTCCCAATCACCTGCAACGACAAAGGCGGCATTTTGGGCGATAGTTTGGACGATCAGGTTTCCACTCTCGCTTTTAGTCACTGCAACAACTTCCCTTTGAGGCGTCAAATACGCTTCAACACAACGCATTTGGGTCTGAGGGACGAAACTCTCAAAGCGAGGTTCAGCGGCTTCAGGTAATTTCGTGACGATAAAGTGCCCATTTTGCATTTCTATGAGGAATGCAGGTATTGGAGAACCAAGATAAGGAGCAGAGGCAAAAACAATTGCCTCATTTCGCCCATCCCTGTCCAAATCGGTCAAGTTCACTTTGTTAACAGTTTTGCTTACAGGCATAGAACCTTCAATCACGACAATTTGATGCCTCGTTCTACTCCACCAAAACCGTGCAACGACAGCAAAAGCAAAGACGAGCAATAATGTCAAGACCACCCAACGCCTCATCTGCTCTCCCTCCCAATGCTTGAACTTTTCTGGCAGTGTCAACTTTAGCGGCGAATTTACCTTCTGACCATAATCCTCACATCCACGACGACGGCGCCCTCGCCTTGAGGGTAAACGATGAGGGGGTTGATGTCCAGTTCTTCAATCAGGTCTTGCTCTATTGCCAATTGGGAGAGCCTTTCAATGCATTCAACGATTTTGTCAATGTCAGCAGGTGGTTCGCCCCTGACGCCTTCCAAGAGTTTGTATGTTCGGATGTCGCGAACCATTCGGTAAGCGCCCAATTCCCTGACAGGTGCAAATCGGAAAGTGACATCCCTCAAGACTTCAACATAGATGCCACCCAGACCGAACATTAGGATTGGACCAAATTGAGGGTCTCGCTTTAGACCCAATATGACCTCTCGCCCTTTCTTAGCCATCGCCTGAACTATCACGCCCTCAATGCGCGCTTCAGGAAGATGCTGCTTGACGGAGTTGATGATTTTTTCAAAGGCTTGTTTGACATCGCTGTCGCTGTTCAAGTTGAGTTGGACACCACCGACATCAAACTTGTGAACGATATCGGGTGAAAGGACTTTGAGGACAACGGGGTAGCCGATTTGACGGGCAACAGAGACTGCTTCTTCAGGTGTCTTCGCCACGCCCCAAGGGAGCACTGGGAAGCCGTAGGCTTCAAGGACTTGGAACGCAACCTCTTCGGGGATGAATCCGTGCTCGCTTACTGGTGCTTTGCTAAGCAAATTTCGTGCCCTTTCTGTGTCAACGGGAAACATTTTGAAGCCAGTTCTCGGTCTTCTAATCCAGTCAACATACTTGACCATCGCAGCCAAAGCGCGAACTGCGTCCTCTGGGAACGAGTAGCAAGGGACACCGTTTTCTTTGAGAATGTTCACGCCCGCTGAAATGTCAACGAGACCCATAAAGCATGCCAGAATGGGCTTTACACGCTGCTTTGATTTTTGGACGATGACATTGGCAATGTTCTCAATGTCGGTCATTGCTTGAGGTGTCAGCAAAACGATAACGGCATCAACATTTGGGTCATCAAGCACTGCATCCAATGCAGCCTCGTATCGGTCGTGTTGAGCGTCTCCGATCAAGTCAATGGGGTTTAGAAGGGAAGCGTGAGGTGGCAACTTTTGACGAAGTTGCTCTAAAGTCTTTTCATTCAACTGAGCCAATTCCAAGCCATATCGGACGCAAGCGTCAGTTGCCATGATGCCAGGACCGCCCGCATTGGTAATAATTACGGTCCTTCGCCCGTTTGGAAGAGGTTGATTGGCGAAGGCGATAGCATATTCAAACAGGTCTTCAACGGTGTCTGCCCTCAAGACGCCTGCTTGAGCGAACAGTGCTTCGTAAACTTCGTCGCTCCCTGCAAGTGAACCTGTGTGGGAAGCGACAGCGCGAGCGCCTGCTGGAGTTCGCCCAGCCTTAAGTGCCAATATGGGCTTGCGACCATCTCCTTCACCAGTTATCTCTCGCGCCAATTGAAGGAAGCGCCGCCCTTCAGTCAGTTCCTCAACATAAAGCAAGATGACCTGAGTGTGAGGGTCTTGCCAAAGGTAAGCAAGGAAGTCGTTTTCATTGACATCTGCCTTGTTGCCCAAACTTATGACCTTGCTGAAGCCGATGCCTTGACCTTTTGCGTAGTCCAAAACGGCTGTGCACAAAGCGCCACTCTGGCTGATGAAAGCGATATTGCCTGGCAAAGGCATTTCTTTTGCGAAGGAAGCGTTAAGCCGGTAATTGGGGTCAGTGTTGATCACGCCCAAGCAGTTTGGACCGACCAGAGCGATGCCGTAATGGTGGGCAATCTCCCTCACCTGAGCCTCTAACTTTGCACCTTCAGGTCCAGTTTCTTTGAAGCCTGCAGAAATAACGATTGCCCCCTTGACACCTTTTTGCCCGCACTCTTCAAGAACCTGAGGGACAAGCGGCGCTCTGACAATAATAACGGCAAGGTCAACAGGGTCAGGGATTTCCAAAACGCTCGGGTAAGTTCGGACACCGCAAATGGCTTTCGCTTTTGGGTTGACAGGATATACGATGCCTGTGTATTGCCCCATCAGCAAGTTGGAAAGCACTGCATAGCCGACGGTGCCAGGCTGACGGGACGCCCCAATGACGGCAACCGATTGTGGTTCAAGGATTGGGCGAAGGTCGTGTAAACCAGCAAACAGTTCCTCTCTCTCTGCTACAATTTGCGCCATAGTGAGTCACCTCCAACCAGATTTTGAGCCAAGACCACAAAACGAAGCGTCAGGATTTGACCTAAATCGGTTGTCAGAATTCCATGACAGCAACCGATACAGCGTAATCACGGGTGTGCGAGATAGAAACCCAAATTTTCCTGACGCCTAAACTTGCTGCGAACCTTTGAGCGCCATCTTTGAGAACAACCAACGGCTCGCCGTTAGGAGCGTTAACGATGCAGATGCTCTTCCATGTTACGCCCCTCGTAAATCCAGTTCCAAATGCTTTTGCGACGGCTTCCTTTGCTGCCCACCTCGCAGCCAAATGGGGGAATGGGTCTGAAAAGCGCATACAATAAGCCAACTCCTCTTCACCGAAAACGCGCCGAAGAAATCTTTCACCATACTCTTCCGCCATCTTCCTTATTCGGTTGACATCAACGATGTCTACACCGACGCCTAAAACCGCCATAGAGTTCCACCTGAAAGCGAGGGCGTAATCCAAGCCTGAAGCGAAATCAATTTTAGAGCCCCCAGCGTAACTTTTCCATCGCTTGCAGATATCTGCCTTCCCTGACCTGCCGATTTGCCGAACTCACGATCTGCCGATAAGTTTCATCTCGCCCTATTTGCGGGTATTTGCGCATCGGAGAAAATTGCGGCAACAATTTATTTGCATTTTGAGCAAAGGTGGGAAGGTGACATGAGTGGGCGGGGATTTTTCTCACTCAAAACGACCGCACAAATATGGTGGGAAGTGACAACTGCGGGACTGTGGGTGACCTTGTTGAACAAGTTGGGACAAAGGGCGAAGGATAAACTGGAGCAGAAGGTCAGGGTTTATCGCGACATTGTCTATGCTGAACACAATGGAGTGCCACTTAGGTTGGATTTGTTCGTCCCAAACGAACCTGCTCCCAAAGAAGGTTTTCCCGTAGTTGTTGCCCTACACGGAGGGGCGTGGTGCACAGGGAGTAAACAGGACATGACATGGGTCGGTTACTCATTAGCAAAAGAGGGCATGGTCGTTGCTTGCGTTGGTTATCGGCTCGCCCCTCAGTTTCGCTACCCTGCACAATTGAAAGATTGTCAAGCGGCTGTTAGGTGGCTTCGTGAAAATGCTTTGAAAGGTGGGCGAAATGCTGAGTGTTCAGTGCAAGGTTATGAGATTAACCCAGAACACATAGTGGCGCTCGGGATTTCTTCGGGAGGTCATTTGGCTTTGCTCTTGGGTTTGAAAGACGAGGTGGTTGATGGAGTGTCCAGCAAGGTAAAGAAAGTTGTTGCTATCTTCCCGCCAACTGATTTGACTGCCCCTTACTACAGGGAGTCTGCGAAAAACCCGCCGCCGTTGATGCCCAATTACTTGCTCAACTTTTTGGGCTCAACTTACGAGGAGAACCCAACCCTGTGGCAAGATGCTTCACCCATCTACCATGTCAACCCTGAAGCAGCCCCCTGCTTCATCATCCAAGGCACGAGGGACTCTTTAGTTCCTGCAGACCAAGCGATTCGCTTCGCTGAGGCAATGAGACGAGTAGGTGCTAAAGTCACTCTCGTGCTCATTGAAGGGTTGGGGCACGGGTATAGCCTCCGTCCGAAGATTATGCGCCAACTGAACAACGCCCTTGACGAAGCCGTCAGGTTCCTCAAAAGCCCGTGAAGGCGCTACAATTTCCAACCCAGAAGGTCTGCGAGGGCTTCGTGTTCTTTTGGTCTTTTTGGCGACCAAAGCCACTCAACTTTCAGCCAAAAACCTTCAACAGCCTTTGAACGGAAAATCCCGCGCCTGAACTCAA
>Ga0197142_1002045_pt1 | contig 17946 bp, 16 predicted proteins | sample GBS60_MetaG_FD_148614 | JGI IMG/M metagenome (GOLD analysis project Ga0197142, IMG submission 148614) | Sediment microbial communities from Great Boiling Springs, Gerlach, Nevada, United States - GBS 60_MetaG | ecosystem: Environmental > Aquatic > Thermal springs > Hot (42-90C) > Sediment...
CTGCGTCCCCGAAGTATAGGTCGTCAAATTCCCCGTGCTTGGGGCAGGTCTTGTAAATCTTGATCTTGCCGTCTTCCTCAACGACGTCGGCTTCAAGTATTCTGTTGCATTCTGGGCAGATACTCCTAGTTTTCGTCACAAGCTTGCGCTTTGTCTCAACCCTGGCTGACTCGAGTATGGTAGCCATACCGTAGGGTCGGTCGGCCACTCACCATTTAAGCGTTTTCACACATATCCGAGGGTGAAACAGTCAGAACCTTGCTATCCTATCAGTTTTTGCAAAAAACTCCTAATCTTTGCGGTGCGACGTCTCCGTGGCCTGAGCTCCGAATTTGCAACGGCATAACTTATTGTTTTAAGGCCATTTGTTACCGCATTGCCGGTTGCCTTAACAGCGGTCTGTAACCTTTTTCACAAAATCAGGGTTGAGAAATGACTGTGGGTTGCCGACAGGGTAAAGAATGGGGAGAGTTATTCCGATGGCCTTTAGTTTTTCGAGTTTATCGCGAACTGAATTTGCGTCTCCCGTTGCAGAGAGGTCTTCGACAATTTCATCGTTCAACATTCTTAGTGCTTCACCATAGGCCCCCAACCTGACCAGCCTCCTCAACTCATTCATGTCTAAACTTTCCAGCTGCTCCCTAGCCAGCACCGTCTCCGCCCTGCGCGGAAACGATAGATATATCGCCGCCAGCTTCTTCAACTCCCGCCTTTGACCAGCAGCAGCGGTAGCAATCATAGCAGCGTATTCAAGTCTGGATGGGTCACGTCCGGCCTCCGCGCAGGCTTCTCGGACTGTTTTAACCGCAGCTTCAACATATTTTGTTGCGGTAAATGCGGTTAAAACGACCCCGTCACCTAAACGCCCCGCAAGCTGTAGCGCCTTGAACCCTACTGCCGCGATTAAGACTTTGGGAGGGTTTTCCAGCGGCGGACAACTTAGGCCCATAAACCTGTATCTTTTCCCAGTGTAATCTCCACAGCCTTTGAAAACGGTTTTTACGATTTCAGTAGCCTCATATAGTACTTCGAGAGGATTTGAAATATCGATGCCTAGGGAGTTGCGCATCATGGACTCGTCGCCCAATCCTATTCCGAGAATAGCTCTTCCCCCCGAGATTTTGTGCAGGGTTGATGCAGCCATGGCTGTAAGTGCCGGATGCCGGACGGGTATGCATGCTATTCCCGTCCCGAGATAGATTGTCTTCGTGGATGCTGCAGCGGCTCCAAGCATTGTGAAGACATCCCCATACATGAAGTGCTCGGGAACCCATAACGAGTGGTAACCGCGTTCTTCCACATCCCTAGCATATTCAGGTAACAATGAGGGATCGGAGTAATCTGAAACGAAGGCTATGCCTACCTTCATGTTTCCAATGACTGTTTCGAAGGTTATAGTCTTAATGCTTATTACCTAACTTTTTCCACAAAATGCTGTGGGTAGATTCTTCTTTAAGGGCGGATTTGTCATACCAGTTGATGGAAGTAGGAAAATCATAGCAAACGGCGGCATTATTGTTGAAGATGACCGTATAGAGATGGTTGGTGAAATGGAGGCTCTAAGGTCTGAGGCGAGAGGTGCAGAGGTGGTTAACACCGAAAACTGCATCATAATTCCGGGACTAATTGATACCCACGTTCATCTTGCTCAGGCTTTAATCAGGGGAGCCGTGCCGGACAATGTAACCTTGATACCTTGGCTCCGTGACTGGGTATGGAGATTTCTTCCGCTGTATGACCAAGAGGACGCCCGTGCGAGCGCTGCCCTCTGCATACTCGAGATGCTTAAAACAGGCACAACCACATTCATAGAGATACATCTCCACTCACGTTACGGTTTTGATGGAATCGCCGAGCTTGTCGAAAAGTCAGGTATCAGAGGTGTACTCTCAAAGTCTATAATGGATTTGCGTGGATACTCTGGGGCGGAAAACATTTTGCCTCCTGCCCTATGGGAGAGTGGGGAAGATTGTATTAGGGAGTTTAAGGAGATGTATAGACGTTGGCAGGGTCGAGGTAACGGAAGAATTGATGTGTGGCTAGGGTTAAGGTCTCCAGGGGCTGTGTCGGACGAGCTGTTTCATGAATCTGCGGCGATCGCGAAGGAATACGACACAGGCATAACAAATCATATAGCTGAGATACGTGATGATGTCGAATATTATAAAAAGATGTATGGGACAACCCCTTCAGGATTTTTGGAAAAGTTCAACATGCTTGGTGAAAAAAGAGTGTACGCTCACTGTGTTTGGTTGAGTGAGGAGGATATGCATAAATTTGCCTCGACGGGGACAACGGTTTCGCACTGTCCATCCTCGAACATGAAGCTCGGGTCGGGAATAGCACCTATTTCTGACATGATACGGCTGGGTGTTAACGTGGGTCTCGGCTGTGATGGAGGGCCGAGCAACGATAGCTATGATTTGATCAGGGAGATGAAGATTGCCGCTCTTCTGCAGAAAGTCCGGACACACAACCCCGCCGCTATATCTGCCTGGGATGTGCTAGAGATGGCGACAATAAACGGGGCCAGAGCGGTTGGCCGGCTAAAAACTCTGGGAAGCCTTGAGCCAGGCAAAAAAGCGGATATAGTGGTGGTAGAAATGAAGCGCCCCTCTCTCTGTCCTATATCAAATCCACTGTCGCTCCTCGTATATTCTGCGTCGGGAGAGGATGTCAGAGACGTAATGATAGACGGTAAATTCATTGTTAGAGATAAAAAGGTTCTCACGTTGGATGAAGAAAGCGTATTAAAAAACGCGAACAAGCATTTCAACAAATTAATCGAGAAACTCGATGTGAAAATAGACCCGCTTAAAATTATTTAACGGAGAAGTAGTGTAATAGAGGGAGAACCTCTCCCGTCACGGGGTAGAGTAGGGGTTCAGTGCAGCCAGCCTCCACGTATTCTAGAACCCTTCTATAACATGTTTCTAACTCACCCACGGCAACTAAATTTTCAACAACCCGATCGGGAACAACGGCTGAGGCCTCCAAGAGTTTCTGTTGTGTCGTAGGCCAACCACCAGTTATGAACCTTACCTCATCAACAATCTTCTCGTCAACTCCTGAAACAGCTGCTATGTGCGGCTCCATAGCTAGATATTCGGTAACCATAATCCTTGCCTTAGAATAGGCTTTCTCCAAGTCATTTGAGTAGGAGACAGCTATAAGCTGAGGCCTGTCAACCTCCGTTAAACTCCGCCCTGAAAGTGCCGCGCCTCGCTGAATATATTCGATGGCTTTCTTGTTGTATTCAGGTGACACTAGGTAGTTTAGCAGTATTCCGTCAGCCACTTGTGCTGCAGACTCCATCATTTGAAAACCTGTTGCACCTACGTAGATGGGTACGTTTTTCGGCTTCCTTTCAAGCCTAACACCTCTAACCTTTACAAACTCTCCTTCATAAGTCACTTCCTCACCTGAGAAGAGTTTCCGCAAAATCGTCACATATTCTCGGACAGCTAGTATTGGTTTACGTCTTTCCACCCCGATTTTTGAAGCCATCGGCTCCCACAGGGCACCGATTCCAAGACATGCTCTGCCGTCGGAAAGTTCGTCCAAGGTTGTGAAAGTTGTGGCCAGAGTTACAATATTACGTGTCCATGTGTGGAGGACTCCAGTCCCTACTTTTATTCTGTTCGTGACCGTGGCGATAGCCGCTATAGATACTGTGGAATCACGCCCGGTACGAGACTCACCTTGCCAGATGCTGGTGAATCCAAGCAGTTCTGCAACCCTAGCATATACGAGTTCATCTCTAAGAGGTATGCTGGATGTGAAGTAGAGCCCAACCCTGTTTAACTTCTTCAAAGAGAATCCCCCCACAGCTCGGCGGCCGCATTAATACACTCAGCCCTAGCCTTATCCTCATCCACTGTGAGTATTTTGCCTTCCGATACAACTATTCTGCCATCAACTATTACTGTATCCACCCAGTTTCCGCTTGCGTAGACCACTAATTGAGTTAGGATGTTATCAACAGTTAACGGTGTTGGAAATTTGTTTTTGAGAACTGTTATGTCTGCTTTATAACCTGTTTCTAATCTACCAGCCTTAATGTTTAGTGCCGCGGCACCATTCTCGGTGGCCATCTTAAAGACTTGCTTCGCAGATAAAACTGACGCATTTTCTTTTGCCGCCTTGTGTATGAGCCATGTGTTTCTCATGACTTCAAACATATCTGTTATGAAACCGTCTGTTCCAAGACATACCTGAATGTTTCTCTCAATCATTTCCGGAATCGGCGCGATGCCTCCGCCTACTTCCCCATTGCTCAGCGGTTGGTGTGAAACTTTAACACTTCTTCTGGCGAGAATATCAAGTTCCTCCATAGTGGTTTTAACACATTGAGAGGCTATCACATCGCTTTTCCAAAAACCAAGTTCTTCATAAAGCTGTCCTGGATATTTCCCGTAACGGCTCATGCAAAACTGTGTTTCATAGCTACCTTCCTCAAAATGTATCTGAATTCCAGCACCAGTCTCGTCCGCGTCAAGTCTGCACTTACGTATGAAGTCAGGACTGCATGTGAAGGTTGTGTGTATGCAATGCATTCCCTTCACTAGACCGTTGTGGCGGTTTTTACTTTTTACAAACTCCATGTTTTCCTTCAGTCCGAGTAGACCATTTTCGACACCACATCGCTCTGTAGCCTCAAATGACAGAACGGCCCTCAAACCGGCTTCAGAACAAACCTTTGCCTCAACATCTAGAATACCGGGCAACGAATTAGGGGCTTCGAGGATGTCGCTGACAGTCGTGGTGCCTGTTTTCAATCTCTCCACCGCGGCGTAACGCACAGCTGCCTCAACCAGTTTTCGGTCAAGCCTGTCCTCCACATAGGGCCACCAAAATCTGTCTAGGAAATCCCAAAAATTCTCAAGTTTAACCTTAACAGGAATACCGTGAGCCAGGACACCATACATGTGGTCGTGAGCTGATACCAGTCCAGGGATTACTATGCAATTTTCAGCGTTAACATGATTTTGCGCCGTCGTGTTTTTTGGACGGCCGGGGCCTACCTCCACAACTTCTCCATTGGAAACAGTTAGGTAGCCAGGTTTGTAAATAGGCCCATCCGCCGAGGCTACAACAACTCCACCCGTAATCAGAATCTCAACTTCCATTTCTCACGGCCATCCAGATTCTTTGCGGCTCTATATATGAATGTAAGATTTCTTTTCTGATCCCCTTTTTCTTTAAGGCATCGACAACTGCATTGACAACTGCCGCCATTACAGGGATGACTCCTGTTTCCCCAACTCCTTTGAGCCCTAACGGGGTATAGGGTGACGGCGCCGGTAATTTTAAGACCTTGATATTTGGTGTTTCCTCGGAAGTGGCCAGCATATAGTCAGCAAAAGTTGTTGTCAGTGGTGTTCCATCCTCTGAGTACCTAATTTCTTCAAGTAAAGCACCTGAAACTCCCTGCATAATTCCTCCGGTCAGCTGGTCGTCAACGTCGCTTGGATTAACGTAGGTGCCCCCATTCTCCACCAAGTGAACTTCTATCGCCTTTACAAATCCTGTTTCATAGTCTATCTCCACTATTGCGGCGGCTGCGGCCGTTGAAACTGCTGCTACGGCGTTCAGTCTTCCTTCGTTATCCGGCTTTCGTGAAATGTTGGGGGCGTCGTAGACCGCTAACTCCTCAAGTGATAGGTCGATCTCGGATGGTAGCAGGAATGGTTTATTGTAAACTGTGGAGGCTATGTTGGCCAGTGTAATCTTTTTAGTGGGGTTATCTTTTACATAGAAGCAGCCGGATTCCAGCACTAAATCTTCTTCACGGCATTCGAAAATTTGGGCCGCAATTTTAGTGAGCTTTTGTCGCAACTTTCTACAAGCCATTAAAACAGCACCTCCAGCCATTACGACACCACGGCTTCCCCAGAGCCCTGTGCTGAACGGTGTGGAATGGGTATCGCCTAAGACAACCTCCACATCTTCAACTCTGATTCTAAGCTCCATGGCTGCGAGCTTTGCCAAAACTGATTTTATTTTCGTACCCATAGAAACAACCCCTGAGAAGACCATTATCTTGCCGTCGGGGGTTAATTTCACCGAAGCGGCCTCACTTGAGCCCCACTCGTGAGTCACACTCATCATCAACGGTGCGGCTCCCTTTACCCCAACCCCATATCCAACGCCAATCAAACTATTTTCTTTGAGTTTACTCGATGCCCGAACATTCTCAACCAGTTTTAAAAAGGTTTTTTTGGGGTCGCCGCTGTCTATTACCATACCTGTGGGCGTTACGAAAGGCAGGTCATGCTCTGTGACTAGGTTACGTAGTCTTATTTCTTCGGGCTCCAACCCGAGCTCTTCTGCAATTATATCTAACAACCGTTCCCGCACAAAGGTTGCCTCAGGATGTCCGAAACCCCTGTATGCTCCCGCAGGGGTCTTGTTTGTTACGACACAGCTCACATCGGCTTCGTAATTCTTTAATCTGTAAGGTCCTGGCAGCATATCTATCACTACATGTCCAAGCTCTATACTGTCATGCGGATATAATATACCGGCACCAATGTCTATAAATGCTTTTGATTTTAAGGCATTTATCGTACCGTCTTTTTTTACCGCAATTTTTACAGAGTGTACTTGTTGACGTGAGTGCGCACCAGAAAGCAGGTTTTCACGACGCGTCTCTACCCATTTAACAGGTCTCCCTGTTACCATTGAGGCTACAGCTACGACAACATCTTCGGGATATGTATGTCCCTTCTGTCCAAAGCCGCCCCCCACATCGGGTACAATAACTCTAATTCTAGTCTCGGGAAGCCCTAAAATACGTGAAAGCAAAGCCTTGTGTAAGTGCGGGTTCTGATTCGAAATCCAAACAGATAGCAGACCTGCACCTCTGTCGAAGAAGGCGACACATCCCCTAGTCTCCATCGGGCTAGCGGACTGTCTGTGAGTTTCAATTCTTCTCTCAATGACGACTGGAGATTCATTAAACGCTCTCTCACACGAGCCATGTCGGAAATGAATGTTAGCCATGATGTTAGTACCCCATTCCTCGTAAAGCAGGACGTCATCCTCTAACGCCTTTCCAACATCGGTAACGGGTGTAAGTGTCTCATAGTCAATCGACACTCTTTCAAGGCCGTCTTCAACTAAGTATCTGTCTGAGGCTATCACCGCTGCAACAGGTTCACCGACGTATCGGACTTTCTCCTTGGCAAGATAGTTTAATGTAATTCTACGAGCATCTGACAATGAATATTTGAGCTCCAAAGGTGTTACATATTTATCCAATTCTTTAGCGGTTAAAACATATACTCCATCAAAGTCGATTTTTTTAATCAACGCATGGGGGCTCGGGCTCCTAACGAAACCGCAATAAAGCATGTTAGAAAAATTTACGTCGTCGATGAAATGCGCATATCCTTTTACGTGTTTCATCTCCTCCGTGCTTATGCTTGTACTCAATCCGGAGCATAATTTAAATAAAGGTAAGGATTAAACGTTGTGTTAAAACCCTGTCTGTTCAAAAAATTTATAAGCAAGAAGTTTTTTAAATAAAATTGTGACTAGTGAAGCACGTGTCGTCCGGAAAAAAAGCCCAGCAACCCTTGTCTCGCTGTTCATCGTCTCCGCAGCAATAACCGCTGTTTTAGGGGCCTTCGGCAGCATCGTGTTTCCGTTCCTTGCACCGATCTCGTCATTCTACCCGGGCGTAGCATTCCAAGTGGCCTTCGGTGTCTGGTTCGGCCTGATAGGCGCGATCGCAGGAGGGTGGCTCGGCCCCTTTATCGGAATAATATTGACGGGTACCTCTGCCCCAATTGCCGCAGCAGTCGCGGTCGGAGACTTCTTCCAAGCATTCATACCGATGCTAGCTTTTAGGGCCGGTAGGTTTGACCCGCGGCTGAAAACCTCAAAAGACTGGGTTGGACATATAGTTTTTAACGTTATCTTGGCGCAGGCCGTGGGCGCGACAATCGGCACCGGATCGCTCGCTGCTGGCGGAGTATTCCCGTGGGATGTCTTTCCGATTGCATGGCTTGGCTGGTTCGTCAGCAACATCGTGGTAGTCGGCGTTATAACTACGATATTGTTCAAGGTGTTCTCAGATTACTTGATGAAGACAGCGCTTTACGTCGAGGGTTACATCTAGGAAATGGCATACGTAATCAGCGACATCCTAAAAGGCCTAATCCTTTACACACCACGCCAATCTTTTTTTTACAGGCTTCATCCAGCAGTTAAATTGCTACTTGTCTTAATTATGAGTATTTCTATCTTAATAACCCCAAGTCACACACTCGCAATCTTCAACCTTGCTATCGTAATCTCCATGGTGGCCGTGGCAAGAACACCGGCAAAGGCTTTACGGCTTTACACACTTGTTATAGGGTGGATGCTTTTCATTTCATTCATCCTTTACAGCTTTTTCACGCCTGTCAGGTCGGGTCCAGTTGTGACCACTATAGGGCCCCTCGTTGTCGGCCTCAAAAACTTGCTTGACTGGCTGCTGGTCGCATTGAAGTTTTTTGCCGTGAGCTACTTGACAGCCTTATGGCTTGTCACAACCAAACACAGAGATCTCGCCGTGGGACTGAAAACATTGAAAATGCCTTATGTCGTCAGTTTTGTTATGGCGTCGATACTCAGGAACCTAGCTGTTGTGTCAGTTGATTTGTTTACGATAATAGACGCTCAAAGCTCAAGGGGTTTGGATTTTAAGAAAGGGAACCTAATAGCTAGATTGGCGAAATTCGTACGTGTAGGAATACCGTTGATATACGTCTCGCTAAAGAGAACCGAGGAGATGAGCAACGCTATAGCGGCGAGGGGCTTTTCGATGCGTGGTAAAAAGACAAATTATTACCAGATACCTATGAAAACAAAGGATTATGCTTTCATAGTTTTTATGGTAACGCATTTGGTGATAATGGTCGCCGCCGCCCTTAGATTGTTTGATCCTACCCTAGCTAGTTACGGCTTTCCGCAACTCATAGCAAGTACGTAGGACCAGTGCTGCGGTAGTATAATCTCGGAGGGTCGAAAAGATACTCGTCGGGGTTTGATACTTTTAGCTCTCGGCCGTTAAGACGTATACTGCCCCTGCTTGGCCTCGAGTCCTTGCCCCTTAACCCAATTAAATTGCCATCAACAAAAACCGCGGCTATACCGGGCATATCGCCTGCCTCGATGCTTTCAAGAGCATTTTTGCCAACGCTTCCAGGAGGCGAGTCCATAACTAGAAAATCACCAGCCATGCCGACTTCTATTTTGCCGAAGTTGAAACCATCATAATATCTCCGGTAGCAGTCGGTTATGTTTCCTGTTGCAGCGGCTATGGCCTTCTCAGCAGGCAGCTGGCAGACTGACGATAAGAATAGTATTGCCCTGTGTATGGCGACAGGAAGGTACCCCTGTCCTGTCGGGGTGTCGCTGCCTACTATTAACCTGTGGAGTTGGTTTTTGTTTCGGAGATATTCGACAACCCTTATTGCCATTTTCAGATTTCCGTATGGTATTATCTCTAGCGAGCAGTCACCTGTTTTGTCGATGGCGTCCTTAACAGTTTCCCAGGAGGGAGCGGTCGTACCGCCGTTTACGTGTGCTATCTTATCGGGTTTTAAATCTGCGACTAGCTCTGCAGTCATGTGGAGGCTTTCAGGCAGGACACCCGGCCCTAGATTTGTTGATACAAAAAAGTTAAGCTCCCGAGCCCACTTTACAAGTTGTTTGATTTCCTCGGGGTCGGATATGTTGGTTGAGCCCCCAATCTGACCAACTCTCCAAACACCCTCAGCCTTTAGCTCTACAAGGTCTGCCTTGGTAAGGCCTCTGACCAACATTATCGAACCGGCAAGCACCTTCATCGCCCCACCCGGCCTGTAGTTCTGATAAGACCTTAAGGACAGCAGAGCGGTGGCCTTGACAGCCTTGACATTTGCACCATAAAACAGCGGCAACCCCTCAAACTGAAGCCATTCATCAACTATCGCAGTAGTTCCTTGAAGCAAAGCCTCCGTCAACAAACCTACCATATTTTGCATAGGAGCATAATCGCCGAACGATAGGTGGGTGTGCGGATCTATCAGCCCTGGCGTCACAGTCATTCCGTTAACATCTACAATAACGTCAGCACCCTTCCTCATAACCTCGTTGTAGCTGCCTATTGCTGTGATAACGCCGTCTTCAACACGTATGGCATCTTCTTTCAGCACACCCTTATTCCAGTCACCACTCACCAAGCGTCCAATATTGTGTAAGACCGTAGTGACCATGGTTGGGCTGGTGACACGATATAATATATCCTTTTCCGCAAATTAGTGTCACATGGTCTTAGAACCTGCAAACCCACAAAGCTGAGATATTTATGACCTCAACAGACTAAAGAATCATCAATTAATTCCTGAAATATGTTTATTTACCATCTTTGCCAACAGCTAATATGCGGCTTGTTATAGGCATGTCGGGCGGTAGCGGGGTTATATATGCCATCCGCCTTTTAGAGATTTTGAAACAAATGAACCTCGAAACGCATTTGATAATTACACCCGCTGCGCGAGAAACGATTATCTTCGAAACCGATTACCAGGTTAGCTATGTGGAATCGCTCGCCAGTGTAAATTATAGATATAAGGATATTTCGGCAGCGATTACAAGCGGTTCGTTTCCAACAGATGGGATGGTGGTGGTTCCCTGCAGCATGAAGACCTTATCCGGAATAGCTCACGCTTATGAGGAAAATCTGTTAATTAGAGCCGCCCTAGTCACATTAAAGGAGAGGAGGCCGCTTGTGCTGGTTCCGCGTGAAACACCTCTCGCCATATCGCATATTAGAAACATGTTGATGGCCGCAGAGGCAGGTGCTGTAATCCTACCGGCAATGCCCGGCTTCTACCACAAACCAAAAACCGTTGATGACATGGTTAACCATGTGGTTGGGAAAATACTCGACGTTTTAGGTATAAAGCACAACATATACAGGAGATGGTCCGGAAAAGTCACATGTTAAACGCAGCGTAAAACCATGCGCGTCTGTTTAATCGAAGTAATGCCCGAAACGCATGGTAGTCCAACAGTTTGCAATTACAGACTCCTAAGTAACGCAATAAAATCATCAATTCTTAATACACTGGGGTTTTTTAAGCCTAATCTTGAAGAAAGTATTGTGACTTGGGGTGGTTTTAGCTTAGCTTTTGAAAGAGCTTCGAAATTGCTGAACACTTCAACTGTGGGTCCGTCTAGAAGTACTTCCCCATTATTCATTATGATGCAACGCTCCGCATATTCCGCGACAAGCCTCATGTTATGTGTGATGAAAATAACCGTTTTCCCTTCCATGTTAAACGCCTTAAGTATTTCCATAACTTCATAGGACTGACGCATGTCCTGCCCCGTTGTCGGCTCGTCAACTAAAAGCGTCTCAGGCCTCATGGTTAAAACACTGCAAAGAGCTATTCTAAGTCTGTCAGCCTTACTCAATAGGAACGGGTGAGCATCTCTGTACTTCTCTAAATTGAACAACTTTAACATCTCGTCCACCCTTTTTCTAACCTCTTCTTCAGGATAGCCGAGATTGCGGGGGCCGAAAGCTAACTCTTCTTGGACGGTCTTCATACATATTTGATGGTCGGGGTTTTGAAAAACATACCCTACTTTACGGGCTATTTCCGCGACAGTGTGTTTTCTTGTATCCATTCCGTGGACGATTATCTCACCTGACGTAGGCTTCAAAAGTCCGTTGATGTGTTTTGCGAGCGTAGTCTTCCCCGAACCATTGTGCCCAATAATAGCTACAAACTCTCCGCGCCTTATGTGTAAATTCACGTTTCTCAGCGCGACTACATTGTTTGAATATACGTGTGAGAGATTCCTAGCTTCTACTACGTATTCTTCACTCAATTTTTTTCACTTGCAAGACCTGTTTCAACATTTGCTCGCATTCCTCAAGTGTGATGGGGGGCTCGTCAAACCCACCGAATATCTCTCTAAGATGGTACCAGACTTCAGTTACTTGCGGTGTTGGAATTCCCGCGGACTTTGCTTTCACCACATCTTTTAGAAAATCCCTTACATCACCATCGTAAACTACCTCTCCATCCTTCATCAATACTAAACGCTCAGCAAAACGCGCCACCTCTTCGAGTATATGCTCCACCAAAACAACGGTTATTCCTTGTTTTTTCAATCTCTCCAACACGAAAAACACCTCTTCCTTACCTATTGGGTCTAACTGACCTGTTGGCTCATCCATGATCAGTACTTTAGGCTTCATCGCTAGAGCTGACGCTATAGCAACACGTTGTTTCTGGCCTCCTGAAAGTTCGTAAGGTGCTCTTTCCAACAAGTCTTCCACTTTCACGAGACTAGCGGCTTCGTATATTCTCTCACGAATCTCCTCCCTGGGAAGAGCTAAGTTTTCCAACGCAAACGCTATCTCATCCTCCACAGACATCGTCAAAAACTGGCTTTCTGGGTCTTGGAAAACAATCCCAACTGTCTTAGCTATCTCGTGACTCTGCATTTGTGACGTGTCTTTACCGAAAAGGTAGATATTGCCCTTCATGTAGCCATTATAGTGATGCGGTATCAAACCAGCCATCGAGAGGCAAAGTGTTGTTTTCCCCGCACCCGTTGGTCCTGTGATTAAAACGAACTCGCCATCCGATATCTCTAAATTAATGTTTTTTAAAACCCAGTCCTTGCTCGTTGCGTATTTCCACCAGTAAGAGTTGACGACTATTACTTTTTCCGGCATCCATGGCAGCGTTCCTCCGGTTATTATTATATATTTCGGGGAACTTTCTTGAAAATTTTTGACCTAACTTTTTCCGCGAGTTCTATGGGGATGGAAGGAGTTGGTATGTTCTGCATGTGAGGCGGCCTCGTTGCATCTATCACTATCCTGCTGGTTAAGCCGGCTTTTTCCTGTGATGGGTCCAACATACTCCCGTCTGTCAAGTCGACGACATGTAGGTCTCTATGAGGCTGGGACCTAGTTGCCACGGCCCAGAGTACCTCGAAGTCGTCTTGGACATTGACATCACTATCCACTACGATGACATATTTTGCATACGGGTCTTCCCCTATAAGCCTCAGGGCAGCTCTAATCTGAATTCCTTCTTTTCCCTGTTTATCGACTGCGATGACAGCTACAAAATGTGTGCCCCAGAGGGGGAAGTTAATCCCGCAGACCTGTGGTATGGATTCTTTGAGTTTGCTGTAGACGGTGGCATGGAAAGGTAGCCCACCCAGAATAAGGTGTTCAGATGATTTTGAGGGGATGATGGTGTGGTAGATGGCGTCGTGTCTTCTTGTAATGCAATCTATTTGCATTACATTTCTAGTGCTCCTTCCTGAAACATAGCCCGTAAACTCTGAAAAAGGGCCTTCATCTTCCTCAACAGTTGTAAGTATTCGTCCTTCTAGAACTATTTCAGCGTGGGCGGGCACATAGATTTCTTTTGTCTCACATTTTACTAGGTCAACTGGTGAGCTTGCCAAAGCTCCCGCTAACCTGTATTCATCGATTTTTCTTGACGCGGCGGCTAGATATATCGCTGGGTGGCAGCCTATTACCACAGCCACATCAAGCCAAGGCAAGCCTTTCCTAACTGCCTTCTGATAGTAATGCCATAGGTTGCCCCGCGAGTGGATGCTTAATCCGAGCTTGTTGGGTGATTTTAACACCATTCTAGCAAAGCTTAGGTTCACTACACCCGTTTCAGGGTCATTTGCGACCACTATCCCCGAAGTAATATATCGTCCGCCGTCTTCTCTAAAAAATTTCAACACAGGTAGCTTGAAAACGTTAACATCCGGCCCCATGTATTTTACTTCCTTGACTGGCCCGTCATCCACCAGTACGGGATCAACTGTTTTGCCAACCTTTTCCATCCACACATCATATATGTTGTGTGGCTCAGCGCCTATCATACGGGCCACCCTTTTAATTGTTCCAAAAATATTGGCTACAACCGGTAAATCATAACCTTTGACTGAGTTAAAATATAAAATAGGGTTGTTGAGTTTACTTAGTTCGTCCCACCATGCCGTTATTTCGTATTCAGGTGTGATTGTTTCACTAATTTCGTAAAATTCGTCGGGGTGGTTTTTGCGAATTTCTCTCAAATAATGCCGTAAATCCTCCATCCACAAGCATGTAGCGCATATGCCTTTAAAAAGTTTAACGGGAAATGTTTTACGAATTGCGGTATCGGATTTTAGTTCGCGGCGTGCGTTCTTCTTGTATGCAGTTGAAGGAGTGTATGTATGTGATATTCATGCAGGGATTGTTTGTTAGACCGATGGGTGTGTAGTTCGGAGGCTTTATCCTATGTAGCTGCTTTCCGGTGGTTTTGAGGCTTCTAAGAGGAGTTTGAGCCATTCCTCGTATGCTTTCTGCTGTGCCGCTAGGGCGTAGGCTACGCGGTCTACGGTGACAACACCGACAAGCCTGCCCTCATGTATAACTGGAAGACGACGCAGCCCGTTCACAGCCATAATTCTGAGTGCTTCTTCTGCGGGAGTTTCAGGCGACACCGCTATGACCGGGTATGACATGATTTCAGAGATCTTTACCTTAGCCGGGTCTGAAGTTAGCGCTAATACCCTTCTGACAAGGTCTTTCTCGCTCACGATGCCCGCCACCCGGTTTTCCTCCAACACTATAAGGCATCCGCAGCCCGTTCTATCCATCTGTATGGCCGCCTCCCTGACGGTTCTGCTCCCCTCTATGGTTATGTCGGCTCCAATCATTATGTCAGCCACTTTGGCCTTTTGGAGGGGGTTGCCTTTCAACAATGGCCCTCCCAGCCGTAAAGCTATTAAATCTGACGCCGCAACAAATCTAATGACCGAGGTCTTATATAGAGGGAAGCGCGCTTTTCCACATATGCCAACCCCTCTCGCCGTAGTCGCTCACACAGCGGTTATGGCGGGTGTTTTATGGGTTTCGGCGGTCGCTTTTCGTAGTTTGGGCCCTCCTAAATTGGTTGGTCTAAGGTGGGCTTTCGGAGCCGGTTATGTCGGGTTTGCCGCATACCTGTTCGTCTCCGCCGCCTATGTGGCCGGGGTTGTCAAAGACGTGGTCGAGTATCTGTATCTCGGGTATCTTGCTCAAGACGCTTTTAGCAGTTTCGGCTCTGACCGTCGCACTGCATTCCCTCTACCAAGTGGCCTATATTCACGTAAAGTATCTGCCGTTGTTTTTAGACGCCATAGTAGCAATACCGGTCTCTGTCGCGTCAGCCTTCGAGCATGGAATAGTTCCAGCCTATAGATTTCTTTCATACCATATAATGGTGGCTGGTTTTGCTTTCTACACCATTATAGGCTACCATCATGGGTGTTTAGGTAGGTTTTCCGAAAGGCTTGGGATAGCTACACCTGTACTCTTCTATAGCGGCGGAATTGTGTTCGCGGGTGTCGCAGCCCTCTATCTCTATGTGACAGGATTATATTTGTCGGGTGGTTTAGATTTCAGTGTTTACACTTCTTACCTCGTTGTCGAGTATGTTATGCTCTTGGTTGGCGCGGCTGCAGGTGTAGCGGGGGCTTGGCGTTTGCGGCGGGTAAAACCTGTAGAGACAAAGGCCGAGAGGTTCACGGGCATAGAGAGTATCGACCAGGAAATAGGTTTCAGATATCCTTCCGTAGTTGTGATTGTCGGCCCTCCGGGAAGCGGTCGGACAACTGTTCTGACAAAGCTGGCTGCAACACGCCTTGCTGCAGGGGATTCGGTGGCTTTCTTCTCCTTTGAAGATTTGGCGGACCATGTGTTGGAGAATCTAGAAAAGTTCGGATGCAATGTTAAGCAATGTGTTGCTGAGAACCGTCTCGCCTTGTTCAGCAGCATAGGGTCAAGCAGTGAAAAAGGCACCTACACGATTAAGTCAGAACCGAACGAGGTCAACATAACCTTCTCACAGGCTCTAACATCGCTGCGTCCGGGTAGGAAATGGGCAGTCATAGATTCGATTACACCAATAATGGTTGAACACGGTGTTGACACCGGGTTAAAGTTACTAAGAACACCAAGTGCTAAGGCCCGCCTGCTAGGCGTAAGCCTGTGGTTCTCATACAACTCCACAGCCTTTCTTCCGCAAACAACATCACTAGTCGAAGACTGCTCCGAAGGAGTCATCGAGCTCGCTCTGGAGGAAAGAGACAAGGTTCTGAAAAGGATGTTACGCATAACGTACATGCAGGGGTTTAAGGTCCCAGGAAAATGGCACCGGCTCACTGCTTAAATATTTTATCGTAACCCTCAGAATACTGCGACGCCCCTTATTTGTTGAGAGATGCAAGGGCCCATAAGTTTCCCTCAACCTGTCAAACCACTCACAACTAAGATAAGCTTCTGCCAAAAACGGCTATGTTGACAGGTATGAGACGGTCTTTTCGCTCAAAGTTTAACATTTATTATGATACGCTTCATGGTTAACGACATGAGGGTTAGAGATCTTTCGGCTGCAATTATCCTGGCAGCACTCTATGCTGCTGGTGTGATAGCCCTGCCGGGGGTAAGCTTTGAAATATTTCAGGTTAGAATCTCTGACGCACTGCTTCCTCTAGCGATGGTTTTCGGCCTTCCAGCGGTCTTCGGCCTGACGGTTGGGACTTTCGTAGCGAACATGTTCAGCCCGTTCGGGGTTGTCGACCTACTCGGTGGAACTCTGACAAACCTTATCGCCGCTTACATGGCGTGGAAGATGGCCCGCAACTTCACCTTCAAAGGAGCGTGGTTAGCCATAGCCATATTCCAGGCCCTCGTTGTAACCTTCATTGTCGGAACCTATCTATACGCCATAGCCCCAATTCCCGCCGGGGAGGTCCTAGGCTTCACAGTTCCAGGCATTGTGGCATGGTGGGCTGGAGTGCTGACAGGCTCCTTAATCTCGATTGTTTTGATAGGGTATCCTGTGGCTAAGGGTGTGTCCCGCTACTTGGAGGCTGAGCGCTGGCGTGTCTGAGAAGGAGGAGGCTTTTCAGTCGGCGATAAGCGAGAGGGCCCGTAAAGCACTCCTCGAGTTGGGCCTCACCGACTATGAGGTCAGGGCTTACCTGGCATTGGTTGAGATGGGGCCTTTAACCGCCAGCGAGCTCAGCGAGCTAAAGCTAATCCCCTACTCAAAGGTCTACGAGGTCTTAGGCTCCCTTGACGAGAAAGGCTTTATCGAGTCCCAGCAGGGCCGTCCCGCAAAGTATTTCCCCAAACCTCCCGCCGCCGCCATAGAGTCGCTTGTGCAGAACATCGAGAGAGACATCCGTCGGAAATCCGAGACTGTGCTGAAGGAGCTGCTCCCAGTCTACGAGATGAAGGGCGGGCGTGAAAAACCCGACATATGGATATTGAGGGGTGAGAAAAGCGTGGCAGAGAAAATAAGAGACGCTGTTTCGAGATGTGAAAACGAGCTCCTGGTTGCCGCACCCGTTCTGAGCAAGGAGATGGCCGAGATGCTCTACGGCCTCGTGCTGTCCGCAAGGGGGAGGGATGCACACGTCCAGATAATGGTATCAAACAATGTCCCGCAATCAGCTGTAAGGAAGCTGGCTGAGGTGGCGGAGGTTAGGATACGTAGGCAGATGTTTGGGGGAGGAATCATATGCGACAACAGGGAGGTCGTTATAGTTTTCCAGGGTGGTGACGGCCCGGTGCTCGCAATCTGGTCAGACCATGTCGGCCTAGCTAAATTCGCAAAAAACTATTTTGAATACTTGTGGCGCGACAGCAAAAAGGTGTCGAGGTAGTTACTCGGGCCACTGATATTTGGCCCTTCGCATGATTACAAATATGAATATCAGCGGCAGCAGGGCAATGATGAATGGCAGAGCAAGCAGTATGGCTTGGGAGGGGTCTGAGACATCTATGAAGATGGGCAGGGGCCCGACCAGTATGACCGCAACCCCTCTAAACCCCTCCAGCTGAGACGCGGACAAAACCAATAACGCCGCGGCAATTATGATTGCTGCCAT
>Ga0197142_1002046_pt1 | contig 17937 bp, 16 predicted proteins | sample GBS60_MetaG_FD_148614 | JGI IMG/M metagenome (GOLD analysis project Ga0197142, IMG submission 148614) | Sediment microbial communities from Great Boiling Springs, Gerlach, Nevada, United States - GBS 60_MetaG | ecosystem: Environmental > Aquatic > Thermal springs > Hot (42-90C) > Sediment...
GTGTAATTAATAATATCCCCAGGATAAACAGTTAAATTTTTTTGATTGTTTGCCAAAAAAGAAATTTGTTGAGTTGTGTTTTGTAGTGAGGGGTTAGAAGCATCTCCAGGGTCGGTGACATTATACCCTTGAAGATCCCTTTGAATTTTTGCAAGTGCTTCTTCTGGTGAATATGGTGCTGGTCCGGGTCCAGACCAACTAACCTGTCCAGTTTGAGGATCATAAACCCAAATATTAACATTGCCAGTAGAACCACCTGGTAATTTATATTCAAAATGAATTTGACCAGTCCATTTATCAAGTTCTCTTATAAGCAATGGTGATGTTCCTTGTTCTACCATTCTACGAGCATTTTCAGCAACCCTATCTCCATATAAAGCCCTAACCTCATCCCAGGGGATATTTATGGTTTGCGCTAAAACATTTTGAGAGCACAAAATAAATCCAAGAAATAAAATAAAAAATTTAAATGTGTTTTTCATATTATAAATTATAAACGACCTTTTATTTATTTTAATTATAGCATAAAAAAATAAAAGTTGTCCACAGGATCGTTTTAATATAAATATAATAATAAATATAAAAAACTTTAAACTTTTTTATAAGAAAAGATTTAAAAACGCAAATTCCAAATGTAATCTACAAACTCCACTTATTTAAAAGCAAAATAAAAATAAAAAGTGCTAAAAAAGCAATTGTGTAAGACAAAATGTTTTTAGAGGTAATTTTAAAAATGAAGTAGTTTAATATAAATTTAAATCCAATACTTGTAAACAAAATTAAAAGCGCTGTTTGTAAATAAAAATTTAAAGGTAAAATATTTAAAACTAAAATAATTTGCCAAAGAAAAAAAGAAAAAACAGCTAAAAATATTTTAAATTTCTTAAAATCTAAATTTTGATCCAAAAAAATAATTTCAGGATGAATAATTTTTTTAAAAAACAAAAAATAAATTAAAGCCAAAACAAAAGAATAAAATATCCCTTGAACTTGAATATATTTTCCGAATTTTTCAAAAAAACTTAAACCCAAAACTAAAAAAGATAAAAGCCCAAAAAATTCATAAGCAAAAGCCCTATTAATAATAATTAAATCTTTTATACCAAAAATTAAAAATATTAATGCAAATATTATTAAAAAATTCCAAAAACTAAAAGGCAAAAAATTTGCTATAAAAATAAAAATCAAAAAAGATAAAAACGTTGAGTCTGGCCTAAAAAGAGGAATAAAATAAAATAATAAAAAAATTAGCAAAAATATCCAAAAAGGAAAAATTGCCCAAATTAAACATAAAATTAGAGATTTAAATATCAAAAACCAATGAATTTTGTTTATAATTAATTTTAATCTTGCTTCCATCTTTTATTTCTCCACGAATAATTTTATCGGCCAAGGCATCTAAAATTAATTTTTGCATTAATCTTTTTAAAGGACGCGCTCCAAATTCAGGATCAAATCCTTCGCGAGCCAAATATTTTTTCACTTCAGGATCTAAAACAATAGAAATATTTTTTTCAGTAAGTCTTTTTTGAATTTCAGCTAATTGCAACTCAACAATGTGCTCAATTTCTTTTTGAGATAATGGTTTAAATACAATAATTTCATCAATTCTGTTTAAAAATTCAGGTCTAAAACTTCTTTTTAAAACTTCAAAAACTTTTGATTTATAATCTTCTTGTTTTGCTACTTCTTTTTCATCCGTAGAAAAACCTAATCCTGCTTTTGATTTCAAAAATTGACTGCCAATATTTGAAGTCATAATAATAATCGTATTTTTAAAATTAACAACCTTGCCCTTACCGTCTGTTAATCTGCCATTATCTAAAATTTGAAGCAGAATATTAAAAACTTCAGGATGTGCTTTTTCAATTTCATCAAAAAGAATTAAACTATAAGGACGATGTTTTATAACTTCTGTTAATTGACCCCCCTCTTCATAACCAACATAACCTGGAGGAGAGCCAATCAAACGCGAAACAGCATGACGCTCCATATATTCTGACATATCAATACGAATTAAGGCTTTTTCATCATTAAACATAAATTCAGCTAATGCCCTTGCAAGCTCAGTTTTACCAACTCCTGTTGGTCCTAAAAACATAAAAGAACCCAAAGGTCTATTAGGATCAGAAAGTCCTGCGCGTGCACGACGTAAAGCATTTGCAACAGCTTTTACTGCTTCATCTTGACCAATAACTCTTTTTTGCAAAGCTTCTTCAATTCTTGTAAATTTTTCAGCCTCTGATTCTAAAAGACGATAAACAGGAATTCCTGTCCAATTAGAAATAACACGCGCAATGTCTTCTTTATCAACAGCTTCTTTTAAAAATAAATTAGAAGGTTTTTTTGCTTTTTTACCTTGAGATTCAAAATTTCTTTTTTCAAACATTTCATAATTTTTTTGAGCCTGAGGAAGTTCTCCATAAATAATTTGAGCAACACGTTCTAAATTACCCTCTCGTTCTGCAATCTCAACTTCTCTTTTAAGATTTTCTACTTTTTGACGTAATTGATGTAATGTTTCAAATTTTATTTTTTCAGATTCCCACAAGCTAGAAAGTTCATCGTTTTCTTTTTTTAATTTTTTAAGTTTTTGATCAATTTCTTTTAAACGTGAGGCATTCTTTTCTTTTGATTCATTAATTAATGCTTGACGTTCAACTTCTAAACGCGTTATTTCTTTTCTAATATTATCTATTTCTGCTGGTAAACTTTCTGTTTCAAGACGTCTTGCCGCAGCAGCTTCATCAATTAAATCAATTGCTTTATCTGGTAAATATCTATCCGGAATATAACGAGAAGAAAGATTAACAGCTGCAACAATAGCCTCATCTGAAATTCTTATTCCATGATGAATTTCATATTTTTCTTTTAATCCTCTTAAAATCGCAATAGCATCTTCAATTGATGGCTCTTCAACTAAAATGGGCTGAAATCTACGCTCAAGCGCAGCATCTTTTTCAATATACTTTTGATATTCACGAATAGTTGTTGCCCCAATAGCATGAAGCTCGCCGCGAGCTAATGCTGGTTTTAATAAATTTGAAGCATCAATAGCTCCTTCTGCCGCTCCAGCTCCAACAATCGTATGAATCTCATCAATAAATAAAATAATATTTCCAGCCGCGTTTTTAACTTCACGAATAAAAGCTTTTAATCTATCTTCAAATTCTCCACGAAACTTTGTACCAGCAATTAAAGCACCTAAATCTAACATCAAAATTTGTTTACCCTTTAATGTTTCTGGGACGTCTCCTGCTAAAATTTTTTGAGCTAATCCTTCAACTATTGCTGTTTTACCAACTCCTGGTTCGCCAATTAAAACAGGATTATTTTTTGTTCTGCGGGATAAAACCTGAATCACGCGTCTTATTTCTTTTTCTCTTCCAATAACAGGATCTAATTCTCCAGCTCGAGCTTTATCAGTTAAATTGATAGCATATTTTTCAAGAACCTGAAATTTAGATTCAGGAGTTTCATCAGTGATACGCATTGAACCACGAAGTTGAGCTAAAACTCTAAAAGCTGTTTCTCTTCTTAATCCAAATTGCTGCAAAACATTTTGCGCTGCAGAAGGAACGTCAAGCAAAGCTAAGAGTAAATGCTCGCAAGAAATAAATTCATCTTTTTGTTGACTTGCAATTTTGCCAGCTTGATCTAAAACACGCATAACTTCTTGCGAAAGATAAAGCTGCCCCAAAGCACCTGCTGAAACAATTCTTGGAATGCGATCTATTTGTTTTTGAACTTCTTCATGTAATGCCTCTAAATTTACTCCGCTTCTTATTAAAATTGGCTGAACCAAAGATTGACTATCTTCAATTAAAGCCAAAAGTAAATGAAGCGGTTTTAATTCGCTATGATTTCTTTGCGACGCAACATCCTGTGCGTTTTGTAAAGCTTCCTGCGCCCTAATTGTAAACTTATTAAAATTTGGCATTTTTATATTATAGCAAAAAAGCGAAATAAGAGCAAATAAAACGAATTTTGAATTTCTAATTTGGAATTTTGAATCAATTTTGAATGACCGAAATTAGAAACGCTTACAAAAATTCAAAAATCAAAATTCAGAAATCAAAATGATTGTAGTCCCACCCTTTTGTTAATGTAATATATTGAAATTTTTTTAACTGTATAAAAATTTATTTTTAAATTCAACGTTTTATTTTAACAAAAGGGCGGGTCTTCCTAAATTTTGAATTTTGAATTGTTTATTATCTATAATCTATAATTCATAATTCATACTTCATACTTCATGATTCATACTTCGAATTATAGTTTTAACTTTTTTATCAGATTTGCTTATTTTTAAAAAATATGTCAAAATATATTTTATAAAAAAATGGCTTTTTTAAGAAGCAAAAAGTTTTATTTCATATTTATTTTATTAATTTTGGGAAGTTATTGGCTTATTGTTTTTTCATATAAAAATTCAATAAATATTCCAGAAGCCTTTAATTTGAGCCGCATGCAAACAGCTTTAATTTCAGAAGATATTATTAATCTTTCAAACCAAATTAAAACCGGAGTATCAAAAGTTAATGAATTAGAAGAAAAAAAAGATTATAAAGAAGCTTTTAATACTATTAATGAAATTAATTTAAAAATTTTAAGTATTAGAGAAAAAGCTATTGAGTTATCCAAAGAACTTCAAACAATGACTTTGGAATTAAATAATATTAAAGCAGGAGGAGCTGAAAAATTTGCTCTTGCATCAATAACAAATAGAATTACAATAATTAATCACTTAATCAATTATAGCGATTATCTTTTTCAGCTAAATTTAGCTTTAGAAAAACGTTTTTATGGAAAAGATAATAAGGAAGAAATTTTATCATTAATTAATAAAATCAATGCTGAGGTTGATGCAATAAATGAAGCTAATGAAAAAGCAAAAACCGAAATACAAAAATTTGACGAAGCTTTAAAATAATATAAGAAAGATTTATAATCTTATATACGGCGCGTAGCTCAGTGGCAGAGCATCGCTCTTATAAAGCGAGGGTCGCAGGTTCGATCCCTGCCGCGCCGACAAAAATTTAAAATTACTTAATATCAATAGGTTTTAATTTAAAAGGCTTTAAAATTTCATAAAATTCTTCCTGTTCTAATGTTTCTTTTTCCATTAAAACAGATGCTATTTTAGTTAAAATTTTTTTATTTTTTTGCAAAATTGAAATTGCTGTATTATATGCCCATTCAATAATTTTTTTAATTTCTTCGTCAATTTTTTTAGCTGTTTCTTCTGAATAATCTTTTTCTGTTGCAATTTCTCTTCCTAAAAATATAAGTTCTTCCGTTTTTCCAAAAGTTATCGGACCTAAATCACTCATGCCATATTTAGTTACAAGACTTTTAGCTAAATTAGTTGCTTCACGCAAATCACTTGAAGCTCCTGTTGAAATATCTTTAAACATAATTTTTTCAGCTGCATAGCCGCCGAACATCATTGCTAAATCAGCTAAAAATTGCTTGCGCGTTTTTAATCTTCTTTCTTCTTGTGGAAGTTTCATTGTATATCCACCGGCAAAACCTCTGCTAATAATTGAAACTTTATGAACAGGATCAGAATCTTTTAAAGAAGCCGCGACTAAAGCATGACCAGCTTCATGATAAGCAGTAATTTCTTTTTCTTTTTGAGAAATTACTCTGCTTTTTCTTTCTGGCCCTAAAATAACTTTTTCAATTGCTTCAAATAATTCGTCTTGAGTAATTGTTTTTTTATTGCGGCGTGCAGCTAAAATTGCGGCTTCATTAATTAAATTAGCTAAATCAGCTCCTGAAAAACCCGGAGTTCTTACAGCAACCTTTCTTAAATCAACATTAGAATCTAATGGCTTTCCTTTTGCATGAATTTTTAAAATTTCTTCCCTGTCATTAATATCAGGCAAATCTAAAACTATTCTTCTATCAAATCTTCCAGGACGCAAAAGAGCTGGATCCAAAACATCAGGCCTATTTGTTGCAGCTAAAACAATTAATTGTGTATTACGATCAAAACCGTCTAACTCAACTAAAATTTGATTTAAAGTTTGTTCTCTTTCGTCATTTCCGCCTCCAAGGCCTGCTCCGCGCTGCCTACCAACAGCATCAATTTCATCAATAAAAAGTATTGCAGGAGCAGCGCTTTTTGCTGTTTGAAAAGCATCTCGAATGCGCGCGGCTCCAACACCAACAAACATTTCAACAAATTCTGAAGCTGAAACATGAAAAAATGGAACATTGCTTTCTCCTGCAATTGCGCGTGCAAGTAAAGTTTTTCCAGTTCCTGGCTGACCAACTAATAAAACTCCTCTTGGAATACGCGCTCCTATTTCTAAAAATTTTTTAGGATTTTTCAAAAAATCAACAACTTCAATTAATTCTTCCTTTGCTTCACGAAGACCAGCAACATCCCGAAAAGTAACTCGCTCACCGTCGCGCGGAGAAAACAGTCTAATATTTGATCTTCCAAAAGTAAAAGCTTGATTCATTCCGCTTCTTGCTTGCCTAAAAGTAAACCAAAAGAAAAGCATAATAATAATTAAAGGCAAAAATGTTTGAAGCAAAAATCCTAACCAAATTTTCCAATCGCTTTCGCTTTCAATTTTAATACTAACTTTTTGCAAAGCTTCGGGGCTAACTCCTAAATTTTTTAAAGTCTCTGTTAATCCTGACTCTAATTCTTTCTGAGCTTCAAATTCAGTATTATCTTTTAAAATAATTTTTAAATTGCTTCCTGAAACTGTAATTTCTTTAACTTCATCATTATTAATTTTCAAAGCCAAATCATTTAAACTTAATTTAGAAGGCTTTTTCTCCAAAGACATTAAACTTGAAAAAACAAGCGAAATAGATAAAAGAATTAACAAACCCACAATTATATTTTTATAAAATAATTTCATATTTTTTATGCTTTAATTATACTCTTTAAAAATAAAGATTGTCAAAAAAATATTAAATAAATTAATTTTTAAAATCTTTTAAAACCTCCTTGGCGTGAATATCGGGCTTAACTTGTTCATAAATTTTTACAATTTTCCCATCAGGATTTATTAAAAATGAAGTTCGTAAAATTCCTTCATATTCTTTTCCCATAAATTTTTTCTTACCCCAAACTCCATATTTTTTTAAAACTTTTTTTGATTCATCTGAAAGTAAAGTAAATGGTAATTTATATTTTTGTGCAAATTTTTTATGACTTTCAGACGAATCAGCGCTTACTCCTAAAACAACTATATTTAAATTTTTAAAATTCTTAAATTCATCTCTAATCCCGCACGCTTCTTTTGTACATCCCGGAGTATCGTCTTTTGGATAAAAATAAAGCAAAACCCACTTTCCTTTATAATCTGAAAGCTTATGTAATTTCCCCTCTTGATCTGGTAAATTAAAATCAGGTGCTTTTGTATTTAATTTTATTTTTTTCATTTTTTTGTTAATTTAATTAAATAATTTGAAATTAAAACAACAACTAGTGTAATTAAAGCAGCATAAATAAATTTCAACAGCAATGTATTTGGACTTAAAGGAAAAATATATTCAATTAAAGACTTTATAGCATCATTCCATGCCAAACCAGCGATTAATCCAAAAGCTGTTAAAATATAGCCTATTGTTTTTTCTTTTGTAGCTTCTGCTATTTCTTCTTTAACTTTTTTAATTTTTTCTAAATTATTTTTTTCTAATAAATTTAAATTGTCTGGCATAATAAACATTATAAAGAATAAAATTTAAAATTCAAATTTCACCACGCCTTTTTGTTAAAATAAACTTTAATTTAAAAAAATAAAATTCTGTATATGAATAATAAACAATTCAAATCTCAAAATTCAAAATGATTGTAACCCCGCCCTTTTGTTAATGATTATATTAAATAGCGCACTATTTTTTAATCGCATAAAATTTTGTCTTTACAAACTAACTTTTTATTTTAACAAAAGGGCGGGGCTTCCTAAATTTTGAAATTTTAATTTTGCATTTTGAATTTTTAATTTTATACTCGGATTGCTTCGTCGCTTCGCTCCTCGCAATGACTTCAATTTACAACCCATTCCGTCATTGAAAGTGAAGCGAAGCAATCTTACAATAATTTTGAGATTTGCATTTTGAATTTTGAATTTTTATTTAGTTGCATTATAAATTGCTTGGATTTTGCTGATTTTGTATGAACGAAGTGGATTTACAAAATCAAGCATCCCGCACCAACCACAAAGATAGACTTAAAAAATTAAAGAAAAACAAAACAAAAAGTGATTTAGCACATAGAAATAGGAAGTAAATGAAAATATGATGCGGTTTGGTGCGGGATAGCGTCATTATTTCGTCGCATTGTATATTGCTTGGATTTCAGCGCCAGAAAGAGCGCGGTTGTAGATTCGGACTTCATCAATAAGACCAGGAAAATATGTGTGAAAACCAGCATAACCAATCGTCAATGGATCGGCTGATGTATGAGGAGAAACACTAGAACAACCTGCTTGAGTTATCATATCATTGATAAAAATTTTCCCATTTATTAAATTCTGTCTTACGGCAGCGATAAAGTACCATTGACTTATATCAACTGTATGACTACTAAAAAACCAGCACCCTCCACCATATTGTTGAAAAAGTATACGTTTTCCACTTCCACTTTCCTCCCATACGCCATAGTTTCTATAAGTACTATTTCCTTTACCTACAAGTCGTTGCCAATCAGTTGCTTCTGATCTTTTATTCATCCAAAAAACTATAGTTATATCGCCTGTTATTCTTAAAGTAGGAGCATCGGGTACATTCACATAATCATTCACTCCATCAAAACTTAAAGCTCCTCCTACTTTACCTTGAGTCCAAGTTGGGCCGTTGGTAAGTGTTCCGTGATTGTTGTTTCCAGAGTAATCATAAACTACAGTTCCTGAACCTTCATCAAATGACCAATAACCTACTAATCCTTTGTCTCTTAAGCCAGGAGTTAGTGGATTTGGTGAAGTTCTTAGAGAGTATACTCCAGGAAAAGCATCACCATCATTTATAGCTTGAGGACTGTATTTTTCTGATTCAAGCATAGCATTAAGTTCCCATGATCCTCCTACAACATAAGTATAATACTCTCCTGTTGATGTTTGGTTTATGGGGTCAATAGGTAGTTTGGAGATGGGTCTACGAAAAGATATTTGGTTGAAGTTTACAGGTATCCAACCAGAACCATCTGTTTTTTGAAGATTTTGTTCAGTTACACAATGATATGACCAGCCTTCTGGTAGAGGAGGAAGACCAAGATTGGAGCAAGTTGGTGAGGTATCAGGTACAGAAACATAAACTACTGATGATGAACCCATAAATCCAGTTCCTCCTGTGTCAGCTTCAAATAAAGATAAGGATTTGTTAAGATTTTGAAGGTCAGATAAACGTCTTGAGTCTCTGCCTTGTTTTAAAAGTTCAGAGGGGTTTAGGGATATAATCACTGCTACAGCTAAAACTGCAATAAGAGCTACAACTACAAGGAGTTCAACAAGAGTGAAGGATTTGTTTGATTTTATTATGTTCATATTTAAATTATATGAAAAATAGTTTATTGTTTCAATAAAAGTTATCTACAAATAAATAATTCAAATCTTAAAATTCAAAATTCAAAATGATTGTAGCTCAGTAAAAATTTTTTTTGGAAATTTTTAATGAGCTTCCTAAATTTTGAGATTTGAATTTTGAAATTTGAATTTATATAACTCGCACAATCCCCTGTAGTGAAAGATAGGAGTGCTACCTTTTTATTAATCAATTGCCCTTTATTTAATTATCCTTTATTCAATAATATTTTCATTCAAATATCAAAGCCTTAACTTCGTTTGAGTTATTAACTTCTAAAAAGCCTGATGATGCTTCGAAATAATGTTCTTTGTTATTTAAATCAATAACTTTTAAAACGCTTTTTAAAATATCAGTAATTAAGGGCCTGTGATGATCTAAAACCGTAATTTCACCTAATGATGTTTTTACGGTTAAAGATTTGACCTCGCCTTCGTATAAAATTTTTTCTAAAGAATAAACAAAAACTCGCATTTTAAATTAAAACTTCTTCAATTTTTCCTTTTAAATAAAAGTTTTCCTCTGGCAAGTCATCATATTTTCCTTCTAAAACTTGAGCAAAACCTTCGATTGTGTCTTCAAGTTTAACATATTTACCTTCTCTGCCAGTAAATGTTTCAGCAACTGAAAATGGCTGTGACAAAAATCTTTGGATTTTTCTTGCGCGATTTACTGTTTTTTTATCTTCTTCTGATAATTCTTCCATTCCCAAAATAGCAATAATATCTTGAAGCTCTTTATATCTTTGTAAAGTCTTTTGAACTTCGCGCGCAACTTCATAATGTTTTTTGCCAACAATTTTAGGAGTTAAAGCTGTAGAGGTTGAAGCTAATGGATCAACAGCTGGATAAATTCCAATTTCTGTTAAGGCGCGGGATAAAACAATTGTTGAATCCAAATGGCTAAATGTTGTTGCAGGAGCAGGGTCAGTAATATCATCAGCAGGAACATAAACAGCTTGAACAGAAGTAATTGATCCATTTTTAGTTGAAGTAATTCTTTCTTGAAGTTCTGCCATTTCTGATGCCAATGTTGGCTGATAACCAACAGCTGATGGAATTCTTCCTAAAAGAGTTGAAACTTCTGAACCTGCTTGTGAAAAACGGAAAATATTATCAATAAAAAGCAAAACATTTTTTCTTTCTTCATCGCGAAAATATTCAGCCATTGTTAAAGCGCTTAAAGCCACACGCGCTCTTGCTCCAGGGACTTCATTCATTTGTCCAAAAACTAAAGCCGTTTTTTTAATAACTCCTGATTCTATCATTTCTTTATATAAATCATTCCCTTCGCGAGTTCTCTCTCCAACTCCTGCAAAAACAGAAACTCCTCCTTCTTCGCTAACATTATGAATTAACTCCATTAAAAGAACAGTTTTACCAACCCCTGCTCCTCCAAAAAGACCAACTTTACCTCCTTTAATAATCGGAGCAATTAAATCAATAACTTTAATTCCTGTTTCAAAAATTTCAACTTTTGTTGATTGTTCAACTAAAGCAGGAGGTTTTCTATGAATTTCCCAAAATTTTTTAAATTGAATTTTTGATTCATTTAAAGTATTTCCAACAACATCAAAAACATTTCCTAAAACTTCTGAGCCAACAGGAACCTGAATTGTTTTCCCTGTATTAATAACCTCCTCGCCCCGCTTTAAGCCATCTGTTGATTGCATAGCAATTGTTCTAACCCTACCAGGCTCTAAATGTTTAACTATTTCTAAAAATATTTTTTCATTATTTTTTTCTACAATCAAAGCAGTATAAATTGGCGGAAGTGGTTCATTTTCAGGAAATTGTACATCAACTACTGGACCAATAATTTGAATAATTTTACCTTTTGACATTTTTATATTTTATTTTTGTTTAGACCTTTAAACATTTAATGACTCTACTCCGCTTGTAATTTCTATTAATTCTTTTGTAATAGCGTCTTGTCGAGCTTTGTTATAAAAAAGATTTAACTCAAAAGACAATTTTTGGGCATTATCTCCGGCATTTTTCATTGCAAATCTTCTAGCTGCGTGTTCTGAAGCATTTGCTTCTAAAATTAAATGATATATTTGAATTAAAATTAAATGTTTTCCTAATTTATCTAAAAGAATTTCGGGGCTTGGCTCAATTAAATAATCTAATGCTTTAAGATTTTTAAAAGTAAAGAGTTGTTTTTCTTTTTTATATTTAGAAAATTTTCCTGTTTCAGGAATAATTTCTTCTAATATTTTTAAAATAGAATTAAAATTTACTGGTAAAACTTCTTGCATTAAAGGAACTTGACTTAAGGCGCTTTTAAAATGCATTGAAAAAACCAAAACCCTGTCCCATTCTTTGTTTAAAAATCCATTAATTAATAATTCAGCTAATGGTTTTATTTGTTCTATTTTGGTGTAATCACCGTATTTTAAAAATATTTTGTATGGGTTAAATTTTAAAAGATAATCACCTGCTTTTTTACCAACTGCTATAAAAATTTTATTTTCAATACCATCTTTTTTTATAAATTCATCAAATTTTTTTAAAATATTATTGTTAAAAGCCCCAGCAAGACCCTTATCAGAGGTTATAACAACAACTGCTGTTTTTTTAATTTCTCTTTTAGTTAAAATTTCAGGTAAAACAACTCCTTCTAATTTTGATAAAGATCCTAATAAATCCAAAGCTAAAAAAGAATATGGTCTTGTTGATAAGGCCGCTTCTTCTGCGCGTCGCATTTTTGTGGCAGCAACAAGTTCCATTGCCTTTGTAATTTGACCAATGTTTTTAACGCTTTTAATATGTTGTTTTATTTTTTGTTTTGATTCCATTTTAATTTAAATTTTCAAAAAAATGATTTAAAACTTCTTTTAATTTTGCTTCGTTTTCAATAGTTAATTCATTTGTTTTTTTAATATTTTCTAAAATATTATTATGGAATTTTGAAATATAATCTAAAAGATTTTTTTCAATTTCTTTTATTTTATTAAGCTCAACTTTTTCAAAATAATTATTTAAAGCCGCATAAAAAACAATTGCTTGTTTTTCGAAAGAAATTGGAGATAAATCATCCTGTTTTAAAATCTCAACCATTTTTTGACCGTGATCAATTTTTTGACGCGTTGCTTCATCAACATCAGAAGCAAATTGCACAAAAGCTTGAAGTTCTCTAAATTGCGCCAAAGCATAACGAAGCCCGCCAACAATGCGTTTAATTGCTTTTGTTTGAGCCGCTCCTCCAACACGTGAAACAGACAATCCAACATTAACAGCAGGCCTTATGCCTTGATAAAACAAATCAGATTCTAAATAAATTTGTCCATCAGTGATTGAAATAACATTTGTTGGAATGTAAGCAGTAACATCTCCAAGTTGTGTTTCAATAATAGGCAAAGCTGTTAAAGAACCGCCGCCTTTTTCTTTTGATAATTTTGCAGCGCGCTCCAATAATCTTGAATGCAAATAAAAAATATCTCCAGGATAAGCTTCGCGTCCGGGCGGCCTTCTTAAAAGCAAAGAAATTTCGCGGTATGAAACAGCGTGTTTTGATAAATCATCATAAATAACCAAAGCATCATCTCCTTTATCTCTAAAATATTCTCCAATTGCGCATCCAGAAAAAGGAGCAAGATAAATTTTTGAAGCCGGATCTGCCGCACTTGCAACAACCACAACAGTATATTTTAAAGCTCCATAATCTTCTAAAATTTTAATTATTTTTGCTATCTTTGATTCTTTTTGCCCAATAGCAACATAAATACATTTAACTAGTTTACGTGTTTGGATATCAAATTGCTGATTAATAATTGCGTCAAGCGCAATTGCTGTTTTTCCTGTTTGCCTATCTCCAATAATTAATTCTCTTTGTCCACGTCCAATAGGAATCATAGCATCAATAGCTTTAATTCCTGTATGAAGGGGCGTATTAACTGATTCGCGGTCTAATACTCCAGGAGCTTTATTTTCCAAAAAATATTTTTTAGTTTTAGAATTAGAATTAAAAATTGGTCCTTTACCATCTAAAGGATTTCCCAATGGATCAATCACTCTTCCTAAAAGCTCATCTCCAACTTCAATCGAAAGAATTTGCTTTGTACCTTTTACTTTATCTCCTGTTTTAATATCAATAAAATCATCAATAACCAAAGCACCAATGATGTCTTCTTCTAAATTTAAAGCTAAAGCTCTTCTTTTTCCTTTTTCAGTTTCAATTTCTAAAATTTCCTGACTTAATGCGCCATAAAGTCCTGAAATTTTACAAATACCATCAGCAACATCAATAACTTCTCCAAATTCTTCCATCTGAACATCTGGTTTTATCCCCTCTATTTCTTTTTTTAATTTTTGAATAATATCAAATGACATATTAATTTAATAATTCTAAACGCTTCTTAAAACTAAAATCTAATTCTTTTTCATCATCAAAGATAATTCTTAATCCAGCTAAAATATTTGGATTAATTTTTTCTTCAATTATATCTTTTTCATTAAAAAATTTTTGAAAAAGATTTTTTAAATTATTTTGAGGACGCGCTGTTTCTAAAATTATTATTTGCCGACCATCTTTTTTATAAATTATTTTTGAAGCAAAATCAATAATTTTTTTTAACTGGCGCGTGTCTCTGTTTTTTTGAATCAGAGATAAAAAATTTTTTATTATTTTTTCTTTTTGAATTAAACCAGGTGCTTCATTTAAAGCAAAAACCAAAGCTCTCGCGTAAATTTTATAATCATATTTCATTTTTTTGTTTTTTTAATGATTCTACTGCTTCGGAAATTAAAGCTTCATCAATAACTTCGGGTTTTAACCGCAACAATCGAATCATTGAAACTTTAAGCAAATTTTTAAGATTTTGATAAGCCACAATCTCCGACTCTTTAATTTTATTTTTAGAAACAATTTCAGCTTGAACTAAAATTTCATTTTCTTTTTCTTTAGCTTTTAAAAGTATTTCCTCTTCTGCCTCGCGCGCTTTTTGCTCTAATTCTAAAAATAATTCTTTTGCTTCTTTTTCGGCTTCTTTAATTTTTTCAAGCTTAAGATTTTCAATTTCTTTTAATCTTTTTTCAGCTTCTTCCGATTTCATTATCCCCTCCTCAATTTTTTTCTTTCTTTCTTTTAAAATTTTAAGTAATTTATCATAAACAAAAATACGCAAAATTATTAAAGCAACTAAAAAATTAAAAGTTTGCGCAATCAATAATTTCCAATCAATACCTAAAGATTCTATTAACTCTTTCATATTTTTAAATTAAATTTATTCAACAAATTTAATAATTAATGCAATAACTAAAGCGTAAATAGCAATAGCTTCGGCAAAAGCAATTGCTAAAATCATTGCTGTTTGAATTTTTGGAGCTGCTTCGGGATTACGACCAATTGCATCTGAAGCGCGCGATCCAATCCAACCAATAGTAATAGCCGGAGCAATGGTTCCAATAATAATTGTTCCCATTGTGGCTAAAATTCTTATTGCTTCTGTTTCCATAATTAATTTATTTTTTATATGCGACCTTTTAATGTTCTTCTTTAACCGCAATTGAAATAAAAACAAGCGTAAGCATTGCAAAAACAAATGCTTGAATAAAACCAACAAAAATTTCTAAAAACAAAAATGGCATGGGAATAAAATAGGGGGCCAAAAAACCAACAATCGTTAAAAGAACTTCTCCTGCAAAAATATTTCCAAATAATCTAAATGAAAACGATATCATTTTAGCAATTTCTGAAATTAATTCAAGTATTCCAACAAAAAATTTAATAGGGTTTTCAAAATTTATAAATTTTTTTGCATATTTTAAAAATCCTAAAGTTATAATTCCAGACAAATTAATAAAAATTACTGTTAAAATTGCTAAACCTAAAGTAAAATTTAAATCGCTTGAGGGAGAGCGTAAAAGCGGCGCGCTTTCATGAGGCAATTTCAAAATAATTGAACCAACTCCGGGCAAAAGCCCAAGCCAATTAGAAACTAAAATAAATAAAAAAACAGTAAAAACAAATGATAAATATTTTTCAGCCAAAGTCTTAGAGCCTAAAATTCCCTCCATTAAATTTAAAGCTACCTCAACAACATATTCAAATAAATTTTGAATTCCTGACGGAATTAAAAAAAATTTTTTTCTAAAAACAAAAACAAGTGTTCCCAAAATAAACAAAACCAGAAAACTAACAACTAGGGTATTAGTAAAATCAAAATTACCGAAATGGAAAATTTTTTCCGCTTTTAAAGAAATGTGTATTTCTTGATTTTCCATAAAAATTTAAGAGAGTATTATAACAAAATTTTAAAACAATGCAAATCTCAAAATTCAAATCTCAAAATAATTGTAACCCCACTCTTTTGTTAATGATTACATTAAATAAAAAAATTAAATTTTTAATTGCATAAAAATTTATTTTTAATAATTAAAAGTGTACTTTAACAAAGGGGCGGGGCCTCCTAAATTTTACATTTTGAACTGTAATTTTGACTTTTAATTTTTGAACCTTGAACTTTAATTGGTCTTGTACACAAATAATTTTTCAAAATTTTCGTTTTTAATTTCAGGATGAACTCTTATGACTTCAATTGGTTTTAAATTAGAAAAATGCGAAGTGTTTGTTATAACAATTGTTCCTTTTTTTGATTCTTTTCTAACTTTTTCTTCTAAAATAGGCATTAAATCATACCATAAATAAGTGTATAAAATATCTGCTTTGCTTAAATCTATATTAAAAATATTTTCATTTATAAAATTAATTTTTCTTTTTAAAATTAAGGCTTTGAGTTTTGAAAAAAATATTCTTATTGGATTTTTATCTACGCCGTAAACATTTAAATTTGGCATTTCTTTTTTTATTTCTAAAACAACTCTTCCGTGCCCGCATCCTAAATCATAAAAATTTAAAGCTTTTGGAGCATACTTTTTAATAATTTTTATAACTTCTAAAATAGCTTTTTTGCTTGTTGGTAAATTATGCGCAAAAATTAAAATATCTATCATAAAAACAAAATAAAAAATAGATAATATTAAAAAAATAATAAAAATAATTGTTAAAAAAATAATCATAAATAATATTTTTTAAAAAAATCAACCATTGATTTTGCTATATTTTGAGGTTTGCCACTATTTATAAAATAATGCAACTCAATACAAGGTGATGTGTTTAATTCCAAAATAGCGCATTTTTGCTCTTTAAAAGATTTTGAAATATCAGGAATAATAAAATCAATACCAACAACTTTAACATTAAATATTTTTGCGATTTTTAAAAATAATTCTTTATTGTCAGGATGCATTTTAAAAGTTACTTCTTCTAAATCTCCTCCTAATCTTAAAAACGGATTTTTTTGTAAATAAACAACTTTTCCTTTTTCCGGAATACTTTCATAATTTAATCCTTGTTGTTTTAATAATTCATCAGTTGTTTTATTAATTAAAATTTTATAAAAAACAGCGTTTTTGTTTTCTTTATCTTTGCGCATTGGATCTTTATTTTTTAATTCAATTAATTCTTTAATTTTTGATTTGCCATCTCCAATAACATTTGCTGGAATCTGCTTAACGCAAAAAACATCTTTAAAATCAATTACTGTTCCTCGATGTACAAAAGCATTATCAATAAATTTTTCAATAATAAATGTTGGAGCGTATTCCCGCGCTTTTAAAATTGCTTTTAATAAATCGTCTTTATTTAAAATATTTGTAGTTATATGTCTTGCAAACGTTCCTGTACGTGGCTTTACAACAACAGGCCAACCAATTTTTTTTGCATAATTTAAAGCTTTTTTCTTTTGCCAAAACCAAAAATATTTTCCTTCTGCTATTGGCAAATTATTTTGTTTTAATATTTTTTTAACATAATCTTTATCGTCTAAAAGAGAAATTTTTGAATTTAAAAAATCAGCAATAGGAAGGCCGGTAAAATAAATTTTTTTATTTTGAATTTTAACCATAAAATTAACAGTTTCTCCCAAAAAACTTTTTCCTATATAAAATTCCCAATTATTTTTTTGTGCTTCTAAAATAAAAAGTTTTATTCTTGGCGGGATATTTAAACTATTTAAATCTTTAATAGGAACATATTTTAAAAGACCAGAAACAATAAAAATATTACTTAAAAAAATATCCAAAAAAAGATTTAATTTTTTAGGAATATTAATTTGCGGTAAAAAAGAAAATAAGTCTTCAAACCAATTTTCAATATGAAAAATCTTATACTTGCCACAATCAAAACAATATGATTTAATTTGCATTTGTTTATAATTTATATTATAATATATAAAGCCTGGGGATGAAAGGCGTTGATGGAAATATTTTAAAAACCTGCGAGCCAAGCCGGGAAGCTTGCCCTCCCGATTATTCGGGAGAGAAAAATCCCAAAAACAAACTGCCAACAATAAAGTTGGAGTTCCAGCTTTAGCTTTTGCATAAG
>Ga0197142_1002047_pt1 | contig 17934 bp, 14 predicted proteins | sample GBS60_MetaG_FD_148614 | JGI IMG/M metagenome (GOLD analysis project Ga0197142, IMG submission 148614) | Sediment microbial communities from Great Boiling Springs, Gerlach, Nevada, United States - GBS 60_MetaG | ecosystem: Environmental > Aquatic > Thermal springs > Hot (42-90C) > Sediment...
CTTAAATATGTTCCTGTTTCGAAACCAACATTTTTCAATGCTCTTTTACTGAACACTGTCGATGAACCAAAACTGATTGCCGCAATTAAAGAAAACAGAACAGCAATTGGAGTTTTATCTCCAGAATTCAATGTTGGTAAATGTAAGCCAAATGTCATTAAGTAAGCTCCAATTAAAGCAATTCCAGCCCAGAGATAAAATTCTTTTTGCAATTTTTCTTTCAAGAGAATTGCTGCTAGGGAAATAGCAAAAACAGGTTGAAGTTTTTGGATTAAGACTACAACGGAAAGATTTGCATAGTTAACATAAAAAAGAGCTTTCGTAATTGCCATTGTTCCCAATGCACCACCGAAAAAAGCAACTGCAGCGAATGAAAACCAATCTTTCAATTCTAAATTTTTAAACAGGGAAAATTTTTTAATGAAGAATGGCGTAAGAAGAATTGCAACAATTGAACTTTCAATCAAAACAACAAGTGGAACAGGAAGCGTGTAAAGTGATGGACGAAGTACAATTCCGTCAAGTCCCCATAATGCAGCTGCGATTATTATTGCTAATGGTGCAAGTCTATACATTTTTTTTGTTTTTAATTACAAGTTAAAAGTTTATTCGGGCATTTGAAATAATTGAAGGAGACTAATTACAATAAAAAATTCTTAAACATTTAAGCCAAAAAAATTAATATTTCAAGATTTCGTCAACGGTTTTGAAAAAGTTTAAATAACTTTTGCAAAGAATAAAAAATTATCATTGCTTTTGATTCATCAAGTAGTTTATTTTTTGAAAGAGTAAAATTATTTGACAAAAATTTTTAAACAAAAACCCTTAATTTTAAAATAAAATTGATAAACAAAAGAAAGGATCCTGCCGTGAGGAGACCAATTTTTATATTGACAGTGATTTTAATTTACTCAATTGCACAAGCTCAAATCATAACTGAAAGAATAGAAAAACTTCCGCTGCCATCAAATCAGGAATGGGCGTATCCTGTTTTTTCTCCTGATGGAAAAAAAATTTACTTCACAAATTCAAGTTATAACGGAATCTGGGAATACGCTCTATCAACAAATAACCTAAGACAGATTACCAATGCCCCGGGTTCAGGCTATGGATTTACATTTTCCGATGATGGTAATCACCTTGTTTATAGAAAAACAACCTACGACGAAAAGACAAGAGAACGCACACAGGAACTTTATCAGGTTAACTTGAAAACTTTATTTCAGAAAAAAATTGCATCTGGTTCGGATATTTCTAATCCTACATTTGTGAAATCAAATATTGTGTACTCTTCAGGCTTTGAAACAAAGAATCTCGAAAAAGTAAAGTTGTCTAATGAAACAAAGGTTATTGGAATAGAAAACACAAAAATTGTGCTTCTACACAATGGTGAAAGGAAAGTTCTTGATCCGTATGGAAATGGAAGTTATATATGGCCATCGCTTTCTCCTGATAAAACGAAATTAGTTGCATATGAAGCAGACAGAGGTGCATTTGTTTGTGATCTTGATGGTAACATTTTAGCAAAACTTGGTAGTGTTGATGCACCAGTCTGGACTCGAGATGGAAAATACATTATTTATATGGATGACCGTGATGATGGACATTTTATTCTTTCTTCTGAAATTATGGCAATTACTCCCGATGGAAAAGAAAAATATCAATTAACATCTACTCCAAATGTAATCGAAATGTATCCACACACATCGCCAGTTGAGAACAAAATTGTTTGTTCGTCTTTAAGTGGTGAAATTTTTATTATCCATTATAACTATGGTGAGAGGAAGAGTAATGAAAGTCAAAATTAATTTTTTAGCCCTATTTATCTTTTTACCGTTAGCTTTAATTGGTCAACAAAGAAATGATTTTTCTGGATTGAAGTTTTGTATTGATCCGGGTCACGGCGGACACAATCCTGCCAATGACCGTTTAGTTATTCCTGATCCGGGAATTTATTTCTGGGAATCGGAAAGCAATTTTCAAAAAGCTCTTCTCCTTGATACATTATTAAAACAAAAAAATGCCTGGGTTATTTTAACCAGATACACAAACGATTATCCTGATGATAGTCAAGAACCGAGTTTATCAGCTCGTGCTGCAATTGCTAACTCAAACAATGTTCACTTCTTCCATTCAATTCATAGTAATGCAACTGGCGGTACAAATACCGGCACAAATTACACTTTAATGCTTTTTAGAGGATATGATAACCAACCTGTCTTCCCCGATGCAAAAACAATGAGTTCTTATACAGGACCTCAAATCAGAAATCACCTTCGAACAACTGCTTCTTATGTTCGTGGTGATTGGTCTTTTTATGGGAATACGAGCGGTCTTGGAGTGTTAAGACCTCTTTTGATGCCAGGACAACTTTCCGAAGGTTCTTTTCATGATTATTTTCCTGAAACAAGAAGATTGATGAATCAAGCTTATCGCAAAATGGAAGCATTTGCAATTATGAAATCATTTATGCAATTCTACAATGTCATTCCAGATACTTTTGCAATTATCGCTGGAATTCAAACAGATGCTGATTCATTAAAACCCAAAAACGGAACTATTGTAAGATTACTTCCTGAAAACAGAGTTTATGTTGGTGATTATTATAACAATGGATTTTATATGTTTGATTTTATTCCCCCAACTCCTCACACAATCAAATTTGAAACTCCAAACTATGTACCTGACTCTGCAACTCTAAATGTTTCGGTAAACGGAATTCATTTTGTTGATAGAAATTTGATAATAAATTTACCGCCAGTAGTTACAGCAACTCAGCCGATTAATAACGATACATCATTTAAAGTAACAAACTATATTGGCGTGCGTTTTTCAAGATCGATGGATACAGCTTCTGTTCGAAAAGCATTTTCAATTACACCATCGACCAGCGGTTCATTCACATGGGTATCCGCCGGTGCTCTGCTTTTCTTCTTCCCTTCACAGCCATTAATGTATGACACCTGGTACACAGTAAGAATCGATTCTTCTGCAAGATCAATTGGTGGAATAAAACTGGATGGAAATGGTGACGGAATCCCCGGCGATCCATTCATATTAATTTTCAAAACACAATCCCAGCCAACCTCTGTTGATGATTTTTCAATCATTCCACAGAAATTTGAGCTTTACCAGAATTATCCAAATCCTTTTAATCCTGAAACAATAATTCGTTTTGATCTACCTGAAGGTCAATTTGTTAGTTTGAAAATTTATGATTTACATGGAAGAGAATTGACCAAAATGATAAATGAATATCTACAAGCCGGTTCACATCAAATTAAGTTTGATGCAAGCAATTTGCCATCCGGAATTTATTTCTATCAATTAGTCACACCAAAATTCACAAGCACCAAAAAAATGATATTGATGAAATGAAAATGAATAAAAATTTAATTTCTTTTTTAATCCCGTTGCTTTTAATTTCTTGCGGGAAAACATATGAACCTTTAATGACAGTTGACAGTGTCGATTTATCTCGTTACACTGGCAAATGGTATGAAATTGCCAGAAAGCCAAATAGATTCCAGAAAAATTGTTTATGCAGTACTGCTGAATATTCAATTATTGACGATAAAACGATTAGTGTAATTAATAAATGTCTTGAAAAAGATGGACAAAAAATAAATTCAGTCAAGGGTAAAGCTTTTGTGGTTAAAAATTCAAATAATGCAAAATTAAAAGTACAATTCTTCTGGCCTTTCAAAGGTGATTACTGGATAATAAATCTGGATAAAGAAAATTATTTGTACGCAGTTGTAGGTTCACCTGATCGAAAATATTTCTGGATACTTGCTCGTTCACCGGAAATTTCAAACGAAAAACTTAACGAACTACTTGAATTTCTTAAAGCAAACAAATTTGATATAACGGATGTAATCATTTCTACAGAAAGCTGCTTAAAAACAAAATTCTGAAAGTGAAATAATGAAAGTCATACTCATCACTGGTTCAACTGATGGAATTGGGAAACAAACTGCCTTAGAACTTGCCGAGCAAAATCATAAGGTGATTATTCATGGTAGAGATAAGGGAAAGTGTCTGAAAACCATTGAAGAGATAAAATCCCGTGCAAACAATCAGGAAATTGATTTTGTTGTTGCTGATTTTTCCAATCTTGACGAAGTCAAACAAATGGCTGAGGAAGTTAAATCAAAATATGAGCATCTTGATGTTTTAATTAACAATGCTGGTGTCTTCTTGAAAAAGAGGATGACTGATGAAAAAGGAGTTGAACTTACTTTCAAGATTAATCATTTGGCTCATTTCTATTTGACTTATCTTCTTTTTGATTTGATAAAAAAATCAAATGACGGTCGTATTATTAATGTAAGTTCAATTGCTCATGAAAATGCTGATGATGATTTGACTGATTTAATGCTTGAAAAAAATTATTCAGGTTATCGTGCCTATGCTAATTCAAAACTTCATAATATTCTCTTTACTTATGCCTTGCATCGAAGAATTAAAAACTCAAATGTCAAAGTTTTTGCACTACATCCCGGAGTTATTTCGACGAAATTACTTTATGAAGGTTTTAGAATTTCAGGAAGTCCACTTTCTGTGGGAGCTGAAACACCCGTTTATCTAGCCACATCAGAAAATTTACTGACGGGAAGTGGTAAATATTTCATAAAGAAAAAGCCCACTCGTTCGTCAAAAATTTCTTACGATGAGAAGCTTCAAGAAGAATTGTGGGATATTTCTATTAAACTGATAGGACTTGACAAAGATGAGGTTGAAAGAAAATTCTCAACAATATCTTAATCAACTAAAATTTAGTAAACATCTGAATCAATATAGAAACTCAAGAAGTTTTTACTTCCTTTGAATAATTACCTTCCTTTTTTAATCACCAAATCAAATCTTAACTTTTATTTAACTTAATTTTTCTAATTTGTGTTGAAAAGAAAAATTAATTTGTAAGTTCAAACATTAGAATGGAGTTACTATGGGATCAAAGAAAACTATTGGACTTGTTGCTCACGATAATTGTAAAAAAGATTTAATCGAATGGGCTGAATGGAATTGGGAAATTTTGATTGAACATAATCTTGTTTGTACCGGAACAACAGGAAAATTAATTGAAGAAATCCTGATGAAAAAATTTGAGACAAAAAACAAGAATACACTTAAAAACATAAGCTTAAAGAAATTAAAATCCGGACCACTAGGAGGTGATCAGCAACTTGGCGCATTAATCGCTGATGGTAAAATCGATATCCTTATATTCTTCTGGGATCCAATGCAGCCTCATCCTCACGAAGTTGATGTTAAAGCATTACTTCGAATTGCTGTGCTCTATAATATTCCAACTGCCTGTAATCGTTCAACCGCTGATTTTATTATTTCTTCACCTTTGATGAAAGAAGATTACAAACCAATATTAAATGATTATAGTAATTACTTAGAAAGGACAATCGATATTGATTAATCAAATATTTCAATATGTTTCATGATATTGGATCAAAAAATATTTTCATCACAAATTGGAGTAGTTGATTAAAATATTTCCACAATGGGCTATAAATAAAAATCAAAAGAATAATCGGGCCTAAGTATCCATAGCTCATTAATCTTTCCGTAAATTTTGAGTTGAAAATTGAATGAACAATATGCATCCCGTCAAGTGGTGGAATTGGAAGTAAATTGAAAAGAAATAGAAAAAGATTAATGTAAACTCCATACTTCAAAATCGTGGAGAACAAAATTACTTTTTTATTGATTTCTAAAATTTGAATTTCTGGAAGTATGATAATCAAACTCAACAAAAACAATGCAGACAAGAAATTAGAAAATGGTCCCATAAACGAAACAATAGCATTTCCAATTCTTTTATTGTAAAAATTATTCGGATTAACTGGTACAGGTTTTGCCCAGCCTATCAAAGCTATTCCTGATGAAAAAGCAGCAATTGGAATTAAAATTGTTCCAATCAAATCAATGTGCTTTAAAGGATTAAGAGATAATCTACCAACATTCTTCGCCGTGGAATCTCCCATTTTATAAGCAAAAAGTGCATGGGAAAATTCATGAATTGTAATTGAGATTAAAAAAATTGGGATGAATAATAAAAATAAAATAAACTTAATGTTTACATTTAGATTTTCCATTAACTTATCCTTTTAGTTTTAATTTAAATTTTCCTCTTGGATGATATTTAATTAAAGTATCTTTCAACATAGTTCTATCGACATGAGTGTAAATTTGAGTTGTTGAGATTTTCGAATGTCCAAGGAGTTCCTGCACTACTCTGATGTCAGCACCTCTTTCAAGTAAATGTGTCGCAAATGAATGTCTGATTGTATGAGGATGAACATTTTTATCAATACCTGCCTGCAAAACATATCCACGCAAAATTTTAAAAAAACCCATTCGACTCAATTTCCTACCACGGTTGTTCAGAAAAACATAATCTTCTGAAATCAGTTTTTTCACAAGAGCTGGACGAACTTTTGTTAGATACTGTTCTAACCAGTAAATAGCATACGAGCCAATGGGAACTAATCTCCACTTTGAACCTTTTCCAAAAACTCTCACTACTTCATCTTTTAAGAATAAATCACTCTTTTTCAGGTTTAATAATTCAGAAACTCTAACTCCAGTTGCATAAGCAAATTCAAGCATTGCTTTGTCACGAAGTCCAAGCGGGGTTTTTGTATTTGGTTGATCAAGAATTTTATTGATTTCCGAGAGCGATAAAACTTCTGGCGGATGAACAGATATTTTTGGTCCCTTAAATTTTATCGCTGGATTTATTTGTATAAAATCATTTGTCGAAAGATATCTGAAAAAACTTTTAATTGATGAGTAGTTTCTAGCAATTGATTTAGTAGAAAGTCCAATTGTATTTAGAGTTGAGAAAAAACTGCTGAGAATGGTTTTATTAACATCATTCAAATCATCAATCCCTTTACTTTCCAGAAAATCAAGAAAACGCTGAATATCTCGATTGTAAGAATCAATTGTGTTTTGTGAGTAGCCTCTAATTAATTTCAGATATGTAAGAAATTCTTTCAAAAGGTTCTCAAATAATTCGATTGACATAATTAAGCTTCAGGATATTCAATGCGTTGATGATAAATTCCCAACAATGTTTCAACAAAACTTTGCTTAATGAGAGTAAGGTCTTTCAAAGTCAAATTTGTTTCGTCGAGCTGACCTTCAAAAAATCTTTTACGAATTATTTCATCAATCAATTGACTGAGAATATTCTCATTAGTCACTTCAAGGTTTCGACTTATAGATTCAACTGCATCCGCAAGCATTACGATTCCAGTTTCTTTTGATTGTGGTTTTGGACCGGGATAACGGAATTTATCTTCATCAATTTTTTTACCGAGTTGTTTAGCAACACTTAAGAAATATTGAACATGGGTGGTTCCATGGTGCATTGGAATAAAATCAATCACTTCTTCAGGCAAATTATATTTTCTTGCAAGTTCAATTCCTTCTTCAACATGATTTAAAATTATTTGGGCACTCTGCTCAGGATCTAAATCTTCATGTTCGCTTTTTTCATCTCGAAGATTTTCAATGAAATAATTGGGTTCAACGATTTTGCCAACATCGTGATAGAGTGCACCGACTTTTGTCAGGATTGTATTTGCACCAATTGCTTTCGCTGCACCTTCAGAGAGGATGCTTATATTAACTGAGTGATGAAAAGTACCTGGTGCTTTCAACCTTAATTCCTGCAAAAGTGGATGATTAAAATCAGCCAGTTCAATCAATGTTAAATCAGTTGTTACTTTGAAAATTTTTTCAAAGAAAATTAATAAACCATAAGTTAAGACAGGTGAAATAATTGAATTTACAAGTGCGAAAATTGTCTCATTTCCAATTTCTTCCAAAGTAGAATATCTTTCAAGTCCAAATGCAAGAATTATCACTACATATCCCGAAAAAATAAAAATAAGGGAACGAAAAATTTGAGAGCGATTTTTAATATCTCGCACTGAATAAACTGCAAGGGCTCCAGCAATAATATTTGCCGTTGCAATTGTGTAATCATTTCCTCTAATTCCGCCTATGATTAATGAGATTACAATAGTTACATAAAACCCAAGTCTTGAATCAAAAATAATTGTAATTAACATTGAAGCAGCTGGGATAAAGATCAAATATTCGATTGGCAAATCTGTCTCGATCCTCGAAGTGACAAATGCAAGAAAAGAAATTAGAATCAATATTATAGAAATTATCAAGATTTTGCTTGTATTGTTATAAATCTTTTTTCTAAATAGATAAATGTAAATTCCAAGCAAAATCAGGATTGAAGCATTGTGTAGAAATTTACCAATGAACTGAAGATTATAATTAGTTCTTTCTCCCTTTTCAAATCTAATTTTTCTGTATGAATCTATTTTCCTTTTTATCTCTTCAGTAATTTTTTGATGTTTAGCTACAATCCTTTCATTTTCAAGTACAATTCCAATATTCCTTGAAACCTTGTAACGAGCCTGTTGAATTGCTAACTGAGTATCACCTTCATTATAAATCAAATTCGGAAAAATATACTTGCCTGTAAAATTTTTCATTAGCTGAAATGTTATTTCTTTTAAATCTTGAAATTGTTCCGAAATTTGAAGAATTAAATTTTCAATATCATTTGAGTCAAAAAAGATTTCTTTATGATATTTCTTCTCCTGGTTTTTTGACCTTACAAAAATTGAATCTTTTTCTATTTCATCTTTTGGTATGTTTAAATATCCAGTACTGTAGATATAATTAATAAAATTTCTTGCTGTAATCTCAAATGAATTAAAATACTCTGTATTGAGTTGTCTCCAAATCTTCGAAAAATTCTGGATATCAATCTGGATTGAATAAAATTTAAGAATTGAATCAGTCAGTAATGGATTATTTGAAATTAATTTAAAATCAATTTTCGCTTTATCTACAAAGATTTCTAATGATGATAAACTAAATTGAGGAATTGTGTCGTTCTGTTCAAAAATTGGCAAAACAGATTTTTCGGCTTCTAAAAGTTCTTTTTCGTATTCGTCTGGATATTTTAAGACTGGAAATGAAAATTGGGCAATTAAATCTTTTGATGTCCAAATATCACCTACCTTAACTTCTCTTTCAATTATTTCACTTCTTGGATAAAACAACGAAATAATAAATACTGTGATAAAAACAACCACCAACCTAATTAATTTAGTATAATCTATCTTTTTCTTCTTCGTTTTCATATCTCAAAATTAATATAAATGACTTTTATTACAATAAATTAATTTATCTAAGGTTTGTGGATTACAAATGTATTAATTGAGAGTTGATTTAATAACTTTGACACACTTCGACAAGTTCAGCGTGACAAAAGGTATTAAGACACAATGTCAGTCTAAGCAAGCCTACCCTGAACTTGTCGAAGGTTAGAAGTCGAGCAAAAGATTTTCAGAATTTTTAAATAGGTTAATATCTTTTATCGATGAGTTAAAAGTAACCATAAATAAAAGTTATGAAAGAATTTACAAACACATCAATATTCGGTTGTAATATCTTTACCAGTATCTGGATCGTAAAATCTAAACTCATCAACTTTCAGTGAAACATCGAGTTCAACCTTAAGACGAACACGATATTTAATTCGCCATCGAATGTATCTTGGTATCAATCCTTTTAATATTTCATTTTCAAGGAATGGATTGATTTTCAAAGTTACTTTTGGTAAAAATTTACCGAGTTTAAATCGCCTTAACCAATGTTCAATATCTTTCAATAAACTTTCTTTCGAGATTAAAATTCCGGTTCCACCACAGGTTGGACAAACATCCCTTGTTCTTTGAAAGATACTTTTTCTTACTCTCTGTCTCGTAATTTGAACAAGCCCAAATTCTGTCATTGGCAAAATAGAAACCTTTGCTCTATCTTTTCGGAATTCTTTTTTCAATTCGTCAAAAACTTTTTTCTTATTTTTTTCTTCTTCTAAATCGATGAAGTCAATAATTATAATTCCACCTATATCTCTTAATCTCACCTGGCGACAAATTTCCCTCGCCGCTTCCAGATCAATCTTAAGTGAATTTAATTCCTGATTCATCGATGCCGCATATTTACCAGTATTAACATCAATCACTGTCATTGCTTCGGTTTGATCTATCACAATGTGACCACCACTTGGTAAAGGAACTTTGCGGGACATTGCAATTCTGAGTTGCGGCTCAATTCCAAATACATCAAAAATTGGCTCTTTTCCTTTGTAAAGCTCTATCCTATCCTCTAATTCTGGATGTACTTGATGTAAATAGTCTCTTAATTGTTTATAGATTTTTTTAGAATCAACTACAATTTTAGAAACATCGTAATTGAACAAATCACGAATTACACTTGAAGTAGTGCTTGCATCTTTGTAAATAAGTGCTGGAGCTTTTTCATTTTTAATTGTCTGCTCAATTTCTTTCCATGTTTCCAATAGACGATTAAGTTCTTCTTTTATTGTTTCCTCATCTTCATTGGCTGCAACTGTTCTAACAATTACACCAAATCCTTCTGGGACAATTGATCGAACTATTCTTCTCAATCTTTTTCGTTTTCTCGGATCGTGAATTTTTTTCGAAACACCAATTTTATTATCAAATGGTAGAAGAACTAAAAACCGACCAGGTAGAGTTATCCTTGTGGTTACTCTAAAGCCCTTATTTCCAACAGGCTCTTTCGTAACCTGAACAATTATTTCTTTCCCCTTTTCAATCTTGGGCAGATTTTGAATTGATCTTTGATAATTAGATTGAGATTGAGCAGGAAGTTTTTCGTGATTGTTTTCTTCATCTTCTTCATCAATATCAACATCAGTATCTTCGTCTCCAATCAATGCATTTAACTCCTCAATTTTTGGATCAATGTCCGAGAAATGAAGGAATGCATCTTGTTTATGACCAACATCAATAAAGGCTGCTTTTATGCCCGGAATAACTTTAGCTACACGACCAAGATAAATATCTCCAACCGATCTTTGAGAAGCGGCCTGTTCGACAAAGTATTCTGTCAACAATCCATCTTCTGTAATGGCAATCCTTGTTTCGTCGCCAATTGTGTTTATAATAATTTCTTTGTTCATAAATTAACAAAAACCCTTTTCTTGTTAGACTTCTTAAATACTTTTGTAAAACCCATTTTAATTTTTTACAACATGTGTAAATATTGACATACTTTGAAAATTTCAGTATGACATTAAAAAACTTTTGTGTAATCGGAGAGGCTGAAAAACCCATTTTAAAAAATTTGGTTAAAGTCTGAACAGTTAAGAAATCCTTTAACCTATAAAAATGTGAAATGCAGAATAATTTTTTGCTTCTTAATGAATTAAAAAAACTTGATCTGAAAAATCTTTCTTCAGAAAATTCTTTTGAAATTTTTCCGAAGAAAACCTTTTCAGTTTGAGAAACCCATTTTTTAAAAAGTGAAGAGAGAGCACCCTCAAACTCTCTCTTCAAGTAAGTTAAATTAAGCTTCGAATTTAATCTGTTTAATTCAACAAAGCCTTTGACTAAGTCAATTATTAAAATTCCATTTTCAACCATAAAGTAAAATCGATTTTTTACTTTTTCGGTGGTTGAGGTCTGTGACTCTCAGGTGGTGGAATTAATATTTTTCTACTGAAAACCAGACGGTTATTGTCTTCTATCTTAATTAATTTAACATCAATCTTCTCACCAACCTTAAAGTAATCTTCAATCTTGTTTACTTTTTTATGATCAATCTGAGAAATATGGAGCAAACCTTCCACGCCTGGGGCAATTTCCACAAACGCACCAAAATCAACAATTCTTTTTACAGTTGCTTTATAAACTTTACCAATCTGCGGTGGTTCAGTCAACAATCTAATTCTGGCAATTGCTTCTTCAATTCCTTCTTCGTTAGTTGAAGCAATATTTACAACGCCATCTTCTTCAATTGCAATTTCAGTCTTAGTATCTCTTTGAATTGCCTGAATGATTTTTCCGCTTGGTCCAATCACTGCACCAATTTTATCAATTGGTATTTTAATCTGCACAAGATGAGGTGCATACTTTGAAATCTGTGACCTTGGAGCTGATAAAGTTTCATTCATCTTGGAAAGGATGAACAATCGTCCCTCTTTAGCTTGAGCTAAAGCTTCTGCCATTATTTCATATGAGATTCCCTTTACTTTGATATCCATCTGAAATCCAGTAATACCGTCTTCAGTACCAGCAACTTTGAAATCCATATCTCCAAGATGATCTTCATCTCCAAGGATATCGCTCAAAATTTTATATTGACCATTTTCGAGTATCAAACCCATCGCAATTCCAGCGACAGGTTTTTTGAGCGGAACTCCACCATCCATCAATGCAAGTGAACCAGCACAAACTGTTGCCATTGACGAGGAGCCATTCGATTCAAGAATATCAGATACAACTCTAATTGTGTAAGGAAATTCTTCATCCTTAGGCAAAAGATTTTTTAATGATCTTTCTGCAAGATTTCCATGGCCAATTTCTCTTCTTCCTGGTCCGGTGTATCTACCAATTTCACCGACACTAAATGCTGGGAAATTGTAATGAAGCATAAACTTTTTAGTTGTCTCTTCAGGAAGTAAACCCTCGACAAGTTGTTCATCTAATTTAGTTCCAAGCGTTAGTGTCGTTAAGCTTTGGGTTTCTCCTCTAGTAAACAAAGCTGAGCCATGTGTTCGAGGTAACAATCCCACTTCACAATAAATTGGTCTTATATCTTTTGGTCCCCGGCCATCAAGTCTTACACCTTCTTCTAAGATCATCTTTCTCATCAGCTCTCTTTCAAGATCATGAATTGCTGACTTAATGAGAAATTCCCGTTCTGGAAATTTTTCTTTCAAAGCTTCAATAGTTTCAAGATTAATTTGTTTAAGATTATTTCTTCTTACTTCTTTAGATGAGGGCGTGTGAATTACCTGATTAATTTTATCATAACAAAGTTCACGAACAGCTTTAACTATTTCCTCTTCTTCAGGATAAAGCTGAACTTCTCTTTTTGGTTTACCAATTTCGGCAACCAACTCTTTTTGAAGAGCGACAAGTTGCTTAATGTATTCGTGTCCAAATTTGATTGCATCCAGCATAGTTTCTTCTGAAACTTCACGAGCCTCACCTTCAACCATCAAAATTGAGTCTTCTGTTCCAGCAACAACAATCTCCAATCTTGCTTCTTCTATTTCTTTATAAGTTGGATTCACAACAAATTCATCACCAATCAAACAAACACGAACTTCACCAATTGGTCCTTCGAATGGAATATCAGAAATTGCAAGTGCAGCAGAAGCGCCAACTGCGCCAATTACATCTGGGTCATGTTCCTGATCAGATGAATAAACCTGAACAATGACTTGAGTTTCCGTCATGTATCCTTTCGGAAAAAGGGGACGAATGGGCCTATCAATTAATCTTGCTGATAGAATTTCTTTTTCGGTTGGCTTTCCTTCTCGTTTGATGAAGCCACCAGGAATTTTACCCACAGCTGAATATTTTTCTCTGTATTCAACTGAAAGTGGTAGGAAATCCTGACCAACGACTTGCTCATCGGCAGCAACTGCAACGGCAAGAACTTTTGTATCTCCAAAACTTACCATTACAGCGCCGTTTGCCTGACGGGCAAATCTTCCCGCTTCGAGTGAAAATGTCTTTCCGTTTATATCTATTTCTTTTAGAACGATCATATTTTTAACCATTTTACTTTCTTAAGTTTAATTCCTCGACTATCTTTCGATATCGTTCAATGTCTTTGTGCATTAAATATCTGAGTAGTCTTCTTCTTTTGCCAACCATTTTGATTAATCCCATGCGGGAATGTTTATCTTTTTTATGTTCATCAAAATGTTGGGTTAGTTCATTAATTCTTGCAGTAAGAATAGCAATTTGAACCTCTGGTGCACCGGTGTTTTTCTCACTGCCACCGTATTTCAAAACGATTTCTCTTTTTTGTTCTTTTGTCAACATAATTTTTACTCCTTTCTTTTAATGTAATACCAGACTTAACCAGTATTAATTGTTTTAATAATTCATTTGTTACTTAATAGAATGTATAGTATCAATTAATTTAAAACACTCCTGCCTATCGAGCAGAAGTTGGTTTTTTAATTCTTCAACCGAAGAGAATTTTATCTCATCTCTTAATTTTTCAATAAACTTAATTGCAATTGGCTCGCCATAAATATTTCCATCAAAGTAGAAAATATGAACTTCAAGGATTAATTCTGTAGTGTTGTTAAAAGTTGGTCTGAAACCAATATTCATCATACCATAATAACTTTTATCAGTCAAATCGACTTCAACAAAATATACACCACGAGCTGGAATTAATTTGTCTTTGTTTTCAACTTCAATGTTTGCTGTTGGAAATCCAATTTTTGAGCCTCGCTCACTTCCCTTTACAACCTTACCTTCAATTATGTATTTTTTCCCGAGCATTTGACTTGCTAATCTTACATTACCGCTTAACAAAGTTTTTCTAATCCTGGTACTGCTAATTTTCTCTCCATCAAAAATTAGTGGATCAACTTTAATAACATTAAATCCGTAATCTTTTCCTAATTCAGTCAAAACTTCCGGATTTCCTTCTCTATTTTTTCCAAAATGATGATCAGCACCAACAACTATAGTATGTAAGCCAATTTTATTTACTAAAAAATCTTCAACGAATGTTTTGAAATTTATTTGAGAAAATTCTTTTGTGAAATTTATTACAAGAACATTTTGAACAGATAGAAATTCTAAGTACTGAAGTTTTTCATTAAGTGTTGTAAGTATTTTAATTGAATTATTTTTTGCAAGAACAATTTGTGGATGTGGATCGAATGTAATTACAATATTTCGACAATTATTCTCAGCCGACTGATAAATCATCTCGTTTATAATTTTTTGATGTCCAAGATGAACGCCATCGAATGTTCCAACAGTTAAAACTGTATTTTTATCCTTTGTCAATTCGTCTATGTTATAATAAACATTCATCAGTTCAAACTCTTTTGAGTTAGTTTTTTCAATTCTTCAACATCAAGAGCATCTTCAACATTGAAATTTCCAATTTTTGTTCTTTCAAGCTGAAATAGAAAAGCCCCACATCCAAGTTTTTGACCTAAGTCATGGGCAAGAGATCTTATATAGGTACCTTTCGAACAAACAACCTCAAATTCTGCAATAGGTGGATTAAAATTCAAAATTTCAAATTTGTAAATCTCAACCCTTCTCGGTTTAAGATTAACATCTTTACCTTTCCTTGCAAGTTCGTAAGCTCTTTTTCCATCGACCCAGATTGCAGAATATGCAGGAGGAATTTGTTCAATCACTCCAACAAAATCCCTGGCTTTTGTACGAATTAAATCCAGTGTCAAAAAAGAAATATCTTTTTCTTCACCTGCCTGATCAATCGATTCCATATCCATAGTTGGAGTAGTCTTACCGAAATAAATTTTTCCTCTGTATTCCTTGATCTGATTTTGAAATTCTTCGATACTTTTCGTCAGTTTTCCAGTGCAAAGAATTAAAAGTCCTGTTGCTTTTGGGTCCAATGTTCCAGCATGACCAACTTTTTTGATTTTTAATATTCTTCTAACTTTATCAACAACTTTGAATGATGTCCATCCTTCAGGTTTATTAATCAAAATCACAGCACCTTCATTAAAATTCACATCTTTCAAATCAATTGTCTTCTTTGTTATCATTTTCATGAATTTTCTTAATCAGTCTATTTATATTGTCAACATAGTCTAGAGTATCATCATAAAAGAAAGATAGTTCGGGAACTCTTCTAATTTTTATTCTTCCAGCAAGTTTTGAACGAAAATGACCTTTTGCATGGTTTAATCTTTCAAGAGTAATTTTTCTTTTATCCTGATCAAAAATGGAAATATAGACCTTTGCATTTTGCAAATCACCAGAAACTTTCACAGAAGTAATTGTCACAAATCCAAGTGCGGGGTCATTAGTTTCCCGCAGAAGGATCATACTCAATTCTTTTTTAATAAGCTCAGCGACTTTTTCAGTTCTTACCGACATTTTCTAATGTTCTTTGCTTTTCGACTACTTTGAATGCTTCAATAATATCGCCAACTTTTATATCATTGAAGTTAGCAATTTTAATTCCGCATTCTTTGTTTGCTTCAACTTCTTTAACATCATCTTTGAAACGTTTTAAGCTATCAATATCGCCAGTGAAAATTACGATACCGTTTCTTACAACTCGGACTTTATTATTGCGTTGAATTTTCCCATCTTTCACATAACATCCTGCTACTGTACCAACACCAGAGATTTTGAAAACTTCCCGTACTTCAACTGTGGCTGTAATCTCTTCGCTAATTTCTGGTTCAAGCATTCCAACGATAGCGTTCTTAATATCGTTAATTGCATCGTAAATGATGTTGTAAAGTCTAATATCAACTTTTTCTTTTTCAGCAAGTTTTCTTGCTTCCAGGTTTGGTCTAACATGAAAACCAATGATAATTGCTTCAGAAGCAAGAGCCAGGTTAACATCCGTCTCTGTAATTGCACCAACTCCTTTATGAATTACTTCAATTTTAACTTCTTCATTCGAGAGCTTAAGCAATGCATCGGATAATGCTTCCACGGAACCATCAACATCACCCTTAACAATTAATCTCAGATCTTTCACCTGTCCAAGCTTTGCACTCTTTGAAATCTCTTCGAGAGTAATGCGTTTTACTGCTCTGAGTTCCTGTTCTCGTTTAATTTGCATTCGTTTGGTTGCAATTTCTCTTGCAACTTTTTCGGATTCAACTACAACAAATTCATCACCAGCCTGAGGCATTTCGTCAAAACCTAAAATTTGCACTGGAGTTGAAGGAGGAGCTGCTTTCACACGATTCATTCTTTCATCAAACATTGCACGAACTCGACCATAAGCTACTCCAGCTACAAATGGATCATTAACTTTCAATGTTCCTTTTAAAACCAGAACATTAGCAACAATACCGAGTCCTTTTTCAAGCTTAACTTCCAAAACATAGCCTCTCGCTTTTCGATCTGGATTGGCTTTTAGTTCTAATAACTCAGCTTCTAACAAAATCTTTTCAAGCAAAATATCCACACCCTGACCGGTTTTAGCTGAAAGTTCCACAGACTGATAACGCCCACCGTATTCTTCAACAAGAACATTTTTTTCAGCCAACTGTTGACGAATTCTTTCGGGGTTTGCAGTTGGTTTATCAATTTTATTAATTGCAACTATAATTGGCACACCTGCAGCCTGAGCATGATTGATTGCTTCAACGGTTTGAGGCATTACTGAGTCATCTGCGGCAACTACAAGGACAACGATATCAGTAACTTTTGCACCACGAGCACGCATAGCAGTAAATGCTTCGTGACCTGGTGTATCAATGAAGGTTATTTGTTTTCCGTTTGGAAGCTCTACTTTATAAGCACCAATGTGCTGTGTAATTCCACCAGCTTCACCAGCCACAACCTGAGTATTTCTGATGTAATCGAGCAATGATGTTTTACCATGATCGACATGTCCCATTACAGTAACAATGGGTGGTCTTGGTTTTAAAGATTCTGGTGGGTCCTGTTCATCTTCGATAATAGTTGTAATTGATTCATCCTGGAATTCAACAGTAAAGCCAAAATCATCAGCGATTAACTGAATTGCGTCTTTTTCAAGTCTTTGATTAATCGTTGCAACAATTCCATAATTGAAAAGTCTTTTGATAACCTCAGAAGCTGGAACATTTATAAGATTGGCAAGCTCACCAACAGTAATTAGTTCGGAAACTCTTAGAATTGTTTTTTCTTTTTCTAAAACTTCTTCCTGCTTTTTGATTTCTTCGAGGCGCTCTTTCTTTTTCTTTTTTCTCAGAGAAGCTCTCAATGAAAGAGCTGAATCATCCATTGCTTCAAGTGTTTTGCGAATGCTTGCCTCAATGTCTTTTTCATCAATTAATTTGATTTTACTCTTTTTAACTTTTTT
>Ga0197142_1002048_pt1 | contig 17922 bp, 14 predicted proteins | sample GBS60_MetaG_FD_148614 | JGI IMG/M metagenome (GOLD analysis project Ga0197142, IMG submission 148614) | Sediment microbial communities from Great Boiling Springs, Gerlach, Nevada, United States - GBS 60_MetaG | ecosystem: Environmental > Aquatic > Thermal springs > Hot (42-90C) > Sediment...
TGAATATAGGCGCGCGAATAGCGGCGGCACGTATAGCAGTCACACCAGGCATCCAGCGGGGTCGGGTCGTCGCGCAGCGCAGCATTGGCGACATTCAATTTCCAGCGACGTTCTGCATCGCGCACCAGCGCCGTGCCGTGGCGACCAAGGCGCGTTGGGCTGACGCAATCAAACATATCGATCCCGCGCGCCACGCATTCGATCAGGTCGTCCACATCACCAATACCTAACAGATGGCGCGGTAGATGATCAGGCATATGCGGCACGGTCATATCCACCACCTCGCGCATCTGCTGTTTGTTTTCGCCGAGCGACCCGCCAATACATAACCCATCGAACGGCAATTCGCGCAGATACTCGGCGCTTGCCCGCCGCAGATCGGGAAAGACCCCGCCATGAACGATGCCGAACAACGCCTGATACGGATTCGGCGGCACGAACGGCAACCCGCCTTCCTGCGTCGCCCGGTGGAACATCAGACAGCGTCGCTCCCAGGCGTGGGTGCGTTCCAACGAACGCGCCGTATAATCGTAGCCGGCGTGAAACGGCGGCAACTCATCAAAGCAAAGGATAATATCAGCGCCAATGCCTTTCTGAATCTCGATACTGCGTTCAGGCGTAAACACATGCATGGAACCATCGATATACGATTTGAAAATCACGGCATCATCGGTGACTTTAACCATACCAGGCTGAACCTGTTGCGTTGGTCGCCGACCTTTGATCTCATCGGCAATACCGCCATACACCAGGCTAAACACCTGAAATCCGCCACTATCGGTCAGAATAGGACCGTCCCATCCCATAAAACGGTGCAATCCACCCATACGGGCAATCAATTCGTGACCGGGTTGCAGGTAGAGATGATAGGTATTGCCAAGAATAATCTGTGCGCCGTGATTGCGCACTTCATCGGGAGTAAGCGATTTTATCGATCCCCGCGTGCCAACCGGCATAAAAACCGGCGTCTCGATCACTCCATGGGCAGTGGTGATGCGCCCTGCGCGGGCGCGACTATGCGGATCGCGCGCTTCGATATCGAATGCCAGTGTCATAAAAGAACCGTACCGTCAGCCAAAAGACGCTCCATTATACCAGTTCTGATCGTAAACAGGGAGCCTTCAACCACAAAGCGCATAGTACGAGGATGCAGCGCCCGTTCGACGAGCGTGCTTACAGATTGGCGCCATGTGCGCCTGCGTCATCTGGCGTTAGGGTCGGCATACCTGACGGCTCTGAACCCGCTGGTGTTGGCGTTGGAGTCGGCATACCTGACGGCTCTGAACCCGCTGGCGTCACCGTTGGTTGTTCCGCCTCATCAGTTGGTGTGACCGACGGGGTGGGCGGCAGCGTCTCAGTCGGGGTCGCGGTCGGCGCTGGCGTCGGCGTTGCGGTCGGCGCTGGCGTCGGCGTTGCGGTCGGCGCTGGCGTCGGCGTTGCGGTCGGCGCCGGGGGCTCAGTCGGTGTTGCGGTCGGCGCCGGAGGCTCGGTCGGCGTTGCGGTCGGCGCCGACGTCGGGGCTATCGTTGGGCGTGGTGTCGCCGTTGGACGCGGCGGACGCGCTGTTGGCGGCGGTTGCGGCGTCGAACTGGCTGACGGCGGTTCAGTTGGCGGAACACGTGTCGCCGTTGGTGGTGGCGTTGCCGTTGGTAACGGCGTGTTGGTCGGCAACGGCGTATCTGTCGGCGGCGCCTCGGTTGGCGACACTGTCGGCGTCATTGTTGGCGACGGGGTCGGCGTCGCCGTTGGTGATCGGGGCGCAGGCGTCGCCGTCGGCGCCGGGGCGCTGCTTGCGGTTGGCTCAATCTGGCCAGGTGTTGGCGATGGACGAGGCGGACGACTGGTTGGCGGCGGCGTTGCGATAGGGGTGGCGGCATCGACCCGTTCAGTCTCGCGCCCGGTCTGAGGTACAGTTTCTGGAGCCGTGATTTCCACAGTTGTCGGCGCTTCAACTGGCGTTGTCGGCGGCAATGAGGGCACAGGCGATGCAGTCGCAATCGGAACCGGCGACGCTGTCGGTTCAATCACCGAGTCGATCTGCTCCTGGACGTTTTCGAGCAGCGGAGAGGCATCTGGAACTTTCGACGCAAGCCGCGACAGAGCAGTCCTCACCTCACCGAGGAGTGTAGTGACATCGACCGACACATCGACAACATCCATGTCGCGGCTTTCGATGACAGCGCCGCGGATGTGACTGCTGAGAAGGGCAAGCGGCTCCCTGAGCTCCTGTGGATCGATTGCCGCATCACTGGCGAGCATCTCATTAATTTCCAGAAGGCGGCGGCGGGCATAGGTGACGTGCAGTTTACTCCGCTGGACTGGATCGGACGTCATCGAAAGCGTCAGATCTTCCCGTGCCACTTTCCAGACATAGAGCGGGTCGCCCGGCAGACTTTGCGCCGACGCAGTGTCAACCGATGCGAGCAGAACCGTCACTGCCAGTGCGCCGACCAGGACACGTTGAACGGTTGCCTTGCGCAGCGGTTTGAGCAGATTGCGCCGGGCATGTCGACGCGCAAGCATCTGATCGGCAATTGCGGCAAACTCCTGCGCCCCGGTCGCCAGCCAGCGTTCCATTTCAGGCGGCAGCGGTTGCGTCACCTCTGCGCGTACCATCCCTGCAACGCGCAACAGCGGTTCGAGCTCAACCGCCAGATGCGGGTACAGACTCAGGCACTCATCGATGTCGGCGCCGCGCAACAGGCGATCAAGAACGACATCGAGCGCCTCCATAAGCCCTATCTGCTGTTGGCTATGACGGATCATTGCTTTCCACACCGGGCGACCATCAGGCAACATCGGCGCTGCCCAGCGCCCTGGACATCAGTTGTTCTCCCGGTTCCTGTTCAAGTATCTGCTGAAGCGCCTGAATTGCACGATGTTGCAGCGCCTTGACGGCGCCCTCCGTCTTCCCAATCGTCGCTGCGATTTCCTGATTCGTCATATCGCCAAAGAACTTCATCATCAGCACGTGTTGCTGTTCGACCGTCAACTGAGCAATCGCATGCTGTAACGACAGACGCTCAAACAGTGATGCCACTGCGTCCTGCCCACGTGGATCGGTCACCTCGGTCGTATCGTCGAGTGACGATGCTGCAATCTGCCGCCGCCGCGCCTGACCGACCAGCACATTCCCGGCTATCGTATACAACCACCCCAAAAACAGTTTTTCTCCGCGATACTGCAATCCGCCAATCCCTTTGATGACGCGAATAAACACTTCCTGGGTCAGATCCTGCGCCAGTTCCGGCTCGCGTGTGCGCACATACATGTAGCGCAGGATACATTTCGCATACCGTGTATACAACTCACCGAACGCTGCTGCATCGCCCGCCTGAGCGCGGGCAATGAGGGCTGGCAGTTCAGCGTTTGTATCAGCAACCATATTCCTGGATCACACGGTAGTTCTCGCCGGTGGTAAGAACAGGTTGCCTATTCAATACCAACGCGACGAAGCGGCTGGAAGTTACGCGCATACGTCCGGTGCAATAACGAAAATTTCATCTTTGTAGTAATGCGCACTTCCTATTATAGTCGAACCGCAGGCGGGAAGAAAGGCATCAGTTCGTAAAGGTTTGGTCAAAGTCCTGCTCAGATAGAAGCGTTCTCTACTACCATGTGTCACATTGATCCTGCTAAGAGCACGAGAACGATGTCCTGACGCAGACGTAAACTGCTCCGAGCATCGGGGCGTCGCTCCTGCTTGCCGCGACGGGGCAGGTATACTATACTGATGCGGGGAAAAGGACAAAACGCGCGGCAGCAGTCGCGCAGGCGGCGCTATCCATGAAAATTGCGATTATCGGTCTTGCCAACAGCGGTAAAACGACGGTTTTCAACGCGCTGACCGGCGGCACAGCAGAAACGACAGTCTATAGTTCCGGTCAGTTGACTCCGAACCTGGCGACGGTGAAGGTTCCCGACTCGCGCCTGGAGGTTCTGGCGCGCATGTTCAATCCGAAGAAAGTAACCTATGCCGATGTGCAGTACATCGACATTGGCGGGTTGAGCAGCGGTGCACGGGAAAGTGGCGGATTGCCTCCGGTCGTGCTCAATTACATCAGCGGCGCCGATGCGCTGCTCCACGTCGTGCGTGCGTTTCAGGACGAACGGGTGCCGCATCCGGATGGCAGCGTTGATGTGCAACGCGACATCGAAGCGGTCGATCTGGAACTCGCTTTTTCCGATCTGGCGATTATCGAGCGCCGCCTGGCGCGTTTGAATGCCGAGATTGGCAAGATGTCGGCAAAAGAGCGCGAGAATCGTCTGATCGAACGCGATGCGCTGGTGCGCATTCAGTCTGCGCTGGAGAGCGGCACACCTATCCGCGACATCGATCTGAGCAGTGAGGAAGAGCGTCTGCTGCGCGGGTATCAGTTTCTCACCGCCAAGCCGTTGCTCCTTGCAATCAATATCGGCGAAGATCAACTGACGAATCCGCCGACGATCCGCTACGATCATCGCCGTAGCGGGGTAGCAACGCTCTGCGGTAAAATCGAGGCTGAACTTGCCCAACTCGATGACGACGAAGCCCGCGCGTTTATGGACGATCTTGGCATCACCGAACCAGCGCGCAATCGGGTGATCGAACTCTCCTACGAACTGCTTGGTCTCATCAGTTTCCTCACCGCCGGTCCTGATGAGGTGCGCGCCTGGACGATCCGTCGCGGGACACCAGCAGTTGAGGCTGCTGGCGTCATTCATTCCGATATTCAGCGCGGCTTCATCCGCGCCGAAGTCGTCGCTTACGATGATCTGGTGCGCGCTGGCAGCATGGCAGAAGCCCGAAAGCACGGTCATGTGCGTATGGAGGGGAAGCAGTACCTCGTGCAGGACGGCGATGTGTGCCATTTTCTGTTCAACATCTAATGTATGTTCCGACGACCGTGGCGCCTGCGCAGCGCTGAACTGCGCCTCTTACTGATCGCACTGATCTTCTTTGCCACCGGCTACACTCTGGTCGTCCTGGCAGTGGATACGACTGATCCAACTGCGACGATTTCTTTGCCCCGCGTCGCCGATATTCTCTGGCCCTCGGTACTGCCCTTCCTGCTCTTTCTGGTGATGTCGCTCGGTTTGAGCTGGCGGTTGCCCAATGCCGATCAGATGGTGCTCCCGCTGGTGGCGTTGCTCACCGGTTTGGGGTTGATGCTCATTGCACGCCTTGAACCCGATCTGCTCTCGATCATGTGTCGGCAGCGCGATGGAACGTTCGCTCCGTGCTTTGCCGGCATTGATGACCGCCAGGCGCTGTGGGTTCTGCTGGGCATCGCCGTCTGCTCGACGATCCTGTTCGTCCCGTGGGACGATCTGCTCCGACGGTATCAGCGCACGTCGTTGATCGACTGGCTCGACCACTACCGGTATGCCTGGTTGACGATCGGTGTGGCGCTCATTCTGGCGACGTTTCTCTTCGGCGTCGATCCCAACAACAGCGGCGTGCGCGCCTGGTTCAACTTCGGCTTCTTCCTGTTCCAGCCGTCCGAACTTCTGAAGATCATCCTGGTCATTTTTCTGGCATCGTACCTGAATGAGCGCCGTGAAGTCGTTGCTGCCGGATACCGCATGGGTCCGCTGCCGTTGCCGCCCCTCCCGTATCTTGCGCCGCTGATCGCCATGTGGGGACTGGCGATGGGACTGATCATCGCCCAACGCGATCTTGGGGCGGCGTTGCTGTTGTTCAGCGTGTTCCTGGCGATGCTGTATGTTGCAACGGGGCGCGGATGGTATGTGATCGCCGGGTTGTGCGCTTTCGGCGCCGGTTCGTATGTGCTGTACAACGTTGTGGCAGTGGTAAAAACCAGAGTGTCGATCTGGCTCGACCCGTGGTCAACCGCCCAGGGGAGCGGGTATCAGATCGTCCAGGCGATCTATGCGCTGGCGTCCGGCGGCGTTTTTGGCACAGGGATCGGTCAGGGGCTGCCGACCGTGATTCCGGCGGTGCATACCGATTTTATTTTTACAGCGCTGAGTGAAGAGATGGGACTCGCCGGCAGCCTGGGGGTGCTGATCGCCTACCTGCTCCTCATCTTTCGCGGCTACCAGATTGCAGCGCGCATTCCTGGTCGTTTCCGCGGCTTTGAACAACTCCTCGCCGTTGGATTGACGACCATTATTGCGATGCAGACCTTCATCATCATTGGCGGCAATCTGCGGGCAATTCCGCTCACCGGCATTACGCTGCCGTTCATCTCGTATGGCGGTTCATCGGTGGTTATAAACTTCCTGATCGTCGGATTGCTGCTGCGCATCTCTGCCGATGCTCCTACCCTCGCGGCAGAACAACGGTGAAGGCGCTTCCGGCGTTGACGGCGCTGCGCACACTTATCTGACCACCGTGCGCCTCGATGACATGCCTGGCGATGGCCAGCCCCAATCCGACGCCAGCGTATGGACGCGCCAGCGTATCGTCGATCTGATAAAACGGCAAGAAAATCTTTTCGTGCGCTTCTGCCGGGATGCCGATCCCGGTATCCTCCACCCGCACCAGCACCCGCGATGGTTCATCGATCACTGTGACGGTAATGCGACCGGGGGCGGGAGTAAACTTCACAGCATTGTCGATCAGAGCGCGCAATGCCTGCCCGATGCCGATCGGGTCACCCATATACACGGCGGTTGGCTGAATCGAGGATGTCAGTTCGAGGTGCGCGGCGTGCGCCAGCGGCTGCATCTCGGCGATAATTTCACGCACCACGTCGTGGATCACCACCGGCACACGGCGAATCTCATTTGAACGCACCTCTTGCAGGTAGAGCAGATTATTCAGGATGCGCGAGAGAATACGCGCATTGCGCGCAATAACCCCAATCGCCTGACCCTGCACCTCGGTGAGCGGTCCGAATGCGCGTCGCTCGAACAGTTCCAGGTAGCCCAGAATCGCTGTGAGCGGTGTGCGCAACTCGTGGGAAAGAGTGGCAAGAAAGGTGCTCTTCAGACGGTCGAGTTCCTGAAGTTCCGCGTTGCGCGCGCTCAACTCACGCACCTGCTGCTCGAGTCGTTCGACCAGGCGGGCGTTGTACTCGCGTAGCATGGTCATCTCCATGCCTTTGGGAAGCAGTTCGCGTTTCCCGCCGAGAAATTCGGCAATCTGATCGGGCAGCATGCGCGGATCGATTGGCTTGAGAATGAACCCGTCACATCCGGCGGTCAGTGCGCGTTCGCGGGTTCCAGGACGGGCATCGGCAGTGATGGCAATGATCGGCGTCGTGCGCAGGTGCGGCAGGCTGCGCAGGCGAGTCGTCGTTTCATACCCGTCCATTCCCGCAATATTGATGTCGATCAGGATGAGCGCCGGTTGACTCTCGCGCGCCAATGCAATGCCTGCCGGTCCATCTTCGCATATCCGCAGCGCATATCCGCGCGCTTCCAGAATGCGGCGCACCAGCAACTGATTATCGTGGTTGTCTTCGATGTACAGAATGGTCGTTGGATCGCTCATTGGTCGATGAGTGACGTTTGCACTTCAACATGCCTGACGCCTGACGCTTCCGCAGGTTCCCCGGCGCCTTCCGGTCGACCATTGCGCTTCACAAACGTGCATGGAAGAATGAACGTGAAGACACTCCCCTTGCCCGGTTCGCTCTCTGCCCAGATACGTCCGCCGTGCGCTTCGATCAGACGTCGGCTGATCGCCAGACCCAACCCGCTGCCGTGCTGTCGGTCGCCGGCACGCACCTGATGGAACGCCTCGAAGATGCGCGCCAGATCTTCCGGCGCAATACCAATACCGGTATCGCGAACACTGACGGCGATGTAGGGGTGCAGGCGCTGCCCGTTGCGCACAATCACCGCACCTGCGCCTTTCGTGCCGGGCTGTGTGTCGGGCGCCGCCACACAGCGTGCACTGACGCCGATACTTCCCTGCTTCGTAAACTTGACCGCGTTGGACAACAGGTTCAGCAACACCTGACGAATTCTGGCGGCGTCGGCATACGCATACGGCAGGCGTTCAGGCAACGACATGTTGAGCGTTATCGGGCGGTTGTGCAGCAACCCCTGCACCGTTTCGGTCACCTCAACAATCAGGGCGCGCACGTCAACCGGCGCCAGTTCCAGTTCGATCTTGCCCGCCTCGATACGCGCCAGATCGAGGAGATCGTCGATCAGGTGCAGCAGGAAGCGACCATTCCGGTTGATGATCTTCAAGTCCTCGCGTTGCAGCGGTGTGACGGGACCATCGATCTCATCGAGCATGACGGTTGAAAACCCGATGATGGCATTGAGCGGCGTGCGCAGTTCGTGTGAAACTGCCGCCAGGAACTGCCCTTTCAGCCGATCCGCCTCCTGGGCGCGCGCCAGGGCGGTGCGCAACTCGGCGGTACGCTGCGCGACCTGGCGCTCGAGATCGGCGTAGAGCATCGTATTCTCAAGCGCCAGACCGGACATACCGGCATAGGTCATCAACTGTGCCGCGTCACGCGCCGTCGGCGTGCGTCCTGGTTCGTCGAAGGCGGCTGCCAGCAGCCCGATCACGCGCTTCTCGTGACCAAACAGCGGCGCCTGCACCGATGCGCCCCATAGCGCCTGATCGGACGGTTCGCCGATGATCACCGCCTGCCCGCTGCGGACCACATCCGCCGCCATGGAGTCGCTATCGAGCGAGATTGGCGCCGCATCCGCCAGAAGCCGGGCAACCTGATCGGCGTCACCCTCGCCGACCCATGCGCTCACCGGGCGCAGCGTGCGCTGTTCGATCAGGTACAGGACAGCGCGATCGAAATCCAGACATTCGCACACCCCGCGCGGAATAGCGTCGAGTTGATCGCGCACCGATGCAATTGTGCGGAAGCGGTTGGACATATCGTTCAGCGCCGCCAGTTGACGCAGGTTCAGCTCCAGTTCACCGATCTTCTCGCGCAAGGCGTCGGTCATGGTGTTGAATGAACGACCGACATTGGCAATTTCTGGAGCGCCCTCTTCCGGTACGCGATAGGTCAGATCACCGGCGGCGACCCGCTGCGCCGCCGCCTGCAACTCACGCAACGGGCGCGTCAGGATCAGCGCCGCTGGCATGCTGAGCACCGCCACCACAACAACGCTCAGCACAATCACTGCGACGATCTGACCGCTCAGCGTCTCCTGCCGCCTGGTGATCGCTTCACTGACCTGCTGAACGAACCCGGTGACTTCGGCAACCGGGATGACGATCCCGACACTCCAGCCTGCACTGGCAATCGGCGCGAATGCCAGATATACTTCTTCATCCTGCAACATCATGCGCACGACGCCCTGATCCGCGCGCGTCATGCGCGCAGCAGCGTCGCGCAACTGCGGATTGGGATCGTTCAACAGATTGTCGGTCGCAATCGGTTGATCCCACCGCCCCTGCCGATTCAGCAGGTTGTTGTGAAGCAGCACATCGCCGCGTTGATTGATCAAAAATGCCGAACCGCCTGGCGGAATATCAATTGAAAGAATATCCTGCTGGATCGTCTCCAACAGCACATCAAAGCCAACGACGCCGATGAAAGCGCCTTGTTCGTCGTAGAGCGGTGCAGCGCAGGTGGTTGTCAGTTTCTTGGTATTGGCATCGACATAGGTATCGACCCATACGGTTCTGCCAGCATCACGGGCAGCGATATACCAGCTGCGTTTGCGCGGGTCAAAGGGCTTGATCGCATCGAGAACATCGATGATATCCTGGTCGAAAGCGAGCACCCCGCCATCCTCAAACGCGACATACCCCAGGCTCACCATGCCATCCTGCCCGACCGAAGCGCGCAGGAGCGGGATGTACTGACGGGCAAGCGTCACCGTTGCGGCGTGGGAACGCAACGCAGCCGGCGTGGGACCGTCCGGCGCAATCCAGACGCGCTCTGATGCGACGGTCGGATTGGAGAAGTTTCCCGGTCGGTACGTGACGATTGTTTCGACCTGATGATAGATGCGGTCGAGTTTCGCGTCGTAGAGGTTGGCTTTATCGGTTACCCAGCGTGCGAGATCGCTTTCGGTCTGCTCGCGCAAGGCTTCGGACGCGGTCTGCACCGCGATGCTGCGGGCGCGGTCGAGCGTGGAAAGGCTGAGCGCGCTTACGAAGAGCAGCGGCGCCAGCGCCAGCACGAGCGCCACCAGGGTTATCCTGGTGCGTACTGTCAGATGCCACGACCGACGAGATGCCATGATGACTGGATGCTCACAGGTTGTGGGTGATCTCCCAAAACACGGGGTTCGATGCGTCAATAGTACCACATCTTGCCGCCGACGCTCAAGCAGGAAGATGAACATTGTCTTACAGCATCGAGTTGCATCGCGCGCCGGTTACCGGTATACTGCCCCTGGTTCAAGTCAGATTGAGGGTTCTATGGAGTACGCACTTGATCGCTTCGTTCGTGAAGCGCGCGCTGTTATTGCCAGCACCAATCTGGTCGACGAACACCTGATCGAACTCGTCACGCCCAAGCCCAACATCCCGGCTGATCTGGCGTTTCCGACGTTCCGCGCCGCGAAAGAGGCGGGGATCGCGCCGCCGCAACTGGCGCAGCGTATCGTCGAAAAGGCGCAGGTTCCTGCCGGCTCGCTCATCGGCTCGGTCGAGGCGACCGGTCCGTTTGTCAATTTCAGTCTCAATATGCCATGGCTGGCGGCGGCGGTTCTCGACGAGGTCGAGCGACTCGGCGCACGGTACGGCAGCGACGACCAGGGCAATGGGCGGACGATCGTGATCGATTATTCGTCACCAAACGTTGCAAAAACCATGCACGTCGGGCACATTCGTTCGACGATCATCGGGCAATCGCTGTATCACATCTTCGATTTCCTGGGGTATCGCGTCATTGGCGATAACCATCTGGGCGACTGGGGAAAACAGTTCGGCATGAATATCGCCGCGATTGTGCGGTGGGGCAAACCGGAGGGTGATGACGAAGACGCGATTGCTGCGCTCGACAAACTGTATGCACGCTACAGTGCGCTGGTCAAAGAGGATGAGGCGCTGCGTGCAGAAGCGGCGCGGTGGGCAAAGCGCCTCGAACAGAACGACCCGGAGGCGCTGGCAAAACGTGAATGGATCGCCGAATTGCAGGCGCGCGCAGCGCAACCGAACCACGACGATGAAGCCCGCGCCTGGTCGCTCAAACTCGAACAGGGTGATCCACTGGCGCGCGAATTGTGGCAATGGATGGTCGATCTGACCATCAAAGCCAACCAGCGCAACTATGATCGTCTGGGGGTGCGGTTCGATTACGTTCTGGGTGAAAGTTTCTACGCGCCGATGCTGGATGCGTTGATCGAGGAAGCCATCGAGAAGCGCGTCGCCTATCGTGATGAGGATGGCGCGGTTGTGGTCGATGAACTGGCGCCGGAGTTGCCGACGTTCCTGTTGCAACGCAGCGACAGCGGCACGCTCTACCACACGCGCGATCTGGCGTGCATCGTTTACCGCGAGCGTGAGTTTCATCCGGCGAAGATCATCTATGTGGTCGATGCCCGTCAGGAACTCCACTTTCGTCAACTGTTCGCGCTGGCGCGCGCGATGGGGTACGCCCGGGACATTGAACTGGTCCACGTCAGATTTGGGACGATCTTCGATCAGCAGGGTCGCCCGCTCTCGACTCGCGCTGGCAACATGGTCTACCTGGCAGACCTGCTCGACGAAGCGCACGCCCGTGCGCGCGCCGTTGTTGAACAGGCAAGCCCTGACCTGTCGGACGCGGAAAAAGAGGCGATCGCCGAAGCAGTCGGCGTCGGCGCGGTGATCTACAACGACCTGTATCAGGATCCGCGCCGCGACATCCGGCTCGATTGGGAGCGTATGCTGGCAATCGAGGGAAACAGCGCGCCCTACATCCAGTATATGCATGCGCGTTGCTGCTCGATCCTGCGCAAAGCCGTAGAAGAAGGGATTGCCGCCGAAGGGGGCGATGCCGCGCTCCTGACCCATCCTTCAGAGACAGCGGTCATCAAACAACTGGCAAAACTTCCTGGCGCAGTCCGCGAAGCGGGTGAACGGTATGCGCCGTTCGTCATCGCCGAATGGTGTTATGAGACGGCGCGGGCGCTGTCAGCATTCTACCGCGATTGTTCAGTCCTCAGGGCGGAGACGCCCGCCCTGCGTGCTGCACGTTTGCGCCTGGTTGCAGCGACGGCACAGGGGTTGCGGAATGGTCTGGCGCTCCTTGGCATCAAGGCGCCTGAGCGCATGTAAACGGAGACGTATGATACCCGAATTGAACCGCTTCACTGCGGTGATCTTCGATATGGACGGCGTGTTGTACCGCGGGTCGCGGGCATTGCCGGGGGTGAACGAGTTGCTGGCGCTGTTCGATGCGCGCGGCGTGATCTATGCCTGCTGCACCAACAACGCCACAATGACCCCTGCTCAGTACGAAGCCAAACTCGCAGCAATGGGGATCCGTATGCCAGCTGCGCGCATTGTCACGTCATCGGTGGCGACGCGACGCTGGCTCGAAACGCAGGCGCCGCGCGGCACGGGCGTGTTTGTGATCGGTATGGATGGTCTGCGCAGTGCGCTCTTCGATGATGGCTACTTCGTGGAAGACGATGAACATCCGGCATTCGTCGTGGTCGGCATGGACTTCGAGGTGACCTACCGCCGCCTGCGTAAGGCATGCCTGCTCATCCGCGCTGGCGCGCGTTTCATTGGCACAAATCCCGATACAACGTTCCCGGCGGAGGACGGGATCGTGCCAGGGTGCGGCGCGTTACTGGCGCTCCTGCGCGTCAGCACCGAAACCGAACCGTTCGTCATCGGCAAGCCCGGACCCACCATGTTCCGCGCTGCTATCGAGATTCTGGGGGCGGACGCTACGCGCACGCTGACCATCGGCGACCGACTCGACACCGACATCGCTGGCGCCCGCGCTGCGGGGCTTGCCAGTGCGCTGGTGTTGACCGGCGTCACGACGCCTGCCATGCTGGAACAGAGCGCCATTCAGCCGGATTTTGTCTTCCGTGATCTGATCGAACTGCGCGAAGCCTGGGCAGGCGCATAAACGCAATCCAACGCTGACGGGCGTCATCGGTGCGGTGCGCCAGACATCGTTTGCATCAGGATGCAGCGCCGCACCGGTCAGAATGGTTCGATTCCCGCATCTGCCAGTTCATCGGCGAACCGCTCGACATCACGGTTGTTTTTCAATGTCTCGATCTTGCGCAATAGCGCCTGTCGATCAACCCCCTCGGCGATCACCGCACGCGCCACATACTGGCGCAGGTACGATTGCAGCAACCGCAGATCCTCCGGCGATAGCCGCTCGCCACTGAAATAGCGCTCGACAGCGCCCGACAGTTTGCCAGTCTGCTCGGTCATCCAGAAGTGCGGCGGTTGCGGCGTCGGAAAGGGATAGGGATAATCGGGATTGGGCACGTAGATCAGATCATCGATCTGCTCGGCAGGATCGGGCATACGCTCTGCTCCTGATCATCAAAGACCTCAAATGCGCAAAAAGTGGGCGCGTTGCAGAAAGAACGGCTTTGGAGTATGATACCAGGGAAAGCAAACCGTTAGCAAAACATGAAAGGGGGTGGGCAGTCGTCCAGCACGGCAGATCGAGCGTAAAAAAGAAGAACTGTCGTGGTCATAGCAGGTATTGACGTTCGCTGAAGTCCATCGGCGCACATTGATCGTGTTGGCGCAGGGACGGGCAAACAAAACAGAGTATCAGAATTTCTCGCCTGGAGTGTTCTTTATGTCGCAAAATGGGAATGGTTCGTCAGGGGGAATGCGGTGGTTTCGAGCAGATTTGCACATTCATACTCCTGCTTCAGAAGACTATGCGGAACCAGAAGTCACATTTCTTGACATTCTGCAGGAGGCCGAACGACGAGGTCTCGATATCATCGCATTTACCGATCACAACACAGTTCGTGGATATGAATTGATGCGTCAGGAGATCGAGTTTCTCCAGACGCTCGAACGGCAGCAACGCATCACAGAAGAGGAACAGGTTCGTCTCAACGAGTACCGACGTTTACTGGCGCATATTACGGTTCTGCCGGGGTTTGAATTCACATCGCACTATGGCGCGCACATTCTGGGAATCTTTGCTCCTGATCGCCCGATCAGTCTGATCGAGGCGACGCTGTTGCAACTCGGCGTGCCGCCGGATCTGCTCAAAAAGGGCGCCTGTTCGATTGCCGATACGCGGCATGTGACCGACGCCTACGAGATCATCAATCGCGCTGGCGGCATTGTGATCGCCCCCCACGCGAACGGACCGAACGGGGTCATTACCGAAACGCTGCGGATGGGTACCAGCGGTCAGGCGCGGGTTGCGGCAACGCAGCATCCGGCGCTCCACGCGCTCGAATTCATCAACTTCTACACCGACCACGAGAAGTTTACGTCACCAACGTTCTACAACGGCAAGACGGAGCACTATGAGCGTCGCATGTTCTGCATCCAGGGTTCGGATGCGCACCGACTGCGGCGGGTGAATGCCGGTGAGGGGAATGGCTGGCATCGCCATGGCATTGGCGACCGGTATGTTGAGTTGCTCCTGCCGGCGCCGACGTTTCAGGCATTGAAGGAACTGTTCGGTTCACAGGATTTCGATCGGGTGCGCGTTCCCAAGCGCGATCAGAAACAGTGGGAGATCGATACGCTCCGCTTCGGCGCTCAGAGTGATCGGCAGGTGTTGCGTGCGGAGACCGATGCCGAGACGCTCTGGCAGGATGTCGCAGCGCTGGCGAATGTCGGCGGTGGAACACTGATCGTCGGCGGCACGGGCGCCGAACTGACCGGCGTCGAGCATCCCGACCAGTTGAGCGAAATGTTGCGGCGCAGCGTGCAGGAAAACCTGACGCCTCAGCCATACCTGATATTTGAACTGATTACCTATGAAGGGCGCGATCTGCTGCGCGTCGAAGTGCGTGCCACCGAGTCACCGCCGTATGTCGGGCGCAACGGTGTGATCTACACCCGGCAGGAAGGCAAGACGGCGATAGCCGATCGCGCCGAGATCATTCAACTCTGCCGGCGCGCATTAGCAGAAGGCGCTGCCACGCCGCTCGACAATGGGCAGGAACTGGACCTGCCGCGCAGCGGCGTCGAGATCGTCGATGCGCAGAAACGGGCAGGCGTCTGGTTATACGAAGTGCGCGACCTGCGCACCACTTCGGGCGTCACGCGCGATCATGCGCAGGGACTGTGGGCATATGCCATCAGCCGGTACGAGGATGTGCGCGAAGGACGGATCGACCTGCAAAGCCAGGTGAAGTGGAAGGGGCGTTTGGGATTGTGGCGCGCCTATCGTCAGGGAAATCGCACCAAGTACGACCTGGTGCATCGTGATGTCAATGGCGTCATCGACCATATCTTTTTTGGCGTCTCGGATTGGGGGTTGAGTCCTGCCTGGCAGGCGTTGATCAGTGATCGCGCCGGTGATGCAATCGAACATGAGCCGCGTTCGTTCGGCGACGATGCACCACCCGGCGATCCGGATCAGTTCGAAGAACCGGGTCATAGTGAGGCGCCCTGGGGCGACCGACGCCCGCGCTGGCGGGGGCGCGGCGGGGTCTGGCGCATCGGACGCGATGCGCAGGGCAATGTCTATTTCGATCTGATGATGCGCAGCAAAGAGGGGGACGAGATCAAGGAATACCCCGGCGTGCCCCGCGAGAAATTGACCGAGGCGTGGATGAATCTGATTCGCGTGCCACGTCCACGCACCGGCATCGAGGTCGTCGAAATCATCGTTGATGAGCACGGTGATCGTCGCTTCGTCTTCCGCAATCTGCGCACCGGCGAACTGAGCAATGCGCCATGGCGCCTCCAGGATATCGAGGAGGGAACGGTGCGACAGTACGCCGCACGCATGGCATTGCAGGATATGCCGCTCGATGAGAGCAAAGTGCGCTGGTGGGGCAATCTGGGGTATATGCGTCCGATGCGCAAGCAGGTCGATCTGGTCTACCGTGATGAGAACGGCATCGACCATATCTACTACGCTGCGCGGCGCGATGAGTTGTCGGGCGAGTGGCGCGAACTCCTCGATGAGTATGGCGATTTGTAGGGATCGGTGATCAACACAACGAATGGCTGACGTTCTGGACACATCGATGAAACACACCAGACTGATCTTCCTCGTGCTGATTGCGCTGCTGGCGCCGGTTGCACAGCGCAGTGCAGCGGCGGAATCCTCGATCCTGCCTGCCTCGGTCTATCCGTCATCGGGGCAGGCAGGAACACGCTTCGATTTTCTGGCGGATGGGTTTCAGAGCGGCGAACGGATCGATATCTGGGTCAACACGCCCGACGGTCGCGCTGTGGCTGCGCGCCCCGACAGCGAACTGCAGCGGCGCGTCGCACGCGACGGTCGCGCCGCCTGGAGCTGGACGGCGCCCAAAGATGCACAGTCGGGGAACTGGTCGCTGGTAGCGCGCGGTCAGCGCAGCGGCGTCGTGCGTGTTGGGGTGTTCACCATTCTTCCCCCGCCGGCGCCAGCTGCGCCGGATGCCAATGCCTACCCCGCCGTCGGACGACCTGGCACGCGGTTTGTGTTCTTTGCCGCCGGATTCGCCCCCGATGATCCTATCGGCTTCTTTCTGACTGCGCCGGGTGGCGAGGAAACGCTGGTTGCGGTCGAGCAACCGCGGATCTTCAACGGGCGCGTCGATTGGGCATGGACGGCGCCAGACAATGCGGCGCCCGGCATCTGGCGCTTCCGCGTCGTCGGCGGGAACAGCCGATTCGAGCAGACGCTGGCATTCACGGTCGAACGACCGGCAGCCGCCGTGGGGGTCAATCCAGGACGTGGACGGGCAGGTTCGCTCTTCCAGTTCTTTGCCGATGGCTTGCAGGGGCGAGAAGGGGTCATTTTCTGGGTCAACCGCCCCGATGGGCGCGCCGAAAAGGCGACTGTCGAGCGGGTAGCAGTGAACGATGGTCGGGCGGAATGGTCGTGGATCGCACCCGACGATGCCCCGCCCGGTCAGTGGTCGATGGTGGTGCGCGGCGTGAACAGCGGCATCGAGCGGGTGGTGCTGTTCGAGATACGTTGAGTATGAGCGACGTTGACCTGGCGCGATGGCTCTACGAAGGCGCGCTGGCGCTGAGCGAAGGACGACGCGAAGAAGCGCGTCGCCTGCTCATGCAGGTCATCGAGCATGACGAGCAGAATGAGCAGGCATGGCTCTGGTTGAGCGGGGCAGTGGATGATCCGGCGGATCAGCAGATTGCGCTGGAGAACGTGCTGGCGATCAACCCGCGCAATGCTGCTGCTCAGGCGGGGCTGGCGTGGTTGCGTGATCAGGGTCGCAGCGCTTCCGCGTCCGAGCCGATACCTGTCGCGCCTGCCACGCCGCACGACCGGTCGGGTCCGTGGGTTCCGCCGCCGCCGTATGACGAGAATGACGTCGTCGAGATCATGTGCTGGCAATGTCAGGCGACGCTTTACAGCGTGGCACCGTTCTGCTGGCAGTGCCACGCGCCGGTGCATTCATGCAACAACTGTGTGTTCCGCGATGACCCGCGGTGCAAACCGTTGCAGGGACTGACCAACCCCCTGGCGTGGGCAGCGGTCAACGAGTGCCCGTGGTGGCGACCTGCGGCGCAGCGTTGATCGCGGCAGTATCTTCCCATCCTACCCAGAAATTGTTGCGTTGCACGTAACTGGCAACTCGCACCCGAATGTCGGGAAGCTGCACCTGATCCGCCTCGTTGACCAGCACGACGTTGGGGCGCGTTTTGAAATGCCGCACATAGGCAGCAACCGCTTCCTCGATCTTCCGCGCGACCGGTTTCTTGTTATTGTCATCGAACCACATCATATACATAGACGCTGCCTCCACGAACTGCGCTGCTGGCGACTGGCATATCCTGCTCACACCGGATTGGAGTACAGCACCAGTATACAAGAACATATGTTCGATGTCAAGGAGTGCAGTAAGTGTTCACATTTCTCCCTGGAGCGGGGGCATCCTCTCTCACGTGTAGAGTTTTTGGGAGAGATGAGCGATGTT
>Ga0197142_1002049_pt1 | contig 17921 bp, 23 predicted proteins | sample GBS60_MetaG_FD_148614 | JGI IMG/M metagenome (GOLD analysis project Ga0197142, IMG submission 148614) | Sediment microbial communities from Great Boiling Springs, Gerlach, Nevada, United States - GBS 60_MetaG | ecosystem: Environmental > Aquatic > Thermal springs > Hot (42-90C) > Sediment...
GCAGGAAGAGCGGGAATAATGGAGACAAAGCACTGGTAAAACTCGATTCAAGTACATCTCTATAGGCCCCAGCTTGTCTTCCTGATGGGTTTGACCTCTATTAGAGGTGCCTCCCCCTCCTCCCACGGTGCTTTTCTAACCCATTCAAACCGCCTGTAGAAGAGTCTGTAGACACGTCTATACTCCTCACCCCTCTCCAAGATCCTCGCCTCGCCCAGTATGAGGACGGCCTTGTTGGGCTTGTATCTGTCCACCACCAGCGCAACCCTCTTGTTCTGGGATATGTTGGAGAGCTTCTTGGTGCCGTAGTCGGTTGCTATGTAGAACCTGCCTTTGGAGTAGAGGTAGGCTACGGGGACCACGTGTGGCTGGCCCTTAGCGTCAACTGTGGCGAGTCTGCAGAGCTCGTTATCCCTTATGAATTTCATCTCGGACGGTTTAAACCTGGCCATGGTAGGACGTAGGAGTTGGATGTAATAATATTTTATTGTAAGCTTTAATACCTCTGCAGACTCTCTCGAACCGCCTTGCTGGAGGACCTTCTGATTATTTCGGCGATCTTCATCGGATCGGTGGTCGCCATCATCGTGTATGTATCCCGAACACTACGCCATCCTCCACCACCCCCGTCCAAGAAGATGTCCATCAATATCGAGGATGTGCCGAGGCCTTTGGATACCAGCAGCTCGGTTAGGGCCCTCAAAATGAGTGAGATGATTGAAAAGGAGGAGGCTGAGGTTGCGAGGCTTTTGAGGGAGATAGAGGAGCTTGAGAGAGACCGCCAGGCTTAACGCTGTTAGGGAGGCTCTGAGGGAGATACACGATGGGATGGTAGTGGGGCTTGGGAGCGGCTCCACTGTCACCCTGATGGTGGAGGAGTTGGCGAGAGTCGGATTTAGGGTGAAGGTGATCCCGGCCTCATCCCAGACCCTCATCGAGGCTGTAAGGCATGGGTTGGATGTAGCCTATCTAGAGGCCTATCCATGCCCGGACATCTACCTAGATAGCTTCGACCAGGTTGATGTGGCTGGTAATGTTATCAAGGGTGGGGGAGGCGCGCATCTCAGGGAGAAGGTGCTATCCTATTCGTCGGAGCGTGTTATACTGGTGGGTGATTATGGGAAGCGGTCTGAGATACTCTCCATCCCCGTGCCGCTGGAGGTTAATCCATTCGCACTACCCTACGTCCTCGCCAGGGTTTCTGAGATGGGTGGAAGGCCTGCTTTAAGGGTGTCACAGGGTAAGAACGGCCCGGTTGTCAGCGATAACGGCAACTACATAGTTGACGTTGACTTTGGAGAGATAAGGGATCCGGAGAAACTTGAGACGATGCTGCGAAAGATACCAGGCCTGCTGGAGAACGGCCTCTTCATAAGGGCCGCCGACGTGATATTGATAGGCGAGGCTACGGGCGGGGTCACGGCCCACACGTATAACCGGAGGCGGGTTTAACACGGCCGCTGTGCAAGGTTTAATTACTGCGGGAAGCCTGTGGAGATAACGGGCCCTGGTCGTCTAGCCCGGTCAAGGATCGCGGCCTCTCGACCATGGAGAAAGCCGTGGACGCGGGTTCAAATCCCGCCCAGGGCAATAGCAGGGGGCTATTCTTATATTGGTGTCTTGGATGTGTTATGTATGTCTCAGGTGTTAAGACTGGATATAATGCTGGCTTTGGTGGCTTTTCTATGTCTGGGTCTTACGGATTTTATTAGGAAGAGGGGTAGTTTAGCTGGGGCTAGCCCTGTCGGCTATCTGGTGTTGGAGACTATCGTCCTCCTGGCCATACTACCTGTAGCCTCGTACCTGCTTGAGAGGGGGCTTCCGAGGTTTGATGCGGGGACGCTCACCTATGCTCCGATATCAGGTGTCACGATAGCCATAGCCCTCCTAGCCCTGCTATATGCTCTCAATCTGGGTGAGGGCAGCCAGGTTATCCCCATCGCACGTCTCGGCCTAGCCCTGGCCACCATCCTCAGCCTACTGCTTCTCAACGAGTCGATAACATGGACAAAGGTCGCTGGAATAGTTCTGGCGGTGGCTGCTGTCTTCATGCTCTCGAGGACATGACCATAAGAGGGTTTGAATGGGTAGCCGTCATAATCGCAGTCCTACTCATCATATCCCTAATCCTGAGACTAGTGAGAAGGGCCCGTGGAAAGGGTGTGAGGAGATGGAAATTGATGGGATAAGCCGGGCCCGGCGGGAGTTGAACCCGCGACCCCCGGGTTAAAAGCCCGGTGTTGGGGGGTTTATTTCCTCTCCTCCTGGCTGAGCTACGGGCCCTTCGAAAACATTTCTGTCTGTGATCTATATTTAAATATTTTTTGTGTTTAGGAAAGGATTGGATTAGAGGGGAAAAAGGGGAAGGGGTTTGGCTTGGCCTTATCCAGCCAGACGATTGAGAACCCGGAAGGCCGAAGGTGACCGGGCTTTTGGTCACACCTATGGAAGGTGGAGCCGGTGCTCTGGACTCTCCAGCCTACAGGGTTTTTCCCCGTCAGGCTGGAGGGCCGGCCTTCCGGGCAAGTCCGTGGATGTCCCTGAGGATTTTTACTGCTACACGGAGATTTGCACCCCAGTGGCCCTTATCTTTTCGTCGGTAGTGGTCGTAGATGCACCTGTATTTCGGATGTTTATGTAAAACGGCTGCGTTGGACAGCATGATGAGAAGATGGCGTTTCAGTATCCGCTTGGGATACTTGCTATTAAGCAATGTCAATCCATATCGTGTTATTAGTTTGTCTCTTGGTAGCGTAGTCAAAGCCCATCCATCGTGAGATACAAGATATGCTAACGTCGGTCCTTTAAGCCCGAGCCTGTCAACCACCATCCTATACAACGGCAGCTTTAAAGCCTCTTCATGTATCTCCTTGGACAGCTCTTCGATGAGCCTTTTAAGCGTCTTATGGGCCTTCACCATGACAGGATTATCGTTTATTGTCCGTGCACGTTTAGCTGATATCTTCAGCCTAACCAGCTCAACCCACAGCTCCGTCAAAGCCCTTAGCTTGAGCTCTTCGGGAGATGTGGACAGCGGCTGGAATAGGTCGGGATGTCGGTGGTATAATGTCCTCAGCAGCTCTACATCATTCTCGTCTGATTTCCGGATGCCGTTGTTCTTTCTCTCGTCGGCGAGTTTCTTCAAATCTTTTAACCTCATGAAGGTTATTCCCGTTTTCGCCAGCTCTGTCGCTGTGTTCTGCCGTGTCCTCGGTATATCGTCAACGACTATCGTGGACGGTTTAAGATTCTCAGCCATCGTTGAAAGGTCATTGAAGACGAGGACCTCATCGCTATCATCTAGCAGGGAATAAACCCAGCTCCTTCCAAAGTCAACGAAGACCCTCTTTCCCCCGAGGCATCGGGAAGCTCGTCGAGGCCCTTCCTGGGGAAAAAGTGCAGCCTGAGTGGCGGCCCTTCTCCTCAAGTCTAGACATCTCATACCTACTCTTCTTCGACTCCTCATCCGCTAAATTATATCTATTAATCCAATACCCAACCTCTTTACTAAACCTCTTCTCGAGCATGGGAAAGTGATAAAGCCTCTCATATAACTCAGCAACAAAGCCTAAGCCTGCTAAAAACTTCAAAACCCACCTTCTCTTCACACCACCTACACTTCTCTCCATGTCCAACTGGTTAAAAATCGGCGGAAAAGATTTAAGCTTTCAACAATGTCTATCCTTCTTCCCCCACCCTATACAGATTGGAATGCTTAAATGGCTTGGTCTCTTGGTTGTGGGTGTGAGGGGGGCGGGTAGGAGGGGCTTCCTGAATCTTTTGGCTGGGTTGGGGCTGGGGGCGGCCGTTGCGGAGGTGTATGAAAGGCTGTACAATATTCCGTCGCTTGAGGAAAGGTTCAGGGCTGAGGTAAACTATTGGGTTGACAAATACAGTTCCGCATACGCTCGTCTTAATTCTGCAAACGCCGAACTGAACAACTTAGCTGCCCAGCATGATGCCGCACTGAAGAAAATAGAAGATTTAAAACTTGAAGTTAGAAGACTGGATGGGCTGGAGGCGGAGTCATCTACAGCTATTTCCCTCTATAAACAACAGGTGGAAGAGGCAATAAAGGGTCTCAAAAATACAATAGAAAAGTATCGATCAATTCTGGGTGAAGAAAGGGTTGCATTCGAATCCGCTTCTCTAAAGGTGTTGGAAGAACTCAAGTTTACCAAAGAAGACCTGAGATCAACAAACGAAAAGCTTCAAAAACTTTTATCCTATTTTCCGATGATAAGAAATCTAAGCTGGCGTCCTACCAGAGTCGTCAACGATAAAATTTACGATGTAAATGTAAGCTTGGAAGTGATAAGCCCGTTAAACCGTTTAGAGAAGCTGGAAGTAAGACTCATACCAATCAAATATGAGTATTTCATAACAAGATACAGGATGAGGAGAGAAGACTACCCTCTTGTCTTCCCACCCGAAGAAAGAGTCATCAAGCTCGAGCCTAAAGGATTGGAGAGGGAGACGTTCTCTGCAACCTTCACCAATCTCAAAGGTGGGAAGGAATACATTATTAATGCTGTAGCCAAAGATGTGGCTGGGAACACCAAAGCTGTGGAAATAAAGACTCCTTATATGAGAGAGTTCGAAAATTTTGGAGAGGTTTTGTACCAAAAAGGAATTCTCGTATTCTCGGTATATATACCGTTCGATATGATGGGAATTCCAAGAAAGGATGACGATCCGCTATTGGGTAGATATGATACAATGGACGAGATTGTTGCATGGAAGCATGTGGATTGGGCCACCGGAGCTGGTATTAATGTATTCATAATGGATTCACAGAATCACTGGTGGCCAGATATTGAACGGAGAGTTTTCACAGTCTATAATAACATAATAAAGACAGAACAGATTAGGGTAGCGTGGTTAGTTGGGCCTTCCCGTAGACATTTCATATATGAAGAGTATGGAAAGGAGATCCCCGTGTGGGCAATAGATCTATCGATTCTCCACAACCATGATACCTTTATTTCATTTGTAAGAGAATTGTTGACACCCGAATATGTTTTGAATCGGAAGTATTTAATGATGAAAAATAGGCCTGTACTATATATATGGGATGAGGGGGCTTTCTTCAATCAGAAAAGCACCTATCAGGCAGTAAGAAATTTAATCAATGAAATGTTTGGAACAGGGTTATACATTATTGCAGATTGGATACCACGTATCCCAACATTACCAACAGTGAATAAATATCGCGTTGAGGGTTTAAAGGTTGTTGACGCATACACAGGGTGGATAGGATTTCATCATGTAGGATTGGACACAGAGGAGTATGTAAATAACTACACCTACTACTATGAGAAACATTTGAGAGAATGGAGGGGGTTTACAAAATCATGGGGAAAAGATTTCATAGTCACTATTACACCAGGTTTCGACAATAGTTACTCGTGGGGTGACCCTCAAATACCTCTGCCCCGAGGAAGAGATAAATTCGAGGAGAGATTAATAATAGCACTTAAGTATTTGGACGAATCTAAACCCATGATAAAAATAGATACGTGGAATGATTGGGGAGAATGGAGCTACATAGAACCGACAGCCGACGAGAAATTCAGATACTTAGAAATTTTAAGGAATTATTTATCCAAAACATACCTCTAAAGAAGGAATTAGTCCTCGTGGATGGCGGATTAATTATTATCAAGTCGAGCTCCGGCAGCTCGTCCATACCCCTTATAGATGCGTCCTCAGCCATATCAAAGACCCTCCACCCTGAGGGCCTCTCAGCCAACTTAAGTACTATGGACGACAAACTCCTACCGCGGTAGGATTCAGGGAGTCTAGAGATATCCTCTTGTTTATCTTGCCCAAGGGGAGGGCGAAGGTGTTCATTCTCCTGACCTAAGGGGTCTTGGAGCGCGAGGTTTGTGGAATCTATCTGGAAGGCGTATCTTAACGCGTCAGCTCTCGAGATGTTATTCTCCAGCATTGCCTTGTGGAATTAAGTCCGCCTTTCCTGAGCATCGTGTAGATATGTAGGTCTCATGACGTTGTATGAGGCGGTCAGTAACGTCCCGCTCCCGCAGAGGCGGGGTCACCAACCTTAACTAGTTTAGGTTAGTCAGAGACCGACTTATATGTAAAGACTACCAGGTATGCAAGAGAGATACCAGGACGATTGCCAGACTGAATATACCCGCTCAGAGTTCTCAACACTAGCTCACTGCTCAACAACCCCCCTAGGAGCAGGTTCAATTTCGTCTCGAAAACCTTCCTAAATTAGCCGCTCTTACATCTGAAGCATCTCCTCCTATTTTGGAGCGACTGGCGTCTGTCCCTCACCTATATTCTAAAGTATTAGCTTGCACAGTTAGAACGGTGTAGGTGAGCGAAATGTCTTCCCAAAAGGCCTCAGTAGCGTCTGGGCAGGTGACACAGCTCGGTTATGACAGCCCGCACGAGAGGTTGAAGGTCTTGCTAAAGATACTATTCTAGCTGGACTTGACTGAGCTTCGGCATATATCTGATTATGAACTACAGGCGTAAAGAAATTGAGGAGTTTATCGAAAAACACTTGATAAGGTGATTGAGGAGGAGTTTCGGAAATATCGGACTGCCGCCGTGAAGGAGTTAGAGAAAGAACTTCAGGAGGCTAGAAGTAAAGTAGAACAGAACTTAGGAGAAGGGGCTTGGGGGGTTGTCAGGGTAATCTATCTCGGCGGAGATATTACGGCCGAAGCAACCATAGAGGTTAACATGGTCGGGATGAGGATGCTGCCCTCAAGGCTCAGGAGCGTTGATGTTTACGTCGCCGACCTGATATGAGTGCTCTTATCATACGCCTCTGTGATGGCTGAGAAGACCGGCAGCGTCACGGGAATCTCAGGAACCTCTACGCTCCCGTCGGTACCCCCATGGGACTTTGATGTGAATGCGTCGCACCCCCTCGCGAGCGGCCATGCAATAATAAGGCCAGAAGAGACGGTTGTGAGAATATTGGTATGCATATCACCGTACACGCTGGCTTTGCTGACAGCTGTAGCGGTTAGGGGCGTGGTGGTTTGGAGAAGGTTGTTGCTGCGCCAGCGTCCTATGCATCCCACACCATCGGGCTGAGGTACAAGCGGGGCCGTCCCAGACAGTCATGCTCTTTGCAGAGACCCCCATTGTAATTGCACATGCCATTTAGAGGAAAATTATTATCCCTATAAATAGGGGTATTTTTAGGAAGAAAGTTATCAACTCTGGCTAAACTTTCAAGCATGAAAAAGGATCCAGGTGCTCTGTCCTGGCTGAGCTACGGGCCCTTGTTTCAGGCTATCCTCGGTCCAGCGATATTTAAAGAAGTGGTGGATGGTGTTTTCCCTAATTTTTAACGGCATGTTGGCTAGTGTTGACTGGATTGCTTAAATTTCACCCTCGTTCTCTCCACCGTACCTGCCATGGATTTTGGGCTTGATTTCTGGTTAGGTGAGCTGCGTGGGAAAGGTTATGGGGTTGTGGAGGAGCGTTTAGACATAGACACTTTAGTCAAGCAGGGTGTGGTCCCGGCAGACTGCACCCCCAAACCCGGTACGCCAGACCCTAATAGTCTTCATATGTGCCGGTGGAGCAACGGCTACAGACCATTCTTCCGGTGTTCGGGCATATTGTTTAAGGTGGGGGAGGCGGCTTTGCATCATCTGCGGCCGACATTGCGGCGAACTTTAGACTAATTCGAGGCCAGGCTAGCCGAAGGAGAAAAGAGAATAAAAATCGGCTCACTCCTAATTTTTTCCTAGCTAAGGTCCCATGAATCCATCGAACCAATAATTGTTTAAAAGCTATGTGGAGCTACGGATTTTGCGTAGGAATGTCCTGGCTGAGCTAGGGGTCCTCACCAGTTGCTCTAACCCTGTGGTGTAACCAACTCGTTAAATAGTTTTGTGGAGTTGTGGGTGGTGGAATTCACCGGCAGCTCATTACCACCTCTGCATCGTTTTCCACGCTGTTCAGTTTGTGGAAAAACCGTTCTACAGGTTAGGCTTAATTCGACCCATGCGTGTTTATTGGACATGGATAGGTTCACGTTAGTTGCTGGGGTTGCTGTGGCCGCGCTGGTATTGTCTGCTTTTTCGCTCCAATTGATTTTGTTCGGCACGTCGGAGCGATCGAATGATGTGACATGCACAACCACAATAACCAACACAATTACAATAACTAAGACCGTGACCAGCGGCGGGCCAAGCGGAGCTGATGTAGTTATTTTCCAAAGCTGGGGTAGTTGCGGACAGGTAGGAAGGCCTTCGCTGGAGCTGGTTAAGCGGGTTCCAAGCGGTGACGGATTTACTGTTATCCTTGTATATCGTGAAAACGCTCCCAATCCCTGCAACCGCCACTACATAGTAGAGTCCTTCTTTTTAACGAGCTATCCGCCCCAACTGCATATAACCCTGGGTTTGAAGGCTACTTCAGAGACGTGTATCCAGTGTTTGGGTGTTATCGAGACTATGATCGAAGTAAGAACAAGCCTGCCGGCCTGGACGGTGATAGTTATCAACGGGCTGAGCGTGACGGTTTAGTGTTGTCAGCAACGGGATGCATACCCACAGACATTGTTACTGGGCCTAGTCTCGAATCCGCCTTCTTGAGGTAATTTGACTGCTTTCTGGACTGTGTGTTAGACGGGTCTTCTCAAGATATTGGGCGGCTATGATTATATTCTTGCCTGCACTCCTTTATTATGTGAGACTTTCACCTCCTCCCCGGATCAAGTTTCTCGAGGCTTTGGGTACTGTGGCTGATTGGAGGGTCAGGGTTCTCTCCGACAATGAGGCTGAGGTGACGGCGTCCGAGGGTGATAGGGTTTACAGGGTTTTCCTCGACTTAGATGGTGGGTTGGCTGACAGTGATGATAATGGCACTAGGTTCCGCAACTATGTCGGATATCCCATAATAGCCTTCATGATGGTTAAGGGGCTGATCCCATATGTTCCCAAGATCGGCGACCTGTTGAAAGGTGTTAGGTGGCGTAGTCTGAACGAGAGGTATAAGAGCTATAGGGTTGTCGAATCCCATATAAAGGAGATATTGGCTGACAAGGGTGTCGAGCCAGGTGAGGTGGACAGGTTCATAGATCAGGCTTATAAGAGGCTTGCTGGGATAGAGCTTAGGAAGCCACTATAACCCGCTTATCACCACCCTAATATGCCATACCAACCCACTCCGATGACGTGATAGCTATAGTGGGCGGCGGTATAATCGGCCTCTCGGTGGGATGGTATCTGGCCAGCAGGGGTGAGAGGACCGTGGTCTACGACAGGGCCGAGGCTGGAAGAGCCGCAACATGGGCATCGGCGGGAATGCTAGCACCCAACCTAGAGGCTGAGCCTGGTGAGGAGAAGCTCCTACCACTCCTCCTCGAGAGCAGACGTATGTGGGAGGACTTTGCAAGGATGCTGGAGGAGGCCTCCTCTATAACCGTGAACTATAGGCGGGAGGGCACCCTCTCCATAGCCCTCACATGGGATGATGTAGAGAGGCTGAGGTTCCAACTTGGCTTCCAGAAGAGCTTGGGGCTTGATGTAGAGCTGGTAGATGGTGAGAAAGTTTTGGAGATGGAGCCCAACATCAATAGAAATGTGATGGCCGCACTATACAGCGGTAGCGACCATCAGGTGGATAATAGGCGGGTAGCCCAAGCCCTCAAATCCGCATACCTGAGGTCTGGAGGTGTTTTGAGGGAGCGGGTGGCTGTTGACAGTGTGGTGGTGGAAGGCGATAGGGTGCTCGGTATCTCTACTGAAGCTGGGTTTGAGAGGGCTGAACATGTTGTATTGGCGGCTGGCGCATGGTCTAGGGATTTGGATGGAATCCCGGAGAGGTTGAAGCCGCCGGTCAGGCCTGTCAAAGGACAGATGTTCTCGCTGAAGATGAATCCCAACAACCCTCTCATAAACCATGTCATCTGGGGCCCGATGAGGAACTGGGGACCGGTCTACATGGTTCCAAGACTTGACGGCCATCTCATCTTGGGAACGACTGTAGAGGAGATGGGCTTCGACACCAGCGTCACTGCGGGTGGGTTGATGAATATACTGAGGGGTTGCTGGGAGATTCTACCCTCCATCGTAGATCTACCCTTGGACGAGGTGTGGGCGGGGTTAAGACCTGGCAGCAGGGATGACGCCCCAATTCTGGGGCCCACACCGATCGAAGGCTTGATAATGGCCACTGGCCATTTTAGGAATGGTATATTGCTCGCACCTATAACAGCTGAGGTGATAACGAAATACATACTCTCGGGCGAGCTACCTGCGATAGCCAAGCCCTTTACGATCGAAAGGTTCATCGGAGGTGGATAATATGTCGATTGTTGTGAATGGAGTTGAGCATAGGTTCGAGGCCGGGACAATATATGAGCTGTTGAAATCCCTTGGGCTGGATCCGGAGAGGCCGGGTTTAGCTGTTGCTGTAAACGGTGAGGTTATAGGCCGTGGGAGGTGGCGGGAGCATCAGCTCAAGCCAGGTGACGCTATCGAGATTGTCACTGCTGTCTCAGGTGGGTAGGAAATGGACGATGAATTCTCGATAGCTGGGAGGAGTTTCAGATCAAGGCTGTTAGTTGGGACGGCCCGCTACCCAAACCAGCAAGTAATGCTCAAAGCCCTCGAAGCCAGCGGCGCCGAGATAGTGACTGTGGCTATTAGGCGCATAGACCTACAACAGAGGGGCGAGAGTATCTTAGACCTTCTGGCCGGCAGGTATTTTCTCCTACCCAACACCGCCGGCTGCTATACTGTGAGAGAGGCTGTCATGACAGCTAGGCTGGCAAGGGACGCTCTGGGAACCGACCTGATTAAACTGGAGGTCATAGGCGATGATGAGACCCTCTACCCCAACACGCCGCAGCTGATTGAGGCGGCTAAGCAGCTGGTTGATGAGGGCTTTAAGGTGCTCCCCTACTGTAGCGACGACCCCGTATCCTGCACCATCCTAGAGAAGATAGGATGTGAGGCGGTTATGCCGTTAGGCGCCCCCATCGGCTCCGGCATGGGCATACTCAACCCATACAACATCAGGCTGATCAGGGAGAGGGTGCGGGTGCCTGTGATAGTTGACGCAGGAGTTGGAACAGCCTCAGATGTTGCTATAGCGATGGAGCTGGGCTGCGACGGTGTCCTAGTAAACACGGCGATAGCCCAGGCGAGAGATCCTATTAGGATGGCGGAGGCCATGAAGTTGGCCGTGGAGGCTGGACGCAAAGCATATAGGGCTGGAAGGATACCGAGACGGTTTTATGCCCAGCCCTCATCACCTCTAGAGGGTAGGGTAGATTTTGGAACCACCAGATCCACCCCTCATGCTGATCGCTGATATGGGATTGGCTGGCAGCAGACTCAAGACTATACTAGAGGCATCTATGGAGGCTGGCTGCAGATGGATCATGGTGAGGGGTAAGACAGTACCGGCAGCAGCTGTGGAGGATGCGGTCTCCACGGCCCTCAAGATCTCACGGGCCCATGACGGGCGGGTTTATGTCAACGGTCACCCCGAGATAGTTTCTAGGATGGGGGCCCATGGCCTACACCTCCCATCGGGGTGGAGTGTGCCTAGAGCTAGGGAGATGGTGAGAGTTAATCTCCCCATAGGCGTGTCGACACATTCGATGGAGGAGGCGGTTCAAGCATATCATGCGGGAGCCGACTATATCACCCTCAGCCCCATATACAAGTCAATAAGCAAGGAAGGCTATGATAGGGTCTTGGGTCTGAATGAGCTGGGTAAGGTAGTCAAGAGGATAGGCATACCAGTAATAGCACTGGGTGGAATATCTCCAGGAAGGGCCCACCCCTGCCTCGAAGCAGGAGCCCGTGGTGTGGCTGTGATGGGCGCTGTAATACAGTCTGCAGATCCATACAATGTTGTGAGGATGTTGGTGGAGGAGGTCAGCCGTCCGACGCACCGATCCTCTCGAGGAACAGTTTGAGGAAACCTATCCCATCCACCCCAATGCATATCTCGGCGTTGGGCTCCCATTCAACATAGTGCCTCCTCTCAACGAGGGTCTGCCCTCTCGTCATCTCCCCCTCACAGACAACATAGACATGGTACATGCCAGTCCTGAAGAGGGATGGGTTTATCGCAGCAGCCACTGCCATGGGATCGTGAAGCTGGACGAAGCCGAACCGCTCAGCAAACTTCGCCACAATCTTATAAGCTGTCCGAGCCAAATCCGATGGGGAATTGGCCAGCATCTCCAATTCCCTCTTCCCCAGGATAGCAGATGGGTCTGTCGTTATGTCAAGACCGACACAAACCGGCTTCAGGCCCGCCTCAAATACAATCCTAGCCGCCTCGGGATCCACATAGATATTAAACTCGGATGCTGGCGTGGTGTTCCCATACCCGTAAGATGTGAGTCCGTAGGCGCCTCCCATTATGATCAACCGTCTAATGTATCGTGGTAGCTCAGGCTCAAGGGCCAGCGCCAAAGCAAGGTTGGTGAGCGGGCCTGTTGTTATCAGTATCACATCCCTCTCACCCATCAGCGTCTCCGCAAGAAAGCCCACTGCACCGTTGAGGGCCTGCCGCCTTGGCATGGGTAGTCCTGCATCACCAAGCCCATCCTCACCATGCACCCACTCCGCCGTCACCAGCTCCCTCGCCAACGGCGTCCCCGCACCACGGTAGACTGGGATGTCATCGGCTCCCAGGATCTCGAGGACACGCAGTGCGTTTAGAGAAGCCTTATCAACGTGGACATTTCCGCTGACAGTCGTTATACCCAGTATCTCCAGCTCAGGCGAGTTGACAGCCAGCATTATGGCCAGGGCGTCATCTATCCCCGGATCCATGTCCAAAATAGCTTTCCCCACATAACATCAACCCGCTTACAAGAGCTGTGCAGAATGGGTAGACACAGCATAAAAAGTTTATCAACTACACTAGTGCTCATATTTGCTTGGGTGTGGAAAAGCTTTGACTGAAAGAAAAACAGAGTCCGGCGGAGAGGTTGAAGTCATCCCAAAGGGCGCTAAGATCCTAGCCGTTGTTATGATACCTACCATAGCTGCGCTGAACTATGTGGGCGGCGTTATAGTAGAGCTCCTAAAAGCACCCATATGGGGTGATACATGGGCGACCATGCTTGGCACATTAATATCAGGGTTCTGGATTGGAAGCATCGGAGGCTTCCTGTACAACATCATCATGGCGTTCACCATCTGGGGCCTGCCCAACTGGGTCTGGGGCTTCGCCAATGTAGTCATAGCCGGCATCACGGTATTCTGTGTTAAGATGGGCTGGGCGGACCTGAGACGCCCATTACGTCTCATCCCAGCATTCCTACTATTCGGCCTAGTCTACCCGATATTCACGACGGCCGTCTCAATAAGCCTCTTTGGAGGAGGGCCCCTCTGGAAGCCGATCCCAGCCGCAATATATGCAGCTACACTCAGCTCGACGGGGAACTTCTACCTAGCCAACTACGTCCAAGCGATAAGCACGGAGATACCCGATAAGATAATCTCATTCACCATAGCCTTGGCGATAGCATCTAGGGTTCCACGCCGGCTGGTCCTTCTGAGGAAGTAGCCAGGCCGGTGTTGTGGTCTGAGCGCCATCGGCTCACTACTCCTCAAAAAAACCATACTCGCCGGGAGGACACCGCTACACCTAGCAGACGGTAGGACCAAGTTCCTCTATTTCATCTGGATATCCCTGCTGGCCTACATCTTCTACGACTATATACTGACTCTCATCTTTCTCACAGCGAATATCATCCTATCTTTTTTAGGACGTGTTGCTAAGCAGGTTGGGCTTCCTTTGATGCTGGTTGTTCTGCCTTGGATGGCTCTAGCTGTGCCTATTCTCTCCCTGCCGCTGGGCTTTCCATGGAATGAGACGGTCGTCTATAGGCTGAATTTACTTGGGCTGGACCTGCCCGTCTATCTGGAGGGGCTTGCATGGGGTTTCACATGGCCCCTCCGCATAGGTGTCACGATATCCGCCGCCCTGCTATTCTACCTCACGACCCAGCATACAGCCCTCATAGCTATGCTCTTCAAGTTCAGGCTCCCCTTCAGGTTCATCTACATGGTTGCAGCAACTCTCCAGCTCATACCCCTGATGGTGGATGAGGTGAGGAGCATCTACCAGGCCCAGCTCGCACGGGGCCTGAGGACCGATGTGAGTATTGTGAAGAAGCTGTGGAACTTCCTACTCCTAGTAGTCCCCCTCACCCTGAGCTCTCTTGGAAAGGTGCAGACCAGGGCCATCGCCCTCGAGTCGAGGGGTTTCAGCGCGCAGGTGCCCAAGACCGTCCTCTACGACATAAGATTCAAGACCGTGGATTATCTCTTCTTCACATGCATGGCCGCTGTGACGCTCTATCTGGGCTACCTATACGTCACCGCAGGATACTCACCATTCGTACGTTTAAGGTTTCTGCTCGCGGGGTAGATGGTCTTGGAGGCGATGCAGGATATTCTCATGCATCCGATAGTGGTGGAAGGCTTCAGCTACTCATATCCATCCAAGCCCAACGTCTTGAATGATCTGAGCTTCAGGGTGGAGAGGGGTGAGGCTCTGGGTATCATCGGGCCTAATGGAGCAGGAAAGTCAACCCTATGCAAGGCCCTCAACGGCCTCGTCCCACACTTCTACGGCGGGAGGGTTAAGGGCAGGATATACGTGGTCGGGATGGACACCCTCAAACATACCGTCGCCGAGCTCTCCACCAAGGTTGGACTGGTATTCCAGGAGCCCGAAACCCAGCTCTCAGGCCTAGCCCTAACGGTGGAGGATGAGATAAGCTTCGGACTATCCATGCTGGGATATCCGAAAGAGACTATACAGGAGAGGACATGGCAGGCTCTGGAGAAGGTTGGCCTGCAGGGTCTTGAGAAACGCTCACCCTTCGAACTCTCCGGCGGCCAGCAGCAGAGGCTGGCTATTGCGACGGTCTTGGCGATGAGACCTGAAGTTCTGGTCTTGGATGAGCCTGCGGCCCAGCTGGATCCCCTGGGTAAGACTCAGGTCTTCAATGTCCTGAAGGAGCTCTTGAGGGATGGCGCTACGATAGTTGTTGCCGAGCATGAGATCGAGGAGCTGGCCACGTTCACAGACCATTTGATACTGCTGGACGGGGGAAGGATTGTCTCTGAGGGTGTATCTAGGGATGTTTTCAAGCAGGTGGAGAGGCTCAAGTCAGCTGGGGTTGATCCGCCGTCGGTTACGGAGTTGGCGTATCTTGTGGAGAAGGTGTGTGGGCTTAACCGTGATCACTATCCCATAACCGTTGACGAGGCGTTATCCTTCTTTCTCGAGCTTCTCGAAGATGGTGGAAGGGTTTGATAGAGGTGCGGAATGTCTGGTTCTGGTATGACCATGATGTCCCAGCGCTCAGGGATGTCAGCCTGACCATAGGGGCTGGGGAGGTTGTGGCCATTATAGGCCAGAATGGAGGTGGCAAGACAACCCTAGCCAAGCATCTCAACGGCCTCCTCAAACCATCGAAGGGTGACGTCCTCGTCAAGGGCCATAACACGAGGGAGACACCCACCCATGTTCTCTCCTCGATCGTAGCCTATGTCTTCCAGAACCCCTCCCATCAGATATTCATGAGCACAGTCTATGATGAGGTGGCCTACGGCCCGCTCCAGCAGGGCCTATCCAAGACGACCGTTCATGAGCGTGTCGGAGGGGCTTTGGAGATGGTTGGCCTCTCACTCCATCCCAAGACACATCCCTACGACCTAGACTATGGCCAGATGAAGCTTGTCACGGTCGCCTCGGCTATAGCAATGAACCCCGACATACTGGTTTTGGACGAGCCTACCACCGGGCAGGATCATAGGGGTAGGCGTAAAGTGGCTGAGGTGATTAGATGCCTTAACATGCAGGGCAAGACCGTCGTGATAATAACCCATGATATGAGGTTTGTCGCCGAGACGGCCTCCAGGACTGTGGTGATGGCTGATGGACGGATACTAGCCGACGGGCCAACATCATCTATCATGACCGATGTGGAGCTTTTATCCCAGGCGGCCATCAAGCCACCCCAGCCTGTCCAGCTTAGCCGTAGACTGGGGGAGCATGGGTATAGGTTTGATATGCTGACGGTTTCAGATGCTTTTGAAGAGTTGAGGAGAAAGCTCGGCTGCAGGTAAATTTTTAGTAGCCTTTACTTTAGTCTAGAGGGTATGGCTGAGGTTGTCGTGGTCGGTAGCCTCCATGTGGATCTCACGGTGAAGCTTGACAGGATACCGGTGAAGGGTGAGACGGTTATCGGAGGTGTTTTCAAAGTCTCACCCGGCGGTAAGGGTGCAAACCAGGCTGTGGCCGCCTCGAGGCTTGGTGTGGGGGTTGCGATGGTTGGTAGGGTTGGCGGCGACGTATTCGGTGAGATGCTCGTGGAGAGGCTGAAGGCTGAGAATGTGGACACCAGGTATGTTGTCAGAGATCCCACCGTCCATACCGGTGTGGCGCTTATAATGGTGGATAAGAGGGGCGGCAACCTGATAGCTGTTTCGTCGGGAGCCGATGAGAAATGCTCACCAGCCGATGTGGATGCGGCTTTGGACACGATATCAGATGCAAAGGCTGTTCTCCTCCAGCTTGAGATACCCCAGAACACGGTGGAGCATGCGGTAGCATCGGCTAGGAGGATGGGCTCACAGGTCATACTCAACCCAGCACCAGCGAGGACACTGCCCCGCCGGCTGTTGGAGAAAGTGGATATACTCGTGCCCAACGCACTTGAAGCCTCGTATCTCACCGGTGTCAGGGTTCGTGATGTCCCATCCGCCGTGAGGGCTGGCAGGAGGCTGCTGGAGATGGGCGTGGGTAATGCCCTTGTAACCCTTGGAAGGAGAGGTGTTGTTATTGTGACTGAGAGGGGGACAACCCATCTGAGGGGTGTGAGGGTCAAGGCCGTTGATACAACAGGCGCTGGGGATGCCTTCTGCGGAGCCCTCGCCTACGGTCTTGCAAGGGGTATGAGATTACATGACGCGGCCGAGATAGCCAACAACGCTGCAGCATTATCCACAACCAAGCTGGGAGCCCAGGAGGCCATGCCAACGCTGGGAGAGCTGCACCAGTTTATGACATCCAACGGAAGGGCTAGACGGCTTGGGCGACCCCTCATCCCACAGGGCTAGAGTCTCTTCTCAATCATTTGGACTATCTCGTCGCTTGTTGGGAATCTACGGGCCTCATGCCTGGAGAAAACCCTGTCCCCGTCGATATACACCTCAAAAACACCGCCATCTGTCGTATCAAGGGTCACAGAGAACTTCTTGTTAAGCCTTTGCCCATACCGGCTCAGCAAATCCTGCGCAAGACCCATCGCATTGGGAAGATGACCACATGGGACACAGTAGACAATCCTCACATTCATAGGCCGGTAATAAACATGTGGAAAATTTATAGATAAACGACTGTTCCACATTCTAGACATTTATTCCAGTCATATCCAGCACCAGCCATGAGGAAGGTATATATCACGTTGTTGGCGGCAGCTCTGGCAACCTCCATCCTAATACTCTACTTCGTAAACCAGCCGAGGGGCGCATACTTCATAGTGGATGTCCATGGTGAGAGATTCACCATCCACATAATAGATCCTGAGGCCATCAGGCTTGCCGAGGAGAACCTCAGGGGTGGTAATAATTTATTCCCGATGGGTGAGCTGGCCAGCGGTGATGGCGGGTTTAACAGGCCTTGGAGCTGGCATCTAAAGCCTGAGACTGTGAGGATGGTTGAGGTGAGCATAGAGTTGTGCGATGGCCTCCCAAGCCATATTGAGGAGAACCTAGACTACTGGATAGAAACTGTTGGCGCTTACTGTCCTTGGGGGGCACGCATAGTGGCCAAGCCCTAGTAAGATAAATATAATATCTGGCGGTTTTAACATGGGTCAAGTTGAAACTGGCAACCTTCATACATCCATACCTCAGATCACCGAGAGTCGGGCT
>Ga0197142_1002051_pt1 | contig 17916 bp, 13 predicted proteins | sample GBS60_MetaG_FD_148614 | JGI IMG/M metagenome (GOLD analysis project Ga0197142, IMG submission 148614) | Sediment microbial communities from Great Boiling Springs, Gerlach, Nevada, United States - GBS 60_MetaG | ecosystem: Environmental > Aquatic > Thermal springs > Hot (42-90C) > Sediment...
CCCCCATCTCCCCCAAAACCTCAAAGGCCTGTGGTAAACTCTCAATCACCAACATCCGCTTCACGGCCGTATCCTCCTTTCCAATGGTCTCTATCAGCCCTAGGAAGGCACCCCATCCCTCTCCCTGACACAAGAAAGCTTACGCTACCTTCCCACCTGAAAGAAGGAACAGCCAATCTTGATGATTTATGATCTCTGGCCGGCCAACCGAACCACACTGGTTTGACATCAGTGGGTTTCTAAACCAGAGGGGCTCCTTGGAATATCCTGCATTCGGAATCAGGTCGCATCGGTGTGTCCCAAAATTCGTTCGTTAACGTTTCTCCTGGCCCTCGCCAAAAGGCAGCCCACCTTTGCAGTCGCTCTTTCAAACTTGCAAATACCTTCCTCATTACCGCAAGCCCCTGATTTTCCCCCCAGCCCAAATTTCAGCCCAGGATTTCACAGTGTCTCACACCTTTTGAGGGTGGCTCGCTTCGACACTTCCCTATACCTGGCTTCGTTGAGGTGATCCTTTTCCTGGGTTAAGATGACTTGGGATTGTGGGCGAGAAAGAGGCGTTGATGGGTACATGGTAGATGAGGGTACGGTGAGTGTTTCCACGCTGGGAAGAACCATTTAGAAAAAAGGGCATACGGACGGGCTCCCATTCTCCAAGCAGAGATGCACACGAGGCAGGCCCTCAGAGATAGATCGCTTCACCTTAAAGGAAAAACAAATGCGAGGAAGGTTGGACCACGGGACGAGGAGAAAACTTTTAAAGCTTTTGGGCAAGGAGAATTTCCGGACGGACTGGGCAACGAGAGTATCCTATGGGTTCGATGCCACAAACAAGGTGTTCTTGCCCGATGGAGTAGCCTTTCCGGGCTCCGCTCAGGAGGTGAGCGGTATCTTGAAGCTGGCCAATGAGAGGTCCTTTCCAGTCATCCCAAGAGGTGCTGGATCTGGGTTCACTGGTGGGGCTGTGCCAATAGAGGGAGGAGTCGTCCTTTCCACGGAGAGGATGAATCGAATATTGTCTGTGTCCCGAGAAGATCTCGTTGCTGTAGTCCAACCTGGTGTCATAACAGGGGAATTGCAGAAGGAACTGGCGAAGCTCGGCCTCTTTTTCCCTCCTGATCCGGCCAGTATAGAATTTTGCACCATAGGAGGGAATGTCGCGGAATGCGCGGGGGGGATGAGGGCTCTCAAATATGGGGTCACTAGGGATTATGTTCTCGGCCTAGAAGTGGTGCTTCCTACGGGAGAGATCATCAGAACAGGTGGAAGGACGGTGAAGAATGTGGTGGGATACGATCTCACGAGGCTGATTGTGGGCTCAGAAGGAACTTTGGGAGTGATCACTGAAATTACCCTGAAACTCATTCCCCTTCCCCGAGGAAGAACGACTGTGCTCGCATTCTTCCCCTCGGTTTTCTCGGCAACCCAGGCAGTGAGCCAGATCCTTTCTTCATGCATACTTCCCAGCGCAATGGAAATAGTGGACAGGGCCTCACTGGAATGTGTGGCCATGTCGAATCCCGTGGATTATCCTCCGGAGACAGGGGCCATGCTACTTGTGGAGGTGGATGGTTCCGAGGCTGCCACGAAGGAGGAGGCTCGGAACGTTGCGGAGATCTGTAGGAAGGCCTCGGCCTTGAGAGTTCTTGTGAGCCAAGATGAGAAGGACTCCGAGTCCCTCTGGAAATTGAGAAGAGCTATTTCACCTTCCCTTGCCAGGCTCAGGCCTCACAGGCTCAATGAGGATGTGGTCGTGCCCAGAAGCAAGCTCGCAGAGGCAATGGAGATCTTCAGGAAGATAGGGGAGGAATATGGGGTTCCCCTCACAACATTCGGCCATGCCGGGGATGGCAACATCCACGTGAATGTCCTCTACGACAGAGACAATGAGGATGAGGCCACAAGGGCGGAGAAGGCTGCCTGTCGAGTGATGGAGGTCACAGTGGCCCTCGGAGGAAGCCTTTCGGGAGAACACGGCATAGGGATCACCAAATCCCAATTCCTCCCCTTGGAAGTTCAACCGGAAGCATTGGAGCTAATGAAAAAGGTTAAGTCTCTCCTGGACCCCAAAGGCATTCTGAACCCGGGCAAGATCTTCCCCCAAGAAAGAGGGTGAACCGAGGAAAGGCTATGAGGGCGAAAATCTCAAGTTCGCGCAATCCCCTGGAAGGGCTCGAGGAGCTGGTGTCCAGGTGCGTAAAATGCGGAAAATGCAGGTCCGTGTGCCCGGTCTTCCAGGCTTTGGGAAGGGAGCCTTCGGCTGCCAGAGGAAAGATGGCCCTCATGGAGACTGCAATGGGAAACCCCATGGCCTTTTCATACGAGGAGCTGGAGAAGGCCTTATCCCTGTGCCTTCTTTGCGGTCGTTGCACCCAAAACTGCCCCAATGGAGCCAAGGCCAAGGAAGCAGTGGAGCGGGCTAGAATGCTCCTCGCTCGTGATGGAGGGCTTCGATTGTTCAAGAGGAGCATCTCGAAGATGGCTTCATTGGACAGAAAGAGCAGGGACCCTCTGGTGAGATCTCTAGCCAGCCTCCAAAAGATCATCCTGGCCCATGGAGGATTCAACAGAGGCCTCCTTTTCAAGCTCTTGGACTCAAAATGGGTCCCCGAGATTCAGACCCCCTTTTTCCTGGATCGTTCTAGGGTCTCAGTGACGGAGGGAACTGGGGGGATGACTGTGGCCCTCTTCGTTGGATGCTCCATCCATTATCTGGCCCCCCATGTGGGCGAGGCAGCAGTTGGAATTCTGGAAGCTTTGGGGTTCAGCGTGAGGATCCCTCGGGAACAGGGCTGCTGCGGTCTCATGAGCAAGGCCATGGGTGACCTGGCAAGAGCCAGATCCCTTGCCAAGAGATTCGTCGAGACCTTTGGAAGGGATGAATGGGAGGTCATTGTTGTGCCATGTGCCTCTTGCGCATTTCACCTATCGAGGGGATTGGTCCCCCTTCTCGAGGGAACCGACCTAGAACACGTGGCCGAGAGCATTTCCCTCAAGACTGTGGAGATGAGCTCCTTCCTGGCCGAACTTGGTCTCCAGGAGATCCTCAAATCTCATCCCGAGAGGGAAAGGCGCGGTCTTGTAACGTACCACGACCCGTGCCACATGTCAGTTGGGCTCGGAAAAAGAAGGGAGCCCAGGGCGCTTTTGGGGGCGCTTTCAAGCTACTCGTACAGGGAGATGGAGGGGGCTGACCTTTGCTGCGGGATGGGAGGAAGTTTCAGGATCTTCCATCCCCGGGTCTCCAAGACCATATCCAGGAAGAAGCTTGCGGCCATCGAGGAGTCTCAGGCAGATGTGATCGCCACCACATGCATGGGGTGCTGGCTTCAGCTCGATGAGATGGTGAAGACGGGACACGTGAAGAAGTCTGTTGTGCACCTGGCCGAGCTCCTATGGGATGACCTGAAGCACCAAGGGAAGGAGTGGATGGATTCGCCCAAATCAGCACTGGCAAGGTGGGAGTGAAGAGACCTCGAGAGGAGAGATCCGATGGATGAAACCATGGAGCCCACGAGAAAGGAGATCCTGAGGTCCCTACCCTCAGCAGAGGAACTTTTTCAGAAGACATTGGGTAAAAGGGTGGGGAATCTACCCAAAAGGGCACTTCTTGAGGCAGCCAAGGAGGTATTGAACGAAGCGAGGGCAGCTGTGATCAAGTGTTCCGAAGAGGAGCTAGAGACCCTCCCCAGGTCAAGGGCCCAGTGGGTGGAGAAGCTTTCGGGAGAAGTGTCGAGGACCGTCTCGTGGGGGCTCAGGCCCTTGATAAACGCGACTGGGGTCATTGTTCACACGAACTTGGGGAGATCGCCCCTCGCCCCTCGTGCGGTAGAGGCCATCGGGAAAATAGCCTCGAGGTACTCGGATCTGGAGTATGATCTGAGGGAGGGGAAAAGGGGCTCCAGACAATCTCACATAGAGGGTCTCTTGAGGCGCCTTACCGGGGCGGAGGCAGCGGCGATAGTCAATAACAATGCCGCTGCTGTACTCCTCAGCCTCACTGCCCTTGCCAGGGGAAGGGAGGTAGTTGTCTCAAGGGGGGAACTCGTGGAGATAGGGGGTTCCTTTCGCATGCCCGAGGTCATGGCCCAAAGCGGGGCGCACCTCGTGGAGGTTGGCACGACCAACAAGACTCGTCTCGGGGACTATGAGAAGGCCATAACAGATCGCACAGCGCTTCTTCTCAAGGTCCACACGAGCAATTATCGAATTGTGGGATTCACCCAAGAGGTCAGCTTGGAGGAGCTGGTGAAGATAGGCAGAAGGGCCTCAATACCCGTCATGTACGATCTGGGCAGTGGATGCCTCGTGGATCTCAGGACCTATGTGGAGGATGGCGAACCCACTGTTCAAGAAGCCCTAGAGAAGGGTGCCGATATAGTCACCTTCAGTGGGGATAAGCTCCTTGGAGGACCTCAGGCTGGAATAATCTTGGGGAGAAAGGATCTTCTGGATCTCATCAAGGCCCATCCCCTGGCCAGGGCTGTGAGGATAGACAAGCTCACCCTCGCTGCCATGGTGGCCACACTGGAGCTCTATTGGGAACCTCGAGAGGCCATGGATTCCATTCCCACCCTGAGAATGATACGAGCCCAATCCGGGGAACTGAAATCCAAGGCCAGGGCATTGGTCCGCTCCATCAGAAAAGAGGCTCCTGGAATCTCTGTAGGGCTCAGGGAGGATCACTCCAAGGTGGGAGGTGGGGCTATGCCCCTTGCCAAACTTCCCACCTGGATTGTGGCCTTGAAATCAGAAGGAATGGGTGCCCATGAGCTTGCAAAGGCCTTGCGAGGGTGGGATCCTCCGATAATAGCTAGGGTATTCCAAGACGAGGTGATCTTGGATGTGAGAACCATGGACAAAGGGGATATCCCCATTGTGGCAAGGGCATTGGGAAGCATCGCAACGGGTGAGGAGGCTACAGGCCGGAGTTGAAGGTGTTGGAAATTCAGGTTCCCGATGACCTGGAGGAGAGGCTCGATGTGTTCCTCTCCAAGAGGCTTGGAATCTCTCGCTCCCAGGCAAAGAACCTGATCCAGGAAGGGCTTGTGCAATTGAACGCAAGGCCCGGAAAGGCTTCGGCAAAACTCAAAAGGGGCGACAAGCTCCAGGTGTCTTTGGTGGAAGCAACTCCGCCCAGGCTTGAGCCCCAACCCATGGACCTTGACATCCTTTACGAGGACGAGGAGATCCTGGTCTTATCCAAACCCGCAGGGCTTGTGGTCCAGCCAGGGGCAGGGCACTTCTCCGCCACCCTGGTCCATGGCCTTCTGGCACATTGCCCCAGGATAGGAAGTGTGGGAGGAGAGACGAGAGCGGGACTTGTCCACAGACTGGACAAGGATACCTCAGGGGTGATGATTGTTGCCAAGACCCAGATGGCTCACGAGGCCTTATCCCGCCAATTCTCCCAGAGGAGGGTCCACAAGGAGTACTTGGCCCTTGTCCATGGGAGGATGAGCCAGAGGAGCGGAACTGTGGAAACCCCACTGGGCAGGGACAGAAAGGACCCCAAGAAGATATCCACAAGACCAAGGAAGCCCAAGGAGGCAGTGACCAGGTGGGACCTTCTGGCCTGGCTCGAGACCACAAGCTGGCTGAGGATAATTCCAGAGACCGGGAGAACGCATCAGATAAGGGTCCACATGGCCTCCATTGGCCATCCCGTTGTTGGCGACCCTCTTTACGGTGGCAAAAGGAGATTGAAGGACCTCTCCTCGGATCCCCAGAGGAATTTCCTCATGAGGGTGAAAAGACAGCTTCTCCATGCATGGAGGATCTCCATTGAGCACCCATCTTCTGGGGAGAGAATGTGGTTTCAAGTGCCAATCCCAGGAGACATGGTAATGGTATTGAGGGACCTCGGGTTGGATCCCGCTCCTTGGCTAGAGAGGAACTTGGGGGTAGGAAGGGGACAGGGAATAGGGCTCATCCCATGAGGCGTTAGATGTGACCAGGGGAGTGAGATCGTTGACTCGAGACCAACGCCTGGTCTATAGTGAATGAAGGACTGGGAGTGTGATGGCCCTACCGGTCCCTGGAGCGGAGAGATGCCCGAGAAGGCTGAAGGGGCTCGCCTGCTAAGCGAGTGTAGGGCCCAAAAGCCCTACCCCGGGTTCGAATCCCGGTCTCTCCGCCAAGATTTTTTCTTGGGGAATGGATCTCCTTCAGAAGGTCAGTGAGGTAAAAGGAATCTAGATTTCCTCTGAGAGGGCCCTTTCCTCTAATGGCTCGGGGCAATGGAGCGTGGGTTTGATCTACCTCGCTGGAAGACGCCTTCGGTTCAGCAAGGAGCAGATGGTCTCAGTGAGGGAAGCGGTGGCGCTGGCCGAAGAGCTCACGAGCGACTACTTCAAGTATTCCACAAGCCAGTGGAGGAGATGCAGATACGACATCCTGACAGCGGACAGGCTCTCGGAAGAGGAGATAACTGATGAAGCATTTGCCCAGATCCTGAGATACGTGGCGCAGCCCGCCTCAAGCCAACTCAAGAGCACGCATTTCGATTTCTACAAGATTTGCCTCCAAGATCATGTGATCCTAGAAGCCCTAGAGAGGGACAAATCCATCGGACTTTTTCCATTGATCCTCTATGTGGTCACCCACGAGCTCGTTCACATAGTCAGATTCAGTCTTTTCCTCCAGAGCTTCGAGGCTTATCCTTCTGAGAGGGAGGAAGAGGAAATGCGTGTCCACAAGCTCACAGCTGACATAATAGGCCGCATCAAGCATCCGGGGGTGCAACTGATAGCCAAGGAGTACTGGGATTCCAGGGAGACCGAGGGTATACCACTGGATCTCGTGGGAGAGGGTCGCACAAGGCCATGAGGTTTTTCCGTGTGAGAAGCCGAGAGGAGGTCATCCGGGAGATCCAGGCATTCGAAGCTCTTCCCGAGGAAGAAATACCACTGGAGGACGGCCTCCACAGGGTTTTGTCCAAGCCAATAATAGCACCCGAGGATTTTCCCCTTTTCTCCAGGGCCACAATGGACGGTTTTGCGGTGAGGGCTAGGGATACTTTCGGAGCCTCGGACAGCCAGCCTGCCCTCCTCCAGGTAATTGGAGAGATAAGGATGGGTGAGGCCCCCAGTGCATCCATTGGGCCAGGTCAGGCCATGAGGATCCCAACAGGTGGGATGTTGCCGGAGGGGGCTGACGCTGTGATCATGGTGGAACATGCCGAGGAGTTCGAGGATATGACCCTGGAGGCCTATAGAAGCGTCGCACCAGGGGAGAATGTGGTGGGCCCGGGAGAGGATGTGCGAAGGGGGGAAGAGATCCTCCCTGGAGGCTGGAGCTTGAGGCCCCAGGATCTGGGTCTTCTGGCTGCGCTGGGGGTTCGGAAAATAGAGGTTCACAGGAGACCAAGGGTGGCGGTTCTCTCAACAGGCGATGAGGTCGTGAACTTGGACCAGAGCCCAGCTCCAGGCCAGGTGAGGGACATAAACAGCCTCACCATCAGCGCTTGGCTCGCAAGGGAGGGCGCCATACCCGTGAGGATGGGAATAGCTAGAGACGTCCCGGATTTGCTCAGGGAGAGGATCCAATGGGCCCTGGAGGAAACCGACTGCCTGATCATGTCAGGTGGAAGCTCTGTAGGGACTAGAGATCACATGATGGATGCCCTTTGCGCACTTCGTGGGGTTGAGATCCTTGCCCATGGACTTGCGGTGAGGCCAGGAAAGCCAACTCTCCTTGCCAGGGCTGAGCGAAAGGCCATCTTGGGGCTACCTGGTCATCCAGTTTCGGCGTTGGTGATACTTCATCTCGTGGGAAGGCCCCTTCTGGACAGACTATCTGGCAAGATTTATGCTCATAGGCCCAGACCTTTCAGGGCCAGACTCACGAGGAATCTCGCCTCAGCCCAGGGCCGAGAGGATTTTGTGAGGGTGGCTCTGGAGGAGAGAGACGGTGAGCTCTGGGCAAGACCCATTCTGGGAGCCTCTGGCCTCATAGGCACTTTGGTAAGGGCGGAGGGAATAGTTCGGATAGATCAAGGATGCGAGGGGATGTATCAGGGGGAGTGGGTGGAAGTGGAGATGTTCCCATGAAAAGAAGGATTTACCTCAGGATGAAAACACTTCATGAGGCCAGAGAGGCCTTTCTGGGAAGGATACCTCTTGGGGGATTCAGAGAACCTGAAGAGGTCCCGGCTGTGGAGGCATGTGGGAGAGTCACGGCGGCTCCAGTCTTCGCCAGGCTCTCTTCTCCCAGGAATCACCTGGCGGCCATGGATGGTTATGCGGTCAAGGCGGAGGATACCTTTGGGGCTCATCCGGACCACCCTGTGAGACTCCAGGTTGGCCGGGATGCCCACCCCGTGAACACTGGATTCCCTCTTCCCAGGGGCACCAACTCAGTCGTCATGATCGAGGATGTGTTGGAATTGGATCCCCAGACCATTCAACTGGAATCTCCCGTATATCCATGGGAGAACGTGAGGAGAGTGGGAGAGGATGTCGTTGCCACAGAACTCCTTTTTCCTAAAAACCATAAGCTTTCGGCCTATGACATAGGGGCACTTTTGGCAGCAGGGGTCACAAGGGTCCTCGTGAGGCCAAGACCCATTGTTTCCATAATTCCCACGGGACGGGAGCTTGTGGAGTGGGAGGAGTGGGAGAAGAGCTCTTTCCTTGCCGAGGATCAGATAGTGGAGTTCAACAGCTTCGTCATCTCAGCTATGTTGAGGAATTGGGGGGCTGAGCCAAGAAGATGGGAGATCGTGAGAGACGATCCAGATGAACTCCGAATGGCGGTCATGGGTGCCATCGAGGTCTCTGATCTGGTGATCGTCAATGCTGGTTCATCTGCTGGCTCCGAGGACATGACCATAGGGGTTCTCGAGGAGATGGGCGAGATCATGGTCCACGGCATATCCATGATGCCCGGCAAGCCAACCATCCTGGCAATAGTTCGAGGAAAGCCGGTCGTGGGAAACCCCGGATATCCAGTATCCGCGGTCTTCTGCTGCGAACAGATAGTGAAGCCAGTCTTGGAGAGGCTATTGGGAGTGGAATTTCCCCTGAGACAAAAGGTGAAGGCAAGAGTGACAAGGAAGATCCCGTGCCGAGTGGGGCTAAGAGAGTTCGTTAGGGTTAGGCTCGGGGAGGTGGACCGTTCCCTCATGGCCACTCCCCTGCCAAGGGGAGCTGGGTCCATAACAACTCTTACCAGGGCCGACGGGATTCTCGAGGTGCCGGAAAATGTCGAGGGTTATGGAGAGGGAGAGGAAGTATGGGTAGAGCTTCTCAGGACCCCAGAGGAGATCAGGAAGACATTGGTGAGCATAGGGAGCCACGACCTCACCCTGGATTTGATAAATGACATGTTGAGGGCCAAGGGGGCTGGATGGGGATTGGCCTCGAGCAATGTGGGTAGCCTCGGTGGACTCATGGCCATCCGAAAGGGGCAAGCTCATCTGGCAGGGACACATCTCCTGGATCCTGGGACAGGGGAGTACAACCTTCCCTATATCGAGAAATACTTGAAAGGGGTTCCGGTTAAATTGGTTCACCTGGTCAACAGGGAGCAGGGACTGATAGTTGCCCCCGGCAACCCATTGGGGATCGAGAAAGTGGAGGACCTCGCAAGGCCCGAAGTCCGTTTCATAAACAGGCAGGCTGGCTCTGGAACCAGGGTCCTGCTGGACTTCTGTCTCGAGAAGGCCGGGGTGGACCCGCAGAAGATCCGTGGGTACGAGCGAGAGGAGTATACCCATATGGCAGTTGCCGTGGCTGTGGCAAGCGGAACAGCAGATGCTGGTATGGGAATCTTGGCCGCAGCCAGGGCACTGGGACTCGATTTTGTTCCCATAGCCTCGGAGAGGTACGATCTTGTCATTCCCGAGCGATTTTTCAATACAGAGGGGATCGTCGCCCTCCTGGAAGTGATCAGGGGCGAGGAATTCCGAAAAGCGGTATCGGAGCTCGGAGGATACGACCCCTCCAGGTCGGGAGAGATACTCATGTGACGGGCTTGAGACCTCAAGCACCCCCTTGCAATTCCACCGACCGAGGGTGTGGGATGGAGGAGGTGAAGAGATATCATGGTCGAGAGCCTCGGACTCTGGACAGATGGGGCAAGTTCGCCAGGGAAGGGGACCCAGGCTAAAGATATTGGGTTTCCAGCCGATAAACAAATAGGGTGGGGTTTGATTGAGGGTTCGGGGCATGGTATAAAGAGAAAGAGCCATGGAGAAAGCGAATCATTAGGGGGATCTCATGGGGCGGCCACCATTCGATGACGAGTTGGGACTCCACTGCTCCTTCTGTAGGAAGAGCGAAAACGAGGTCAGAAAGCTCATCTCAGGGACAGAGGCCTTCATATGCGACGAGTGCGTTCAAATATGCAACGAGATTCTGGCCGAGGAATTCAGGGCTGAGAGAGCGGGAGGGTTCCCTAAACCCTCGAGGATCAAAAAAGCCCTCGATGAATACGTCATAAGTCAGGAAGAGGCCAAGAAGACCCTAGCTGTGGCAGTCCACAACCATTACAAGAGGCTTCAGGCACGCAAGACCCTGAGGGGCGTGGAGCTGGAGAAGAGCAACATCCTCCTCATAGGCCCCACGGGCTCGGGAAAGACCTTCCTGGCTCAGACCCTCGCAAAGATCCTCCAGGTTCCCTTCGCCATAGCCGATGCCACAGCAATAACCGAGGCTGGATACGTGGGGGAGAACGTGGAGGACATAATAATGAGGCTCCTCGAAAACGCCGATTTCGATGAGGAGAGGGCCCAGCAGGGAATCGTGTACATAGACGAGGCTGACAAGATCGCCAAGCGCATAGTGAATTCAGCCAATGGGAGGGACATATCTGGTGAGGGGGTCCAACAAGCTCTCCTCAAGATGCTCGAGGGGACCGTGGTGCATCTTCATCCCAAAGGGATGAAGGGGCAATACCACAAAGTGGACACTACCCATATCCTCTTCATATGTGGCGGCACCTTCGTGGGTCTGGAAAAGATAATTCAACAGAGGATCCAGAAGAGGTCCCTGGGGTTCCGCTCCGAGAGGGAAATGGAGAAGATCACCACCCATCCCCTTCACGAGGTGAGAGCAGAGGACCTAATAGAATTCGGGATGATACCGGAGTTCGTGGGGCGTCTTCCCATAGTGGCAGTTCTCGACGAGCTCACTGAGGAACACTTGGTGAGGATCCTGGTGGAGCCCAAAAATGCCCTGGTGAAGCAATATCAGGCCCTTTTTCAGCTGGAGGGGGTGCAGCTCAGGTTCCTGGATGAGACCCTTGTGACAGTGGCCAGGGAGGCTATCCAGAGAAAGAGCGGGGCCAGGGGTCTCAGGACCATTCTGGAAAAGGCCATGCTGGATATCATGTACAACCTCCCAGACCTTGAGGGACTCGTGGAGTGCATAATCACCCCAGGGGTGATAAAAGGAACAGAGGAGCCCGTCTACGTGTTCAAGAAGGAGAAGGCAGCCCTTTCCTGAGAAAAATTCTTCTGGGGATCATATGATCCTCTGGATGCCGAGGGAACATCCCTCAAGGCCTCGCCCAAAATTAAGGATACGGGAAGCGGACTGGATTGCCTGGATATTCCAGCTTGGGTCTTTTGTCCGAGTAAACGAGGTTGTGATCCCATGGCGGCCAGAAAACTCCATGGCTCCCCTTCCCTTGAGGGAGAGATTGTCCTCGGAGATTGGAAATCAAGCCCGAATTGCTCGCGAGATCGCGTGAGTCTGGAGGTCAGGTATTCAAGCCTCCTGTTCCTCTCACACATTCCGACTCAAATCCCCGCCAGATGGGATCCCGAAAGAGGAGTTTCTCGGCATGGACCATTCTGCCCCAATGCCTCACGAGGGAGAGGCGAAAGACAAGTCTTCAGGCGATAATCTTCCGTCGTCTCATTGAAGGCCTCTCCAGACACCTCATGGCCCGGAGAGGCATGCCCTAGGAGGATATGGACAATGGCGATTTTCGGCTATGCAGGAAAGATGCTCAGGGTCGATCTCACATCCGGGGCTATTTGGCAAGAGGAATTGAGGGAGGAAGTTGCCAAGTTCTGGGTGGGAGGGGTGGGAGTTGGAGCCAAGATCATGGTGGAAGAGGTGGCGGGATCTCTGTCGTGGGAGGATCCGGAGAATCTCCTCATTTTCACAACCGGGCCCCTGGCTGGGTCGGGTTTTTCTGGAGCTGCCACAGTGAATGTGATGGGGAAGGGCCCCATGACAGAGCTTGCAGGTTCATCTCAGGCCAATGGTTTCATGGGAGCATACATGAAATTTTGCGGGTTCGACGGGATAGTGATAAGGGGCATATCCCCTAAGCCAGTGTACTTGGAGCTAAGAGATGGGGAAGCCACACTGAAGGATGCGTCTCACCTCTGGGGCCTATCCACCATGGAGACCCAAAGGCGCATTCTGGCGGAGTTGGGCGCAAGGAGGCTCGCTGCGAGTGTGCTGACAATAGGACCTGCAGGGGAAAACCTGGTTCGTTTCGCTGCCATTGTGGGAGATGGGGGACATGTGGCAGCCCACAACGGGCTAGGTGCCCTAATGGGCAAGAAAAGGCTCAAGGCAATAGTTGCCCACAAAGGCAAGAGAAATTTTCCCATAGCTCATGTCCAGGAACTCAAGAGGGTCGATGGGGAATGCTTCGAGTTCATGAAGAATTTCGGTCCCTTTTACAGATGGGGAACAGGAGGGGGACTCTCTGCCATATACGGCCAAGGAGCTCTCCCCGTTCGGAATTACACCACCAATATCTTCCCTCATCACGAGAAGATGAACGGGCAGTACCTCAGGAGCCACTTTCAAGTCAGGTCAAAGCCCTGTTACAGATGTAAGATGGCCCATGTGAAGGAGGTCACAGTCACCGAGGGACCTTACAAGGGATTCAGGGCCGAGGAACCTGAATACGAACAGATAGCTGCTTGGGGGCCACAAATAGGGAACACGGATCTCGGGGCCACAGTGGTTCTGGCCCACGAGGTAGACGATCTGGGAATGGACTGCAACGAGGCTTCGTGGTGCGTAGGGTGGGCCATGGAATGTTACGAGAAGGGAATCCTCAAAAAGGAGCAGACCGATGGTCTGGATTTGCGATGGGGGAACGTGGAGGCGGCTCGGGAGCTCTTGAGAAGGATAGCCCGAAAGGAGGGTTTTCTCGGAACCTTGTTGGCTCAAGGAGTCATGAGGGCCTGTTTGACCTTGGGGGGTGAGGCACCCAATTTTGGCATCTTCACAATGACAGGCGCGAGTCCCAGAAGCCACGATCATCGTGGGAGGTGGGTCGAGCTCTTGGACACTTGCGTGAGCAATACTTCCACTATAGAGAGCTCATTTGGTGGAATACACCCCTCCTTTGTGGGTATGGAGGAGCTGGAAGATCCGTTCGACCATCTGGCTGTTGCCAAAGCCTGTGCCAGGTTTAATGGAATAAGGCAGTTCGACGACTGTGTGGGCATATGCAGGCTCGCTTCCATAAACCCCGTCTATACCCTGAGGGCGTTTAACGCTGTGACTGGCTGGGACTTCTCCATGGAGGATGCCTTCACTGTGGGGCTGAGAGCTGTCACGGCTCTGAGGCTTTTCAACCTCATGCATGGTCTAAGGTTGGAGCGCATGAGGCCGTCTCCCCGCTACGGGTCAGTTCCAGTAGACGGACCTGCTCAGGGCAAGGATATAATGGCCAAATGGGATGAAATGATCAGGGTCTACCACGAGGAGATGGGATGGAATCCCCTCACGGGCCAACCTGAGGACGAGACCTTGAGAAAACTGGGTTTGTCTGATTGGTGGAGCAGGATAAAAGAGGGAATCCAATGGGGAAGGAAGTGACCATTGAACTCTGGTTGGAAGAAAATCCTGGAGATCCCTTTGTTCAGGTATCTCTAACCAGGTGCGTGGCTCTCCTCGAGGTGGAGGAAGGCTCCACGGTCAGGGAGCTTTTCCGGGAGCTCTCCTCCAAGTGCACCAGGATAGGGGATATGGTATTCGACCCCAATTCGGGAAGGTTCAGGCCCGACGTGCTGGTAGTGAAAAACGATAGACTCGTTTCCAAAGAATCAGTACTGGGAGAAGCGATCAGCCCGGGAGACTCCATCAGGATCGTACCTCTTTACATGGGTGGATAACCCAGTTTGAGGGGGCGATGGTTCTGTAGTGTCTTCGCGATTGAAGTGCCTTTCACCAGAGGGGAGCCAAGGGTGAGAATCTCGCGTAGAACTTCTCCAGGATATCTCGCAGTTCAGGAGCGAGAAGCTCCTTCACCTTGACGCGTATTTCCTTGGGGACCTCCCCGTAATATGCCTCCGCTATCGCTCCAGTTATGCACCCCAAAGTATCGCTGTCGCCTCCTAGGGATATGGCGTTTCTCACAGCATCTTCCCAGGAGGAGGACTCGAGAAAGCATATTATTGCCTCGGGCACAGTTCCCTGGCACGACACGTCGAAGAAGTAAGAGGGCCTTATCTCGTCCAGAGTGCGATCGAGGTCATACCCAAAGGTTCTCTGGATCTCCTCTTTGATGATTTCCTTGTCATGGGTCTTCTTCGCAAGCCATATGGCCAAGGCAGTTGCCTGGGCACCCTTTATGCCCTCTGGATGGTCATGGGTGACAATGGCAGTCAAGGCCGCTTCCCTCAGAACGTCCTCTTTCTTCTCCATGGCCATCGCCACTGGGGAGACCCTCATGGCAGATCCATTGCCCCAGCTTCCGTAAGGCCTCGGCTCCGGAGACCAAAGCCAATGGAAGAAGCTAGCTCCGTATCCAGCCCTGGGATACTTTCTACCCAGTTCCCTCATATGCCGGGCATAGTCCCGGTCCTCGAGAATGGCCCTCGCAATCGCTAGGGTCATTACTGTATCATCCGTGAATCGCGAGCGCATCTGAAAGAGGGGGAAGTCCTTGGTCTTTATGGGATTGGCCTCGTATGGGGAGCCTATTATGTCTCCTGCGATGGCACCCATCATGGGACCGCTTCCCCAGCCCTTTCTCCAATGGCTCAGTGGACTAGAGCTCTTCCTCGGGCCTTCACGTGCCTTGCGAAAAGAAGGGCGATGGCACCTCCGAGCAACCATAATGCCAGGTGCTTGTAGGTGGCCATGAAGGCCTCGCCGCTTGCCACACTGTATATGAGCCTTCTTGCCACTTCCAGGGTCAAGTGGAGAGAATCTTGATTGAGGAAATGCTCCCCTTCCCTGCTGAGCCCCGCTAATGGCTCCATTGATGATAGAAGCCCAATCCCTGACTCAGAGCCCCAATCCATCCTCCATGATATGGCATCGTAGAAACTGTTCTGCCTCGAAGTCAGTAGATTTGTGGAGAGTGCTGTCCCTATGGAGCCGGCAACCAGTCGGGTCACGTTTATGAGCATGGTACCGTGGGAGTAATGCTCTTCCTTGAGGACCGCGAAGATCATGTAGCTCACCGGTGCAAATGCCCCGGATATGGCAAAACCCCACATGAGGTTGTCCCAAACGACCTGCGACTTGGGATCAAAGTAATCCGTCCTGAAGACCCATGTGGCCCAGGCTCCTCCCAGGAGAAAGCCCACAGCCACAATCTTGGGCCTCAGTCTGTCCGCCAGGGCCCCTCCCAAAAGTGTTGACACAGCAGATGCCAGAGACCCAGGAAGCATGATGAGGCCCGCATCGAGGGTCGTGAAACCCTTGAGGCGTTGGAGAAATACAGGCAGGAGGAGGAATACACCGTAGGCGACCATTGAGTTGAGACCCAAGGCCAAGAGACCCAGCGGGACCTCCCTTTGGAGGAAGACTTCTCTTGGGATCAAGGGGTCTTTGGAAAGAAGTTCCCAGAAGAGGAAAGCCGAGAAGCTCCAAGCGAAGACCATGATCATGATCAGGATGAAATCCGAATTGAGCCATCCTTTCTCCTGACCTTTGGATAGGAAGATCACGAGGGAACTGAGGGCGACCGAGAGGAGCACCACTCCCACCTTGTCGAGTTTGGGAACCTGGGGACCTCTTCTGTTGGAGACAAGCCAGATCATGAAAATGGCATCGAGTAGTCCAATGGGAACATTGACATAGAAGATCCACCGCCACGAGAGGTGTTCTGTTATGAGCCCTCCCAGTGAGGGCCCTACGGCTGGAGCGAAGGCTGCCCCTAGTCCGTACACTCCCATGGCCAGTCCCCTCTCCTCTGGAGGAAAGGCCTCGCTGAGGAGGAGCCAGCCCACGGGTATCAACATCCCCTCCGCCACCCCTTGAAGGAATCGGAAGGAGAGCATTGCCTCAAGGGATGAGGCGGATCCGCAAAGGGCCGAGGTCATAACAAAGAGAATGAGGCCCGTAAGGTAAGTGTCCCTGTGTCCGACATATTCAGCTAGCCAACTCACGAGGGTCATGGCCACAGCCGCCCCGAGAAGATAGGATATGATTATCCACTGGGCGTCATACATGTCTGCCTCGAGAGCCGACATCATTTTGGGAAGGGTGATGTCGACGATGGTGGTGTCCAGAAATGCTATGAACATCCCCGCTGTGACAGCAGTGGCTATGGACCATTTCCTCTGGGTTCGCATCAGGAGCCTCTTACCCCACCATGGTTCTTTTTAACAGCCACCACAACTGACAAGCCAGGGACGACCTCTGGATGCCTTTGAAGCTCGAGGATCTCCAATTCAACTGGGACCCTCTGTACCACCTTAGTGAATTCTCCTGCCGTAACATCCCTGGGGATGAGGGCGAATTCCTGAGCTGCAGCCGGCACTATTCGCCTTATGCGGCCCCTGAGGACCAGACCAGGCAGGGCATCAACGGTGAGCTCGGCTTCCTGCCCCAACCGGAGCTGGGCAACTTTGCTTTCCTCAAATCGAGCTTCCACATACCTGGAGTGGGGATCGTATAAGGCCACAAGAGGTTTGCCCGGCACTGCAAAATCTCCAGTCCTAACAAAGACCCTGGCTACAACCCCCTGAATAGGGGATGTCACCTCGGTCCTTCCCCTAGTCCACCTGATCTGGTTCAGGGCTGCCCTCGCCTGTTCGAGACCAGCCTCAGTCTCTCGCACCGCTGCCTCTGCTTCGTGAATGGTGTGAGTGGCTGCCAGGGCTTCCCTCAGTCTAGCCTCGGCCAATGCTACCTGCTCTTTCGCTGCAGCGACTTCCGCCCTTGCAGCAGCCGCCCCCGAATGTATCTGGTCCCATTGGGCACGGGATATTACCTCCCTCTCTACAAGAGCAGCCATCCTCCTCTCCTGGGCTTCGAGATATTCCAGATTGGCCTTGGCCCTGATGAGCTGTTGCCTCGACGCTGATAGGGCAGCTTCGGCAGCGTCTATGGATGCCTTCACCATGGCCCTCGTCCTTTCCAAAACTGCCTGGCGTCTCAGAAGCGCGAGCTCCATCTCCTGGACCTTGGCCAAGGCCTGTTCCTCCCTATGCTTCCAATCGTCATCTTCCACCCTCACTAGGACTTGGCCAGGGGCGACCCTCTCTCCCTCTCTCACCATCACATCCACTATCCTTCCTCCCACCTCTGGGGCGACAGAGGCCATGTCCGCTTTGACGTACGCTGCATCTGTGATCACATGAGTCACCCTGTAGTAGAGCCACTTCCCCGAAACAATCGCCCCGCCAATCAGGGCTAAAGCGAGAAAACAACTGGCGATTATCCTCGAGCTTTTACCCTTCGCTTTTGCCCCTTCATTTCCTTCCATAGGTGACCTCTCTTTCAATCTCGAGATCTGCCTTTCCCTTCTAGGATTTCCCTCGGAACCTCCTTTCCTTCAGGCCTCCCCAATCTCCTTTATGGCTATCCCATCGAAGAGGATCTTTATGAGTTCAGAGATTTCCTCCAGGGGAAGCCCTCCTCCCTTCAGGGCATAGGCCCTGCTCAAATTGTGAAGAGCTCCTTGAAGCGCCAAGGAAAGAAGCTCCACATTGACCTCCTTTATCTCTCCCTTTTTCACTCCCCGTTCCAATATGGAACCTAT
>Ga0197142_1002052_pt1 | contig 17916 bp, 10 predicted proteins | sample GBS60_MetaG_FD_148614 | JGI IMG/M metagenome (GOLD analysis project Ga0197142, IMG submission 148614) | Sediment microbial communities from Great Boiling Springs, Gerlach, Nevada, United States - GBS 60_MetaG | ecosystem: Environmental > Aquatic > Thermal springs > Hot (42-90C) > Sediment...
CCATGTTCAACAAGGCTATGGATCTGATTGGCGAAGCTCTGACCGAGGCCAATTTCGAAAGCAAATGGGTAGAGCAGGTGCGTGCCGATCTTCTAAGGCGTGTAAAAGAGCAGGAAAGCAATCCGTTCGAGAAAGCCTACGACGAATTGCGAACGTTGCTCTATAAAGATAGCGGATACAAGCGTCGTGCAATTGGCTCAGAGCGAACGATTAGGCTTGCGACGCCTGAGGATTTGATGAAATTCTACCGCACCTACTACGTGCCAAATAACATAGTAATATCAATAGTAGGCGATGTAACCGTTGAGCAGGCTATTGACCGTGTCGAGAAAGCCTTTGCAGGAGTGCTTCCAGGCCGACTTCCAACAAACAGAGGCATGCCGGACGAAACCCTGGAACGCAGCACTTATAGGGCATCGGAGGTTGATCTGCGCGTTGCCTATCTTATGATTGGCTGGCTTGCACCGTCGATGACTTCGCCAGACTATGCTGCTGTTACCGTAGCGGCAAATGCACTTGGAGCGGGCAAGGGATCGATGATGTTTCGCGAGCTTAGACAGAAGCGAGGTATGGGCTATGACCTTGGCACTATTTATCCTCGATTCAAACACCAGAGCCATGTAGTAGCTTATGTAATTACTGACCCTTATAAACTTGTTCTGCCTAATCTCAGGGGAACGCCGATGTTAGAAGAAGTCAAAAATGCCCTGCTTGAACAAGTTGAAGAACTTAAGAAAAGACCGCTTTCAGATAAAGAACTCCAAAGAGCGAAGGGCTATACTATCGGCGTTCATGCTCTCTCCCAGCAACATCTAATTGATAGAGCTTTCCAACTAGCCTGGCTGGAAGCGATAGGCGTCGGTTACGAGATGTACCGATCTTTCATAACAAACGTAGAAAAGGTTACCGCAGAAGATGTGCAGAGAGTTGCACGAAAGTATTTTACCAACTATGCGGCCATAGTGCTCATACCGAAATCTCAGTCTGCCGCTTTTGAGACATCCTCTGTTGACCATAAGGGCAAAGATCAAGCAATGGACACTGCTCACATAAAGGAGTAGGCGCCTTGCAAATTGCTCTGCCGTGAGCCACTATTAGATGGTTGAAATGCGTCATTTCCTCGAGTGGTAATATCTCGCGAAGGTCGAATTCGATCTTCGTAGGATCTTTCTCGGATGTCAATCCCAAGCGAGCAGCAATCCGCCTAACGTGCGTATCCACAATCACCGCGGGCTGTCCATAGGCCACTCCGACTATCAAGTTCGCCGTCTTCCTTCCGACTCCACTTAACTTGGTTAGAGCATCTATGTCATCGGGGACCCTACCGTTATAGTCGGCAGCGATCTGTCTAGCTGATTCTATGATAGCCTTAGCCTTGTTCCTAAAAAAACCGGTCGGCTTAATAATTTCTTCTAGCTCGGCTTGATCCGCGTTTGCGAACGCTTCGACGGAGGGGTACTTTTTGAACAGCGCCGGCGTCGTCTGATTGACCCGCTCATCAGTGCACTGCGCCGCCAATATCGCAGCCACCAAAAGCTGATGAGGCGTGATGAAGTCTAGAGTACATTTTGCATCGGGATACGTTTTTTTGAGTATCCCGATGATTTTTTGCACTCGTTCCTTCTTCTGCTCTATAGACTCGTCTTTCATTTAGATCTGCACGCTATAAACGCCGCGAACGAGCGGTCGTAGGTTCTCTCGACCTCAGGAGGGAAACAGCACGCTGGAAGCTGGTTCATACTTAAGTGGTAATGCAAACACTCGCAACATTTCCCGTGTTTCGAACAACCCACATAGGTACATGTGCACTTCTTGTTGTTCTCGCTCAGGTTCTCACAGACCATAACTGCCGATTCGTCTCCTTTCCTTTTTTATTTAAACTATAGACAATAAGCAACATTGCGTTGCGACTATTAATAATCGCTTGTATCAGGTTAATTCTACGGAACATTTGCCCTTTCGTCAAACGTCTGACGACCGTAATAATAAGTTAAGTAGTGTTATAGTGGCGAGGTGCAATGCGTTCTTATTCGTTGGTAAGTCGCATATTAAGGCTACTAATACTCATGATTCAGTCAATGCTATATGCTTCTGCAGTATGGGCATTAGATTATAGATGCATTGACCCGATTGTCGAGACGCGCGCGATTTGGATTGACGCCGGAGCCATTCCGCAGACACCGGAAGGCATCAAACAACTCATAGCCAACTATCGCCGAGCTAACATAAACTTGCTTTTTCCCGAGATCATTGCCAGAGGTTACGCGATATATCCAAGCAAACTACTTGCGCGCGACCCAAGGTTTACGAACGCACCCGATGTTTTAGCTTTGTTGATCGCAGAAGCCCATGCCGCCGGAATGGAGGTTCATCCATGGGTTTGGGTCTTTAGAACAGGCCACCCAAAGGACAAAGGAGCCATACTCGGTACCCACCCCGATTGGGCTGAACTATCACAAGACGGAAAAGAATTATCGCCTAACGGAGGCTATTGGATAAGTCCGGTTGTGCCGGAAGCGAGGGACTTTTTGGCCGATCTTTTTGCCGAATTAGTTCGTGAATACGATATCGACGGTATTCACCTGGATTATATTCGCTACGAAAGCGAGACCGCTGCATCCTATGGATATGGCGAACTTTCACGAAATATGTTCCGACGGCAATATGGGATTGATCCGCTTGAAATCGATAAGTACTCCTTCCACCGATACGAATGGCATAAGTTTAGAGAGCGTCAGATTAACACATTTGTTCAACGTATCGCTTTGCAGACTCGTTCTCTAAAACCCCATGTTATGCTTTCTGCCGCCGTAGGTGCAGATCCGAAAAATGCGAGACTGCAACTAATGCAAAACTGGCAGAATTGGATCGATAACAAGTGGATCGATTTTGTGGTACCTATGGTTTACACCAACAATGACCAAAATTTTCGTAGCCTTGTCAGGCTCGAAAGCGACCTGATATGCGGACGAACTCTGCTTGTGCCGGGGATATCTATCATGGACCAAGCTATCTCGGTAGAGCGAATGACCTCACAAATCGGTATCGCGCGCGAGTTGCAGGCCGCCGGAGAATCTCTTTTTGCCTCTTCTTATTTCCAAGAATCACACTCTACAGCCCTGTTTACCGGACCATACGCTCGTCCTGCAAAGCTGCCGTTTCGAGAGCCTTGGCTGAGAAGTCAAGAACTGTGCGATCGTGCAGTTCAACTCCGCAAAGAAGGCAAAGAGGACGAAGCTGGCTTTTTAGCGGATCGAAGCGTAATGTTGGCTAATTATGCCAAGTATCTCGAGACTGAAATACCCTATGTCCTCCCAACTCCCCCACCCTTCGAAATACCGGAGTTTGTAGTGCCGCTTCCTCAAGTGGAAATTCCCCGGACAAGTTTGAACATACGAATTGATGGCAGGCTAGACGATGCTGCTTGGCGTGCTGCAACAGCTGTCAAGTTGTCCTACACAAATACGGGAGCAAAAGCTCAAGTCGATACTACCGTTTATCTGACTTGGAACGAATCCAATTTGTATATAGCTTTTGAATGCGAGGAACCCGAGTCTGAGAAGATAAAAGCGAAGGCTGCTGTGCGCGATGAGCCGACTTTCTATGATGATTCCGTAGAAATATTTGTAGACCCAACCGGAAACCGTCGTAGCTACTTACATCTATCGACCAACACAATAGAAACTCGATACGACGCGAAGATGACTAACCCACACTGGAACGGAGAATGGAAAACTGCCGCAAAGGTCGAAAATAACAAATGGGCTACAGAGATCGCGATTCCCTTCTCTACACTAGACACTACCGCTCCGACCGTCGGCAGCAAGTGGGCAATAAATCTTGCTAGAAATAGAACAATCTCAGGAAACCTTGAACACCTAACTTGGGCAGTGCCTTACGGCAGTTTTCATACTCCAGATCGTTTTGGCACGGTCTTGTTTAAGTAGTCACCCTAAGTCCTTCTTCGAGAACCACCATGTAATTCTCCACCGGCATATAATCAGTAAGTGAGTTTCCGGTGCCGAGCGCCCAGTAGCCATCCGAGAAGCATTCTTCGATGTGCTTTCGAGTATAAGCACGCAATTCATCAGCCGAACTTCGACAAATCACGTCTACGTCCAAGCCGCCAAGCGGCGTAATTCTGTTTCCGTAGCGCCGCTTAAATTCCGCCACTGGCATAATTACATCCTCAAACGAATGTTTCGCATCGATCTTGCAATCTTCAATTAGGTCCTCATACACGTCTTGCAGATTGCCGCACGAGTGGAGTATGAACGGCTTTCCCTGGGCGTGTGCTACGCTTGCCATTTGCTTGTATATAGGAAATACATATCGGCGCAGAAGTTCGGGGCTAAGAAATGTTGAGGTCTTGAAGCCGAGGTCGTCACCTTGCCTGAGCGCTCCGATCGCATCCATGGTAGCTAGCTGGCGGTCTGCGCTTATAATCAATCGCCCAATCCGTTCGAACATAAGATCCACAAGGTCTGGATTGTCGACCAGTGCGTACGAGAGGCCCATAACACCCATCATCTGAGAAACCCACTCGTAAGGCCCCATACACACTCCTCCGACGATTTTCACCCCATCCGGCAGCAAATTTGCCACCTTTTCAAAATGGCTAAAATCAATAGGACTGGATTCGTCAGGCCAAGGATAGTTCTCGAAATCGCGCATATTGCCGATAACCGCACGAGATTCACTACCTTCAGTCAGCGTATCGTGATTGCCTCCAAGCGGGCACTTGAGCGGAATCTCCATTGGGATACAGTCGAAGCCCATACCAAGCCAAAAGTCTACGTATATAGGCCAGTATTGCGCATCATCGAACGTCATCTTGTCGAATTCTGTGTTTGTGCGTCGGGCAATAAATCCGGGGCTCGCGAGATGCTCGTAGAACGGCAAATGGCTGGGTCTTCCAGACCGAAGGAGCACTTTCAGAAACTGCTCAAAATCTGGTTTACGCTTTAAAACCATACTATACACGTCCTCTACACAAGGTTGCTGCGAGCACAGCTTTCGCTATATCCAGACCTACGAACGGTGCTACTCCCAAAATCCAACTTTTTAGGCCCGACAAGTCGTTCAGCCAAACGGCAAGCCACGCTCTGCCGAACATATAAACGACAAAAACCCCAATCAATGCCGCCAATAATCTCGACAGCATTAATTCGCGACCTACTCTTTCTACAAATAATCCGACTACAAAAGCCGCAAAAACAAATCCTACCAGATATCCGCCAGTCGGGCCGGCTATATATGCCAACCCGCCTTTAAATCCAGCAAACACCGGCGCGCCTAACATGCCAGCAATAAGATATTCTATCTGAGCGAGAGCACCCAGTTTGCTCCCTAGCATCAGCCCGCAGCAAAGCACTGCAAACACCTGCATAGTAACCGGTACCGGATTTCCCGGCAAATAGAAAGCAACTTGTGCACATATCGCCGTGAACGCCGCGCCCAGCAAAGAAAGAGCAACTAGCCTCGACTTTTGAGTCGTTAGCTCACTCGATCGATGTTCTACATACAAGGCACGAACAGCCGCTCGCACTCCATCGCCTACAACTCGCAATCGTTCCTTGCTCATTTTATCTTTATTGTTCATATATTCACCCCATTATTTAAACACGAAATCCATAAAGTGCTGCTTTTCTTGTCCTCCAACAATCTTACTACCACGCGACGCGTATAATCTTATGGCTCGCTAATTTTATTTGTAGACCGTCAGACACAATCCGGACAAACCGCGTCGCCTTGCCTAGTGCACCAAGACATCCATCAGCGCCCCGCCCAAACGCCTGCCTTGAAAGCAGAAATCTATTGAGATCATTTATTTCAACGCCATGCCTTACTCGAATCAATCGACTTGCAATTGTAACACGACCAATTGGCACGTGCAAGGCTGTTAAAGATTGATAATCGCCACATCAAAACTAAGTCTCTGCAACCGACTGTGCCAAGTGATCCACGCAGCAAGACAATCGGTGCGATAACCATAGAGAGCCTCCCAATCGTAAACTTTGCCTGTATCGACATTCAGCCCAGCAACAAATCCTAAAATGTGCTTGCCGATCGGCACTTGGAACGCTCCTTGAAATTCCCTGAATACATCCACTGTGTCGAACAAAAACGGCGATTTGCCTGAATCGTTGCGCTTTATATAACGTGCCGTCACTATCGCTCCGCTGTGAAACAAACGAGAGGCATCTACCCCGTAACCCCATGTTCTATATGAGCTGCCGTTTCCGTAGTTTGAGATTCCATACATAACCATAGGCTGTATTGCAGCACTGCGCCCAAGTGGAAACAGATTGGCTGTCATGGCAAGGTTAACACCTGATCGCGAGGTGAACACTTCTTGTCCCGGTGTTTCTTTATACCTACCCCACGTGGCCGCTATCTGTGGGTAAAGCTGCAAACGAGGATCCAGTCCAGCTCTTGCAAGATCTACATGGGGGGCGATGTAGATCAAACCAAGCTCTGGCTGGCGAAAAACCAACAGGCCTGTATTTCTTATATCGTAAGTTCTTTGTTTAAGCGAAAAGCGCCCGAATTGCCTAATCCGAGCTTTGGTCTCATTATCTCTTCGTTCAGGATACGTTCGTCCCAAAGGTTCTGTGATGGGAACCATCGGCATCACTGGCACGCTGCTCTGCTGGGCCTCATAAGGTAGAAACCTTCCTGGAATAGGTGCAAGCTTCCCGTCCAATCCATACTCGTATTCGATTTGCCCTTCCAACCCTCGCTTGGTTTTGAAGGCAATATCAGCCAGTGCACGAAAACGATCCGTATCAGCCAGGCGAAATTCCTGCGAGAGACCAAAACCATCGTCCTTATCGTAGCTCGGAATCGGAAAAAGTTTCCTACCAACGCCTCGTCCCCCGACGCGGAATACTAGAGTCGGAAGTGCAAGCACCCTAAACTGTCCAAGGTAGAGCGACGCACCCCGCATCCTTACTCTATCCTTGCCCAGTAGCGTCAATTCACTTGCCTCGAAACGGTAGTCGGGATGAGTGCTTTCGCAAGTAGTAAACATGATATTCTTAAGCTTGCCTGTGCGGTTTGCTGCGTCATAGGATGCCTCGCTTGCCGTCATACGGATTGTTGATTGCCTGAAGAGCACTCCACCTGTAGCCCTGATTATGCTGTCTAATTGCTCTATCACTGGGGCACTGATTGTGACCGCGTCCACGGAATGTTCCATATCCACCGCTTTCACAGAAGAACCATCTTGCGCAAACAGGGGTGCACAAGAGAACATGAAGCAAGCGACAATTATGAGGCAAAATCTAATATTCATCACAGCGAAAATCTAACACAGCCATGGGGTGCTGTCAATCCGGTAGCTTGCTGTAAGTTTCTATAAAAACCGAAACGTTTAACACGCTTCGTGCGTATATCTATCGATTGATATATCGATCTGGTTCCTATTCTACAGAGAACAAGCCCAGCTATTTTATCGATTTTTATCGATTATGATTGTTCAGCTAATAAATAGCTGCCCGCGGCAAAATCGCTGCAAATATGTTTTATCTCAACAACATAAAAGAGCGTTATTTTGACGCCGCAAACTGCGTGTGGTACCATTTTAGTTATCTACTGTGCATTATGCATTCATCACTTGGCCGATGCACAATCTGCAATAAGGTGGAGGAAACTACTTGACGAAGAAGCACTCATATCGGCTTTTCCTGGCTTGTATTTTGTTTGTGGTCATTATCCTGCAGAGTGGTATCTGCTTGGCACAGCCTGGTGTCTCGCAGGAAGACCTGAAACACATTATGCCTCTTTCACAAGTAAAGCGAGGCATGAGAGGCTATGGCCTTACAGTATTTCACGGCACCAAAGTCGAGAAGTTTGATGTCGAGGTACTCGGCGTGCTCAAGAAGATAAATACCGGGAAAGACCTGATACTTGTCAGGATCGGCGGAGGACCGATTACCAGTAGAGAAACGGGAATTATAGCCGGGATGAGCGGCAGCCCGTGCTATATAAACGGCAAGCTAATCGGCGCAATATCCTATGGTAGCGGATATGCAAAGGAACCGATAGGAATGCTCACTCCCATCGAAGATATGTTGGAAGCGTGGGATGAAAATTTGCCTAAACACGCAAGTGGATACTCCTCCACACAATCGCTACCCGAACCTTTGACGATAGATGGGCGACGTGTAAACCGCATATCAATTGTGAAACCCGGTGACGACCAGATCGACGAGTCTTCGAATGGCACGCTGTATATGCAACCGTTGATGACTCCTCTTATGGTCAGCGGCCTATCTCCGCGCGGAATAGAAAGACTGGCGGAGATTCTCCAACCATTTCATATTCGACCTATAGCTGGACCCGGTGGCGGTGGTAAGGAGGGCATTTCTACAGAGCTTGTACCAGGATCCGCCGTCGGAATGTCGCTTGCTAGAGGGGATATCGATCTCACTGCTATAGGAACTCTCACCTACCGCAGGGGTAATAGATTATTGGCGTTTGGGCATCCGATGCTCGGGATCGGAGCGATAGACGCTCCTATGACCGCGGCGTTTGTTGATGATATTATTTCCAGCTACAGGACATCTGTTAAATTGGCTTCACCCCTTCAAACCGTCGGTAGGATCTTCCAAGATCGCCCTTGGTCGATTGCCGGCGTGATTGGAAAGTATGCCAAAACGATTCCGGTCACTATTCGAATAGATGACCGAATGTTCAAACGAAACCGAACTTTTAAAGTTTCGGTAATAAACCATCCTCTATTGGCATCACGGATCCTAACGCTGATAATTGGTGAGGCCATCTATAACGCGCATCCGACTCCCGGTGATGCGACGGCGGAAGTGAGTTATGAAGTCGTCGCTGATCAGATTGGTAAGATTAGCCGAAGCAACGTGTTCTTTGATCCGGTATCGATAGACGGAGCTGCTATCAGTGACATTGGCAGCCTCCTGAATTTGCTTTCAACAAACCGATTCTACCCACTAGATATAAAGTCGGTTGATGTAAAAGTTCGCATTTTCGACAAACGAAACACTGCCACAATTGATCGGATTTTCGTCAAAGAAAGCGAATATGAACCCGGCGAAACAGTAGAGGTAGGCGTAGTTCTCCGACCATACAAGCAAGAGCGGATTGTCAAGACTTTCAACGTAAGAATTCCGGCTACCGCAGCCGACGGCAAGGTAACTCTGCTAGTGAGAGGAGGCGGCACTCCTACCACTCCCTTAATCACGCAGAATACTGCATCAGATGAGGACGGAGACTCATCTCCACCTAGCACAATGCCGCCTATTATGGGTGCCGATCTAGCAAACGCTGACAATGTCAAGCAGCTTATCAATAGATATCTGGAGCGTGAGAGAAACAACGACATTGTAGTACAATTGATGATGCGCGGCACGGCGATCAATGTGGCGGGCGAAAAGTTGACCGGTTTGCCCACCGCTATTGCGGATGTGATGAAATCCTCCCGCAACTCCGGTTTGAAGATGGAGCGAGACGAGGTCAAAGTTAAGTTTCCTCAGGACATGATTGTCTCAGGTTCAGCCGCACTAACTCTGAACGTCAAAAGAAAAGATTTAAAGGATACTAAGTCGCCAGGAATTACTCGTTCTGAAGAAGGTAGTGAGAGCGATCAGGATTCAAGCTCGCCTTCAATGTCCGCAAGCTTAGAGGCTGATTACTATGGCTACAGTTCGAATCCTTCCGCCAATCGAACCGGAAACAACTTTGTATCCTTAGCAGAGCCTTCGGTATCCGTTACGGAAGAAGATGACACATCACCCGACGAGGCAGAAGAGCTCGAACCTGAGTCAGGCCAAGATCAGGTAAAGGCTCCTCAACCAGCCAGCACACCGCCGAAGACCGATGTAAAAACTGTAGTGCGCCAGGCAAAAACATGGACCCAGAGGACTCAGGCTGATTTTGCAAAAGGAACGTTCTCTGGAGTCTCGGCATCCAGCAAGAATAGGCTTGAATTGGCACCAACGCTGCGCAAACTCGTAGATACGCCAGAGCAATTCGTATGGTGCACTTCACCGGCGAAGAACGGCATATACGCTGGCACTGGAGACTCCGGCAGAATCTACTACATAACCGACAGCGGAGAGGCAAAGGTCTTCTACGAAACCGGCGAATTGGAAGTACACGCTTTAATTGGCGACAAAGCCGGCAATCTATACGCAGGAACTTCTCCGCACGGAAAAGTTTTTAAAATAACCCCGGAAGGCAAAGGAATCGAAATTTTCAAGGCAGACGAAAAATATATTATGGCTCTGGCCATAGACGACGAAGGGAACCTATATGCGGGAACAGGCGACGCCGGCAAGATTTATCGAATAGATGACGCCGAGTCTATTGATGTGAAAGCGAATGGCTCGGCATCCGAAACGGCACCTAATCACAAAGGCAAAGAGTTTGCCGTATTAAGTGAGCAACAGGTTTTGAGTCTCCACTGGGACAAGAATAGATCGCTGATTGTCGGGACTGGTATCAACGGTGTTGTTTATCGAATCGATAAGAGCGGTAGAGCTGAACCTATTTTCGACGCGAATGAGGACTCGATCACAGCTGTAAAATCCGATAGTCAAGGAAATGTGTACGTAGGAACCTCACCCAAGGGTGCTGTATATAAGATATCGCCTAACGGGCGATCCAAGCCGGTTTTCAGCAAGGCCACACGCGTTTTGTCTATCGTTTGCGACAACCGGGACAATATATACGCGGTTTCTGACGGGACAGTAGTAAGGATATCACCTGATGAAACCGTTATTCAACTTGATTCCGCCCAGGACAAGGTGCAGTTTCTTTCTTTGGCGTTCAACGAACATACCAACACGCTCTACGCCGGAACCGGAAATATAGGGTCGGTCTACGTATCGAAGTGCTGTGAGGTAGTGGGCGAATATGAGTCTCCGGTGCACGATACCGGGATGATCTCTCGCTGGGGCCGAATTAAATGGGACGCCGACACGCCTGAGGGAACCATGGTGGAACTCCAAACTCGGACAGGCAATGTATCCAACCCCGACGCAACTTGGAGTGCCTGGTCTCCGCCGTATACGAAGAGTACAGGCGAGCAAATCGTTGGCGCTGATGCTAGATATATCCAGTATCGCGTGACGTTGAAGACCGACAAAGAGGGAGTGTCTCCCAAGGTAGGTAGTGTAACTATAACCTACTTAACACCTAACCAAGCACCGAGCGTAAAACTGATTACTCCCATAGGTGGCGAGGTATGGTCAGGCAAAGAAACTATCAGATGGACAAGCAATGATCCGGATAAAGACATGCTGACATACGATATCTACTACTCGTCCAACGGCGGTAAGGAGTGGAAGTTATTAGCCGGCGTCAATAACGACTCGGCTAAGCCCAACGGGCTTCCTACAGAGAATGAAATCATAGGAAAAGTGAAATCAGAACTTGAAAAGTCTCCGGATGTGCCGAGTGAGATGAAAAAAGAAATACTAAAAGAACAGCCGGAGGCAGCAAAAAACAAAGTTACCGCATCCATGCCCAGTGCTGTTGAGACTTCATCGAACAAGACTTCACATACGTGGGACACATCTACCGTTCCTGACGGTAGATATATAATCAAAGTCGTGGCAAGCGACAGGAACAGCAACCCAGTTGATGCCCTTACAGACGAGTCAATTTCTGGCACGTTCATTATCTGCAACACTCCTCCAAAGCTCACGATATACCGAAAAGCGATAGAGATAAAAGGTGCCGGAACGGCATCCATCGAAGGCTCGGTTTCAAGTGAGCTGACAGATATAGCCGGGGTGCAATACAGAGTAGATGGCGGCTCGTGGACTGCTGCCATTGCGAGAGATGGAATGTTCGACTCGCCTTACGAGGCCTTTACCATCTCAACAGATACACTTGCTGTAGGAACACATAAAATAGAGGTACAAGGAATAGATTCGGCTGGCAATGCCACCAACGCAACAGTTGAAGTAAAAGTATCCTAGTAAGCATAAATAAAAACGTCGATTTCAGGAATAACCAAATAGCAAGTCAACAATGGATACAAGGGGGCAGTAGTAATGTTTGCAGCGTTGATGAGTCTTCTCTTTAGCAGCATCCAAATCGCGACAGTTATTGTGCTGCTGGCAGCACCTGTTGTAGGACGATGCGATGGCTCCCGATTGGCCGTAGGAGATATTGTTGCGGTAACCGTTGATGGCGAGAAGGACTTCACGAAGCAATATCAAATCAACAGAGACGGCTGCATCACGCTGCCAATGAATCTTAAGCCGGTAAAAATTGCAGGGCTGAACACCTCCGACGCAGCGGCTGAGATCAGCAAGCGTCTCAATGAAGTGCTAGTCAATCCACAAGTATCGGTGGCATTTGTCGAGCGAGCAAGAATGCAGGTGTTCGTCGTTGGCCAGGTAAAAAAGCCTGGACTTGCGGAGATCGGCGTAGGCGACCGTGTTCTACAAGCACTTGCACAGGCTGGCTATGATGATACATCAGACTTAGCAAGAATAAGCATTCGAAGAGGAGACGAGTCCATACCGATTGATCTTACACGCTATCTGTCAGGGGATGACCTTAATGCCAACGTTGAACTTCAACCCGGAGACACTATTGTCGTGCCGCGAGTTGATACTGTTGGCACCGTGATGGTATTAGGGCAAGTAATGAAAGTAGGTAGCGTACCGATCACGCGAGACATGAGATTTAGAGAACTTATGGGTTTAGTCGGCGGCGTCACTGTGGAAGCCGACACGGAAAAGATCACGATTCGCCGTCAAGGCGTCGGACAAATTGCTGTGGATTACAAGCGTGCGATGGACGGGGATCCTACCGCCGACTTAGTGCTCCAACCACAGGATGTGATATACGTTCCCCAAATTGAAACCGCGTTCTTCACAGTCATGGGAGGAGTGAACAGACCCGGCCAATATCCCCTCAAAGGAAAGCTGACACTTAGCGAGGCAATAGGCGTTGCCGGCGGGCCTACACCCGAACTTGGTGATCTGCGCAAAGTACGGATTGTTCGTGCAGCAAGTCAAGACAATGAAAAGAGCGAAACTTTGGACATAAACCTTACGGAACTGAATGAGAAAGGCCTGCCTGAACCTCTAATTAAACGCGGAGATGTCATCACGGTGGCTGTTCGCAAGCAAAAAACCAGCTTTTTGGACGTACTAAGGACTATCCTACCGTTTGGCTGGATATTCAGATAAACCTAGACCAAGATTTTTTCTTTCCTACTCGTGTTCCAGAAAAACCTGCAGATCATCCGGCGCTAGCGGATCACGAGGTTGAATAATGAATCCACGCAGACTTTGAGATATAGCGAACTGTCGCTTTAATCTCTGCATGTACTTCTCCACCTTCTGAGCATCTCGGGGATCAACGCGAGCTATCTTTAAAACTTCGGCCAAGCCTGCCTTAGGATCTCTTATGTATTCCTGCCATGCTCTCACGCGGTGCAGATTGTACCAAAGTTCGTCTGGCGAGTAGTTATCGGACTCGTGAGTGAGCACGATGCCTTCCATTTGGAACCCCTTGGCTTGTAACGCAGCTACGTCACTATCCGTCATAGGTAGCCATACACCTGTTCCTAATGTGCGCCAAGCCGCTTCCCAAGGTTTGTCTGTAAACATCTGCGCCTGGAAACCCCTTGTGCCTAAGCGCTGAAAATACTCGTAAGCAGCTTGCTCGCCGGGCACTTTAAATGCAGCCGGCGGCCACATTATCGTAAACACTGACTGATAGGATGCGGCAACAACAAATCCGACAATTAGCATCTTGTGAAAAAATGGGTGAAGTTGCTTTGCTTTGAGAAGCAAAATAAAATACGCGGTCCCAAAAATCGACACTACCGGGGCTAAGATCATAACGGCATCTCGCTCGATGCTAAACAGCGCAAAGCAAATAATTGCTATCGGTGCCGTCGCATATACTACGCCGCGAACAGCGTTAGCTGTTGGCTTCTTGAATCTGTATAGCATACTAACAACTGCGAACGCGAGAACCACTAGCCCGAAAATAGAAGCCATTGCAGAAATCATATCAGTCGAACGCGACGTCAATTTTCGCATCCATGCTACAAAGTGCTCTATCGGAAATAAAATAACTGTTAGCGGATCTCGATGTGCGGGCAATGTGGATCTATATAACGTGTCACCAGGAAACACGTCAGTATGGGCAACCATGTCCCAAGCGTTGATACCAATTATCGGGAACCCTGTAAGCTTTATATTTCTGTAAGCCCAAGGCAAACTAATAACAACGACCACAACAAGAAAAACAACAATATCCACCTTGCGACGCGGTCTTGTGAATGCGAAATACATTGCTACAGGAATTATAAGGGCCGCAAGTATGTGATTTGTTAGATAGAGTAGAGCCAAAAACACACCTGCCAGACTAGCATAGATAGCTGCTTTTATCTTCTTATCAGCCAAAATAGACGAATGATGGCGCGCAAGCATAATTAGAAGGATCACATACCACAGTGTAGCCATAGGCCATTCGTTGGCCGATATACCCGTGTCCAATACGCCCGCACTGAGCCCTAAAGTCGAAGCCGAGAGCAGCCCAACTTTCCAGTCGAAAAGAATCCATCCAAGCACACAGGTTGCAGAAACAGTGAGGAAAGTAAAAAGCAAAGAGATTTGCGAGGCCGATTCGTCGCTTGGCGCTTTAACCTTGAAAATAAATGCGGTCGCCAGAGGGGCAAGTGGTGGATGGTTCACCTCTTGAATATCCCCCACCGAAGGAGGTAGAAGACAGGCGTTGAATGGCCTGACAAAACGCGTAGTATACCCCCGACCCTCCACCAGGTTTCTTGCGATTTGCGCGATATCCATAGAGTTTCTGTCATCAAGCCTGTGCCAAGCTCTCTTGTAATAGACCGCTTCGAAGATCGCCAGCAATAATAGCACAGCAACAGTCAACGCAAGTATTTTTAGTGTAGATCCCCTACGTTCTATGGTACTCACGCCGATAGCATCAGTCCTCTGTCCTGAATCTACAACCATCTTGCATTCTCCTCAATCACCTCGGCATAAATGCGTTCGAGTTTAGACACACTCGAAGCCCAAGAGAATTTTCGAGCTACAGCATCTCGACCGGCTTTGCCCATTTCAACAGCCGCTGAAGGATCTTTGAACAAAGATGAGACGGCATCGACAAAATCCTGCGGGGTTTTCGCCTCCACTAATCCGGGCACATCAACTCCTATTGCCCTTGTCGCTAAAGGACTCGCCACCACAGGTAGGGCCATAGCCAAAGCCTCTAGCACTTTGTTCTGAATTCCAACTGCCGTCTGCATAGGAGCAACGGCTAGAACTGATGAAGCCAAATATGGACGAATATCGTTCACGTGACCGGTTACAATTATGCCTGACACATCGGCCAGCTTTCTGACCGAAGTGGGAGGGTTGCTACCTACGATTATGAACTGAGTATCGGGCCAAGTTTTTTGTAATACCGGCAATACTTTCTCAGCAAACCAAATTGCGGCTTGAGCATTAGGAGCATAACTCATCTTGCCGCTGAAAACTATACGCCGCTCAATTTTAGGAACATTGGTGGGAGCAAAATAATCTGTATCAACTCCGTTCGGTACTACCTCCGTATTGGACGGAGCACCAAGCCTCAACAGACTTTCCCGATCCGAATCAGAAGTTACGATCACTCGTTTGAACCTCTGCATTATACGCGGCTCGTAGCCTCTGAGTTTCCCTGCCTCTTCCAACATAATGAGTTTAGCAATTGGGTTCTTCTTCGCTCCAACCATTTGGGAGAAGAGGTCGGTAAGACAATCAACCGAATCAAAAACAACAGGAATATCACCGCAGCAACGCGCAAAGTGGGCAGCGCGAAGATGCTCCAGATGCACAATGTCGAACTTAAGCTCGGAACAAGCCTTGGCTATTTCCGCACGCATCGCTCGCGACCAACAAAATGCAGCGCACATAGGCACTACTGTGGGAACGGCAAGCAATGATTGCATATAACCACGAAACTTGCTGTGCGGAACAATACGAAAGCCAGCTACCAGCTCAGCCAGTTCTTCCGCACCCTCGGTTTGCTTTGCGCCGCTATCAGCAAGCGCCACAACGTATATTCTGTGTCGCTTCGCGAGCTCCTTTATGAACTGTAACGGTCTGACTCGGATTCTCGAAGGAACATAAGGTGCAATGAAAAGTATGTTCATGTCTACGCCCGCATATTCGGTGTGCTTAACGCCGATTCGTAGACCGATAATAGCTTATTGCCCACAACCTCGCAGGAATAACTCTCGCGGACAAGCTGCCTAGCATTTTGTCCAAGTATATCCGCTAGCGACGGATCTCGCAAGACCAAAACGACGGCTTTGGCAAACTCTTCAGGAGTGTCTGCTATAAGAAGATGCTTGCCGTGTTCGACATCGATTCCTTCAGCCCCTATTGATGTTGAAACTATCGGCAAGCCCATAGCCATCGCATTAAGTATTTTGACACGAACACCACTGCCCGACCTTAGCGGCACTACAAATACACTACAGTCTTTCGCCACAGCTACCTGGTCCGAAACATAACCGATCACTCTCACAGACGAATCGGAAGCCAAATTAGTGACCGACTTCGGTGCTCTCTGTCCGGCAACCGTGAATGTGCAGTCCGGTATCTCCGCTTTAATAAGCGGCAATATCTCTCTGTAAAACCACAGCACGCAGTCTATATTGGGCGGCCAGTGCATAGCTCCCAAAAACAGCAAGTTCCGCGTATTATGCGAGCGCTCGACAATAGGAATGGCATCAACATCAATTCCTATGGGCACAGCATGTATATTTCTTAGCGAACTGTCCATCGCCTGGAGTTCGGCCTTGTCTTCCTCGCTTACCGTAATGATAAGGTCACTTCGACGACAGACATCCAGCTCGTATCGCATCAACTTCGGCCATTCCAGCCGGGCGTACTGCCGCATTACAGCGCTTTCTGCAGTCTTGGCCATCCGCTTTAAAATCAGGCATTCGACGTTGTGCTGATCCAACACCGTTTTGTAGCTACAGTCGAAATCAACAAACTGGGCCATTTGCAGATGGTCTATGTGCACCACATCGGGTTTGAACTCCGCAAGCGCTCTCTCGAACGCATCGAGCATCTCTCGGCGGAAGTCCCTAGAAATCACAAACGAGTTTCCAAAAGCCAAAGCGGCAAGAGCATCCCAAGCCGAGCGCAAAGCAGACCTTTGCAAAGATACTACGTCCACCTCCGCGCAAATCCCACGAATCTCTGGAAACATTTCTGACTCAAGTTCGTTTCTTAAGTATGCAAGCAATCTAACTTCGTGCTGCCGAGCCAGAGTCTTCAACGTGCAAAAGGATTTTATCTTGCCGCCAGAATCAAGGGGAAGCGGAAAAAGATGCGCAAGAAAGAGTATCTTCATGGCTTTGTGTGTTTGAGATTTGAATCAGTGAGAGCCTTTGTAAGAGGATAAGATATCTGCCTAACGAACTTCCTTACCTCCTTTAGCGCTTCCTCCTCTGTAGAAATTACTGGGCAGTTAATCCGAATAAATGCCCAACCATATTTTTCAGGAACTAGCCTATCAAGCGCCATGCGAAACTGCTGTCTTATGTAGTTTGCCTCCAAACGATCGCCGGAAGCAAACCAATATACAACCAATTCTTTCTCGTAATCCCTCTCGGCAACGATTTTGACCGCAGGCGCTTTTCGACCCATGTAAGGAACTTCGGTAAGATCGTTTTTGGTGATTTCCCAACCTTCGGCTGGATAGCACATTTCCGGCCGATGGACGAACCCCCTCCGTCCATATTTTCGGTAGACAACCAGAAGCCCCATGTAGTAGTCTGAATCAGGTCTGGTATAGACGCGCGAGAGTACCTTATCTGCCTCTATTCCTTTGCGCACATCTTCGGAAATTTCGCTGTCCTGGCCTTCCCACTGACCAATATTTAGA
>Ga0197142_1002053_pt1 | contig 17913 bp, 14 predicted proteins | sample GBS60_MetaG_FD_148614 | JGI IMG/M metagenome (GOLD analysis project Ga0197142, IMG submission 148614) | Sediment microbial communities from Great Boiling Springs, Gerlach, Nevada, United States - GBS 60_MetaG | ecosystem: Environmental > Aquatic > Thermal springs > Hot (42-90C) > Sediment...
TTGTAGAAGCCGATAAAGAAGGGGATTTGCAGCAGCATCGGCAGGCAACCTCCCATCGGGTTCACGCCGTGCTTGCGGTAGAGTTCCATGATCTCCTGATTCTGCTGCTGCTTGCGAGGATCGCGCAGGCTGACGCCCTTGTACTTTTCGTTGATGGCGGCGATCTGCGGTTGCAGAGCCTGCATCTTTTTCATGGATTTCAGGCTGGACAGCTTCAGCGGCAGCAGGGCGAAATTGATAAATACCGTCAGAAGGACGATCGCCCAGCCGTAATTGGGCGTCACATTGTGGTAAACCCACTTCAGAATCAGGAACAGCGGCTTGGCGATGAAACCGAACCAGGTTCCGAAATCCACCAACTGTTCGAGCCGGGGATCTACCTGGCGGAGCACGTCGAGATCCTTCGGTCCCACGAAGACCGCGAATTCGTTGCGCGCGGCGCCCCCTACGCCCACGCCCACGTGCAGCGCCTCGGCCGGATCCAGCTCGGACCGCACCGAGTCGCTCAGCACCTCCAGCTCGATCGTGCTGCCCGAGCGTGGCAGGAACACGGCGGCGAAGTAGGTATCCTGAATGCCTGCGAAGGTAAAAGGTCCCGAGGCCAGCACCGGTTCGTTCTTGGCGGCCTTGGCCTCCTGAGTTACCAGCTTTCCGGTGGTGGGGTCGTAATGCAGCGCGCGTTGGTGGGCTGCGGGGTTGACGACCGCCGGATCGCCAAAGCCGGCCCGCCAGAGCAGGCGGTGAGGCAGGCCGCCGGAGTTGTCAGCCGCCTCCGAAATCAGGCGCCAAAGGTAGCTGGATTTTTCGAAGCGGAAGGATTTTCGCACCCACAGGCGCCCGTCGGAAAACTCGTACTCCACGCCCAGACCATCGGGCGCGGGACGCGTGACAAACAGCGCCTGATTGGGGTCTACCGGCGGCTTGCGGTCCTTGAACTCCAGCGCGAACGGGTAGCCGACCTGGGGAGCGGCGGCCGTGTTGACCAGCTCCAGCGGCTTGCCTGCTGCGTCCTTGTACTTCTTGAGCTCCCACCGCAGCACCACAGCGCCGCGATTGGAAAACTGCACGCGGTACAGGTCGGTTTCGAGCGTGAACTCTTCAGGTTTGGCGGCCGTGACGGGACCGGCCGGCAGGGCCGCTTTGGCGGGCTGGGCCGCTTCGGGGGCCTCTTTGGCCGGTTGCGCCGGACCCGGCTCGGCCTTACGAGCTGACGGCGCTTGCTGCGGCGGCGGCCCATAGAGCTTGTGGTAGATGTAGGGCGCCAGGAACATCACCACCCCGGTCAGCAGGAAGGCGAGCAGCAGCCGCCATTCCATGCGCGGCTCTTCCGGACCGATGCTGGTCGGCTTTCCTCGCTCGCTGTCCTGATCGGGCATGGCTCTCTCCAAAACCTAGCGCACGGGATCAATGCCTCCCTGCGCCAGCGGATGGCAGCGTAACAATCTCTTCACACCCATCCACACGCCGCGCAGGGCGCCGTAGCGCTCCACTGCTTGCATCATATACTCGGAGCACGTGGGGTAGAAACGGCAGGCCGAGGGAAGCCAGGGCGAGATGGCGCGCTTGTACAAATGCAAGACGGCCAGCACAGCGGCTTGCGCCGCTCGGCCCAGCATGCGGCCCGCACTCAGGCACGGCATCGGGTAAACAGGTCCTCCACGGCCTCCAACAGTTTTTCGAAGGGGGCCTGGGCCACGCCGGCTCGGGCCGTAATTACGATGTCCCAGCCCGGCGCCAACTTCTCGAACTTCAAACGCACGGCTTCCCGCAAGCGACGTTTGATGCGGTTCCGCACCACGGCCTTGCCCAGGCTTCGCGGCGCTGAAAAGCCGACGCGCGGCCTCCCCTCGTCCTGGCGCGAGCAGCAAAAAGCGACAAAGTAAGGACCGGCCACGCGGAAACCCTGCTCGAGGACGCGACGGAAATCCTTGCGGCGCCTCAGCCGAGCGCTCTTGGGAAACGCGAACCTGCGTTTGACGTGTGCGATCGGCTTACTTGGCCCAGCGGACGGCCCGCTCATCGCTGACCGTCAACTTCCAGCGGCCTTTGGCGCGACGCCGCGCCAACACCGCCCGCCCGTCCTTGGTGCGCATGCGGGCGCGAAAGCCGTGAGTCTTTGCTCTCCGCCGATTATTCGGCTGATAGGTTCGTTTCGGCATCCCGATCCGGAAGCCGCCGGCGCGCGCTGATCGCAAGCGATGGACGTCGCGCCCTCGGCCAACTCCCAGTATAGTTTTGGGTTTTGGCGAGTGTCAAACCTCAGGCGCCGGGTTCGCCGATCTTCAGCGGGCGGGCAGGATGCGTCCCCACATCACCTGGAAGGCTTCCAACTCCCCCTCGAGGCTTCGCCCCGCGCGCACGAACACCCGCATGTTGACGCGCAATTCGGGGCGTTCCGCCGGCAGCCCTTCGGCCAAAAAGCGGGTATCTTCGCGCAACCGCAACAACTGTCGGGCGCCTCCGCGGAGTCGCAGGCGCAGATGATCGGGATGGATCTCGGCAATCGAGCCTGCCACCAGGAGGTTGCCTCGCGGAAACGGGTTGGAGTTCCAGTCCGGCGGTGCCCATCTGGGCAGGGTTTTGGTTGCGCGCGTCGCCGGTGCGGGCGCGATCACGCGGATCAGCCGGGCTCGGCAGCGCGGGCCTGCGGCGCCGGCGCAATGCACTTCCACAATATCGCCCTCGCGCAACGCCGGCCAGCGTGCCGGGCGATCTTCCCGCCAGATTTCGGTATCTGCATCACAGAGGAAGACGTGAACGAAGAAATCGGGCGAGCGCACGCTGATCTGGCCGGTCTCGGCGTTTCCCTCGCGGTCCACCAGCACGCCGCGCAGCGGCTGGGGCGCGTCCGCCGCGGTCAATAAGAGCGCCACATAAAGCGCCGGCCACATGAACCGCAACCGGTCCGCCCCCAGTATAGCAATCCGGGATCAGGCGCCTGCCGCGCCGGGCCGCCGGCCTCGCACGGTCACGGCGAAGACAAAGACCGCCAGCACCACGGCGCCGAGGGCAAAGACGGTATCCCCAGGTACGCGGAGCCAGCGCAGGGTATCCATGAGAGGAGTGTCCAGGAACTCGGCGCTCCGTGCGTACCAGTAGCCGTGATTCACCGCCGCCCAAGTTTGTAGCAGGCCCACGGGCAGCAAGCTGCCCACGCACATGGCCAGCAGCCCAATGTTCATCGTCCAGAAGCTGAACTTCAGCCATTTCTCGGGCCACTGCGCACGCGGCAGCAGGGCGCGCAGGCAGACCAGCATGAGCCCGATGCCGAGCATGCCGTAGACGCCAAACAGGGCGGCATGCCCATGAACGGGCGTAGTGTTGAGTCCCTGCATGAAGTACAGCGCGATCGGCGGGTTGATCATGAAGCCAAACAGACCCGCGCCGACCATGTTCCAGAAAGCCACCGCTGCGAAGAAGTAAATGGGCCAGCGATAACGGGCAGCCCACGGCGCCACGCGCCCGCGCCGGATATCGTCCACGGCCGAAAACGCAACCATCGTCAGCGGCACGACTTCCAGCGCGCTGAAAACGGCGCCGAACGCCAGCGCGGCCGTGGGCGTTCCCGAGAAATAAAGGTGATGGCAGGTGCCGATGATACCGCCCGCGAGGTAAATCGTGGCCGACAGCAACGCGACGCGAGCGGCCAAGCCCGCCTGCATCAAGCCCAATCGCGCAAAGAAGAAGGCAATGACGGTCGTGGCGAAAACCTCAAAAAAGCCTTCGACCCAAAGGTGCACCACCCACCAGCGCCAGTACTCGACGAGCGAAAGATGGGAGTGCCGGCCCCAATTCAGCCCCGCGCCATAGAAAAGGCCGATGGCGGCGGCCGAAGCCAGGAAGACCCAAAGCAGGGAGCGCTGCTCCCCGGGCTGTCGGAGGGCGGGACGGGCGGCGCGGATCACCAACAAAAGCCAGATCAACAGTCCTGCGAACAGCAGAATTTGCCAGCCCCGTCCCAGGTCTATATACTCGTAGCCCTGGTGGCCCCAATAAAACGAGGTGGCGTCGTCCAGTTTGTTCATGATGCTCAGCCACTGGCCTCCCAGCGAACCGGCCACGACCACCAGCAGGGCCGCGAACAAAAGGTTGACGCCGACTTTCTGAAGTTTGGGTTCGGCGCCGCTGATCAGTGGGCCGATGAACAGGCCTGCCCCCAGCCAGGCGGTGGCGATCCAGAACAGACCTAATTGAATGTGCCAGGTGCGCGTGACCGCATAAGGCAGCCATTGCGCCAGAGGGATCCCGTAGAACCCATGACCCTCGACGCCGTAATGCGCTGTTAACACGCCGGTCAGAATCTGCAACAAGAACAGTAATGCCACCGCCCAGAAGTACTTTAACGTGGCGCGCTGCGAGGGCGTGGCTTGCCAGCTTTCCAGTGGATCGGACGCAGGCGGATGCAACGGTTCAGCCTCCCGGCGGCTGGCAGCGTACCACCAGACCATGGCGCAGATGCCGGCCAGCAGCATGATGATGCTCACGCCCGTCCACATGACGCTTTCGCCCGTGGGCCGATTGCCGACCAGCGGTTCATGCGGCCAGTTGTGCGTGTAAGAAATCTCCTGACCGGGACGGTTAGCGGCGGCCGCCCACGAAGTCCAGAAGAAGAATGCGGCAAGATCCCTCATACGCTCGCGGTCGCGCACGGCGCCTGCCGGGATGGCGTAGGCCTCGTTGCCTTGCATGAAAATTCGCGAGTAGTATTCGACGCAGCTCTCGATGGCCCGCGCCCGCACCGGCTCGATCCGCAGTACCCTCGTCGCTGCGTCATAGGTGTTCGTGCGGTAGAGCTGTTCCAGGCGACCGCGCAAGGCGGCCTGTCGCTCCCCGGGCAATTGTTCATACTCCGCAGCGCCTTCCTGGCGGGCCCATTCGTTCAGCACGAAGACAGCTTCACGATGCAACCAGTCGGCCGTCCAGTCGGGCGCGACGTAGCTGCCGTGTCCCCAGACGGATCCGACCTCCATGCCCCCCATCGCCTGCCAGACGTTCTGCCCGCGCTGGATCTGACCCGGGCCGAACACTTCCTTTCCGTCTGTGGTAATGACGCGCTCCGGGATCGGTGGCGCCTCCTGGTAAATGCGCGTGCCGATCCAGCCCAAAACGGCGAAGGAAATCACGACGACGGCAGCCAGGGCAAGCCAAAGCGTTCTCATGGTGTTACTCCCGCGAAGTGCACGATGCCGACCCTTTACGATGTCACGGCGAGGCCTCGCCTGGCTGTGACTCAGGTCACGTGGCGGTTACCGCTCGCCGGCGGGCAAGGCCAGAGCTCCGGACCAGGCCTCGAAGGGCCGGCCGCCACGCTCGTCGTCCTTGTAAATGCCCACGTAAGTCATCGCCCACCAGGCCATGAAGTCGGACGGGTCCCGGCGCACCTCGACGCGCTGATTGAGCACGCGCCAGGTCCCGGTGTTGGCGTAGATCTGCTCGACGAAGCCTGTGGGGGTGGGATAGACGTTCAATGGCACGATCTCGTGATGGTGGGTGTGGCCGTAAACGATGGTTCGCGCGCGCCGCGTCTTGAAGGCGCGCTCGCTCATGGCGTCTTGCGCGCCGGGCCTTTCGTTGGAGCAGGGAAGCTTGTCGGTGATCCAGGAGAACAGTTGCGCCAGCATGCCGAGCGAGAGGCCTTTGGAAAACTTCAGGGCCAGCGCGAGCTTGTCCAGGGTCAAGGCCGGCAAGTACCGGGCGCAAGCGCGCACGAAGTCCAGGTGCAGGAAGCGGTCGGCCACCTGGTCCCAGAGTTTCTTGACCTCGGCGGCGAGACCGGCCTCCACGCCGGTGCGTCGCAGGAGGCTGTCCACCCAAAGGGGCGCCAACAGCAGCGGACGCACGTGATCAATCTGGCGGAAGCCGCGCAGGCACTCCTCGGGCAGGTCAGGTCCCAACTTACTTTCCACCTCTGCACAGAACCGGTTCAACAGGTCAATGACGATGGCGTCGCCGATGGACGAGCTGCGACGGTCGCCGTGGTAGTTGAAGACATCATAAAAATCGCCGTGCCGCAAGTAGACGCGGTGCTGCTCGCAGATTTGCATCAGCCACGGCGCGTCCTCAGGCTGGTAGGGGAACGGGTCGGCGGGCTGGGCCAGTCCCATGCGCTCGATGACCGTGCGCCGCATTTGGTCGAAGGCGGCTCCGGGCAGGTGCAAAAACCAGTCGTGATTGCCGGCCACGTAGTGAATGCGCACGCGCACGGGCACGCGCTCGGGCGAATCCGGCTCGCGCGAGACCCGGGCCACACGGCCTTCCCGGGTCGCGGGGGGCAGCGTCATGACTTGCGGTGAGTTGAGACTTCGCAAGACCTCGAAGGACGGCTCGTTGCGTTCGAGAATGGCCTCGATGATCTCGCGCACTTTGGCCTGGAAACGCGGGTCGTCGGGGCTGGTCCACGGGCGGACGAAGGCCGGGTCGCTCTGCTCGACGCTGGGCCAGCGCGAGGAACGGATGAGGTCCAAGATATCGCCCAACAGAACGAGGTCGAGCTCCTCGATCGGCCGGTACGTCCCGTCGGCTCGCCACGAGGCGTCATAGGCCATGTCGCGCAGGCGTTCGCGGAAAATGCGCAGAGCCTGCGCAGGGATGGTCTTGTTGCCCGCGTCGTCCGTGAAATGAATATCGCTTGCCAGTACGAGCATCCGACACTCCTCGACAAAGTGCCCGCTTGGGGGAGGACCGGCGTTCAGCGTTCGCCGGGCTCTTTGGGAAACATCTTCGTCACGAGATTTTCGGGCGGCCTGGGCCGGAGTTCACGCCAGGCGCCGTAGCCGCCCGTGGCGCCGGACAGCGCCAGGGTCACAATGGCGATCGCGTCCAGTCCGCCGCTCCAAACGATCGCGCCCAGAGCGAGCAGGAACCGGATCATCCAGGGCATCAACCGCGAAGGTGCCTGCACGCCACGCGCCGTGCGCACCGCGGCGCGTCCCAGAAAATGCGCGAAGAAAACCGTCAGCAACCCGAGCGCAACGCGCACCAGACCCAACGGGACCATGAATCCTCCCCTTCACTGCCGGGCGGCATTGCACCGCGACTCCAACCGGGCCAGGCGTTCCACGAGCTCATTGACTTGCCGCTTCAGCTCGCCGAGGCGCGACAGATTGGCCAGTTGCTCGAGGTATTCCTTCAGCGGGCGGGCCGGAGTTCCCCAGACGACCTGGCCGCGCCGGATGATCTTCGAGCTCAACACGCCGCAGCCGGATCCCAGCACCGCGCGCGTTTCGATGCGCGCCTTGTCGCCGATGCCGACCTGGCCTCCGATCACGGCGTAGTCTTCCACGACCACCCCGCCCGAAAAGCCGGTCTGCGCCGCGACGACGACGTGCCGCCCGATGCGGCAGTTATGCGCCACGTGCACCAGGTTATCCAGCTTGGTTCCCTGCCCGATCCAGGTAACTCCCAGGGCTGCACGATCCACGCAGGAATTGGCGCCGATTTCCACGTCGTCTTCGATCACCACGCGCCCGATTTGCGGGAACTTCTCGTAGTGGTCGCCCGCCATCACGAATCCGAAGCCATCCGCGCCGATGACGCAGCCGGAGTGCAAGATCACGTTGCGCCCGATGTCCACGTCGTCGTAAATAGTGACGCCGGCATGGAGGACGGATCCTTCGCCGATCGTCACGCGCTTGCCGATCCGGCAGCCGGCCCCGATGCGGCAGCGCGAGCCGATGCGAGCGCCTTCGCCGATGACGGCGAGGGGGCCGATCTCCACGTCTGCCGCCACCTCGGCCGCGGGGTGAACGACTGCGGTAGGGTGGATGCCGGGGGTGGGCGCGGCAGGAGGATGGAAGCGGACGACAGCGCGTGCGAAGGCCGTACGCGGCTCGGCCACGCGAATCAGCGTGCGACCGCCGGGGTTGGGAAAATCCAGCGGCACGATCAGGCAACCCGCGGCCGAGGCCTGCGCCTGCTGCGCGGCCTTCCGGTTGCTCACGAACGCCAGCTCGGTGCTTCCGGCCGCTTCCAGCGGCGCCACGCCGGTCAGTTCCTTTTCGCCGTCTCCTTCGAAGGTGGCGGCGAGCCACTCGGCTAACTCGCGCACGCGCACAGCGTCGGTCCTCCTGCCTGCTTGTATCATACAAATTTATGCCGGTGGATCCCTCCGCGGTAATCGCCCCCACGGCGCGCGTGCATCCCGACGCCTGGATCGGACCGCAGACCATCGTGGGCGAGTACGCGGTCATCGAAGCGGACGTGCGCATCGGCGCGTATTGCCGCATCGAACCGTACGTCCACATCAAGCGCTGGACCACGCTGGGCGACTACAACGAAATCTCGGCCGGCACGGTGCTGGGGACCGACCCGCTGGATAAAGCTTTCACGGGCGAGCGCAGCTACTTGCGCATCGGCAACCACAACAAGATCCGCGAGCACTACACCATCTCGCGGGGCACGCGGCCGGAATCGGTCACCGAAATCGGGGACGGCAACTACATCATGACCTCGGGCCACATCGCGCACAACTGCCGCATCGGGAATAACAACGTGATTTGCAGTTGCGCGCTATTGGCGGGTTACGTGGAGGTTGAAGACCAGGCGTTCATCTCGGGCGGCGTGGCGATCCATCAGTTCTCGAAGATCGGGCGGCTGGCCATGATCGCGGGCGGCGTGCGCGTCAACCGGGACTGCCCGCCCTTCTTTCTCTACGGCGGACTTTACGCGGAGCCCAAGGGTCTGAACATCGTGGGCTTGAAACGCGCCGGCTTCACGGCGCGGCGGATTTCCGCGCTGAAGAAGGCTTACCGGCTGCTGTACCGTTCGGGTCTCAAGCTGGAGCAAGCGCTGGCGCGCATCGAGGCTGAGGCGGCGACGGAGGAAACGCGCCACCTGATCGCGTTCATCCGCCGCTCGGAACGCGGCATCACGAGGCCGCGAGCGCGGCGGGAGAACCCCGAGTAAGCTCTCGGTCGTCGTGGCATTCTATCTTCGATGGCCATCGAGTTCCGCGAAGTGACATACCCACCGCTGGTCGAATTTACGGCGACGGCGCCGGAGGGCGCCATCGTGGGAGTCATCGGGGAAGAGTCTGCCGGCCCGCGGGCATTGCTGAGACTGGCGGCCGGGCTGGACAAACCGGCGCGCGGCCAGGTGCTCGGTCCGTCCTCGCGTCGCTATGTAGGTCCGCTGGATGCGCTCAATCTGGCGCCGGTGGAGGTGCTGGCGCTGGATCACGCGCTGGCCTGCCACGACGCCCTCGTGCGGGCGCGCGCGGCAATCGGCCTGGAACGATTGCGGCGTTCCGGGGCTTCGATCTTTCTGGCCTCCCACGAAGAGGAGTTACTGGCGGCGTTGAGCGACGAAATCTGGTGGATCCACGAAGGACGGCTGGCGGCGCGCGGCGACCCGCGGGAAACCTTGGCTGCCTGGCGCCGTCATGTTGCCGGCCGCCTGCGGGCCTGGGGCGAGGCTGTCACATCGCCGCTGGCGCCGGCCTTCCGGCGCGGCGACGGTCGTGCGGAGCTTTTGGCTGTGGAAACCCTGGGGTCGGAGGGCAAACCCACCGTGGTCTGGCAAAGCGGCGAACCGGTCAGCGTACGCGTGACCGTGCGGTTCCGGCAGCCGGTGGCTGATCCCGTGGTCGGCATCATGATCCGCACGCGCGTGGGCATGGAGGTCTACGGGACCAACACTGAACTGGAACAAATCCGACTCGGTCCGTGCGAACCAGGTGAGACCTTGCGAGTTACTTTCTCGTTCCGCTGCGATCTTTGTCCCCAACAGTACACGGTGACGGCCGCCTCGCACGATCCCGACGGCGTCTGGCACGACTGGCTCGAGGATGCCGTGGTTTTCACGGTCACCGACAGCCGCTACACCGCCGGGGTCGCGAACCTGCGCGCACGCGTGAGCGTGGAGACGCTGTGAGCGTCTGCGCAACGGCCGCCGCCGTGCGCTAGCATACAAAGGTAGCGAGGTTCTCATGAAAAATACCGAAATCACGCGCCGCAAAATGATCGCTTTTTCAGGGACGCTGGCTGCGCCGGCCATCCTTTGGTCCCAACAACCTTCCGACGTCATCCGCGTGGCTTTCGTCGGCGTCGGGAATCGAGGGACCCATCTGTTGCGCACCATGCTGAAAATCCCCGGGGTTCAGATCGTGGCGGTCTGCGACATTGTCGAGGAACGAGCGCAGAACGCCGCCCGAGTGGTCGCGGAAGCCGGCGGCGCGGCACGCGTGTGGACCGACTTCCGCCGGATGCTCGACGAACAGAAGGAGATAGACGCCGTTGTGCAAGCCACTCCGGATTACACGCACAAGGACGTGAACATCGCCATCCTGGAGGTGGGCAAGCACCTGTACGCGGAGAAACCCCTGGCCCTCACGCCGGAGGATTGTTATATGACCGTGCGCGCCGCCGGGCAGGCCAAGGGCATTTTCCAGGTCGGCTTCCAGTTGCGACACGACCCGCGCCGCAATACCGCCATGAGCTTTATCCACGGCGGGGGCATCGGCAAGGTGCTGATGTGCCACGGCATCCGGCACGGCGGGGACCTGCCACGGCATATCCCCTGGTATTTCGACAAGACCAAATGCGGCGATATCCTGATTGATCAGGGCATCCACATCCTGGACCTCTTCACGTGGGCCATCGGCACGCATCCCGTGCGGGCGCTGGCCTCCGGCGGAACCAATCTCTTCATTGACGATCCCCCGGGACGTACGGTGATGGACAATTACAGCCTGATCTTCGAGTACCCCGGCGGGCAGCGCGTCAACTTCAGCCATCATTACTTCGATCCGCCCGGATTTACGGGCATCCGCGAGCTGGTCTTCGGCAGCGAAGGAGCGGTTGATCTGCCGGCCGGGGCCTGGCAGCCGCGCACCAAGAAGGGACTGATCAAACTGGATGTGCCCGACGCCGACAAGACGGCGGACTACATGTCGCTGGCTGCCTTTCTGGATAACGTGCGCACCGGCAACCGCAAGCCGCTCAATGACGCGCACTCCGCGTTGCGCGCCACCTTACAGGCCATCATGGGCACGCGGGCCATTTACGAGCGCCGCATCGTAACCTGGGACGAAGTGGCGCGCGAAGGTTAGGAAATTTCCGGCGGCACGTTGCCGTAGGACCAGGGCGCCCGGAACGGCGGGGCCTTGGGAGGCTCCGGAATGCGACCGGGCGTGAGCCGGCCTGCCAGCTCGACGGCGGCTTCCACGATTTGCCGCCCGGCGGTAATTTCCAGATTACTGTAACTGGTCAGACGTGTTTCATAACCTCCGCCATGGGGACCGAACGCCTCTTCTGTCGGAACATACCCCACGCAGCCGTTGGCCAGCTCCACGGGAAAAGTAAACGGAAAGCGGCTGCGAGCCTTGATTTCCAGCCCCAACTGGCAGAACAATTCCGCCGGATTCGTCAGAAAAACGGCCGGTCCGAGCTGGACGGCCTGAACCTCGACCTCGGCCTCGGGCGATACCTTGAGCAGCGCGTCGAGCAGCACGGTTTCCTTGGCGAACGTCCACTCGGTCTCGCCCACCTGTTTGGGATCCTGCCGGACCAGCGCATAAGCCCGCTGAACTTTCTCCGGCGCCGGTTTACGACGCGCGATTTTCCAGACTTTCTGGCGATATTCCACGGGCGTGAGTTCGCCGGGCGTCGCGCTGAGTAACACCTTGACCGCCTCGGCGCCGACCCTGCCGCCCACCAGCCGCGCCCATTGCTCCCCGGATGGTCGCGCGTAGGGACTCAAGTTATCCACCTGAGTAACATCGCCGCAGGCGCCCGGAAGGAAAAGCACCACAACTTGCGGGCCGAAAGCGCCGCGGATGATTTGCTCGAGATAGTAAATCCAGTTGGCGGATATTCCGCCGGGGCTGGTGGTCGCATGGCAGGCATAATTGACGATGCAGCCGGTCAGCCGACCGCTTTGGTCCCAGGCGCCGACCACGCCCACCTGCGGATCCACCGGACCGGCGTAGGCGACGATGTCCGGATTCCCTTGTCCGGGATGGCTCCAGCTCAGGCCGTTTTTCATGCGCAGCCGGCGATTGAAGGCGACCTGGGACTCATAACCGAACCCGGCCGCCGCCCGGGCCGGGGCAGCCGACTTGCGCGCCTGGCTCACCGCCGCCACCATCCGATCGAGCACGCGCTCCACGTAACCCGGATTGTCAATCGTCGAATGCTCGTATGCCAGCTTCTGCACGAGCGGGGGCGCGTGATCATAGTCGCCTGGTCGGATCATGCCGATGGGACCGGAAGAGTGCGAGTGCGTGGCCGCGATCAGGACAGCTTCCGGCGCCAGACGGCATTCCGTTTCGAGCCGGCGGCGCGCCTCGTTGACCAGGTAACGCGGCGCCGTCAACGCGTCCAGGCTGATCAAGGCAACCGCGCGGTCGGCATCTTCGAAGACGGCGACGCGCACCTTGCACGGATCGTGAAAGCTCTTGTGATAGGCCTTCCCGTAACCGCCGGGTTGTTCCATACCGATCTCGGGCGTGATGTCGGCTTCGGCGAAGCCCGCGCGGAAGCCGCCGGCGGCGCGACCAGCCTGGCCCGCCGGCGCCGGAAGGCTCTTCGCAGCCAGAGGAGACAGCAGAAAGTGCCGGCGTTTCATGCCTACAAGCTAACACACGTCCGGCGGCCTCAGTGATCGTCGGCTCGGACCGCCGCAGGAGCGAGCGTCTCGACGTGTCGCTTCAGCTCGCTGACTCTCATGCCGGTCACGATGACCGCCACCGATCCCGCCAGCAGGAGCGGCGCGGTGATGACGATCCAGGCCAGCATCGAGAAACCTGCGGCCGTGGTCGGGTCCACGCCGAACAGGCTCAAAGCCTGCTTGGTCATCAACTGCAACACGCCAACATTCCCGGGGGCTTGCGGCAGCGCGGTTCCCAGCCGCTGCATCAGCACGATCACCAGGGAGGCCCACAGGGAGAGCTCCAGCCCATACGCCTTGAGAAGCAGATAGATGGGCGCCGCCTGCAACAGCAGGTAGGGCAGGCTCGCCAGAAAAGACCAGTAAAACAGGGGTGAGCGAGCCATCAGTCTCAGGTCGGTGAGCAGGATGGCGAGCCAGCCGGGAGGCCGGTCGCCATGGTTTCTGCGGCGCAAGTTCACGATCACCAACAGGGCCGCGCCTACCAGCAAAGCCACGAGCAACAGCCGCGCCAGACCTACCACGTGGCCGGGCAACCGGATGAAAAACGTGGCCACGAAGGTGGCCAGAAAAAGCCAGATGCCGTCGAAGAACCGTTCGATGACCACCGAGGACAGCGTGACGCTGAAGGGTAACCGGCTCCAGCGAGCTTGCAGGTAGGCCCGGAGCAGCTCTCCGGGCCGCATGGGCAGGATCTCGTTCACGAACAGTCCGACATAAATCGCGCGAATGGACCGCCACAAGGGGATGCGTGCAATCGGGCCGAGCAGCAGATTCCAGCGCCAGGACTGCCACACATAGACGAACAAGTCCGCCAGAGCCGCCAGCGGCACCCAGCCCCACGAAGTCGAAGCAAGGTCGCGGGCGACTGCGCGCAACTCGACGCCGTGAAACGTCCAATACATCGCTCCGGCCGAAACCAGGAAACCCACCAAGGGAAGCAACCAGGAGGGAAGTTTCCGGCCGGACGACCGAGGTCCGAACAGCATCAGAACGTTATCACCATCATAGAACGCCCGGCCCCCGTTCCGCAGCTTTCCGGTCGCGGGCGGCGCAGCAAGCCTTGCACTGTGGTATGCTGTTGGCAATCAATTTGGAGGCTGTATGGGGAGCTTGGAGCAGGTGAGCGGTCGTGTGTACCCCCCTTCACCCGACTGGGCGGCTAAGTCCCATGTGCGCAGCATGGGCGAGTACCACGCGCTCTGCCGGCGCGCGCGCGAAAATCCGGAAGAGTTCTGGGCCGAGGTCGCCGAGCGGGAGATTTTCTGGTTCGAAAAGTGGAAGCACGTCTTTGAGTGGGAACCGCCGTTCGCCCGGTGGTTTGTGGGCGGCAAGACGAACGCCTCCTACAACTGCCTGGACCGGCACTTGGACTCGGCGCGGAGAAACAAAGCAGCCATCGTGTGGGAAGGTGAACCCGGCGACCAGCGCATCCTCACTTACGGCGAGTTGCACCGGCTGGTCTGCCGTTTCGCCAATGTGCTCAAGTCCCGCGGGCTGACCCGCGACGATCGCGTCGTCATCTACATGGGCATGGTTCCGGAGTTGCCGGTGGCAATGCTGGCCTGCGCTCGTCTGGGCATCGTGCACAGCGTGGTGTTCGCCGGATTCTCGGCCGAGGCCCTGAAAGGTCGCATCCAGGATCTGGGCGCGACGCTGGTGATTACCGCAGACGGCGGCTGGAGGCGGGGCAAGGAGGTGCGGCTCAAGGATGCCGTGGACGAGGCGTTGCGCGAATGCCCCACCGTGCGCCAGGTGATCGTCCTTCGGCGCACCGGCTCGAACGTAGCGGTGGAGTCAGGCCGCGATCATTGGTGGCACGAGCTGGACGCGGAGGCCAGCGAAGTCTGCCCGGCCGAACCGGTCGAAGCAGAAAATCCTCTCTTTGTTCTTTATACTTCCGGCACCACCGGCAAGCCCAAAGGGATCCTGCACACCACGGGCGGTTACCTGGTGCAGGCGACGGCGACGATGAAATGGGTCTTCGACCTGCGCGAGGAAGATACTTACTGGTGTACCGCGGATATCGGATGGGTTACCGGCCACAGTTATGTGGTTTATGGTCCGCTTTCGGCCGGCGCGACGGTCGTAATGTACGAAGGGGCGCCGGACTATCCTCAATGGGATCGCTGGTGGCGCATCGTGGAAAAATACCGGGTCAGTATCTTCTACACGTCGCCTACCGCGATTCGCGCCATGATCCGGCAAGGCGACCGCTGGCCGCTGGCCCATGATCTTACCAGCCTGCGGTTGCTCGGATCGGTCGGCGAACCGATCAATCCGGCCGCCTGGGAGTGGTACTACCGCGTGATCGGCAAGGAACGCTGCCCGATCGTAGACACCTGGTGGCAGACCGAGACGGGCGCCATCATGATTTCGCCCATGCCCGGCGCGACGCCCTTGAAGCCCGGTTCGGCGACCCTGCCGCTGCCGGGCGTCGAGCCCGCCATCGTGGATATGGAAGGTCGCGAGCTGGAGGCCGGCCAGGAAGGATTCCTGGTGATTCGCCGGCCCTGGCCTTCGATGCTGCGCACGCTGTGGGGCGATCCCCTGCGTTACGAGATGCAGTACTGGCGCCGGTTCCCTTCCACGGCGGGCCTGTATTTCACCGGCGACGCGGCGCGCGTGGACGCCGACGGCTACTTCACGATTCTGGGTCGCGTGGATGACGTCATCAACGTGAGCGGCCACCGCATCAGCACGATGGAGCTGGAATCGGCTCTGGTGCGGCATCCCGCCGTCGCCGAGGCGGCTGTGGTGGGACGGCCCGACGAGATCACCGGGCAGGCGATTTGCGCCTTCGTCACGCTGAAGCAGGGTCACTCGGATTACGAGCGAATCGCCGCCGAGCTGCGCGGTTGGGTGGCGCACGAAATCGGCGCGTTCGCCCGGCCTGCCGAGATTCGCTTCGTCGAGGGCTTGCCCAAGACGCGCAGCGGCAAGATCATGCGGCGCGTGCTCCGCGAGATCGTCACCTCAGGCAGCGTCAGCGGCGACATCACGACGCTGGAGGACCTGGGCGTCGTGCAACGACTGGCCTCGGTGGTTGACGAGGAGTGAGGCCGCGTCTCACAGCACGGCGCGCAAGAGCAGATTCACGACGACCATCAGCAAGGAAGCCGCGGGCAGCACCAGCAAGGATTTCTTCAGCCGCAGCGGATCCTCGCCCGCGATCGCCCCGATGATGCGCGAGGAGACCGCCAGTCCGATCCACCCGCAGGTAATGACGATGCCCATGGCGGTGGCGGTGGCCACGGCGAAGACGTTGCCCACGATGGCCAGCGTCGTCGGAAACACGGGCGCCATCGCCAGGCCCGCGCAAAATGCGGCGATCCACGAGATGCGGGGACTGCGCGTTTGCAAGGCAAGGTACGTAGTGACGGCCATCAGGACGGCGGCGGCCAGGGTCACGGTTTCGGGCGCCACCGTTATGAGAACCGGCGCCACGGCCACGCGCCCCAACAGCAAGCCCAGCGCGAATCCCAGCGAAAGGATGTTCAATGCCGTGCTGTCCGGGATGCCTTGGGCGATAAGATGGCGCGGCAGCCAGTTCCACATTCCTACCTCGCAGGCGACGTAGAGGAACAGCATCGAGGCGAGCAGCCAAAGGGCCGGTTGCCCGATGAGATCGCCGGCCTGCGCCAACTGGAAACCGCGCTCGCCCGTGGGCGGCGGGATCGGGGCGCCCACGTGTATCGCCAACGTGAGGGCGCTCAGTCCGAACACGGTGTAGCAGAGCCGCGTCGAATTGCGGCCCAGCAGGTTGGCTGAGATGAAGGGCGTAGCCAGCCCGCCCAGGCCGAAGAACAGATTCAGGAAGTTCAGCACCGTGGCCCGCCGCTCGGCGCCGATGTCGCTGACCAGCGCGTTGGCCCCGGTCACGATGATGCCGCCGCCCAGGCCGAGCAACAGCAGGTACACCATGATGCTGCGGTAACCGCGGGACTTGGGCAGCAGGAACAGGGCCAGGGCGATGAGCGAAAGGCCGAGCAGCAAGCCGGGTTTTTTGCCGTAGTTGTCAATCAAGGGACCGACGGAGACCGAGGCCACGATCAGGCCCAGGGCCTGCGCCAGCGCGATGTTCCCGTTCTGCTCGGGCGTGAGTTGAAAACGCCGGGAAAGATCGGGCAGGATCGTGCCCAGCATGGCAGCGATCATGCCGTACACGAAGATGGCCAAAATGGCGGCGGCAATCAGCATGCGAAGCCTCCGTGCGCAGCACTGTAAAGACGGCCGATTGATCTTATCAAAAAGCCGGGCCGGGCGCGCCCGGGGGTGTCAGCCGAAGCGGTAACGCTCGGTCTTTTCGTCCCAGTAGACCTTCTTGCCGTTGCGGTAGGAAAGCGTGGCCAGATGGCCGGGCAGAGCTCCTTGATGGCCCACCTCGGGCGGCACGAGGACTTTCTCCTTGCCCCGGATCGCCTCGATCCAGTTGCGCAAGTGGGCTTCGACCGAAAGATTATCGGCGTTGGGGATGTGCAGCTTCACCTCCTGGCGAGCGGCCACGTGGGGCGGCGCTTTGCCGCCGAACTTCTGAGGATAGAAATTCAGGTACTGACGGTTGAGGACTTCCAGCGTGCCCTCGTTGCCCAGGAATTGCTCGCCGTAGCCGAAGTGATCGTTGCCGAAGTAACAACTGTAATTGATGTGGAACCGGCCCGGGTACTCGTAAATCGCGCTCAGGGTATCGGGCACTTCGCGGTCATCCTTCACCCAGCGATAGATGCCGCCCGAGGCTACGCAGGACAGGGGTACCGTCTTGTTGCAGACGAAGTTGGTGATATCGGTCTGGTGCACGAGCAGGTCCGTGGAAATGCCTCCCGAATAGTCCCAGTACAGGCGCCATTGATAGAAGCGGGCCTTGTTGAACGGGCGCTTGGGCGCCGGGCCCAGGAAACGCTGCCAGTCGGTATTGGTTTCGTCGGCGTCGGGCGGGATGGCGTAGCGCCAGGCCGGGTTGTCTTCCAGCGAGTTGCGATACCAGAAGGCCCGCACGTAGTGGATCTCGCCCAGCAGGCCCTGCTCGACCATCTCTTTGGCCTTGATGTACAGCGGATTGCTGCGGTTCTGCGTGCCCACCTGCACGACCTTGCCCGCCTTGCGGGCCGTGCGCACGATTTCGGCGCCCTCCTCGATGGTGTGGGCGATGGGCTTCTCCACGTAGACGTGCTTGCCGGCTTTGAGGGCGGCGATGGTCTGGCTGTGATGCAGATGCTCGGGAGTGGCGATAATCACCGCGTCCACTTCCGGATCGGCCAGGATGTCGCGGTACTCGCGTGTGGTTTTGGGGGTGTTGCCGCCCATGGT
>Ga0197142_1002054_pt1 | contig 17913 bp, 13 predicted proteins | sample GBS60_MetaG_FD_148614 | JGI IMG/M metagenome (GOLD analysis project Ga0197142, IMG submission 148614) | Sediment microbial communities from Great Boiling Springs, Gerlach, Nevada, United States - GBS 60_MetaG | ecosystem: Environmental > Aquatic > Thermal springs > Hot (42-90C) > Sediment...
CCGTTCTGAGCGGGCCCTGCAGGGGGATCCGGCGGCGGTGCGGGCGGCGTTGCGGGAGATGCTCCGGGCCGCTCGGGAGACGCTCATCCCGTTGGAGCGGCAGGCTGCCGAGCGGCGGCTGGCCGGGGAGGAGGCGCCGTCGCCGGAACTGGAAGCGGCTTGGGATCAGGTGGAGCGCGCGTTGTTTGAAACCCCGTGAAGAGGCGCCCGTCGGTTCCATCGTTTCAGATCCTCCGGTGTTCCGCCGCTGGCATCCGGGCGCGCTCTAGCCGGTCTCTTCCCTTCCGGGTTGTCAGGTTTTCCCTGACAGCGATCTGGATCTCCCTGACAGCACGGCCTCCGAACTCGTGGTTTCTCCTCGATGCAGGGATGTGTGGAAATCCGTAACTCCTACGGTTCACAGGCGCCGACCTTCCGGTTACGATGAGATTGCCAATCCACAGGCCTTCTGATCCCAGGGGAGGTGAGGATGCAGCTGACGCGACGGCGCTTCCTCAAGGGCTCGGCGGCTGCGGGCGGGTTGCTCCTGGCCGGTCGTCTCTTCTCTGGCGAGCTGGAGACCTTGCGGGCCAGGACATCGGAGCCGGAGGGTCCGTTGACGGAGGAGTGGGTCCCCACGACCTGCTGGATCGGCAAACAGGACTGTGGGATCCTAGCCCGGCGGATCAACGGCCGCGTGGTGAAGCTGGAGGGCCATCCGGCGCATCCCCGCAATCGGGGCACCCTTTGCCCGAAGGGGGTGGCGCAGATCATGGCCCTCTATGATCCGAATCGGGTGAAGGCTCCGCTCATCCGGACCAATGAGAAGGGGATCCCCGGGCGTTGGCGCCAGGCTTCATGGGAAGAAGCCCTGCGCCTGGTCGCAGAGAGGATCCGGGAGGTGCGTGAGAGGGATCCCTCGCTGATCGTCTGGCAGAAGGGACGGAGCAAAGGCTCGGCCTTTTATGACGAAGCCTTCGTGAAAGCGCTGAAAGCCACCGCTTTGGGCCACGGGGCTTTCTGCTCGGATGCCGGATATCGGGCGTGCGAATATACCATCGGCCTGCACGGGGTGCTCCACCCGGATTTCCGTTACACCCGCTATCTGTTGGCCTGGGGCTGGAACCTGACCAACGCAGGAGGAAACCTGCTCTGCTGGATCACCTGGCCCCAGCAGTTCCTGGCCGCCCGGGAGCGCGGGATGAAAGTGATCCTGATCGATCCCCGCCTGCGGGGCGGAGGGCCCTTCGTCGATGAATGGCTTCCGATCCGACCGGGCACGGACCTGGCCCTCGCCCTCGCTTTCTGCAATGTGCTGATCCAAGCCCATCACGTGGATCAGGGCTATCTGAAGCGCTACACCAATGCCCCCTTCCTGGTGAAGGAGGATGGCTTTTTCCTTCGCATCGATGGGAAGGAGCAGGTGTGGGATCTGAACACCGATCGGCCGCAGCCTTATGATGCCCCGGGGGTGAACCCCGCGTTGGAAGGTGTTTATACGTTCGAGGGTCAGACAGCCCGTCCCGCCTTTCAGGTGTTCAAGGATCACGTGGCGCCCTGCACACCGGAATGGGCCGCCGCGATCTGCGGGATCCCTGCCGATCAGATCCATCGGATCGCCCTGGAGCTGGGCGAGAACGCCATGATCGGCAGCACCATCCGGGTCGACGGCATGGATCTCCCGTATCGTCCGGTGAGCGTCATGGTCTACCATATGGCCCAGCAGGAGCTGGGGTTCCAGGCCGTTCGGGCGATCCTCATGGTGTTTATGCTCTTGGGGGCGGTGGGGGCGGTCGGCGGCCCCATGGTCAGCTTCACCTGGAAGATTCACCCCAACTTTGAGCGTCTGGATCAGATCCAGATCCAGGATCCACCCTACAATTTCTACCTCAAAAACAGCCCCTATTTCCCCATCAACAGCGGCAACCCCGCGGTGATGGCCCGGGTGATCCAGAGCCCGGGGAAGTATCAAGTGGAGAAGCTGCCTGAGGCAATGATCATCCACATGGCGAACCCGGTGATCTCTTTCGGCTCGCAGCCGGACATCGTGGAGGCCTTCAAGCGCTTGAAGTTTGTGGTGGTGATCAGCCCATGGCTTTCGGAGACTGCGGATCTGCTCGCGGATGTGGTCCTGCCGGCGGCCACCCTGGAGAAATACGAGGGTCCGTATTCGATCTCCGATGGTTACGTGGATGGGGTGGCCCTTCGCCTGCCGATCGCAGAGCCGTTCTTCCAGTCCCGCGGCGAGATCGAGATCTACCTGGATCTTTGTGAGCAGCTGGGGATCCTTTATGGGAAGGGAGGCTATCTGGATGAGCTGAATCGGGCTCTGAAACTAAAGGAGCCTTATCTGCTTCCCTTGGAGCGTAAGCCCTCCGTCCGCGAGATCCTCGATCGCTGGGCGAAATCCCAGGGCATTGAGGAGGGGGTTGCTTACTTTGAGAAGCACGGCGTGCGCGTGGGAGGGACGATCCCGGCGAAGGCGCGCTATGGATATGCGCTCGAGCCACCCTTCGGGGGCGTCCGCCACCGATTTTACGGGGAATCCCTCCTGCGCTATCGCGAGGAAATGAAGGCGCGGGGCGTGAGCGAGCTCTACTGGCGGGATTACACCCCTCTGCCCACCTGGCGCCCGCCGACGATGGAGAGCTCCCCGCCGGAGTATCGTTTCTATCTGATCAGCTACAAGATGATCGAGTTCAAGCAATCCCGGAGCAGTTTCATCCCCCTGCTGGCGGAGCTGGCCCCCCGCCAGCGCTTGGACATCCACCCTCAGACTGCCCGGGCCCTGGGCATCCGCGACGGCGAGGAGGTGTGGGTGGAATCCCACAACGCCGTCACCGGGGAGACCCGTCGGGTTCGGGTGCGGGTCCATTACACGGAAGGGATCCGGCCGGATACGGTAGGGCTGCCCCATGGCTATGGGCTGTGGACGCATCCCTGGGCGCAGGGCCAGGGGCCGGGAGCCAGCTCCTTGTTCTTCACCGGCGAAGGCTACGTGAGCAACACAGCGGATCAGTCCTTCCATGTGAAAGTGCGGATCTACAAAGCCTGACCCGGGGGCGTCCGGGTTGGAAAGATCCCCTGCGGGGAGGGAACCGGAGATGCCGCGTTACGGGATGGTCATCGACCTCAGCCGATGCATGGGTTGCCGGGCCTGCATGGAGGCCTGCAAGGTGGAAAACAATACCCCTCAGGCGATCTTCTGGATGTATGTGTTCCGCTTCGAGGAAGGGGAGTTCCCGAACGTCCGTCAGTGGTTCATGCCCCGCCCATGCATGCACTGTGACAACGCGCCGTGCGTGAAGGTCTGCCCGGTGGGGGCTCGCTACAAGCGTGAGGATGGCCTGGTGGCGACCGACTGGGAACGTTGCATCGGCTGCCGCTACTGCGAGGTCGCATGCCCGTATGGGGTGAACTACTTCAACTGGAAGCGCCCGGACCGGAATTACTACCTGGACTGGGGTGTGCCGGAGCTGCGGTCGATCACCAGCGGGGCAGTGCCCCCTTACCGGAATCCGGATCTCGATCAGCCCTATGGGGAGGAGAAACGGCGGATCGCCGGAGGAGGGCATGTAAAAGGTGTAATCGAGAAATGCACCTTCTGCGTGCATCGGGTCGAGAAAGGGAAACTCCCCGCCTGCGTGGCCAACTGCCCGGTACAGGCCCTCCTCTTCGGTGACCTGGATGATCCGGAGAGCGTGGTCTCCCGGGTGCTCCGGCAGAAGCCGCATTTCCGCCTCCTGGAGGAGCTGGGCACAGAGCCCCGTGTGTTCTACGTCGGCGGCAAGCCTCCGGGTCCGGAAACCCGGCAGATCGAACCCGTTCGAGCGAGGATGTGAGCCATGCGCAGGACGAAGGAACGTCTTCCTTACGGCGTGGGTCAGATCACCCCGGGCTGGCTTCTCCTGGTCGGCCTGGCGGTAGCTGTGTTCGTCTCCGGTCTCCAGGCTTACCTGCAGCAGCTCCGGGAAGGGTTGGTGGTCACTGGCCTGCGGGACATCGGGACGATGGGTGGGGCCCCGTGGGGGCTCTACGTGGCCTTCGATGTCTATTTCGTGGGGGTCAGCTTCGCCGGGATCACCGTGGCGGCGCTCATCCGGCTCCTCAACCTGAAGCAGCTCAAGCCGCTCTCCCGCATGGCGGAGCTGTTGACCATCATCGCACTCCTCCTGGCCGCTCTGGCCATCCTGGCGGACCTGGGCCAGCCGCTTAGGGGCCTGCTGAACCTGCCCCGTTACGCCCGGCCTCAGTCCCCCTTCTTCGGGACGTTCACCCTGGTGGTCGCAGGCTATCTCTTCGCCAGCCTGATTTACTTTTTCCTGGATGGGCGCCGGGACGCGGCGATCTGTGCCCGCATCCCCAGCTCTCTGCAGGGGTTCCACCGGCTCTGGGCCTCCGGCTATCAGGGGACCCCCGAGGAGCAGGAGCGCCATCATCGCACCAGCTTCTGGCTGGCCATCGCCATCGTCCCGCTGCTGGTCACGGCTCACTCGACGCTGGGCTTTGTCTTCGGCCTGCAGGTGGGGCGGCCGGGATGGTATAGCGCGCTGCAGGCACCGGCTTTCGTGGTGATGGCCGGCATATCCGGCCTGGGGCTTCTGGTGATCCTGGCCGCCATCTTCCGCCGGGCGCTGCGGGCCTACGAATCGCTGAACCTGGAAATCTTCCAGTGGCTGGGGCGCTTCCTTTTTATCCTCATTGCGATCTATCTCTATTTCACGGTGGTGGAAGTTCTAACCGGGATGTATACGGGTGGCCAGTATGAACGCCGGGTGATGGAAACCCTCCTCTTCGGGGATTATGCGCCTATCTACTGGTTTTCTATTCTCTGTTTGGGCATCTCCTTCGCGTTGCTGGCCTTCCAGGTGCTGAGCCAGCGGTGGTGGATCTCCCTCCTGGTCCTGAGCGGGGTGCTGGTGAACCTGGCGGCGGTGGGCAAGCGCTTCTTGATCGTGGTTCCCTCCCAGACCCATGGCATGCTGCTCCCCTACGGTCCCGGATCTTACGTCCCTTCCCCAGTGGAGGTGCGGATCATCCTGGGGCTGATCGGGCTGGGGACCCTGCTGTATGCGGTGTTTGCGAAGGTCTTCCCGATTATGGAGGTCGAGGCGCCGGAGGAAGCGCTCCCGTGGCAGGCGCGCATGGTCTTCTCCATGCCCTCGCGCCGTGCCCTCTCCCCGCGGACAGTGGTGGCCATCGCCATGGTGGTCGCCGGTTTTGCGATCCAGGCGATCGCCTATTTCTTCTTCGCTGCGCCGTGGGGCTTCCCGCCCCGCAGCCCGGTTTATAGCAACCCTCGTGTGGTCCTGGTGCCCACCACGGTTGTGGCCTCCGTCGAGTCCCGGGCCCAGGCCCTCGCCCTGGCGCTCTCCATCCTGGGCTCGCCGCCTACATTGTTCATCCTGGGGGTGATCCTGGTCTTCTTGGCCGCGGTGGTCTATGAGCTCTGGCCGCAAAAACCAGCCTGAAGCTCGCCCGGCCCTCCGCAGGGGTATGCGCATGGAGGAAGCGATCCCGCTCTCTGAGGCGACTCGGTTGCGCTATGCCCTTTATCGCTTCTTCGCAGCGTCTTTCCTGTATCCACGGCGGGATCGCCTGGAACAGATGGAGGAGGCAGTGGAGGTCCTGAAGGCTTGCACGCCCTGGCTGTGTCGCTTCGCCTTTTACGAGCCTTGGCGACGATGGGCGGAGCGATTCCTCGAGCAGGCCGAACAGCCCTGGGGACTGAAGCTGGCCTACACGGATCTCTTCGGCTCCCTTCCCCCCCAGGCCTCTGTGTATTTGGATCCTGATGGCCTGATACGTGGGCGGTTGATCTCAGAGCTGGAGGCGATCTATCGCGGGATGGGACTGGTCCCCTCGGGAGCCTATCCGATGCCTCCGGATCATCTGGCCGTGGAGTTGGAGTTCATGGCGTTCCTGTGCCAGCGCGAAGCCTCCATATGGCAGGAAGGGCCCCCTGACCTTCGTCTCCTCTCCCTGGAGCGGTCGTTTCTCAGCCGTCATCTTCGACGCTGGCTTGCGCGTTTCGCGCGGGATGTGCGCAGGCAGGCCCCGGATAATCCCTACCGGGACGCTGTGGAGGCTGTGGAGGCCTTCGTTGTGCACGACGCCGACTGGGTGACGGAGATCCTCCGCCATGCGGCGGATGGAGGCCTCCCGGATGGGTCTGCAGGCTCCGGATGAAGGAGCGTCATGGCAACGCCACGCCTCGCGTTCCGCACAGCGGTTCTAATCTGCGAGGATCTCCCGCCGGATGCCCGGGCGATCCGAGAGCGCCTGACCTCCCTTTTGCCGGAGGCGATCGTCTGGATTTCGCCGGGGCTATGTCGAGGGGAGATCCGTCTGGCGGACTGGATCCAGGCGCATCCGGTGGAGCGCCTGGTGCTCGGGCTGTGTCAGCCCCTGACGAACCCCGGAGCCCTCCAGGCGGAGGCGCGGAAGGCCGGGCTAGATCCCTTCGGGGTGGAGATCCGTGTGCTGGAAGCCGGTCAGGGGCCGGGAGGGGTGGAGCGGGCTGCTCTTCAGCTGACAGCCGCCGCGGACCGGGCTCAGAAGTATTCGGGGAGTCGCCCGGAGCAGGTCCGCCCTGGCTTCCCCCAGGGCTTGGATCGGCGGGCGCTGTTGCATCTCTCCTGGCTCTTCTACGAGACGGTTCCCGGGGTGGATCCGGCGCGGTGCGCGGCCGAACAGGGCTGTCAGATCTGCCGGCAGGTGTGCCCGTATGGAGCTTGGCAGTGGACAGATGGATGGCCGGAGCTGGACAAAGCGGCCTGTCAGACATGCGGGCTCTGTCTGGTCTCATGCCCGCGAGGGGCGATTGAGAATCCGACGTGGGCCCCGGAGCAGATCGAGGCGGAGATCTTCACCCTGCTGGATCCCCATCTCGGGGACCCGGGGCCACGCGGCCTGATCTTCGAGTGCCGGCGGGAGGAGGGGGAGATCCCGGACGCCCATCCGGCGTGGTTAAAGGTGAAGGCCCCTTGCGGGGGGATGCTCCCGCCTTCTTGGTTGCTGGCTCCGCTTCTGCTGGGGGCAGGGGCGGTGCGGGTGCGGCTGTGCTCAGAGGGTTGCCCGCACCATCTGGAGGAGCGGCTGCGCGGGGTCGTCGGGTTCTGCCAGGAGGTCCTGGCCCAGCTGGATCTGGAGCGGGACCGGGTGGATCTCGCGGGGGATCTTCATTCGCCGCCGCCTTCGGGGATCGATCGCTTAGAGGAGAGTGGTCTTTTCACACCCCAAGGGGTGGCAAGGGTCTTCCAGCGGCTGGGAGAGGTGCGCCAGCGCGTCGCATGGCAACTGACCAGCCCCTTCGCCCCGCTCGGCCGCATCGATCTGGATCCAGAGGCATGTACCGGCTGTGCCCGATGCGCCCAGGCATGTCCGGCCGGCGCCTTGATCCGGGAAGAAGAAGCGGATCTCATCCGCCTGGTTTTTGATCCCGCTCGCTGTGTGGCATGTGCGCAATGTCTTACCGTCTGTCCGGAGCAGGCGAGCAGTGCCATCCGGATGGCCCGCGAGGTGGATCTCCCCGCCCTGCGCCGCGGGCAGGTTGTGCTGCGGGAGTTTCCAATCGCGCGGTGCCTCGCCTGCGGCCGCCCCATCGCCACCCGGTCCGTCCTGAATCGGATCGAGGCCTTGCTTGGGGTGGAGGATGCGGCGCTGGCGCGTTACTTACGGCAATATTGCGCGGATTGCCGTCACGCCTTCGCTGGTTTCCCTAAGGAATGGTAGGGGGGCACGTCCACGGCATGACGATTCTTCTCCTCCGATCTACGCGGTGGGAGTCTTGCCTTCCGCGCGGGCTACGGCTTCCCCCAGCCAGGCCTTCAGCGTTTCCCTGTCGGGCACGGTGCGACTGCTCATCAGGATGCCGTTGACGACCAGACCGGGGATCTCATCCTCAGGGATGTAATGTCGGATCTGGAGCGGATCGTCGATCCGCTCGATCTCGACATGAGAGGCCCCGAGCTCCGCCAGGACGTCCGCCACCAGCAACTCCAGCCGCACGCAGTTGTAGCATCCCGTCCCCAGGATCTGGATCTTCATGGCTTACCTCCCCATAGGCGCGGGGGCTTTCGCCTGACATGTCGGGCATGGGCATCGGCGGGCCGGTGAGGGGAGCCTGGGCCATTCCATTTTGTGGGCCCGCAGCGTCCTCCGGATCCAGCCGGCCATCCAGGGGTAGCGAAGGCGATAATACACGTAGCGTCCTCGCCGCGTGGCCACGACCAGCCCGGCCTTCCGAAGAGCCATCAGGTGTTGGGACACAAGAGCTTGGCGCATCCCCAACATGGCGACCAGATGACAGACGCAGGCCTCTCCTTCCTGAGCCAGCGCCATGACGACCAGCAGCCGTGTGGGGATCCCCAGAGCCCGGAAGACCCGGGCGGCTGCTTCTGCTGTCCTGTTCATATTCGCCCCCATGAATATATTATTCGGTTCGCCCAATCCTGTCCACTTTCTGCGAGCCGATGTGAGGATCGCATCGGGGGAAAGGCGCCCCCTGGATTGTTCCTGACGGTCGTCAGGGGGGAGCGGAAACCAATTAAAATGGGAACCGGAGATCCGGCGGGGCGATCCGCGGCCCGCCGGGACAGAGGCGGAGGAGGAGGGATGCGTTCTCCAGTGCCGGGCTGGCTTCGGCCCTTCGTGGGAGCGATGGGAACGTTGTTACTTCTTGCAACGTGCGCTCCGCGATCTTACCCCTATGTGCGTCTGAACGCCGAGAGGGAGGGGGTGGTGGTCGCGCCGGAGCAGGGCATGGGGCGTCTGCCCCTGCGCGTGGCGGTCGCTCCGGTGATCTCTCCCCGCGTGACGTTTGAGACTTACAGTCCCCTTCTGGATTACCTGGCGGATCGGCTGGACCGGCCGGCGGAACTGTTGCAACGCCGCACCTACGCGGAGACCAACGATCTCATCCGCACCGGCCAAGCGGACCTCGCTTTCGTGTGCGGGGGTGCCTTCGTGGAAGGGGAGCGCGAAGGCTATATGGAGCTCCTGGCCATCCCTCAGATCAACGGGGCCACTACCTACCATGCCCTGATCATCGTCCCGGCGGATTCCCCTTTCCACCGGCTGGAGGATCTCCGCGGTCGTCGCTTCGCGTTCACAGATCCCCTCTCCAACTCCGGCCGTCTGTATGTGCAGTATCGCTTGGCCCGCATGGGCGAGAACCCTGGGGGGTTCTTCGGGGAGACATTTTTCACCTATAGCCACGATAACAGCATCCGCGCGGTCGCCTGGGGGCTGGCCGATGGGGCCTCTGTGGACTCCCTGGTGTATGAGACGCTCCTCCTTAACGAGCCGGATCTGATCGCCCGGCTGCGCGTGATCGAGCGTTCGCCTCCTTTCGGAGTTCCACCGGTGGTGGTTCATCCGGGTCTGGCCCCCGCGTTGAAGCAGGCGTTGCGGGAAGCTTTCCTGACGATGGATCAGGATCCTCGGGGGAGGAGGGCCCTGGCGATGGTGCGGGTGGAACGTTTCCTGCCGCCGGATCCTGTCATCTATGAGGAGATCCGCCGTATGGCCGCGGAGGTTCGAGGATGGCCGTAGAGAGGGCTGAGAGCAATGGTGTGGGAGGTCCGATGCGAAGGGTGTGGCGCCGGATCACCGGCGTTTCGATTCGTTATAAGTTGTTGGGGATGGTCCTGGGGGTGGTCCTGCTCTTGGGCCTCGCAGTGACCCTTCAGGTGCAGAGCCAGCTGGCGGCGCAGCTCCGGCAGAGCTTACACGAGCGAGGCCTGGCCTTGGCGCGCGATCTGGCGGAGGATTCCACCGATCTCATCCTCACGCAGAATCTCTTCGAGATATATCAGAAGCTGCGAAGCGTTCTGGAGACCAATTCGGACGTCCGCTATATCATCATCTTGGATTCGGAGGGGGAGGTGATTGCCCACTCCTTCCCCGGCCGGGTGCCTGCGGATCTGCTTCCCCTCAATCCCATCCCTTCAGGGCAGCCGTGGAGCGTTCAGATCCTGGATAGCGATGAGGGGTTGCTCACCGACATCGCTTTTCCCATCCTGGAGGGGCAGTTGGGCGTGGTGCGCCTGGGGCTCTCTCACCGGCGCCTGGAGCAGGCGGTGTGGGCCGCCACCGAACGGCTCATCGCGACCACACTGTTCGCCCTCCTCGTCGGGGGGATCGCCGCTCTGCTGCTCACCCGTGTCCTGAGCCGTCCTATCCTGGATCTGGTGGATGCGGTGCGGGCGGCCGGGCAAGGGGACCTGAGTCGTCGCCCTCCGGTGCGGATGGCGGATGAGATTGGGGAGCTCACCGCGGCCTTCAACGCGATGATGGATCACCTGCTCCGTTATCAAGGAGAATTACTGCGCCAGAACCGGGAGCTGCGGGCAATGAACGCCGTGGCCCGAGCGCTCTCCGAGGCCCGTTCCCTCCCGGAGATCCTGGACGCCGCCTTGCAGAGCGTCCTGGAAGCGATGGGGTTCCCTGCGGGCTGGGTCATCCTTCAGGATGATGAGGACGCGGCTCCTGTCCTCGCCGCCTGCTATGGGCTCTCCCCGAGCTTCGTCGCCCACCTGAAGAGCGCGATCTCCGCGTGCCCGTGCGCCCAACAAATCCGGCAGTCCGGGGGAGGGATCCATCTGGTTCGGTGGTCGTCATGCCCCGCCCTGGAGGAAGCCCGACGGGCAGGAGATCTGGAGGCCCGGTTCAACCGCCATCTGAGCGTCGCGCTCATGTCCCGGGATCGGATCTTAGGGGTGCTGAACCTCCTGATCCCCCCCTCTGATGTCCCGCCGGAGATGATCGAATGGGTGGAGTCCATCGGGCGACAGATCGCGGTGGCCCTGGATGCTGAGCGGCAACGTCAGCGCCGCATGGAGGAGCTGCGGCAGCGAGAGGCCATGCGCAGCCAGCTCCTGGAGCGGATCCTGGCTGCTCAGGAGGAGGAACGCCGGCGCATTGCCCGGGAGCTCCACGATGAAGCGGGACAGGCTCTGACCTCTCTGCGGGTTAGCCTCGGGTTGCTGGAGCGGGAAGCTCAGCAACCCGAGGCTGTGCGGACCCGCGTCGCGGAGTTGAAGTGTCTGACTGAGGAGATCATGGAGAACCTGCATCGCCTGGCCATGGATCTGCGGCCGGCCATCCTGGACCATCTGGGGCTGGTGGCGGCCCTGCGCCAGTATATCGAGGCGTGCCGCCGCCGATATGGCCTGAACATTCAGCTGGAGACCATCGGGCTGGAGGAGCGCCTCTCGCCTCGCGTGGAGATCGCCCTCTATCGTATCCTCCAGGAGGCCCTGACCAATGTGGTCCGCCATGCCCAGGCCACCCGTGTGGATGTGCTTCTGGAGCGGCGGGGCGATCGTATCATCGCGGTGGTGGAGGACAACGGCATTGGGTTTGATCCAGAGCAGGCGATTCGGGACGGCCATCTCGGGCTCTTCGGCATACGGGAGCGGGTGGAGCGTTTGGGTGGCACGCTGATCCTGGAGAGCGCGCCCGGCTCCGGGACAACCCTGGTGGTGGAGGTGCCGGATGCCCATCCGGATCCTGATTGCGGATGATCACGGGTTGTTGCGCGCAGGCCTGAGGGCGCTGCTGAGGGACGAGCCGGACATGGCGGTCGTCGGGGAGGCCATCGACAGCGAGGATACGATCCAGAAGGCCCTTGAGCTGCGCCCGGACGTCATCCTGCTCGATATCAGCATGCCGGGACGGGGCGGGCTCGAGGTCACCCGTTTCCTCCGGAAGAGCCTGCCGGGGACCCGCATCCTGATCCTCACCGTCCACGAGGACGAGGACCTGCTACGGGAGGCGATCCGCCTGGGGGCCTCCGGTTACATCATCAAGCGCGCCGTTGAGGCGGAGCTGGTCCATGCCATCCGGGCTGTCTGGCGGGGAGAGCTGTACATCCATCCGGCGATGACCCGGGCTCTGCTGAAGGACTTGGCACCGCCCCCTTCGGAGGCGTCTCCGGTGGAGCCGCTGACACCCCGCGAGCTCGAGGTGTTGCGTCGGATCGCCTTGGGCTACACTAACCGCCAGATCGCGGAGGAGATGGGGATCAGCATCCGGACGGTGGAGACGCATCGGGCCAATCTGATGGGCAAGCTGGGCGTAAACAGCCGGGTGGAGCTGGTGCGTTATGCCCGGGAACACGGTCTGATTTGAGCGCACACGGCTTTCTTTCAAGAGAACTCGATCCATGCGTGGGGTTCCGTTACGGGAGCTGGTGGAGACCACCATGCCGCCGGGGACGCGGGTGCTCGGCGGCCGGGACGGGATGGACCGCGAGGTGACGTGGGCCACCTTGCTCCGCACCCTCCCCGCGCGGACGGCGATCCAGCGCGGGGACCTCCTCCTCTTCTCGGTCGACCTGCTCTTCATGCGGGAGCCCCCCCTCTCGTTCCCCGCCCTCCTGGAGGTGGCCCTGGAGCGGGAGGCCGCCGGACTGGCGGTGGTCGGGCCGGCCCCGGAGGACTGGGGCCCGCTGGCCGATGAGGCGGGCCTTCCGCTCCTGGCGTTGCCGGAAGGGATCAGCCTGGCGGACCTGGCCAATCAGATCGCCCGCTTCATCACGGCCCGCCGGGAGGCTCTCTATGAGATCGAGCGGGAGCTCCAGCGCCGGTTCCAGCAGGCGGCCCTGACCGGCGAGGGGCTCCCGGCCATCCTGCGGGCGTTGGAGGAAGCGACAGGAAAACGGACGTGGCTGGAGGACGCCGAGGGGAGCCCGTGGCCGGACCTTCCCGGGCCCCCGGAGCCCCCGCCGGGCATCCCGGAGCGTCGGGCTTGGCTGCGGCGCCTGCCCCTGCGGGAGGAAGGAGGGGAGCCCCCGGTGGCCCTGTTCGGGCCGGATGCCGCGGGGCGGATCTGCCTGGCCGGGGCGGTGCTCTTAGAGCGGCGGCCGGTCGGAGCGATCTGTCTGCTCGGGACTACCGGGAGGATCACCGAGCGGGACCGTCTGGCGGTGGCCCAGGCGGCCGCGGCCTGCGCTTTGGTGCTGATCCGGGAACGTTCGCTGTGGTCGGCGGAGGCCCGGGTCCGGGGGGAGTTCCTGGCCCAGGTGTTGCGCGGGGAGCTCCCGGAGGCGGAGGCCCGCCGTCGGGCTCGCATCCTGAACGAGCCCATCGAGGAGCCGGCGGCGGTGGCCGTGTTCCGGGCACCGGAGGCGGAGGGGAACGCGGAGCGCCTCACCGAGGCCATCCGCCGCCTCACCGCCCGCTTCCCCCGCTGTCGGGTCCAGCCGATGGCCGAGGGGATTGCCTTCGTGTTCCCGCCTCCGGGTGGGGAGGCGGATCCGGAGGCCGTGGTGGAGGGCCTGCGGGCGGAGCTGGCCCGCGCCCTGGGCCTCTCGCGCTTGGCGGCTGGGGTGGGCGGGGTCTACGCCGGCCCCGCCGGCCTGGCCCGTTCCTTCCGCGAGGCGGTCCAATCCGTGCAGATGGTGGAGGCCCTGCTGGGGGGGGACCGCACCCTGGCCTACGCGCGGCTTGACGTCTACCGCATCCTTTACCCCCTGCGGGAGAGCGAGCTCCTGGAGGAGTTCTACGAGCAGGTCCTCGGCCCTCTGGAGCGATATGACCGGGAGCATCACGCCGAGCTGATCCCCACGTTGGAGGCCTTCTTCGCCTGCGATGGGAACCTGCAGCGCACGGCCGAGCGCCTGTTCCTGCATCGCAACTCCCTGGCCTATCGGCTCCGGCGGATCCAGGAGATCACCGGGATGGATTTGCGACGCTGGGAGGATTGTTTCCGATTGCAGCTGGCCCTCAAAATCCGACCCATGTTGAGGAGGTCCCATGCACAGCCCGGCAGTGGATCCGAACCGCGTGCTTGAGGAAGCCCGCCAAGCGGGCGTCCGGTTTGTCATTCTGCGTTTCACCGATATCCTCGGGGCGCCGAAGGGGGTGACGATCCCCCTGGAAGATCTTCCCGAGGCCATCGAGACTGGGAAGTGGTTTGACGGATCGGCCATCGAGGGGTTCGCCCGGGTGGCGGAGTCGGATCTCTATCTCAAGCCGGACCTCAGCACGTTCACCATCCTGCCCTGGACCCGGGGGCAGGGGACGACGGCCCATGTGATCTGCTGGGTGGTGAACCGGCGGGGGGAGCGCTTCGCCGGGGATCCCCGGGCGGTGCTGGCCCGGGTGATGGAGCGGGCGGCCCGCATGGGCTACACCTACGTGGTGAGCCCCGAGCTGGAGTTCTACCTCTTCCGCGCCGAGGGGGAGCGGTTCGCCCCCGCCCCCCACGATGAGATCGGCTACTTCGATCTGGCCACGGATCTGGCTTACCGGGTCCGCTGCGAGATGGTGGAGACCCTGCGGGCCCTGGGGATCCCGGCCGGGCCGGGCCATCACGAGATCTCCCCCGGCCAGCACGAGATCGACTTCCAACCGGCGGACGCCCTGCGCATGGCCGATTACCTCGTCACCGCCCGGCTGGTCATCAAGCACATCGCCCAGGCCCACGGCCTTCACGCCACCTTCATGCCCAAGCCCCTGGAGGGACGGGCGGGGTCCGGGATGCACACCCATCAGAGCCTGCTCCGCCGGGAGGACGGGGGGAACGCCTTCGCGGATCCGGAGGACGATTACGGCCTTTCGCCCCTGGCCAAGGCCTTCCTGGCGGGGCAGATCGCCCACGCCCGGGGGATGTGCGCGGTGCTCTGCCCGCTGGTCAACTCCTATAAGCGGCTGCTAGGGGGCTTCGAGGCGCCGCCGTACGTCAGCTGGGCCCGCATCAACCGCTCCGCCCTCATCCGCATCCCGGCCATCAAGCCCGGGCGCTATCAATCCACGCGCATCGAGTTGCGGAGCATCGATCCCGCCTGCAACCCTTATCTGGCCTTCGCGGCCATGCTGGCGGCCGGCCTGGATGGCATCGAGCGACGGCTGCCGCTCCCGCCGCCGGTGGAGGAGGAGCTGTTCCCGATGGAGGCGGCGGAGCTGGAGGCGCGGGGGATCCAGCGCCTGCCGGCCACCCTGGGGGAGGCCTTGGAGGCCTTAGAGGCCGACGAGGTAATCCAGGAGGCCCTGGGCCCGCTGGCGGCCGAGCGCTTCCTCGAGGCCAAGCGGCTGGAATGGGAGGCCTACTGCCGCCACGTCAGCGCCTGGGAGATCGAGCGGTATTTCCACGTGTATTGAGGCAACCAGGGGTGGGCGCCCTCCGTGTCCACCCCCGCTTTTCCCCCGAATCTCCCTCTCCGGACCTCCGTCCGGCAGCGGATTTGTGCGCCCTGCCCAAAACCGGCCCCACGGTTTTCGTTCCTCCCGACCGTAGCGAAACTTCCCTGGCTTTCCTTACAATCGGCGCAAACCGGTGGCCGGAGGGAGAGGCATGAAGGAGCTCTCGATCCTGCCCACGCTGGCGCTCATCCTCCTCAGCGCTCGATTGGGAGGAGAGCTTTGCGCGCGCCTGGGGCTGCCGCCGGTGTTCGGGGAACTTCTGGCGGGGCTCCTCTTGGGTCCGGCTGGCCTGGGCTGGCTCCATCCCGGGGAGGAGCTCCGGGCCGCGGCCCTGCTCGGGGTGTTGCTCCTCATGTTCCTGACCGGTCTGGAGACGGATCCTCACGGTCTACGGGAGACGGGACGAGGGGCACTGATGGCGGCCCTGGGTGGTGTGCTCTTGCCTTTCATCAGCGCGCTGGCCCTGGGGCTCCTCGCGGGGCTCTCATGGCGTGAAGGGCTCTTCCTTGGAGCCGCCCTCACTGCCACCAGCGTGGGCCTCTCCGTGCGGACCCTTCGCGATCTTGGATGCGCGCAGAGCCGGGTGGGGATGACGATCCTGGGTGCCGCCGTCATGGACGACATCCTGGCGATGGGGTTGCTGGCCATCGTGACGGGGCTGGTCGGGCTGGGGCAACCGCTGCCCTCGCTGTTGCGGATGATTGGGTTCCTGATCCTCTCCTTCGGGATCGGCCGCTGGCTTCTCCCTCCGATCGCCCGCTGGATCGCCCGGCGTTATCCGAATGAAGGTGGGCTGGCCCTGGTGGTGGCGCTGGTGATGGGGATGAGCTGGGCCGCCGCGGCATGGGGCGGGGTGGCGGCCATCACCGGCGCTTATCTAACCGGGCTGTGGATCGCCCGCACGCCGCTGCAGGAGCACATCCCCCAGGGGGTCCAGACCCTGGGGGATGGCTTGTTGATCCCAATCTTCTTTGTGGCCGTGGGCCTGGAAGCGCAGCCTCTGGACCGGGGGATGTTATCCCTTTTCGGGATGGCGCTGCTCCTTCTGGCGGTGCTGAGCAAGGGGCTGGGAGGCGGGTTCGGCGCATGGCTGGGTGGGCTGACTCCCCGGGAGGCGCTTCAGGTGGGTGCTGGGATGGTCTCCCGAGGGGAAGTGGCCCTGGTGATCGCGACGTTGGGCCGCCAGATGGGGATCCTGGGGCCAGGGCTTTATACGGATATCCTCCTGATGACGATGTTCACCACCGTGCTGACGCCCATCCTGCTCCGTCTGACCTTCCTGGAGGGCCCCTGGCCCTTCCCGCTCAGGATCTGGAACCCCGGGGCCCCGGCGTCCCGGGGGATGGGGGAAGACATCGCTCGCCTGCAAGCATCCCGGCGTTGAACGGGGTTTGGAGAAACCGAGGCGAAGGAGGTGCTCCGATGCATGGGTGGCGTCGACGGGTAGTCATCGCGTTGATCATAACCGTTCTGACCGCGATTGCGCTGCACTCCCCGGCGCTGGCGCAGGGATCCGGCCCGGAGAGCGAAGCGGTGGAGGCAGCGAAGGAGGAGCTGGGCCGTGCGATCAACTTCGCCTGGACGCTGATCGCCGCTTTCCTGGTGTTCTTCATGCAAGCCGGGTTTGCGATGGTGGAAGCCGGGTTCTCCCGCGCGAAAAACGTCGTCGCGGTTCTGACCAAAAACCTCATGGATGCCATGATCGGAGGGCTGGCGTTCTGGGCCTTCGGGTTCGCGTTGATGTTCGGGGGATCCGGCCTGGCCCCCGGTCTGGAGCGCGGCACGCCGCTCATCGGCCTCTCCGGTTTCTTCCTCGCCGGATCCGCTTACCACGACCAGACGGCCATGCTCTGGTTCTTCCAGATGGTCTTCGCCGCCACAGCGGCCACCATCGTCTCCGGCGCCATGGCGGAGCGGACCCGCACCACGGCCTATCTGGCTTACAGCTTCCTCATCTCCGCGTTGATCTATCCCATCTACGGCCACTGGGTGTGGGGCGGGGGCTGGTTGGGGAATCTCTCCGCTTACCTGCCGTTCCTGGGGGAAGGGGTCGGGGCACGGGATTTCGCCGGATCCGGGGTGGTGCACGCGGTGGGCGGGTTCGTGGCGCTGGTGGGAGCGGCCATGGTCGGCCCCCGCCTGGGCCGCTTCAATCGCGACGGCACGCCCAACGTGATCCCGGGGCACAGCCTGACCCTGGTGACCCTGGGCACCTTCATCCTGTTCTTCGGCTGGTTCGGGTTCAATCCCGGCTCCACCCTGGCGGCGACCGATCTTCGGATCGCCATGATCGCGGTCAACACCTTCCTGGCCGGGGCCGCCGGGGCGGTGGTGGCGATTTACTTCGGCTTCTTCCGCACCGGCCAGCTGGATCTCGCCCTGGCGTGCAACGGGGCCCTCGCTGGCTTGGTGGGGATCACCGCCCCGTGCGCCTACGTGGCCCCATGGGCGGCGGTGCTCATCGGGGGGATCGCGGCCCTGGTGATGATCGGCGCCTCCGCCTTCGTCGAGCGCGTCCTCCGCGTGGACGATGTGGTCGGAGCTTCGGCAGTGCACGGGTTCGCCGGCCTGTGGGGCCTGCTGGCTGTAGGGATCTTCGCCGATGGGACCTACGGAGGGGTGCGGGGTCTGATCGTAGGGGAATGGGCGCAGCTGGTCGCCCAGCTCATCAGCATCCTCGCGGTGACCGCTTGGTCCCTGGGGACAGGCTTCCTGATCTTCTGGCTGATCCGGGAGACCATCGGATTGCGGGTGAGCCCGGAGGAGGAGCGCATCGGCCTGGATC
>Ga0197142_1002055_pt1 | contig 17903 bp, 13 predicted proteins | sample GBS60_MetaG_FD_148614 | JGI IMG/M metagenome (GOLD analysis project Ga0197142, IMG submission 148614) | Sediment microbial communities from Great Boiling Springs, Gerlach, Nevada, United States - GBS 60_MetaG | ecosystem: Environmental > Aquatic > Thermal springs > Hot (42-90C) > Sediment...
CCTCCCCGGGGCGGCCGTGCCACGCGGCCGCCCTTTTCATTTGAGTTCGCCCCGCGGAGTGATGCGCTCGGCATCCAAATAGGGCCGCAACGCCTCGGGGATCACCACGCTGCCGTCGGCCTGCTGGTAGTTTTCCAGGACCGCCACCCAGGTTCTGCCCACGGCCAGCCCGCTGCCGTTCAGGGTGTGCACGAACTCGGATTTGCCTTTCCCTGATTTCATGCGAATGCCGGCTCGTCGCGCCTGGAAGGCCTCGAAATTCGAACAGGAGGAGATTTCCTTGTACTCGTTGAGACCCGGCAGCCACACCTCGATGTCGTAGGTCTTGGCGGCGGAAAATCCCAGATCCGCGGTGCACAAAACCACGGTGCGGTAGGGCAGGCCCAAACGCTGCAAGATATCCTCGGCGTCGCGCGTCAGGCTCTCCAGTTCCTCGTAGCTTTGATCCGGCCGGGTGAACTTCACCAGTTCGACCTTCTGAAACTGGTGCTGGCGGATGATGCCCCGGACGTCGCGACCGTAGGAGCCGGCTTCGCTGCGGAAGCAGGGCGTGTAAGCCGCCAGCTTGATGGGCAGGCGCTCGGCATCCAGCGTCTCGTTGCGGTACAGGTTGGTGACGGGAACTTCGGCGGTGGGCGCCAGCCAGAAATCGTATCCTTCGCACTTGAACAGGTCCTCGGCGAATTTGGGCAATTGCCCGGTGCCGAACAGGCTGGCCGAGTTGATCAGGAACGGGGGCAGGACTTCGGTGTAGCCGTGGTCGCGGGTGTGCACGTCGAGCATGAAGTTGATGAGAGCTCGCTCGAGTTTGGCGCCCAGATCCCAATAGACGGCGAACCGGGTCCCGGTGATCTTGGCCGCGCGCTCCAGGTCGAGAATGCCCAGCTCCGGTCCCAGGTCCCAGTGCGCCTTGGGAATGAAGCCGAACTCGCGGGGCCGGCCCCAGCGCCGCACCTCGACGTTGTCCTCTGAGCTTGTTCCGATCGGCGTGGACTCGTGCGGCAGGTTGGGCACGCGGGCCAGCAGGCTGCGGAACTGCTCGTCCCAGTGTTCGGCCTCGCGGTCCAGGGCGGCGATTTGCTCGCCCGCCTCCCGGACCTTCTGCTGGCGCTCGCCGGTGTCCACGCCCTGCCTGCGCAAACGTCCGATCTCCGCGCTTTCGGCGTTGCGCCAGGCTTTCAAACGCTCGCTTTCGGTGAGGGCGGCGCGGCGGCGAGCGTCCAACTCGCGAAACTGCTCGACCTCGAGGCAGTAACCCCGCGTGGCGAGCCGCTCGGCGATCCACTCGAGATTGGAGCGGAAGAAAGCCAGATCGTACATACTCTCAGGTTACGATCCTGGGGGACCTCGGGTGGCGGAGGGCTGGCGTGAGCCGCGCTCGCCGGGCTACACTTGAAGCGGGAGGATGCGGGGATGGCCACGTCGCGCACCACTCAACTGGCGCCCGAGTTACTCGCCCGCTTCGCCGGTCTGGAGCCCGAAGATCTGATTCGCGCGCTGCGGATCATGCAACTGTCGCGCCGGCTGGATGATCGCGAGATCCTGCTGAAACGGCAAAACCGGATTTACTTCCAGATTTCCGGCGCGGGCCACGAAGCGGTGAGCACGGCGGCGGGCATGGCGCTGCGCGCCGGTTCCGACTGGTTCTACCCTTACTACCGAGATCGCGCCATGTGCCTGGCGCTGGGGGTCAGCGCCGAGCAGATGCTGCTGCAAGCGGTGGGAGCGGGCGAGGATGCCGCTTCGGGCGGGCGCCAGATGCCCTCGCACTGGGGATCGCCCAGCCTGCATATCGTCAGCGCCTCTTCGCCCACCGGGACGCAGTTTCTTCAGGCTGTCGGTTGCGCGCACGCCTCGGTGTACCTGGATCCGCAAAGCGATGACGTGACGCTGGTGAGCTCGGGCGATGGGGCCACCAGCGAAGGCGAGTTCTGGGAGGCGCTCAACCTGGCGTGCCTCGATCGCCTGCCAGTGCTGTTCCTGATCGAGGATAACGGCTACGCGATTTCGGTGCCCATCGAGCGGCAGACCGCCGGCGGAAGCATCTCCCGGCTCGTGCGCGGCTTCCCCGGACTGCTGGTTTTGGAAGTGGACGGTACGGATTTCCTTGCCTCGTACCAGGCATTGCGGGAAGCCGCGGCCTGGTGTCGCAGCCGGCAGGGGCCCGCCCTGGTGCACGCACACGTCATCCGTCCCTATTCGCACTCGCTCTCCGACGACGAGCGTCTGTACAGGACTCCCGAGGAGCGGGAAGCGGAGGCGGCGCGCGACCCCATCCAGCGTTTCCCCGAGTTCCTGCTGGCGGAGGGGGTGCTCGACCGGCATCGGCTCCAGCTCGTTCTCGACGAGGTGGAAAGGGAAGTGCAAGACGCGACCGAGCGAGCTCTGGCCGCCGCCCCGCCGCCCAAGGGCTCCGCGCTGCGCCACCTTTACTCGGAGCGCGTGGATCCCACCTCGGATCAGTTCCAATCCGAACCGATTTTCGAAGGCGCCCCTCTGACCATGGTGGACGCGATCAATCGCACGCTGCGCGACGAGATGCGGCGCAACCCGCGCATTTTGGTTTTCGGCGAGGACGTGGCCGATTGCAGCCGCGAAGAGAACCTCCCGCGCGTGAAGGGCAAGGGCGGCGTTTTCAAGGTGACCCAGGGCTTGCAGTGCGAGTTCGGCAGCCGGCGCTGTTTCAACACCCCGCTGGCCGAAGCAGCGATCGTCGGGCGCGCGATCGGCCTGGCGACGCGGGGACTCAAACCGGTGGCGGAAATTCAATTCTTCGACTACATCTGGCCGGCCATGATGCAGATCCGCAACGAGCTGGCCACCATGCGCTGGCGGTCCAATAACGGCTTCTCCTGCCCGGCCGTCATCCGCGTGGCTATCGGCGGCTATCTGCAAGGGGGCGCCATTTATCACAGCCAGTGCGGCGAAGTCGAGTTCACGCACATCCCGGGGTTGAGAGTTGTCATGCCTTCGAACGCACTGGACGCTTGCGGCCTGCTGCGAACCGCTTTGCGTGCCGACGACCCCGTGCTGTTCCTCGAACACAAGCGACTGTACCGCGAACCTTACAACCGATCGCCGTATCCGGGGCCGGACTTTACCATTCCCTTCGGCAAGGCGCGGCTGGTCAAAGTGGGCCGATCCCTGACGATCGTCACGTACGGCGCCCTCGTGCAGAAAGCTCTGCAAGCTGCCTCCGTGATCGAGAGCAGGAACCCTGATTGGACGGTCGAGATCCTGGACTTGCGCACGCTGGCGCCCTACGATTGGGAAGCCATCCGCCTCTCGGTTGAGAAAACCGCCCGGGTGATCGTGGCGCACGAGGATTGCCTGTCGTTCGGCTATGGCGCCGAGATAGCCGCCCGGATCGCCGACGAGTTGTTCGCGCGCCTGGATGCGCCGGTCCGTCGCGTGGCGGCGCTGGACACCTGGGTAGCCTACCATCCGCAACTGGAGGACGAGATCCTGCCGCAGGTGGAGGATCTGGTGCGCGAGGCCGAGGCGCTGCTGGCTTACTGAGGCGTCGCTACTGGCTTAACTGGAAGAACACCCGCACCAAGGCGCCTTCCTTGATTTCGATGGCTTGCTGGTCGCGGCTGCCGTCCTTGACGACTTCGACCTCGTATTTACCCACCGGCAATGTCAACGTGGCGGGCGTGGTTTCCGGTCGCCTCTGACCGTTGATCAGAATCTGCGCGCCCGCCGGGACGGATTCCACCCGCAGCGTTCCCGTCTGCGGCGACAGGACGAGAAACAGCTCGCGCGGCGCAGTCATCTCGAAGATGCGCAATTCGGGACGATGGCCGGCGAGGCTCGCCGCCAGCGTGTGCCTGCCCGGCGAAAGGGTCACGGTGCACGGCGATTTGCACCGCGACTCCGGATTGCCGTCAAAGACGATCTCCGCCCCTGGCGGGCTCGTGGTGACAATCAGCTTGTACTCGGCAGCCGCGGGGGTGGCTTTGGGGGTCTGAGCGAGTGGAGGCTTGGGGACGGGCGCCGGCGCCGCAGGTTGGGGAGGGACCTCGGGTCGGGAGGCTGCCTGTTCGGGCCGGCTCGCCGCGGGCTTGGTTTGCGCTGGGGTCGGAGGCGCAGGTTCCAAAGAGCCGGATGCCGCTGCCGGAGACGGCATGGGGGCTGCCTCGTTTGGCGTCTGGCCTCCAGGGGGCATCGGGCTGGGCCGCCCGGAACCGGTGGATGCTTCCGACGATGCCGGGGGCCGGCTGACGCCAACGACCGGGCCTTGCAATCTTTGCCGGCCCACGAACAACGCTGCAAGGATCGCCGCCGCGCCCACGAGCGTGGCCAGAACGGGAACGACCCGCGAACGCTTCCGGCTGCGGGGAGGCGGTGCGGGTTGCGCCGAGATCTCCTCGACGCGGGCGGCCACCTGTTCCTTCACCGTTGTACCCACCGCAGCCGTCGGCAGTGACTCCTCGCCCGCCCGGGCGCCGGGAGCCCAGTCTTTTTTGGCGCCCAACGACCTTTCCAGCGCGTCAATGAACTCCGTGCACGTGGGGTAGCGCTCCTCGGGGGTCTTCGCCAGAGCTCGGTTGAGCACGAGCGACACCGGCCAAGGCAGCGTCGGATTGACCTCGTGCGGAGGACGCGGCGCCTCAACCACGATTTTGTAAAGCACCGTGGTCAGCGTCTCGCCGGTGAAAGGCTTCTGGCCGGTGAGCAACTCGTAGGCGATGACAGCGAGCGAAAACTGATCGGCGCGGCCGTCCACGGGCTTGCCCTGCACCTGTTCGGGTGACATGTAGTTGGGTGTGCCGAGCACCGTTCCGGCAATTGTCAACTGTTGCGAACTGGAGATCTTGGCCACCCCGAAGTCGGTGATCTTCACCACCCCGTCTTCGCTGATGAGGATGTTGGCCGGCTTGATGTCGCGGTGGACGATACCTTTCTTGTGGGCGTAATCGAGGGCGGCGGCTGTCTGGCGAAGGATATTGAGGATGGTCTGCGAGCTGAGTCTGGCGTCACCCTCGAGCAGGCTTTCCAGGCTGCGTCCAGGCACCAGCTCCATGGCGATGAACGCCAGGTCGCCTTCCTGCCCGACGTCGTAAACCACGACGATGCCCGGATGCGACAGAATGCCGGCGGAGTGAGCTTCGCGGCGGAGCCGTTCGCGGAGTCGCTCGCTTTCCACCGGATCGTTCAACTCCGCCATGCGGATGGTCTTGATGGCGAGCAGGCGGCCGATGCTGGGGTCGCGAGCGCGATAGACGACGCCCATCGCGCCCCTGCCCAATTCCTCGAGAATTTCGTACCGGCCGAGTTTTTGCATAAAGCGAATCTGGGTTGCGAGGCTCGCCGGATGGCTGCACGTCCCCGGGCCGCCCTCCGCCAGGATCCGGGGACAATTCTACCGCACCGCAGAACGATCAGGCGCCGGCAGTGGCCGGCCCACGCCGCCACTTCCACAACAGGCGCACCACGATCACGCCGCCCGCCGCCAGCATCAAGACGGGCACGACGTTCATGACCCACCACTGCGCGCCCTCAGGTTCCACCAGGATGCGGGCGCCGTAGCGCTGCTTGTAATGATCGAGAATTTCCCGTTCGGTGCGTCCCGCGGCGACCATCTCGGCGATCTCGGCCCGCATGGCCTTGGCTTGTTCGCTGTTGTGGGTGGCCACGGCTTCCTGGTAACAGCAGGGCGCCAGCAGGGCGCGCTCCAGTTTCTCCACCAGCGCCCGCTGTTGAGGAGTTATCGCGGCCGCCGCCCAGATGAGATTCCCCAGCAAGATCCAAGTAAGCATCCTGCATCCAGTATGGCATTGCGTGGCGGCCGCAGTCTCGCCGGTGCGGAACGCCTTCCATTTGGGTGGCGGCTGTGCCGCGCCGTCATCTCATCCGCCCCCCTTCGTCTATCATCAAAACCTGAGAGGCGCCATGGCCACCTTTCGGCGCTACTTGCTCTACCAAATTCCGGGCTGGTTGTTAGGTCTGGCTGTCATGGGGGCGCTCGTCCACCTGGTGCGCCTCCCTGCATGGATTGCCGTCCTGGCCCTGGCTCTCCTGATCGCCAAGGACCTCCTGGTTTACCCGCTGGTGCGCAAAGCATACGCTCCTGCCGAGGACGCGATGTCCGCTCTTGCGGGGACCGACGCTGTCGCAATCGAGGCCTTAAGCCCGGAAGGCTACGTCCGGGTGCGCGGCGAGTTGTGGCGAGCGCGGGCGGCAGGCGACGAGACGATTCCGGCAGGCGTCCCGGTTCGCGTCGAGTCCGTCGAGGGCATGACGCTCCGGGTTCGGCCCGTCTCTCGTGAATCAACGTCCGATCGGTAGCCGAGCCGCCTTCCATCCCGCTGCTGTATGCGAGACGGCGGTGGGGGCGCACGCCGCACAGAGAAGCCCGAGCAGCGCCTCTGAGGAGCGGTAAGCGCAAGCGCCGGAAGTTGATCGCCGCGGCCGAGCGAGAGTTGGACCGAATCGTTGCGCCCGCGCGGCGCTCCCCGGCGGCGCGAGCCAAAGCGCTTCGCAAAAGGACGCCGGATCAACTGCCGGTGCACAGCCTCGCCGACCGGCTGCGCGATTCGGCGACCATCGTGAAGACTCGGATCGAGCCCAAACTGAAAACGATCTCCGCCTTTGACAGGATCACCCGTCGCAACGAGGCTCATTGTCGCGCCTTGGAGTTGCTCCAGAATGCCCTCTGAGCGGCACTTGTCGTTCGTCGTGCACCTTGACGCGAACTGGCAGTCTTGGATTATCAAAGGAACTTCGGTCTAATGAACTGAATCTGAGGGGCTTGTGTGGCGCGCCCGGAGGGACTCGAACCCCCGGCCTGCTGGTTCGAAGCCAGCCGCTCTATCCGGCTGAGCTACGGGCGCGGCTCCCATCCATTATAGCCTTCACACAGCGCTGCGCAGGATCTCGCGAATGCGGCGCGCCACAATGCGCTCCTCGCCCGGCTCCATCATCCAGACACCCACCACAAGCTGGTCGCGGATGCCCGGAACGACTTCGATCGAGGGTTCGCCTTCGCGCAGGCGCTTGACCACCTCGGGCACGCTGAGCTTCACGCGCTGCGGATCCCAGCGAATCCGCAGGTGCGGCACGTGGTTGGCGATCTCAGGCACCCACACTTCGGTGGTCACGCCCGGCACCGAGGAAGCGTAATCGGCGATCAGCTTGACGCGACGCTCCCACTCCCGCCAGTCCGCCGCATGATCGCGTTTGAGATACAGCTCGACGGCCACCATCATGGCCAGGATCTCTTCCTTGTTGACTTTCATGCCCCGCCCGATGGTGTCCGCGTGGGGGCAGGTATTCAGGCGCGCAGCTTCAATCAAATCCTTGCGGCCGAGCAACAGCCCCGCGCTCTGGGGACCGCGCAAACCTTTGCCGCCGGAAAAGGTCACCAGATCGAATCCCATCTTCAGGTATTTCCAGAGGTTCTCCACCGGCGGCACGTCGGCGGCGCAATCGTTGAACGTCGGAATGTTGTGCTTGCGCCCCAACTGGGCGAATTCGGCGGCCTTGATCCTGCCCACCGGCTCATTGGCGTTGAGGAACAGCATCATGGCCGTGCGCTCATTGACGGCCCGCTCGAGTTCCTCGACGGTCTCCACTTCGATGAGACGGACGCCGCAGTTGCGCACGGCATGGTCGTAGCCGAAGCGGTGGGATTTCTGGATGATGACTTCGTTCTTCATGCCCGTGGTGTCGGGCAGGCGACGGATGAAGTCGGGGTTGGTCCCGGTGATGCAGGCGGCCGTGCCCAGAGTCAGCGCCGAGGCTGCGCCCGCGGTAACCATCGCCGCTTCGCAACCGATCAGCCCGGCGATGCGGCGGCCCACGGCATCATGCAGCTCGTCCAGCGCGCAGTACTTGCGCGAGGCGTATTCCCAGGCTTCTTTGACCTCAGCAGGCATCAGCGAGCCGGTCAGCACAGTGTACGTACCCGCGGCATTGATGAAGGTACGCACGCCGAGTTCGCGGAAGTAATCGCGTCTGGCAGGCCGGGCGGACGCGATCGAAGAGACCAGGCCCCCGATCAAGGGCAGGCCGGCGGCGGTTTGCAGAAAACTCCTTCGGTCCGGCATGGCCAGTCCAGTCTAGCGCAAGCCGCGGCGCGCCGAGCGACGGGTGAGTTCTTCCAGGCGCGCCGCCATCTTCGCCCGCGCCTGGAACAAGGCAGCCGGATCGCGGGTGAAATCCCGAACGCCACGGACAAGCCCGGCGGCGAGGCTGTCGGCCAGTCCGGCGTCGCCCAAATTTCGTAACATCCAGAGATACTCGTAATCCTCGATGCCTTCGCGGAGTAACTCGAACCGGATAGAAGAAACCGGCCCGTCCACGTCTCTCTGGCCCGTATAACGCCGTACGCGCGAGCCGGGATAAAGCAGCGAACCTTCCCCGTTGAGCACATAGCCGCCACTGCAAAAGTAACCGCTCAGGTAAGTGACGGGATTCAGCCACGGGTCCACGGTCTGCGGCCAGTAATCGAGCGCCCAGTAAAGGATACCGTTCAATCCCAGCCGCCAGGTAATCCAGGGGACCATAACCGGGTCCATCGCCGGCGCATCAATGAAGTAATTGGGCTGCGGGTATTTCTGGTCGCACGAGATATACCAGGTAATTTCTCCGCCCTTTTTCTGTTCGGACAAGATCGCTTGCAGCACGTCGGGGCGGTTCAAGGCGTTGCCGTGAACGGAAAAGTGGGTAGCGAAGCCGGTCAGCGGTCCCCATTCGGGCCGGTCCGGCACTGGCGCCTCCGTCACCAGAAAGGGCACCCCGGGGGCAGCTTCGCGCACCAAGCGCGCCCAGCGACGCGTTTCCTCGTAAGCTTCCGCCGTGTTGGGTTCGTCAATCGGACTGTTGAAGACGAGCCGGTCGAGCCAGCCGTTGTCGCGGAACCACGCCGCCACCTGAGCCAGATACGACTTGACCTGCTGATTGAATTTCTCCGAGAAAGGTTCGCCTTCGAGCAACCGCCGCAATCGGGCGGGCGCGGCTTCCAGCACCACGCGTTTGGTCTTCCAGACGTTCAGGTACTGGCGATAGGCGGCGCGATCGAAACGCACCGCCAGCTCTTCGCCCCGCCGTTCGATTTCCGGCTCCAGAAGTTCGTTGAACCACGGCTCCATGCGGCTCCGGTAAAGGAACTCGTGGTAGCGCAGGAGCAACTGCTTTGCCTCCGCAGTGCCGGGCTTGAGGTCGTGAAATCGCGCCACGTACCGCTCGGATACGCCCATGTAGGTCACCAGGTGCGTTTCCGCCGGCAAAGCGAAATTGTAAACCTTCAACCGCACCCGGACTTCACCGACGGGCTCGCCTTGCTGCGTGACACGTAGCTTCCCCACGTACTCGCCCGGCCGGGCATCCTCAGGGATCATGATGTCCACCCAGACCGGGCGGTTCCTGACGGCGCGCCGGAACTCGGCCGCCATGCTGAACGGCTCGGTCAGCGGCGCCAGCGCGTCGGGCCAGAAGCCAGGCGTTCCGACGGGACTGGAGACGGCATAGCAAAGGATGTAATGTTCGAGGTACAGACGAACCTGCTCGCGCGGGATGCGGGCGTCGGCTGATTCCAGGTCGCTCGCCTCGACGAAGAAACCGGAGGCGGGCGGCGTGTAGCGGCTCGGGGGAGGCGGCGTTGAAATCACGAGTTGAAAGGGCGCGTGCTCATTGCGCGCTCCCGCCACCGTGACCGTGCGGCTCTGGCCGTCCCACACCGGATTGGAGGCCTGCGGCGGATCGTCGGGTCTGACTTTGGCGAGACTGGGGACTGCCCAAACCTGGACATCAGCGGCAAGGGCGGCAAGCGCACACAGGGGCAGGAAGAGGACACGGACGGCGGTTGTCATGTCCGGCCATTGTACAAGCCGCGGCGGTCAGGCTGCCATCGTCTCCGGCTCTTGCCGTCGGGATCGCCGAAGCGATTCGGCTACCCCCGGCCCTTTGCGCATCACCAGCTCGACGAGATTGAGCAGGAGAGCGAGCGCCAGCAGGGCGGGCCACAATTGCCAGGTACGGGGAACCGAGCGCCCGGGATGCCCGAAGATCTGCCGGGGCGACGGGTTGAAACGCCCGCCGGTGACCGCCGACAACTGCTCGAGCAGCGCCGGATTGCTGCCGTAGTCGGCCAGCTCCGGTTCCTCCAGATACACCCCGGTTTCCGGAAAGGCGCGCGACTCCTCCAGCGGACGGACGCGAAACATCCCGCGCGCCGCGCCCACGTGCAGGCGGCCGCGATACAGCCCGGGCGCGGCCCTTTCCAGGCGCATCACGCCGCGCACGCCCTGATCGCCGAGCACGAAAATCTCCGGCGGCTCGGCGGGAGCATCCACGTGGGACGCCAGCCGGTACTCCGCGACCAGCTCGCCGGTGGCGCGCTCATAGCGCAGCACCGCTTCCCCTTCGGGGGCCTTGGGAAGCAGGTCGCGAAACAAATTCGCCCAGAAATGATCGAATCCTTCCCAGCCCACCCAGCCCGCCGCCCAGCGGCTTTTGGCGTCGGAAGTGAACACGGCGGCTCGCCCCAGACCGTATTGCCAGCGCACAAGCAGGGGATCGCGCTCGTCGGCCTTGAGCAGCAGGTCCGCGGTGGGCCGGGCGATGAAGCGCACATAACCCAGCAGAGGCGGCGCCGACTCGATGGCCAGCTTCTCAAAGAACTCGGTCCGCTTGACCACGATCGGGCGGAACTGCTTTTCCACGGCGGTCGTGCCCGTGTGTTCCATGACGTCGCGGATGAGGATCTGCTCCAGCCCCGACGGATCGGCCATCAGATAAGCCTTTCCGCGCGCCGTGAGCGCGAGCTTCTCCAGGAACGAGCGGTTGACGTCCTGGCCGAGGCCCACCGTGGATATGGTGACGCGGTTGACCACCGCGTCCCGGGCCAGGGCCATGCTGTCGCCCTCCTCGGAAATGCCGTCGGTGAGCAGCACGATGTGCTTGTAGTTGGCGCGCACCGGCAGGATGCGGCGGTAGGCTTCCTGCAAAGCGGGCGCAATCTGCGTGCCGCCGTCGGCCATGACCCCGGAGACCAGGCGCTTGAGAAGGTTGCGATCGTCGGCTTTGCGAATGGGCACGATCCAGTGAAAGGAATTGTCGAAAATCAGGATTCCGACGAAGTCAACGGGCCGCAAATGCTCGATGACCCCGATGGCCGCCAGCCGGGCCAGCTCGATTTTGCGTCCCTCCATGGAAGAAGACTTGTCGAGGACCAGGACCACGGCTACGCCTTCCGGCGTGCGGGGCGGGGCCAGACGCGCCGGCAACACTTGCTCGAGCGGATCTTCGAGGCCCTTCTTGTCCACGTAGACGTTGTTCTCTCCGCCGATGACCAGCAGCCCGCCGCCGGCGCGCACGAAGTCGGCCAGGGATTGCTTGCGCGCGCCGGGCAGGCTCTCCAGGTCCAGATTGTTGAGCACGATGATTTGATGGAGATCGAGCTTGCCGTCAGGGACCTCGGCTTTGCGCTCGACTTGAAATTGGGCCGCTTCCAGCACCTGGACCAGGTGCTTCTCGGCGCCGGGCGGATCCTGCGTAACCAGCAGGACTCGCGGGCGCCGGACTGCGACCGCCTGGGCGAAACGAACCTCGCCGAGTCCGCCCGCGCGGATCAGGCCCACCAGATCCACCGCGCCCGTCGTGGCTAACCGGGCATGGACCCGGACAAGATTCGCGCCCGTTTCCAGCCTGACCCGTTCCACGCCCAGCGACTTGCCGGCCGCCAGAATTTCCACCTCCGCCTCGGCCGGGCGCGGCGCATGGACCGCCAGATCGAGAGGGAACCGTTCGCCCGCGAACACCTGAAGAGGCAGGCTTGCCGAGTCCAGCCGCAGCTCGGGGCGCGGGCGCCCTTGCAACGGAATCGTATCAATGGGAACCCCCAGTTCGCGGGCCTGCCACGCGGCGCGTGCGGCGCTCCCCTGGTTCTGAAGGCCGTCCGATATGAGCACCAGGCGGGGCACCATGCCGGCAGGGTGCTCGGAGAGGGCCTCATTGATGGCCGCCTCCAGATTGGTGGCCCTCGCCAGTTCGCCCTCGCTGTAACGAAGCTTCCAGCCTCCGGCGGTCTCGGCGGCAGCCAGCGGACGCGGACCTCGCGCGAAGGGGATGACGCGCACCGCATGTCGCCCGCGGGCGCGGTAAATTTGCTCCAGCAGGCTGGAGGCGCGATCCAGGTCCGCAGGGCTCAGACTGGCGGAAGTGTCTACGAGCACCGACACGGCCATTTTGCTCGTATTTACCGTGAGCCGCGGTTCGGCCGGCGCGAGCAGGATGGCCGTGAGAGCCAGGGCCTTGAGCGTGAGCGCTAGGCGCCGCGGACTCCGCTTCCAGTTCCCGACCAACCAGGCCAGGGGAAGCCAGCAGAGCAGGAGGACCCAGGCGCGTTCCACCGTCATGAGCGAGCCACTCCCGTCCGGCGCAACCAGCCTGATACCGCGCGCCAGGAAATCCGTTTCGGGCCATGCGCAGCGGGCGGTTGAAAGCGACCGTACAACCGGCCTTCGAGCCAGAGGCAAGCTCCGGCCGCCAACGCCAGCCACGGCCACAAGCCGAGCCGCGGGGATGTCTGCGCTCGCAAGGAAGGCAATCCGCGTCGGACTCCCGCGGGCGGGCTCCAACGCGCCTGGGCGATCTCGGGCAGGGCAAGTGAAACCACTCGCTCGCCGGCTGAGGTCAACACACGCACTTGCTGCGGACTGGCCGTAAACAACTCGAGGCGGTTGCGTTCCCGGGTGAACGGCAGCGTGCGACCTGCGTCCGTCAGCACTCGAACCTCTCCCTCGGCCTCCTCTCCCAGCTCCAGCGTCAAGCTTCCGGCGCTATGCGCAAGCACCTCCTGGCGCCAGAAGGCGTCCGGCGCCATCCAGCGGAGCATGTTGGCGAATAACAAAGGCAAAGCGACCTCGTAGCGCATGGCGGTCGCCAGCGGCTGGAATCCGAAGATGACCGCTTTGGGCCGGCCTGGGCGCGCGAGGATCACTGGGCCGGCATCCACTTCGGCAATCGGGACGTCATCGGGCGCCGGCGTCAGAACACGCGCGGACGCCAGCCAGAGGTCCCGCGTGCGCAATCCGGCGGCGACCGGGTGCTCGGTCCGCCAGCGGCTCAGCCGCACTTGAGCGACGCTGCGACGAACGGCGGCCGGCGCACGATCCGCGGGCGGATCCAGCCACACCGAGTGAGTTCGGGGAAGCTCGGTCGGGCAGAATTGGTCCAACAGCACCACATCGGCCTCGGCGGCGGGATCGTACGCTTCGGGAGAACGGACCTCAACCCGAACCCAGGGATTCGTCGCAAGCAACGGGCGGAGCGACTCGGGCTGCCGCGTATACGCCAGGAGGCGGATGGCGCGAAGGGCAGGGAGCTCGAGAACGGCCACGTCGTCGTCGGGCAGGGCGTCTTTTCCGAAGAGGCGGATTTCCAACCAGCCGGCCGCCTGCGTGCGAAAAGAGAAGCCGGCCTCCTCTTCGGAGTCCGGCGCCAGACGCAGCACGGCTTCGCCGGCGGGTGAGCCTCCAAAAGCCAGCACGAGGCGACGAGATTGCGATCGCCGGCCGTAGTTGCGGACCTTGGCAAGAATTTGCCACAGCGCCGGGTCACGCGGGTCGCGACGCAAAACGACATGGCGCAAGCCGCAGTTCTCCAGCTCGCCTCGAACCGGGAGGAAACGCAGTGCGCCGGGGATTCGGGCGGGCTGAGCAGGCTCTTCGGGCGCGATGCGTCCGCTGCCGATGAACACGATCTCGCCCGCGTTCCCGCCGCTACGCCGGAGACGATCGGCGAAAGCCAGGACGCGCCCCAGACGCAAGGCGGTGGCGCTGGGTTCGGATCGCTCAATGGCCTGCTCGATCAGGGTGCGGTCCGCTGTGAACGGCGTGGCGGGCGTCGCGAGGGCGTCCGCCCGAACCAGCATGACGCGGTCGCCTGCGGGCAACCGGCGCAGCCAGGCGCGAGCCAGCTCCCGCGCCTCCGCCATCAGGGCTCCGTCGGCCACCCGCGCCGCCATCCAGGCCGACGTATCCAACACGAGCACGTGATCGCGCGACGGCGTTCCCGCTGATCCCACCCGCAAATCTCCCAGCGCCGCGAGCAGGAGCGCCAGCGCGAGCCATTGCAATAACAACGAAGGCCATTGCTGGATGCGATGGCGGCGCCGGGTTTCGGGGGCGCGGGCAGCCTCGACCCAGAAACGCAAGGTGGACACGATGTGGCGGCGGCGCGAGCGATCCAGCAGGTAAAGCGCAACCAGGAATGCGGAACCGGCCCCCAGCAGGCCCAGGAACTGCGCCAGCGTAAGGTTCAGCAGGCTCATGCTTCCACGGCCCCCGCACCGGCGAGCAGGCCGAATACGGCTTCTTCCAGATCCAGCGTGGTCGGCAAGCCCACGTAGCGGCCGCCGTTGGCCAGAGCGACCCGGCGGAGGGCCTGGCAGTAGGCGTCGAAAGCCGCGGTATACTGCCGGCGCGCGGTGGCGTCAAAATCCAGCTCGAGCGCAGCGCCCGATTCCGCGTCCACCAGGTTCAGCCGCCCTTCCCACGGCGGGACGCGGTCGTGTTCGGCCCACAGTTGGATGAGGACGAGCTCGTGGCCGAAATCAGCCAGGTACTGAAGGGCTTTGAGCGCGTCGTCATCATCAAGGAAATCGGAGACGACGATCAGCAGGCCCCGATCGGCGAAGCGGCCCACGAACTGGCGAGCGACTTCCAGGAAACTGGTCCGGCCGTCCGGGCAAAGTTCGGCCAGGAACTCGACGATCGGGGCGAAGCGGTGACGCCCGCCCACGCAACGCATGATGGATTCCAGGGCCTCACGGAAGGGGACCAGAACCAGCGCGTCCAAACGAACCAGAGCCACGTAACTCAGAGCGGCTGCCAGTCGGCGCGCGTAATCGAACTTGGAGGGCGCACCCAGCCCCATCGAAGCGCTGGCGTCCAGCAACAGGCGCACCGGCGCATGGGGCTCGATCCGGAAGATCTTCAGGAAGAGCTTTTCAAAGCGGAGGTACGCGCGCCAGTTGACGGCGCGAAGATCGTCCCCGTAGTGGAAGTGCCGGTGATCGAGAAACTCCATGCCCGGCCCGCCAAAGCGCGAGACGTTGCGTCCGCCGATCAGGCCGGGAAAAGACTTGCGCCAGCGCAGGGCCAGTCGTTCCAGCCTTTCGAGGAACTTCTGGTTGATCCAATCGTGCCCGGGCATGGACCGCCCACGCGCCTCTCTCAGGCCGCCGGAGCCCTGGCGGCGACGCTGCGAATGATTTCTTCCAGGATGCTGTCGGGCGTCTGCCCGTCGGCGTGCGCGTCAAAGTTCAGGATGATGCGATGCCGCAACACCGCCGGCGCCACGTGAAGAACGTCTTCGATGCTCACGTGGAAGCGGCCGCGCATCAGGGCCAGGGCCCGGGCGCATTCCACCAGAGCCTGTGCGCCGCGGGGAGAACTCCCGTAGCGAATGTAGCGACGGGCGAGCGGGTGGGCCTGGGGATGGGCCGGCTGGGTGCTCATGACAAGATCCACCGCGAAATCCCGCACGTGGGGGGCAGCCAGCACCTCGCGGCAAGCGGCCCGGACTTGCAGGATCTCGTGCCGGTCCATGACCTGCCGCACTACCGGATCTTCTTTCTGGATCGTCCGCTCCACGATGGTGGCCAGCTCGTCGCGCGAGGGGTAGTTCACCAGGATCTTCATGAGGAAGCGATCCAGTTGGGCCTCGGGCAGAGGGTAGGTGCCCTCCATCTCGATGGGGTTCTGCGTGGCCATGACCAGGAAGGGCGCCTCCAGGTGGTGAGTGGTGTTGCCGCTGGTCACGGTTCGTTCCTGCATGGCTTCCAGAAGCGCCGATTGCGTCTTGGGCGTGGCCCGGTTGATCTCGTCGGCCAGCACCAGGTGAGCAAAAATCGGGCCCGGCTGGAAGCGCAAGGCCTTCGCGCCGGTGTCCGTGCTTTCCAGGATCATGCTGCCCACGATGTCCGCCGGCATCAGGTCGGGCGTGAACTGGATGCGCGAGTACTTCAGATTGAGGGCGCGCGCCAGGGTCCGCAGCAAGGTGGTCTTGCCCAGCCCGGGGACGCCTTCCAACAACACGTGGCCGCCCGCCAGCAAGCAAAGGATCACGCCCTCGACCACGTCCTGCTGACCCACGATGATCTTGGCGATTTCCTGCCGGACGAGGTTCAGGCGCTGGACACAATCTTGCAGGCGGGAATCAGCCTCCACACTTCCATTGTAAGCGATTGGTCGTCGGCGCCTTGGCCGGGACGCTCAGGCCGTGGTCGTGCGTGAGCGCGCTGCATAGATCCGGCGCGCGAGCGAGTCCGCCAATCGGCCCAGGATCCTGACCATTTCCTCCAAGGCCCGCCTCGGCTGGCGTTGCGCAACGCGCAGCGTCAGCCAGTACCAAAGCTGCATGAGGCGGAAGTCGGCCATCAGCATGCGATCGTTGAAGGTGACCCGCGAACGCCCGGTTCCTCGCGTGTGCAACAGCAAGAAGGTGAGCAGCTTGTAGTCGGTCCCCAAAACCCTCCCCGCCCGCGCCCAGCTCTCCAGATCGTGTCCCGCTCGCAGGCTTTCCTCGATGGACATGAAGCTGAGGTTGTTGGCGCGGCAAATCTGCTCGATGAGCTCGCTGGGAGGCTGGGACTTCAGCTCGGCCAGGACGTTGCGCCGAAACCAGTAGGCGAGGAACAGCAGCGCCACTAAGGCAAGGAGGAGGACCTCCTGCCACAATGGTGGGTTCCAGGCCATAAGAGTCATAGTACTTCTGGTCCGGGTTTTTAGAGTACCACCGGACGCGTTCTACGGCAAGACTGAAATTGATTAGCATTCATCCGCCGGGCCTGAGGCGACCCGGCGGGCTGTCAAGGCGCCGTCAGGGGACGTTCGGGCCGGCCCGGCCCGCTTGGCTCAAAACGCGATGCCCAAGCCCATGGATACTTCCAGGATGCGGAGCAGACCCTTCTGATCCGGGAAGGACTCGCCGAAAGGCTTGGCTGTCGCGTAATCGCGCAGATCCAGTCGCATCATGAGCAGCGGGCTGATGCGGAATTTCAGCCCGGCGCCATAGTTGAACCCGAACTTGGTGACGCCGTTGCCCGAAAAGACGCCGGTTCCGGGCGGGTAGAACGTCCCGAAATGTCCGCCGCCGGCGATGAATGGCCGCACCGCGGCGCCCTCGGGCGTGGCATAGGCCAGAAAATTATAGATGCCCTGATGGACAGGCATGCCGACTTCGGCGGGCGGCCTGGTGCTCACCGTGAACTTGCCCCGGTTGTAGGCATAGCCGATTTCGTGGCCAAAGAACCGGTAGCTGTTGAACGTGAAGCGGAAGCCGAGGCGGAAGTTGGTCTCGCTCTTGTACTCGAGCACGGCGCCCGCCAGATCGCGCGCCGTGCCCAGCACGTTGTTGCGAGCCGCCGCCCGGCCGGCGCTGATCGAGATTTCACCCAGTTGAGCGTGGAGGGCCATGCTGCCGGCCAGCCACAGTCCGGCGAAGAGGCAAAGTTGTTTCATGATCCCGTCTCCCTTTCATCCACCACGATGACATGAATTTCACCCGGCCCGTGCACGCCGCGCACCAGAATCTGCTCGATGTCGGCGGTGCGGCTCGGACCGGTAATGAGGACCAGGGCGCTGGAGATTTCGGCCGGGTCAGGGACGAGGCTGAGCAGTTCGTCCAGCCCGGTGAGCAATCGGGAAGCCGGCAACAGCGCCACGTGCACCGGCGGCAACAGCGAAATGAGCCGCGCTTCCTCGCGGGAGGAAAACAGGGCCAGGGTCCCGGTATCGGCCAGAGCATAGTCGGCGCTGGTGATGCCGAACTCGGCCGCCGCGCAGGCGGCGCGCAACTCGGCGGCGTCGCGGAAGCGGCGGCGGACGCCGGGCGCTTCGTCAAGGCCGCACTCGTCGAGGAAAGGGGCCAGCGAGGCCACGGCGGGACGTCCG
>Ga0197142_1002056_pt1 | contig 17894 bp, 11 predicted proteins | sample GBS60_MetaG_FD_148614 | JGI IMG/M metagenome (GOLD analysis project Ga0197142, IMG submission 148614) | Sediment microbial communities from Great Boiling Springs, Gerlach, Nevada, United States - GBS 60_MetaG | ecosystem: Environmental > Aquatic > Thermal springs > Hot (42-90C) > Sediment...
TCAGCGCGCGGATGACGGCCGGGGCCTCCGGGCGCAGCGTATCCGCCACCACGCCGTAGGCGCGGCTGGCGCAGCAGACGTCCTCCACCACCACCGCCGTCCGCCCCCGCGCGGAGACGGCGTCCACTCGTCGGCAGAAATCATCCTCCTCCGCCCGGCCCTCGTGGACGTAGGCGTGGCTGCCCACCCGGACGGCGTGACCGGCGACCTCCCCCTGCACCCCCCGCCCAGGCTGGCTCTCCACCTCCTGGGCCGGGCCGTACCGGTCGGCGACGCCCAGTTCCTGCGCGGCGCGCACCACGGCGCGGGCCAGGGGATGCCCGGAGCGGGCCTCCACCGCCGCCGCCTTCGCCAGCAGGTCCAGGCACTCCGGGCAGTCCTGGGGGCTCTGCCGGGGGGTGTGGTTGGCACACTCGCCGCCCACCAGCCGGGGCTCTCCCACTGTCAGCGTCCCGGTTTTATCCAGAGCGACGGCGCGCAGGCGGGCCAGTTCCTCCAGATAGAGGCCGCCCTTGATCAGGATGCCCGCGCGGGCCGCCGCCGCCAGCCCGCTGACCACCGCCACAGGCGTGGAGATGACCAGCGCGCAGGGGCATGCGATGACCAGCAGCACCAGCGCGCGGTAGAGCCAGTCCGCCAGTCCGCCCAGGCCCAGAAGCGGGGGGACCGCGGCCACCAGCGCCGCCCCGGCCACCACCGCCGGGGTGTAGACGGCAGCGAAGCGGTCCACCAGCCGCTGGCTGGGGGCCCGTCGCTCCTGCGCCTCCTCTACCAGTTGGATAATCCGCGCCAGCGTACTGTCGGATGCCGGGCGGGTGACCTCCACCGTCAGCGCGCCAGGGCCGTTCACCGTCCCGGCGTAGACCTCATCCCCGACCCCTTTCTCCACCGGCAGACTCTCGCCGGTAATGGGGGATTGATCCACCGCCGAGTGGCCCTCCCGGACCCGTCCATCGGCGGGGATGCGCTCGCCGGGGCGGATGAGGACGAGGTCTCCCACGGCCAGCGCTTCCACCGGTACCCGTTCCTCCCCCTGGGGGGTCCGGCGCGTGGCCTCCGGGGGGCGCAGGGCCATCAGCGCGCGGACGGCGCCCCGGGCCCGGTCCATCGTCAGGGCCTCCAGGAGTTCCCCCAGCGAGAACAGGAAGACGACGACGCTGCTCTCAGCGTACTCCCCCAGCGCCAGCGCGCCGATGACGGCGACGGTCATCAGGGTGTTCATATCGGGGCGGCGGGTGGCGCGCAGCGTCCCCCAGCCGGCCCGGGCGACGGGAAACCCGCCGATGACAGTGGCGGCGACCAGCAGCCCGTCCCGCAGCGGGGCGGCGCTGGCGGCCCATCGGGCCGCCAGCGCCGCCAGCAGCAGGAGTCCGACCAGCGCGGTGGGCCAGACGCGCGGGTGGCGGCGGAGCCAGTCCCGCCACCCCGCGCCGCCCGCGGTCGGGGTGACCGGCAGGACCTGATAGCCCATCTGCCGGGCGACCGCCTGCACCTGCGGGAGCACCCGCTCCCCCTCTTCGGCCACCAGGCGCATCCGCCCGGTGGCAAAAGAGACCTCCGCTGAGCGCACTCCCGGCACGCCCAGGGCGGCCTGCTCCAGATGGAGGGCGCAATCGGCGCAGTCCATTCCCTCCACCCGCAACAGCATTGTCTTCGGGTTATTCTCCGGTTTCATCTTTGCAAAAAGTCCCTTTACCGCAGAGACCGCAGAGTACGCAGAGCAATATTATCAATAGTTACGTAGTTGGTCTTTTTTGCCACGAATTGCACGAATTTACACGAATTAAAAGAGATAAAATTCGTGCCAATTCGTGAAATTCGTGGCGAATTCCAAAGTTTATCCGTCAACTGCGTAAGTCCTGATTATAAAGAAAATCTCTGCGCTCTCTGCGTTCTCTGCGATTCGTTTTTTGCAGTGGACTCGTCTTTCCTTTCCAGAACGTGCTCCAGGGCATCGCGGAAGAGGGCGCGGACGTGGTCGTCGTCCAGCGCGTAGATGACCCGTTTGCCCTCCCGTCGGCGGCGGACCAGATGCATCTGGCGCAGGTACCGCAACTGGTGGGAGACGGCGGACGCGCTCATCCCCAGCATGGACGCCAGCGCGCCCACGCATCGCTCCTCCTGGGCCAGCGCTGCCAGGATGCGCACGCGCGTGGGGTCGGCCAGGGCCCGGAAGGTCCGGGCCATTTCCCGGACGGTGGGGCTATCTATGGGGGTCTCCATACTCTCTTCACTGCCAAAACTCACCGTAATGCCTACCACACTGTCGGCGGCCAGTGATTTGCATAGATGTTCAATTGAATGTTTGCTCAAATTATAACAGATGATGAGAAAATGTCAAAGCGATGCAGGGCGGCGCTTCTTTGACCTGTTTTTTACTTTTTCTTCACCTGACTCATACGAGCATTGGGTAAAATGAGTTCTGTCACCGGAAAGGGACGGGCACGTCGCGCATGGAACCCGAAACAGTGAGAACACTATAGAGGGGGTCAGCCAGCATGAACGAGAGAGTTATGATCATTGACGATGATCCGGGTCTGCTCACCCTGATGCGCCTGGGGCTGGAACGGGACGGGTACGAGGTCATCACCGCCCAGAGCGGCAAAGAGGGCCTGCGCAAGGCGTACGAGTGTCGCCCTGACCTCATCGTGCTGGACATCCTGATGCCGGAGATGGACGGGTGGGAGGTCTGCCAGCGGCTCCGTTACATCTGCGATACCCCGATTCTCATCCTGACCGCCGTGGAGGAGCGCGATGGGGTGATTCGGGGGCTCTCCATCGGCGCCGATGACTACGTGGTCAAGCCTTGCACGTTTGAGGAACTGAAGGCGCGCATCCATGCCCTGCTGCGTCGGTCTGCAGGAACATCCGGCAATGCCCGGCGGACCGTCTACGATGATGGAAACCTGCAGATAGACTTTTCCGAGGGGACGGTGACGAGGAAAGGAGAACCGGTGCCCCTCACCCCGACGGAATCCCGTCTGCTTCTCTATCTGGCCAGCCGACAGGGGAAGGTCGTCTCCCATCAGGAACTTCTGACCCAGGTCTGGGGGCCAGCCTACAGTGATGCTGTCGGTTACCTGAGTGTCTATATCCGGTATTTGCGGCAGAAGATTGAGGATGACCCGGCCAACCCCCGCTACATCCGCACCCGCTGGCGGGTGGGGTATTACTTCGCGGCCAACGGTACCCCGGGGGAGGGCGAGGAAAATGGGTGAGTCCATGCTCCAGCGGTATCTCCGATTGCTGGGCCAGTGGTGGTGGCTCCTGCTGATCAGCACGCTGATTCCGATGATGGTCAGTTATGGCCTGCTCTCCCAGAAACCCCCACTGTACCAGGCGCGGGCAACCCTGATGGTGGGGACCAGTCTGCAGACCCTGAACCCCGACCCCTGGCAGGTGAACCTGAGCACCACCCTGGCCGGGGCGTACGCCGAACTGGCCAGACAGAGGCCGGTCCTGGAAGCGGTGATTGACCGGCTGGGGTTGCCCGGGACTCCGGAGCAACTGGTGCAGCAGATAGAGACCCGCATTTATTCGGGTGCGCAACTGCTGGAGATTCGGGTGGTGGATACGGACCCCGCAGTGGCGGCGCTCATCGCCAATGCCCTGGCCGACGAACTGATCCGCCGCAGCCCGGCCTCCGGCGCCAGCGACCCGGAGCAGCAGGCCTTCATCCGCCGCCAGATGGCCGACCTGCGCGCCCGGATTGAGAGTGTGGACGAGGAGATTGCGCGACTGACAGATCAGATGGCGACGCTGACCTCCGCAGCCGAAATCCGCGAAGTCCATGACCGCATCGCCGCGCTGGAGACGGTGAAGACCACGTACCAGGCCCGCTACGCCGACTTTCTCCAACTCTACAATCCAGAATCGCCGAACCTGCTCACGTTCTTTGATCAGGCCTCGCCGCCCACCAGCCCCCTTCCCAGCCGGGCGTTGCTCATCGTCGCCGTTGCTGGCGCCGCTGGATTGGCGCTGGCGGTCGCGGCGCTGATCCTGATGGATTATCTGGATACGTCTCTCCGGTGGGAAAACGACACCGTCCAGGCCAGTCTGGGTCTGCCCATCCTGGGCGCTATCCCGCACGTTGCTCATCGGGAGCGGGCTTCCATCAAGGCCGGGCAGATGGGGTCCCCCCTTCTCTCTGAGAGCATTCACGGTATCCAGACCACCCTCTTTTTCTCGCATCCGGACCGGGCGCCGCGCACCCTGCTGATTACCAGCCCCGGCGCGCAGGAGGGGAAGAGTTTCGTCCTGGCCCATCTGGCGGCCGCGCTGACGGCGGCAGGATACCGGGTCATCGCGATGGATGTGGACCTGCGGCGGCCATCGCTGCACGAGTTCTTTGAAAAACCCAATATCATCGGTCTGGCTGACCTGCTGAGCGGACAACTGGCCGATCTGTTGCCGATGGAAGTCCTTCAGCCCACAGGGATAGAGAACCTGTGGCTCCTCCCGGCCGGTCGGACGTCCATAGAGCCAGCCCTGCTGGTCGGTTCCCGACGTTTTCGGGCCTTACTGGGGGAACTCCAGCGGCATGCCGACGTGGTCCTGATGGACAGCCCCCCGGTGCTGGGGCCGCCCGAGGCGGCGCTCCTGGCCGGTATGGCCGACGCCGCGCTCCTGGTGGTGGACGACGGTATCACCAGTCACACGGCAGCCCGCAAGGCCCGCGACCGTCTGATGGGGCAGGAGGGCGTCCGCCTGTTGGGGGTGGTCTTCAACCGGGTCCGCTCTTCTTCGTACGGCTATCTCTATGGCTACGGCTATTACGGCAAGAACGGAAAACCCCGCCATCGTCGGAAGAAGCGCCCGTACTTGACGTTGTCCGATGCGGCGGACCGGCTGGGGGTGAGCAGGGAGACCGTCCACCATTGGTGCCGGACCGGGAAACTCCCGGCGAAGCGATGGGGCCCCTGGTGGCGCATCCAACCCGACGACGTGGAGCGGCTGATCGCGGAGGCGCTGGGGAAACGAACCCACACCGAGGGGGAAATGGCGGCCGAAAGGGCGCTCGTATGAAACGCCTTCCTCTTACCGTTGCCCGAAATTCTCTCTTCAGCCTGCTGGGCCAGATCACTGTGAAGGCCCTCTCGGTGATCTTCGCCATCTTCGTTGTCCGGCGGCTGGGAGACGCCGGATATGGCCTTTATACCACCGCCCTGGCCTATGTGGGGATGTTCGCCATCCTCTCCGACCTGGGGCTGGCCCCGTATATGGTGCGGGAGGTCGCCAAGGACCCGGACCGGACCCCGGCGCTCTTTGCCAACGCGGTGCTCCTGCGCCTGATCCTCTCCGCTGGGACACTGGTGGTCATCATCGGTTCGGCCCTGGTTCTGAGGCGCTCTCCGGAACTGGTCCTGGGCGCGGCCATCGCGGCGTCTGCCCTGTTCTTCTACGCCGTGGAGGGGCCAATAGAGAGTCTCTTCATCGCCCGGGAGCGGCTGGACTTTCTTTCGCTGATGAACGTCCTGCAGCAGGCGGGGTTTGTCGTCCTGGGGACGGCCGCGCTGGTGGGCCGCCTGGGATTTATGGGCCTGCTGGTGGCCTCTCTCTGCAGTCTGGCGCTGGCGACGGCGATGGGGTGGCGATTGCTCCGCCGCACCGGCGGCGCGCCCTGGCGCCCGCAGCCCCGCCTGTGGCCTGCCCTGCTGAAGGCCGCGCTCCCTTTCGGCGTCATCGGCTTCTCCCTGGGCCTCTCGTACAAGATAGACACCGTCCTGCTGCAATATTTCTACGGCGACGCGGTCACCGGCTGGTACAACGCGGCCTACAACCTGATTTTTCTGGTGATGATGGTCTCCCACGCGGTCAACCTGGCCCTGTATCCGGCTCTCTGCCGACAGTACGCGGCCGATCCCAGGCGGATGCCGGCCCTCTACACCCAGGCGCTGAAGTATCTCTTTGTGATCGCGATTCCCATCGCGGTGGGGACGACCGTGCTGGCGGAGCCGCTGGTCCGCCTGCTCTACACGGACCGGTTCGCCCCGTCCGTCCTGCCGCTCCGGATTCTGATCTGGGTGCTGCCACTGATGTTCCTGACCGAACTCTTGGGGAATGTGACCATCATCCACGACCAGGAGAAGAAGGTGGCGCGGGCGCTGCTGGTGAGCACGGCCATCAACGTGGCCCTGAACCTGGTGCTCATCCCCCGCTGGGGGCTGCTGGCGGCCTCTGTTGTCACCGTTCTGACGGAAGTGATTCTGGCGGGGCAGTATCTCTGGCTCCTGCGGCACGAACTGGCTGCGGTGGACTACCGGGCCGTCTTCCTGAAACCGGGGCTGGCGGCGACGCTGATGGGCGTTATGGTCTTCCTGGCGCGGGGGGTGAATTTCTTCCTGGCCGTCGGGCTGGGGGCGGTCATCTACCTGGGCCTGCTGACGATGACGGGCTCCGTGGGCCGCCAGGAGGCGGTCCTGCTGGGCGACCTGGTACGCCGACGGGCGGGGGCGCGAGAGGCGCCGTGATGAACATTGTCCTTGCCGCTCATCACTTTTTGCCCCGTTACGTGGCGGGGGTTGAATTGCACACCTACCGATTAGCTCGTTGGCTGCTACGCCACGGCCATAATGTTCAGGTTGTTTGCGTTGAGTCGGTTACAGACCGTGAATTTAACAGCACGCTGGATGTCTATGATGAAATACCCGTTCACCGTTTGCATCTGGGGCTGCAGAAAATCCCCGGGCCGCTATCTTTGCAGTTCTGGAACCCGGATATCGGAAAGTGGTTCGGCCAGTTTCTCAGTAGGATGCGACCAGATATTGTCCATATCAACAGTATGTACTTACTCTCGGCCAATACAGCTCTGGCAGCAAAAGAGTCAGGTTACCCTCTTGTAATTGCTCTTCATGACTATTGGGCTCTATGCCCTTTGATAACTTTGCTCAGGCCGGATGGATCCCTGTGCGATGCCCTGGATGATGCGGTGGAATGCGCATGGTGTCTGATGATGTTGCAGCGACGATACCGGCTACTTGGGGCCGTGTTGTATGGAGTCATAGGACGACTTGTCAAGCGCGCTCTTGCCCATCCCATAATTGCTCCCTTTTTGGGATGGCAGCAGAGAGTCAACACGGTCGGAACACGCCAAAGCCTGCTTCGCAGGGTATTGGGGCAGGCCGACGCCGTTGTCGTGGCAACGCATTTCCTGAAGAACATGCTTGTCAGGTCGGGTTATGCAGAAGAAATCAAGATAGTGATCTGCCCCTATGGGCTCGATATCTCGGGTTGGAATCCAGTGGCAGTAACCCCAGGGGACGCGCACAACTTGCTGCGTATCGGATATATCGGCCAAATAACTTATCAAAAGGGCGTTCATCTTCTCATACAGGCTTTTAACCGGTTAAAGGGTTCTGCCAGGATACCTGAGCTCAAGATCTATGGGGACCTGCGGCGGTTTCCCCATTATGCGGCATGGCTGGAAAGGCTTGCTGAGGGGAACCCGCGGGTTATCTTTGCTGGGACATATGATAACAAGGACACGCCGCGAGTCTTCGCTGGAATAGATGTACTGGTGGTTCCCTCAATCTGGTATGAGGGGGCACCCCTCGTGATTGCCGAGGCGTTTGCAACCAAGACACCGGTGGTCGCTGCAGGCATTGGTGGTATGGCGGAACTTCTCCGTCATGAAGTTAACGGTTTGGTGTTCAGAGCCGGTAGCGTAGAGGATCTGGTTACACATCTGCAACGCCTGTTAGATGATGTAGACCTTCTGAATCGCCTGCGCCAGGGGATTGGAGAGGTTCGGAGCATTGATGACGAAATGGCTCAGTTAATGGGAATTTACAACTCACTGGTTGTTAAGAACAGAGGTCCAGTATCCGAAAGGTTTTCCGAAAGCGCAGGGCTGGATTTGGCTTAAGGTACTGGCGCTCCTCAGATGTGGCAGGTTTCGGGCGTACCCTGATGCATGTTGTTCTTGCTGTCCATCACTTCCCTCCCAGATACATGGCCGGGGCGGAACTCTACACGTACCGCCTGGCCCGACAACTGCTTCAGGCTGGTCATCGGGTGGAAGTCGTCTGTGTGGAGTCCATCGCGGAGGGCATGCCGGAGCCCCATTGCATCTCCGGGGAGTACGAGGGAATCCCGGTCCATCGGCTCTTCTTCAACCTGGCCCTCTCCCCCGACCCGGCGCGCTGGGAGTTCTGGAACCCCCCGTTAGGGGCGTGGTTTGGGCAGTTTCTGAACGAACGCCAGCCCGACCTGGTCCATTTCCACGCCGGCTACCTGCTCACGGGCAGCGTCCTGGAGGCGGCGCGGGCAGCGGGCATCCCGACGGCCCTGACCCTGCACGACTACTGGTTCCTCTGCCCCCGCATCCACCTGCAGCAGCCCGACGGGTCGCTCTGTGGGGTGCCGGACAACCCGGCGGAGTGTGTCTGGTGCCGGCTGACGGAGAAGCGGCGCTACCGGCTGCCCGACCAGGCTACCCGCGGGGCGGCCGGGCGTCTGGCGCGGAGATTCCTTTCCCGGCCCCCACTGGATCGGTGGTCGGGGTGGGCAGCGCGGGTAGAGGTCATCCGGGAGCGCCGGGAGAAACTGGGTCGCGCGCTGCGCCAGGTGGACGTACTGATCGCCCCATCCCAATTTCTGAAGCGGATGTTTGTCCAGCGGGGGGGCCTGCCGCCCGACCGAATTCGCTACCTGCGGTTGGGGCTGGAGGATGGCACTCCGCGCCGTTCCGTGTCTCACGACGAACGGAATCCCGGGCGGCACGGCCTTCGGGTCGGCTACCTGGGCCAGATCTCGCCCCACAAGGGGGTCCACGTCCTGGTAGAAGCCTTCCGTTCGCTGGGCCTTTCGGACGGGTCCTGCGAACTGCGCATCTACGGCGATATGGGCCGTTTTCCCCGCTACGGGGAACGGTTGCGGCGCCTGGCGCAGGGAGACCCCCGCGTTCGGTTTGAAGGGGCCATAGAGAACCGGCGAGTCCCGGAGGTTCTGACCGACCTGGACGTGCTGGTGGTGCCGTCTATCTGGTACGAGAACGCGCCGCTGGCCATCCTGGAGGCGCAAGCGGCTGGGGTGCCGGTGCTGGCTTCGGACCTGGGTGGGATGGCGGAGATGGTGCGGCACGGGGTGGACGGCCTGCTCTTCCGGGTGGGGGACCCGCAGAACCTGGCGGCCCGGCTGCGGGAACTGATGGAGAACCCGGACTGGCTCCCCCGCCTGAGGGCTGGCATCCCACCGGTGAGGACGCTGGAGCAGGAGTTCGGCGAACTGATGATGATATACGGAGAGGCGTTCCGATGAGGGAATCGGTGCATCCCTGGAGACCTGTGGACGAAAGTGAGAGTTCTCCTGGTCCGGGATATTACTGGCATCGCTTCTGGGAGTTCGGGGGCGATTTTCGCCGCTGGGTTCTGCCGATGGTCCTGCGCGGCGTCCTGCGCAAATATCAGTTTGATTCGCCCCATATCGTGGCCCTGGGCAGGGGGGTGACCATCATCCGGCGGGGCGGGAAACTGGTCACCGGCAGCGGCGTGCGCATTGCCGACCACTGCTTCATAGACGTGGGGGCCAATGGCCTGCTGTCCATCGGCACCCGGACGATCATTGGTCCCTATACCCGCATCATGGCCGCCACAGAGGTCCGCATCGGCGCCCGCTGTATGATCAGTTGGAACTGCAGCATCTTTGATTCCATCGGTCACCGGCTCTGGCTGGAGGAGACGGGCGAGGCGGAGGTTGAGGCGCCCATCACCATCGGCGACGACGTCTGGATTGGCCCGTACTCCATTATTATGAAGGGCGTGACCATCGGCAGTAACTCGGTCATCGGCGCCGGGTCGGTGGTGCGACGGGACGTCCCACCGAACACGCTGGTCTATGGGAACCCTGCCCGTCCGGCAGGACGGGTTGCGCGCTGGGAGCGATAACAGGGCTTCACCACTGGGGCTGAACGATGAAACAACCGCTGACGACTGCTTTAACCGTTTTGCTTGTTCTCCTGCTTCTGGCCCTGTTGGTGGGAGCGGGGATGAGACTGCGCGGCCAGGGGTTGCGGATGGCGCTTGTGCACCGGGTGCGGGCCATCATCCACCGCAACGACGTCGTCCGGCGCGGGGATTTCACCGACGTCATCTTCCTGCACCACTCCGTGGGCCGCAATCTCATCAACCAGGGCGGCATGCGGGAGCGGATGACCGAGGGGGGATTTCGCTTCTGGGACCACGACTACAACTGGGAGGGGCTGACCCGCCCGGACGGGACGCCCGCGGGCTACAGTTACAGCATTCCCGGCGACAATACCGACCCGGGCGGACTGGCCCGCATTTTCTCCCAGCCGGCCTTCCCCTGGCCCGTCAACGCGTTCAGCGGGCTTCTTCAGCACGAAGTCATCATCGTCAAGTCCTGTTTTCCCAACAGCAACATCCAGAGCGACGAGCAGTTGCAGCAAATCCAGGGGCACTACCTGAAGATGCGGGAGCGAATAGACCGGTTCCCGGACCACCTGTTCATCATCGTCACCTCGCCGCCGCTGAACCCGGCGGAGACGACGCCGGAGGCCGCCGCGCGGGCTCGCGCGCTCTCCCGGTGGCTGCAGTCGGACGAATTCCTGGCGGGCCATCCCAACCTGACCGTCTTTGACCTCTTCGGCCTGCTGGCGGAGGACGACCCGGCCGCGCCCGACTTCAATATGCTCCGGGCGGAGTACCGGGAGGGCACCGATTCCCACCCCAACCGGCTTGCCAACGAGACGGTCGGGCCCATCTTCGCCGACTTCATCATCCAAACCGCCCGTTCGTACAATGACCGAATGACCAATGACCAAATGACTAATGACCAATGACCAAATGACCAATGACCAATGACCAAATGACCAATGACCAATTTACCAATCTACCGGCTACCAATGTACCCGCAGTAGAAATCATCGTCCTGAACTGGAACGGGCGGGAGGACACTCTGGCCTGTCTGGACTCACTGATGCGGCTGGAGTATCCGTCCTTCCATGTCACTGTTGTGGATAACGGTTCCACCGACGGTTCCCCCGACGCGGTCCGGCGGGCCTTCCCGCAGGTGGAGGTGCTGGAAACGGGGGCCAACCTGGGTTATGCGGGGGGCAACAACCGGGGGCTGGAACGGGCGCTGGCCCGTGGGGCCCCGTACATCCTGCTCCTGAACAACGACACGACGGTGGCTCCGGACATGCTGACCCACCTGGTGGCGGCTATGGAGGCAGACCCGACGGTCGGCTTTGCCGGACCCACCATCTACTACGCCGACCGGCCCGAGGTCATCTGGACGGCGGGCGGGGCCATCCACTGGGGGCGGGGGGAGACCCGGATGATCGGGCTGGACGAACCCGACCAGGGGCAGTTTGGGACGACACCGCGGGAGGTGGATTTCGTCAGCGGCTGTGCGATTCTTCTGCGGCGGGAGGTGCCGGAGCGGGTCGGTCTGCTGGATGAGCGGTTCTTCCTGTACTACGAAGAGGTGGAGTGGTGCGTGCGGGCCCGGCGGGCCAGTTTCCGCATCGTCCACGTGCCACGGGCGCGGGTCTGGCACCGCATCCGCCCGCAGGCCCAGGCGGAATCGCCCACCGTCCACTACTACATGACGCGCAACCGGCTGCTGTTCCTGGCCCTGACCGGCGCGGGGTGGGGGGCCTGGATTTCTACCATAGTGGACAACATTCGGACGCTCCTCTCGTGGAGTCTGCGCCCCCGCTGGCGACACAAGGGCTTCCAGCGCCGGGCGATGGTGCGGGCCCTCGCCGACGCCTGCCGGGGGCGGTGGGGGTTCATCCCGTCCCCGGTGGCTTCGCCGCCACGCGCGGGAGGAGTGCGGTGAGAATCCTCTGCCTGAGCGCCTGGTTTCCCTATCCGCCGGATAACGGCGCGCGCATCCGGCTGTATCACCTGCTGACCGCGCTGGGGTCGGCCCACGCGGTGGACCTCCTCTGCTTCTTTCACGGGCAGGAGGAGCGAGTATCGCCGGAGGTCCTGCCGCCCGGTGTCTCCCTGGTAGGGGCGCTTCCGGCCCCGACGGACAGGCGTTCCCACCCGTCGCTGGCGGGCCTATTCTCTCCATATCCCCGCGCGCTGGCGGAACAGTACGTGCCGGAGATGGCGGCCCGCCTGACGAATGCCCTCGCCCGCCAGCCATACGACCTGGTGCTGGCCTTTGAGATTGGGCCGGGCGTCACCACCGCGCCCTACCTGCTGGAAGTCCAGAGCGCGCGGCGGGTGATAGAGGACCTGGAGATTTCCATGATTTGGGCGAAGGAGCAGGGGGCCCGCTCGCTATCGGCCCGGCTGCGGTACAGCCTGACCTGGCAGAAGCAGCGCCGGTATACACGGGAACTTCTCCGGCAGGTAGATGGATGCGTCGTCCCTTCGGATGTAGAGCGGCGGCTGATTTCGGACATGGTTCCCGACGGTCCCCCGCTGGCCGTCGTACCCAACGGGGTGGACCTGGAGCGATACCGGGGGGACTTCGGACTGGTGGAGATGGACGCGCTGGTCTTCCCCGGCGCGCTGACCTACGAGGCCAACTTTGAGGCAATGCGCTTTTTCCTGGGGGAGGTCTTTCCCCGCATCCGGCAGGCCCGCCCGCAGGCCACTCTCTACATCACGGGTCGCACCGACGGGGTGGACCTGCGCCGTCTCCTGCTGGGGGATGGGGTAGTCCTGACCGGTTATCTGCCGGATGTGCGGCCGCGCGTGGCCCGCAGCGCGGTCTGCATCGCGCCGCTGACCCTGGGGGGCGGGACCCGGATCAAGATTCTGGAGGCGATGGCGCTGGGCACCCCGGTGGTCGCCACGTCCAAAGGCGCGGAGGGCCTGGAGGTGAGACCGGGGCGGGACCTGCTCATCGCCGATGAACCTGCAGATTTCGCCGATGCGGTGGTGCGGGTCCTGGCGAGCGCGGAACTGCGGGCGTCTCTCTCTGCCGCTGGCCGCCGGGTCGCGGAGCGCTACGACTGGCGAATCATCGGCGGGCAACTGAACGCCTTCCTGGAGCAGGTTTACCACGAAGACACAAAGACAAGAAGCAAATCTGTTAATTGTTAATTTGTTAATTGTTAATTCAGCCACTGGCGGTTTTAAGGCAAATCCGATGACATTTCGGGCAGTCTGGGTTCAACTGGGGAGATTTCATCGTCCCCTCATCATCGGCGGGATCATCCTGGCCGACCTGATGCTGGGGTATATGGCGCTGCGCCTGCGCCCGGATTATCTCCTCGCGGCAGTCGCAGCGGTGCCGGTCCTGCTGGTCACCCTTCGCTGGCCGGAGTCCGGTGTCCTGGGGCTCTTGCTGACTGCCGCCTTCGTCCGGGTCACCCTGCCCACGGGCACCCAGAGCCGCATTGTTGCCAGCCTGGTGCTGACGGCTCTGCTGGTCATGCTCTGGCCCGTCCGCAATATGGTGGAAAAACGTCCCTTGCTGAAACCTTCACCCGTCAACCGCCCCATTGTCGCCATTCTGGTCGGCAGTGTGGTTTCTTACATCTGGTGTCTCATCTTCCGGGACCCGCTGGTGGTCCCCTGGCGCACCTGGCCCATCGTCCAGATTGCCGCCCTGGCCGTGATGCTTCTCCTGCCCGGTGCCCTTCTGCTGGCCGCCAATACAGTCGCCGAACCGCGCTGGATGCAGGTTCTCTACTGGGCGACGGTCGGCATCGGGGCCCTGTCGCTGCTGTTGAAATTCGCCCGGGTGGATGCCCGGTTCATCAACACCGGCGGCCTCTTCTCCCTCTGGTTCGTCTCGCTGGTGTACGGGCAGATTCTCTTCAACCGCGAAATCTCCACCCCGTTGCGCCTGGCGCTGGTGGGACTGCTGGCCCTCTGGATGTACGACCGGTTTATCCTGAACACCCACTGGCTGGCGGGGTGGGTGCCGCCGTTCTTGGCCATCGGAGTGCTTACGTTTCTGAAGTCCCGAAAGTGGTTCGTCTTGATGCTGGTCATGATGGCGGCCCTGCTGGCCCTGGAGTGGCGCGGATTTATCCAGGAAGTCATCGCGGGCGAGTCCGCCGAGAGCGGCGTCACCCGGCTGACGGCCTGGATGGTCAACTGGCGGGTGACCGGGCGCCATCTCCTCTTCGGCACCGGCCCGGCGGGGTACGCGGTCTACTATATGTCGTATTTTCCGAACGAGGCGATGGCGACCCATTCCAACTATATAGACATCCTCTCCCAATTGGGCATTGTCGGGCTGGGGCTGTATCTGTGGTTATTGGGGACGCTGGTCTCGGTCGGGCTGCAGGCATGGCGACAGGAGCGGCAGGGCGGGGGCTTCGCCGCCGGTCTGGCGGCGGGAATGCTGGGCGGGTGCGCCGGGGTCATCCTGGCTATGGCCCTGGGGGACTGGCTGATCCCCTTCGTCTACACCCAGACGATTGCCGGTTTTGACTACGCCGTCTACGCCTGGCTCTGGCTGGGAGTGATGGTGAGTCTGGCAGAGCGTGGCGCAGGATTTATCCTGCACAAAGGGCCAGAGGGATGATAGACCTCTCCATCCTCATCGTGAACTGGAACACGAAGGACGCACTGGCGGATTGTCTGCGGGCCCTTCCGGAAGCCGTCGCGTCCGTCCCTGCGGAGACCATTGTAGTAGACAACGGTTCCTCCGACGGCAGTCCAGAGATGGTGCGCGCCCAATTCCCATGGGTCCGACTGATAGAGAACGGGGAGAACGCTGGCTTTGTCCGCGCGACCAATCAGGCCATCGCCGAAAGCCGGGGCGACTACCTGCTCCTCCTCAACAGCGACGCCATCGCGACGCCCAATTCGCTGGCCCGGATGGTCTCGTTTATGCGGCATCACCCCGACTCGGGCGCGGTCGCTCCCAAACTGGTCAATCCCGACGGCTCCTTTCAGGCCTCCTACGCGCGCTTCCCGACGCTGTTCTCGGAGAGTCTCTCCGCTTTCGGCCTGAACCGTCGCCTCTGGGGGCCCCATCATCCCAGTCCGCCTCCCCGACCCGACGAGATCCCCCACCCGGTGGACTGGGCGCCGGGCGCCTGTCTGCTCCTGCGTCGGAGCGCGGTAGAGGCCGTGGGCCCTCTGGATGAGGGGTTCTGGATGTACTCTGAGGACACCGACCTGTGCTACCGAATCCACCGCGCCGGGTGGAAGGTCTATTATCTGCCCGACGTGGAAATTGTCCATCTGGGCGGCGCCAGCAGTCGTCAGTGCCGTCCCGAATCGGTGGCCCGTCTCTACGGGAGCAAACTGCGCTTCTTCCGCAGGCACTACGGTCCCCTGCAGGCGACCCTTCTGGGGCTGGCTATCGCGGCGGCCTACGGGGTGAAGGCGGGCCTGGCATGTTTCGTCTATCTTTTTCCCCACCGCCGGGAACAGGCCCGGATGCAACTCCGGACCTCCCGCCTGGTGTGGAAAGCGTGCACGGAATACGCAACAAGGAATGCGGCCGAATGACTTTCTTCAAACGCTGGTTACTGGGAGCCGTGGTGATCGCTCTGATGGTCAATTCGCTTCTATATTTGACTTCCCGCCCCGTCGCAGGGCAGGATGACGAGCCGCGCCGGGTGGGCGCATTGGTCCTGGTGAACTCTGCCAGCACCGACTACAACGATTTCCCCCACTACATCCAGCCCTATCTAGACCACTTCGGCGTCCCCTACACTGTTCTGGACATCGCTGCTGCGCCGGTGACTTCCGACATCGCCAACTACGCGCTCATCATCATTGGACACCGGGGCCTGGACCCCGATCATCTGTACCTGGATGCGACGGGGCAATCGTGGATTTCGGCCGCCGTCTTTGCCGGCACCGGCCTGATGAACTTTGACAACGTCCTGACGGAGAGCGGCACCCCTCTCTACACCTTCGTCCAGGACATTTTCCGCTTTGGCTACACAACCTCCACACCCCACAATCGGGTGGAGATTCACACCGACGTTCCGCCGCCCTGGAACTACATCGTGGCCGCGCAGCCGACGGGCGCGGTCTATCTGATGGACCAGAACATCTTCCCAACGGGAGTGGTGCTCCCCACCGATGGTGTCACGCTGGCCACCGTGAACGGGCAGCCGCTGCTGGTGGCCGTCCCCTACGGACAGGGGCGGGCGATTCAGTGGACCTCCTACGCCTGGCTGAACTGGCGGACCTGGGGCCAGGTCCACGGCTTTGACGACCTGGTCTGGCGGGGGATGATCTGCGCGGCCCGCAAGCCCTTTGTCCTGCAGGGGATGCCGCCCTTCGTCACCTTCCGCGACGACGACTCCACCGGGCCCTACGGGTGGATTCAGATCGCCAACGAGTATGGTTTCAAGCCGTGGGTGGGCCTTTTCCTGCGGAACGTCAGCGAGGCCAACGCCGCCGCCCTGAAAACCCTGGTGGACGCCGGACAGGCCACCGCGGGAGTCCATGCCCTCAGTTTCAACGATTTCTTCTACACGGGCACGCCGGAGCAGATTGCCGCCAACTTCGCCGAGGCCCAGACCTGGTTCGTCACTCACCAGATCACCCACTCCGCCTTCGTCGCTCCCCACTACTATCGGTTTGACCCACCGGCCTTTGACGGTCTGGCCCAGATGGGGGTGGAGTTCGTTGCCACCGTGATGACGCCAGGGGATGAGTACGGTACCTCTCCTGCTTTGCGGGCCCGTCCATACCGCCTCTACGACGCGCCCGACAGTGGTAGCAGTGCCCCTTTCTACTACGCTGACTACCTGACCGTCCCCGGTCATCCCGAACACGATGGGCGCTTTTTCAACGTCTTCACCGAGATTCGGGACAACGCGGGCTATGAGTGGTATCCGGATAACGACGTGGAAGGGAGCATCTGGCGGGGGACCGCGCAACTGAAGCGGGCGCTGGACAGTATGGTGATCGCGACCCTGTTCACGCACGAGTACTACATTCACGCGATTACCCCGTCCAACTGGGAAGCCATTCTGGCGGGGATCGCGGCCAACATCGCTCCTTACCAGCCTGTCTATGTGACGATGGAAGAGGCGGCCCGGTACGCGCGGGCGATGGTCACCTCGGACATCGCCGACGGCGTCTACAATCCCCTCGCCCAGACCGTGGTGGTCACCCTGACCGGCTCCACCGACATTCCGACACAGTTCTACCTGTTTGCCGAATCCGACGGCGCCGTCCTGCGCGTTCCCGTGGACGTGCCCGTCTTTTCCGGCAGCACGACCGTCTCCGTCCCTCTGGGCGCCTTTCCCACCCCTACACCGACGGTCCCCCCGTCGCCCACTCCGACCCTGCCCCCCGCCTCTGTGGGATTCTGGGACGACCTGGACCCGGTCAAAGAATACTGGACCCACTACGCGGCCCAAGGCACCGACGACTGGCATCTCTCCACCGCCTACTACCGCAGTCCGACCCATTCCTACTTCAGCGTGGGCACCGCGGCCGTCAAGGACGACTACCTTCTCACCCGTCCGATCATCGTCCCTGAAGACGCCCGCCTCTCCTTCTGGCACGCTTACCAACTGGAAGAGAGCGGTGACGGCGCGGTCGTGGAGATTTCCACCAACAACGGGCAGACCTTTACCGACCTGGGGCCGTACATCATTTCCGGTGGCTACACGGGGGTCATTTTTACTGGCTACGGCAGCCCCATCGCGGGGCGGCAGGCCTGGACCGGGGGGACGCTGGGGAACATGCAGGAAGTGGTGGTGAACCTTTCTGCTTTCGCCGGGCAGACCGTTATGCTGCGCTTCCGGCTGGCCTGTGATAACGGCGTTTCCAGCCCCGGCTGGTATGTTGACGATATATGGGTAGGGAGCGTGTCTACCACGCCCACTCCGACGCCGACGGCCACCCCGACCCCGACGGACACGCCCACGCCGACGCCGACGGACACGCCGACCCCGACACCGACGGCCACCCCGACGGCGACACCGACGGCCACGCCCACACCGACGCCGACGAACACCCCGACGGCGACGCCGACCCACA
>Ga0197142_1002057_pt1 | contig 17883 bp, 19 predicted proteins | sample GBS60_MetaG_FD_148614 | JGI IMG/M metagenome (GOLD analysis project Ga0197142, IMG submission 148614) | Sediment microbial communities from Great Boiling Springs, Gerlach, Nevada, United States - GBS 60_MetaG | ecosystem: Environmental > Aquatic > Thermal springs > Hot (42-90C) > Sediment...
GAAACGATACGAAAGCTACAATATATCCGATTTTGATTGGCTATATGTTCTCACCAGAAGTTGAAAGCTATGCAAAAGAAAAATATCCTGCTCTGAGACTCATGAAAACATATGAGTTTGAGCTAAATTATAAGTTCTTGAAAAAGAAGAACGGCACTAATAAAAAATAAAATTTTTTGCATGTCAGACATTGCGATAAAGATAGAGAATCTTTCCAAGAAGTATGTGATTGGAGCTAAAGACGACCGCTTTTTGTATGAGCGGATTTCCAATGGTTTGAAGTCTCTTTTTTCAAGGAACGGAAAACAACAAGAAACGGAATTTTGGGCATTGCGCGATATTAACCTTGAAATTAAACAAGGCGATGTGGTAGGTATCATTGGCAAGAATGGTGCGGGCAAATCTACACTACTGAAGATAATCTCTCGGATTACGCAGCCGACGATGGGGAGGATTATGATTAAGGGGAAAGTTGCGAGTATTTTGGAGGTTGGGACTGGGATGAATCGGGAGTTGACGGGGAGGGAGAACATTTTTATCAATGGTGCGATTTTGGGGATGAAGCAGGCGGAGATTCGTCGGAAGTTTGATGAGATTGTGGCGTTTTCTGGGGTAGAAAAGTTTATTGACACGCCGATTAAGCATTATTCTTCTGGGATGTATGTGCGTTTAGCGTTTGCGATTGCGGCGCATTTAGAGCCAGATATTTTGATTATTGACGAGGTGCTTGCAGTGGGTGACGCGGAATTTCAAAAGAAGTGCTTAGGGAAAATGGAAGATGTGGCGAAAAATCAGGGGAGAACCGTACTGTTCGTGAGTCATAGCATGCCAATGATTGCCTCGCTTTGCAAAACTGTATTTATGCTGCATGCAGGGCGTGTGAAAGCATCGGGCGAGCCATCTGATGTAATACTTGAATACTACAAAATGGCAAGTAGCATGGGAATATCAAATGAGGTGAGAAACATAGGGGACGATACGGTTACATTACTAGACGCATATGTAAAAAATCATAAGGGAGAAATCGTAACGGAAGTAGAAATAAATGAGCCCGTTACCATAGGATTGCGATACAGAATAAGAAAAAATAGGGAGATTGACAAAGAGATGTTTACTTATCCGCAGCTGAATTTTCAAACTGTTATGGGGCAAGTAGCTTTCATATCAATGGCTCCCGTAAAACCAACGGACAATATCTCGCAAGGAGAATATATTGCAGAGTGCACGATACCGGCTAACTTGTTGAACGCACAAACTTACTATGTGTCTTTGGGCATGGCAACATGTGGTAGAGGCGTTAATGTGCATTTTTATCTGGAAAATGTACTGATGTTTAATGTGAGGGAAGAACTAGATAAGACCCTGTTGACATTGCGAAATAATTTCAGTGGTCATATGCCTGGCGTAGTAAGACCCTCTCTGAATTGGAGTATAAGAGAAGTACCTAAAAGCTTTTCTGTAGAGTCAATACCAAATACATGAAGGATATGTTATTTGCTCAGGTTAAAAGCAAATTTGAAAAACTGAAGTCTATTAAAAAGGCAAATTTTGTTGAAAAAATTCGGCTTAATGGAAAAACAGTTGGTCTCTTTGAGACTGAAACGGGCAAGTACTACCTGCCCTTGGATGCAAATAATGATATAATTGCAAATACAATAATTAGAGGAAAGATATATGATGAAAGTATTTTTAATTGTGCTAAGCAGTTTATTAAGCCAAATACGGCTGTTCTTGATGTAGGAGCTAATTTTGGACAGATGACTGTGTTATTTTCAAAGATGCTTAATGGAACAGGGAAAGTCTATGCGTTTGAAGCAGGTGAGTTTGTTTTTAGTATATTGGAAAAAAATGTGGAATTAAACAATTGCAAAAACGTGAAAACTGTTTTCGGAGCGGTTGCTGATAAAGATGATGAGATACATTTTTATCCTGAAATTGACTTTAAAAGATTTCAGACATATGGTTCATATAGGCTAAGTCCTAATGATTCATCAGGGCATCCAGTCAAAAGTTTGAAGATTGACAGCTTGAATATACCTGAGAAAATTAGCTTTATGAAAATTGATATTCAAGGGTATGACTTATTGGCAATGAAAGGCGCCGTAGAAACAATAAAGAGAAATAAAATGCCTATTGTCTTTGAATTTGAGTATCTTTTTCAGGATGAATTGAATATAAATTTTCAGGAGTATGTGGATTTTGTTCTTAGTATTGGGTATAGATTTGAGAGGGTGATAGATGGTCAAAACTATTTAATACTACCCAAAAAATCATAAAAATCTATGGCAGAAACATTAGGCTCGCTGTGTGATAAGCTAACCATAGTAAAGCTAAAGCAGTATCATTCTAATGACCCAGAGCAACTGGAAAGTCTAAGTGGTCAAGAAAAGCAACTGCAAGATGAAATTAATGAATACATACAAGCGGCATTATCTGGGCAGATTGCCATTGAAAGATTGACCTTTGCACCAAACAAAGTCTACAAAAAAGAAGGTAATAATGTTCCAGAGGTGAAAGGAAATATTGGAGAAGTGTTTGCACGACTGGCAGAGGTGAATTGCCTGCTCTGGCATGAGCAAGAAAAAGTATATGAATTTGAAAAGGTGCCGAACGAAGAAAAAAATGTTGTTGTAAAAAACTTAGCAGCTCTAAATTTAGAAAGGAATAAATGCATTCACGAAATAGATAAACAATTTCAGAAGATGTTGCTTAATCTGAAAGCGTCCTAGTAGTACAGTGAATGTTCCGCCTTATTGAGAAGGAAGAAACTGGATTATGCATCTTACATATCGTAAAACTTGCAGAGTCTGCGGTTCTACTGCTCTTACCAAAGTAATTGACTTAGGAGAGCAGTATTTGCAAGGCTCCTTCGTAAAACCAGGTAAAGAAATTCCACCGCTGCGTAAAATTCCTTGCACTTTAGTAAGGTGCGACGTGACAAAAGATGAAAGAGCTTGTGGATTACTGCAAATGGCACACTCAGTTCCACCAGAGATACTATACTCAGCATACTGGTATCGGTCTGGAACAAATAATACAATGAGAAATCACCTGAGAGGAATTGTAGAAGAAGCTTTAGATATAACTGGTCGAAAAGAAAATGCTAAAGTGTTAGATATTGGATGTAATGATGGAACTTTACTTGGATACTATCCAAATAATTATGAGAAGTTTGGTATTGACCCTTCCGATGTAGCAAAGGAGGTAAAGCAAGCAAAAGTAGTGCAAGATGTTTTTCCGTCTAAAAAGTTAAAACGCCTGATTAGAGAAGAGAAAGTTGATATTATTACATCTATTGCGATGTTCTATGACTTAGAGGATCCAGTCGGTTTTGCCAAAAGTGTGAAGCAATATCTGGCAGGGGATGGTATCTGGATATTTGAGATGTCATATATGCCAAAGATGTTGGAAATGAATTCATATGATACGATTTGTCATGAACACTTAGAGTACTACAGCTTAGCTGTGATTGAATATATTATGAAACAGGCTGACTTAAAGATTGTAAAGATTAGTTTTAATGACATTAATGGTGGGAGCATACGCTGTGTGGCTACACATGTAGAAAATGATTTATATGATAGGGCAGAGTATCAAAATCTAATACACGAGACAAGACAGAGGGAGTTTGATTTAGAATTAGATACCGATAAACCCTACATGCGATTTCAGGAGCGAATTAATCTTCAAAAAGAAAAGTTGTATAGTCTCCTGAAGCAGCTAAAAGAAGAAGGGAAAAAAATTCATATTTATGGAGCTTCTACAAAGGGCAATACGATTTTACAGTGGTGCAGTATAGACTATCGTATAATCGACTATGCTGCTGAACGAAATCCAGATAAATACGGCGCTAAAACGTTGGGTACTGACATACCAATCATTAGTGAAGAAGAATCACGAGCAATGAAGCCAGATTACTACTTGGTTTTACCATGGCACTTTAAAGAAGAGTTCTTGACGCGGGAGAAGAAAATGATAGAGTGTGGTACAGGATTCATTTTTCCACTACCAGAGGTTTATGTGGTGAAAAAATAGTAAAAAACTAGTAATGCTATGAGCGATAAAAATAAAAAAGTTAATACAATACTGGATAAAATCCGAAATACTATACGGGTGAGACCAAGACTGCCAAGACTAAAAAAGCTGCCTGTGGTGAGAGATTGGGTATGGAAGAGGCACATAAATTCCATAAAGTCTAATTATCCTGCCGAATTCAAAAATCCTGAAGTGTTCAGGAGAGAGAGAGTTACTTGCGTTAACATCCCTTAAGTTAGGACAAAGAATGGAAGGAAAAAATGTTTTGTTTATAAATAGTTCAATACTGCGCTGTGGTATTCATCAGTACGGGGTAAATGTCGCTGAGGTTCTGATGAAGTCCGAGAAGTTTAACTTCATGTATGCAGAGTGTGATGTTTTTAGCGAGATTCAGCAGCAAGTACTTTTACTGAAGCCAGATATTATTATTGTAAATATAGTTTCTCTTGAAGAGTTTGCACAAATGCTTAGTGGTCTTAGAAAGTTTAGAGATGTTACATTGATAGCACTTCATCACGAACCAGCATTTATCGCGAGTGTCGCCAAAATCATGGATATTTTTGATGCACATCTGATTGCAGACCCCACAATGAAAAAAGAAAATCCTTATTCATTGATAAGTCTGCCAAGATTTATTCCTAGCTATAGCGCGAACACGAAGAAGAACTTGGGTTCTGAGGTTGTAATTGGAAGTTTCGGTTTGGTAGGGAGACATAAAGGGTTTGAGAAGTTAATACGAATAGTGCAGGAGGAGTTTGATGAAGCAGTAATTAGAATAAACATGCCTGCACAGGACTACGTGGGCAGAGGTAAAAGTACATACGCTATAAATTATGCAAAAGAGCTAAGTAAACTCGTAAAAAAGAAGAACATAAGATTAGAGCTTTCAAATGAATTTCTTACTCATGAAGGCATTCTAGAATTTTTGTCAGCTAATACGCTAAATGCGTTTTTATATGATGACTTAGGCTATAGAGGAGTGTCTAGTGTAATAGATTACGCACTTGCAGTAAGAAGACCTATATGTATAACGAAGAGTGCGATGTTTAGGCATATCTACGATACAGAGCCCAGTATTTGTATTGAGGAGACAACGATGAAAGAAGTAATTAAGAACGGAATAAAGCCGTTAGAGCGATTTTATGAAATTTGGAGTGAGGATGCTTTCTTAAGGCGTTTTGAGCAGATTCTGGAAGAAGTATTAGAGAAAAAAGCAGTAAGAAGCTAACCTGTAAAAACTATGCCAGTGCAGGTCTTAAAGTCAAAAGAAGAAATTTATCGTTCGCGAGCGGAATTGGATCGCCGCAAAATATCCTATTTATCAGAAAGGAAAGGGCTTTTCAGAAGAATTATTGGGAAGCTTGAGAGAAGGCTTGGAATTGAAAAAAAAGAGATTAATATTGGGAATGAAATAAAAAGTTGGGATATACTATTGACCATTAACTTTATAGAGCAAAGATGCTCAGCAGATGCAGCAATTTTAGATATTGGGGCATCTACTTCTGAAATAATATGCTCTCTTTACAAAGCAGGATTTAAAAATTTAACGGGCATAGACCTTGACCCTAAAGTAACGTTAATGCCTTTTGCGGATAAAATAAAGTATGTCATTGGAGATTTTATGCAGACCCCATTTCCAGATAATTCATTTGATGTCGTTACGGCAATAAGTGTGATAGAACATGGATTTAACCCTGATTTGCTGCTAAAAGAGATGTCTCGTATCATAAAGAGAGGTGGATACTTTGTAGGGTCTACTGACTATTGGCCAGAAAAAATTAATACGACAACTCAAATTTATGGTATGGACTGGATGATTTTTTCAGAAAAAGAAATCAAAGAGTTTATTGATATAGCGAAAAAATATAATTTCCAGATAATTGGAGATAAAAATTTCAGCGCAAAAGAGAAACCGGTTGAGTTCTTGAATCAAAACTATACCTTTCTCTGGTTTGCATTTCAAAAAGTGGATAGTAGAGAAAAATGATTTACTTGCTGTTCGGAGGTGGCGGACAGGATGGTTATTACATCTCTGAGCTATGCCGACAAAGGGAAATTGTGCCAATACGTGTATCTCGCTCACAAGGAGAACGGGTGGATGAAATAGGAGATGTAGCAAACTTAGAAACGGTTTTAAGATTAATAAAAAAGTATAAACCAGCTGTCATTTTTCATCTGGCAGCAAACTCTACAACAAAACATGAAGCTCTATTTGAAAATCATCAAACCATATCTACGGGAACCTTGAATATTTTAGAGTCAGTCTGCACAGTGTCACCACATACAAAAGTGTTTATTACAGGAAGTGGCGTTCAGTTCAAGAACAAAGGATGTCCAATTTCAGAAACAGATGAGTTTGAAGCGACCAGTGCATATGCCGTATCACGGATACATTCAGTTTATGCCGCGCGATACTATCGCAAACTGGGCATAAAAACATACATTGGGTATTTATTTCATCATGAAAGTCCTTTGAGAACAGCTCGGCATGTGAGCAAAAAGGTAGTAGAAACAGTGAAAAGAATTCGTGATGGGAACTGCGAGAAACTTGAAATTGGAAATTTGTCTGTAGAAAAAGAGTGGACCTTTGCTGGTGACATAGCTGAAGGAATTATGACATTAGTACATCAAGATAGGGTGTTTGAGGCGACGATAGGCAGTGGAGAAGCACATACAATCAGAGAGTGGGTAGAAGTATGCTTTGAAGAAATTGGGAAAGATTGGAAGGAATATGTGGTAGAAAAAGAAGACTTCAAACCTGAATATGAAAGACTGGTCTCAAACCCTAAAACGATATTTAACTTAGGCTGGAGACCAAAAGTTGGTTTCAGAGAATTAGCACAATTAATGCTCAAGTAAAATGAAAAAAGCACTCATCACTGGTGTAGCTGGACAAGATGGATCTTACTTGGCAGAATTTTTGCTCGACAAGGGTTACGAAGTTCATGGCATTGTTCGGCGAACAAGCTTAACCCAGCGCAGCAGAATTGATCACTTGCATGCCGATAAAAGATTTAAAGACCGTTTTATTTTGCACTATGGAGACCTAAATGATAGTGGTAACTTAACCAACTTACTGCTGAAGATTAAGCCTGACGAGGTGTATAATTTGGCGGCACAAAGTCATGTAAAAGTAAGTTTTGAAATACCAGAATACACTGGAAATGTAACAGCAATTGGCGCATTGCGATTGCTGGAGGCAATTAGGCAATCAGGAATCGAGACGAAATTTTACCAAGCGTCGTCAAGTGAAATGTTTGGTATGGTTCAGGAAATTCCACAGAAAGAAACCACACCATTTTACCCACGCAGTCCATATGCAGTGGCAAAGGTATACGCTCACTGGATTACTGTAAACTACAGGGAAAGTTACAATATGTATGCTTGTAACGGAATTTTATTTAACCATGAGTCGCCGAGACGAGGAGAATCTTTTGTTACACGTAAAATATCGCTTGGAGTAGCTAAAATTAAGAAAGGGCTCCAGAAGGAATTAGTATTAGGAAATTTGAACGCAAAACGAGATTGGGGATATGCAAAAGAATATGTCGAGGCAATGTGGTTAATGCTGCAGCAGCCTAAACCTGACGATTATGTAATTGCAACGGGTGAAACACACACGGTACAAGAGTTTTTAGAAGAAGCATTTAGCTACGTGGGATTGGACTGGAGAAAATATGTTAGAACAAGCCCCGAATATATGCGTCCTGCTGAAGTAGATTTGCTAATTGGAGATGCCACAAAAGCTGAAAGAGTGTTAGGTTGGAAACCTAAAGTGAAATTTAAGGAGCTGGTACGATTGATGGTCGATGCTGACCTCGAGTTAGTTGAACAGTATGCCTCAACATTGTTCGCAGTAGATTAGCAGATTGTGAGTTTTTGTAATTAAACAAAAATCTTCTCTTCATAAATGTCAGACATTGCGATAAAGATAGAGAATCTTTCCAAGAAGTATGTGATTGGAGCTAAAGATGACCGCTTTTTGTATGAGCGGATTTCCAATGGATTTAAGTCTCTTTTTTCAAGGAATGGGAAACAACAAGAAACAGAATTTTGGGCACTACGCGATATCAACCTTGAAATCAAACAAGGTGATGTTGTGGGTATCATCGGCAAGAATGGTGCGGGTAAATCTACACTACTGAAGATAATTTCTCGGATTACGCAGCCGACGACGGGGAGGGTGACGATTAAGGGCAAGGTGGCGAGTATTTTGGAGGTTGGGACTGGGATGAATCGGGAGTTGACGGGGAGGGAGAACATTTTTATCAACGGTGCAATTTTGGGCATGAAGCAAGCCGAGATTCGCAAAAAGTTTGATGAAATTGTAGCGTTTTCTGGGGTGGAGAAGTTTATTGATACGCCGATTAAGCATTATTCTTCTGGGATGTATGTGCGTTTAGCGTTTGCGATAGCGGCGCATTTGGAGCCAGATATTTTGATTATTGACGAGGTGCTTGCAGTGGGTGATGCGGAATTTCAAAAGAAGTGCTTAGGGAAAATGAATGATGTATCGAGAAAAGAAGGACGAACAGTTTTATTTGTGAGCCATAATATGACTGCTGTTCGGGGGCTTTGTTCACGTGCCATCTTATTACAAAACGGAATGGTATTAGATGAAGGAAAAGTTGAGCACGTCATAGAGAGCTATATGGACAAAGCGATGGATGATTTGTTAGAACAAAACTGGACTGATATTAGTAGTGCTCCTGGTAACGATGCCGTGAAAGTCAAATGCATTCGGGTTGTTCCCGAACTGGCTAGCACTTACATTAGTGTTGAAACTCCCATTCGGATTTTTTTTGAGTTTTGGAACTTCATGCAAGGAGCCTCTCTCAATTTGAGTATGCATTTATATACGCTTGGTGGGGAATTGATTTTTGCAGCGGTTTCACCGAGTATCAAAATGAATGAAGGCTTAGCAAGTTTTACATGTTTCATTCCAGCAAATTTTTTGAATGATGGTAAATACACTATCTCAATGATGATTGTAAATCACTCTAAAGCAGTTTATACTTTAAATGATGCTGTCAGATTTGAAGTACATGATGTTAGAGACGGAGAATGGTTTGGGAAATGGCCAGGGGCAGTTCGGCCTAAATTTGAATGGCAGTTTTCTCAAATGAATGAACAAATTCTAAAAGAGTAAAACTAAACATAAATATGGGCAACTATTCAGAATTTACTGTTGCTTTACTAAAGGAGATATTTCAAAATGTCAATTGCTATCATCCAAATAATACTGATGAGGATAGATTTGGTAAGACTCCCTTAAAATTAAGGTTGAAAAGTATTATTAAGGATATACTCTTGAATCGAATTCCGTATATTTCAAGTTATAGAAGGCAGTTCACTTATAACGATATATTTAATGATAATCTCGAAAAACTTGCCTGTTTATATCACCAGTTAAAGGATCCTTTTTCGCGTGAACAACTTTTGAAAATTATATCATACCGTTTTCTAGGTCCCGAAAGAGTAAAGCTACCCCTAAATACACCCGAGTATTGGAATGAGAGGAAAAAACTTGCCAAGCTGATTAAGAAAAAAGGTACAATCAATCCCGTCGGATGCATTTTTAATTTAGCTTACTTTGACCTAAGTAGCATTAACTACCCGATTAATTTATATTGTAGTACTATTGGAGTTCACCTTACATTTGTTCATAAGCAATATGAATACTGTATATCAGATGCGGTGATTAAGGCTGAAAACGGTGATGTTGTGATTGATGCTGGTGGGTGTTATGGTGATACAGCTTTGTATTTTGCTGATGAGGTGGGTGCAACTGGTAAAGTGTACACCTTTGAATGTATTCCGAGTAGTATTGAGATTATGAAAAAAAATCTAGCATTGAATGAAACTCATCAGAAACGAATCGAAATAGTTCCCTATGCCTTATGGGATAGTTCAGGGCAAACATTGTATTGCAAAGATGCTGGTCCTGGGAGTCGTGTCGGGTTTGAACGACAGGCCGTGGATGATTTTGCAGTTCAAACATTGTGCATTGATGATTTTGCCGATAAATACAATGTAACTAAAATTGATTTTATCAAAATGGACATCGAGGGCGCAGAGCTTCCAGCATTAAAGGGTGCAGTAAAGGTTTTAAGAAAGTATAAGCCAAAACTTGCCATTGCAATTTACCATCGTTTCAGTGATTTTACGGATATTTTCGAGTTCATTTCTTCATTAAATCTGGGTTACGAATTTTATTTGCGACACTGCACTGTATATGGAGAAGAAACCATGCTCTATGCTATTTCCAAACCGTAAATACCAAATATGATTAATGTTACGAAGCCAAAATTGCCTCCACTCGATGAGTATGTTCAATACCTCAGGGGTATATGGGAGCGTGAGCAACTAACAAATAATGGTCCTCTTGTACTAGAGTTAGAGGCGAAGTTGCGAGAGTTTCTGAATGTACAATATCTATGGTTTTTAAGTAATGGCACTGTTGCACTTCAAATTGCTATCAAAGCTCTGAACTTGAAAGGTGAGATTATTACTACTCCTTTTTCGTATGTTGCTACGACCTCCAGCATTGTTTGGGAAAATTGCGAACCTATATTTGTAGATATTGAACCTGACAGTCTGACGATAGATCCTAATCTTATTGAGGATAAGATCACCGAAAGTACGTCCGCTATTCTTGCCACTCATGTTTACGGTAATCCTTGCGATGTATTAGCCATTCAAAAAATAGCGAACGCGCACAACCTTAAAGTTATCTATGATGCAGCACATGCATTTGGAGTGAAATATAAGGGTTCATCTATTTTGGAGTATGGCGATTTTTCAACATTGAGTTTCCATGCGACCAAACTTTTTCACACAGTTGAGGGCGGTGCTATCGTTACTAACAACCCAGACCTTGCGCACAAAGCTTCCTACCTGAGAAACTTTGGGCACAATGGTCAGGAAGAATTTTTTGGCTTGGGTATAAATGGAAAAAATAGTGAGTTTCATGCTGCCATGGGCTTGTGCTTGCTTCCGATGGTGAAGGATATTATTTCCTGCCGCAAGAAAATATCAGAAAAGTATGATGAACTGCTCAAAGATATACCAATTGCAAAACCAAAAATACGCGAATATACTGAGTACAATTATTCATATTATCCTATTTTTTTTAAAAGTGAAGAAAGTCTTTTGAGAGTAAGAGCAAATCTTAATAAGAGAGGTATCTTCCCAAGAAGATACTTCTACCCCTCACTTTCAAAATTGCCTTATGTTTCAAACCAGCATGTGCCTGTTTCTGAAGATGTATCGAGAAGAGTATTATGCTTGCCGCTATTTCTTGGTCTCGAGGATGACAAGATTTCAGAAATTTCAGATATTATTCGAGAGAGCTTATAAACCTGTACTTTATTGATTCTAACAATGAAATTCAACGTTCTTGTGTTTCCTTGCGGCTCAGAAATAGGGCTGGAAATATTCAAGGCGCTCTCTGCCAACAAGAACATCGTTTTGTATGGTGCATCCTCTGTAAGCTCGAATCATGGGAAGTATGTCTACAAGAACTACATTGAGGGATTGCCAAACATTGAAGATGACGATATCATACCTGAGATGAACTCCATCATAGAGAGATATAAAATTGATTGTATTTTCCCAGCTCATGACAGTGTTGTTACGAAACTCTCTGAGATGCAAAATGATATTATGTGTAGAGTTATCACGTCACCCTATGAAACATGTCGAGTAGCTCGCTCAAAGCTAGCAACGTACGAACTTTTAAAAGATATTGTCCGAACACCAAAGGTTTATACAATTAAAGATATAGAAGAATTTCCTGTATTCTTGAAACCAGATGTTGGGCAAGGCTCAAAGGGTACAGTAAAATGTTTAACACCAGAAGAAGTAGAGTTCTACCTTTCTAAAGATAAATCGTTGTTAATTTTGGAATTTTTACCGGGCAGAGAATATACTGTCGACTGCTTCACAGACTTTGACAGAAAACTGAGATTTGTAGGAGCACGGGAACGTATTCGTATTCAAAATGGAATAAGCGTAAATACTAAACCTGTTGAAATTCCAAAGCTCGAAGAAATAGCAAAGAAAATAAATGATGCACTCGTTTTCCGAGGAGCATGGTTTTTTCAAGTCAAAGAAGATGCTAAAGGCGAATTTTGCTTAATGGAGATTGCTCCAAGGATTGCCGGTGCAATGGCCCTCAACCGAAATAGAGGCGTAAACTTCCCGTTACTTTCAATATATGATGCGTTTGGCATTAGGGTGGATATTGTTGCCAACAATTTTATCCTAGAGATGGATAGAGCACTATCAAATCGCTTCATTACGAATTTATACTATGAACATGTATATGTGGATCTCGACGACACAATAATTCTAAACGGTAAGGTTAATACTCAATTAATTGCTTTCCTTTACCAGTGTATTAATAAAGAAGTGAAAGTGCATCTTTTGACAAAGCATGATGGCGATATACTTGAAACACTAAAAAAATATAAGCTGTCCCAAATTTTTGACTCGTATTTCCAATTGACAGAGAGTGAAAAGAAGGTGGATTATATAAAATTCAAAAACTCAATTTTTATAGACGATTCTTTCAAAGAAAGGAAGGAAGTGTTTGAGACCCTAGGTATCCCTGTGTTTGATCTTGATTCAATAGAATTGTTAATTGACTAAAAGACGACTTATGGAAAATCGAAAGAATATAACGGTAAGTGATATGGATAAAATTCACTTATCGCTAATTAGAAAGAATGTTTCAAAATTTTTGCAGGATTGTGGCAAAAGATATGATAAAGAAGGCATATTGCTCGATATAGCTCCTCAAGAGCATGAAGGAGCCGCTCCATACTTCAAGTTAATGAGAGTAGAAACATTAGATATAAACCCTAACTCCAATGCCACATATATCGCAGATATTTGTAGCAATAATTCTGACAAGATTAGCGATAACTTTTTTGATATAGTTGTCTGTACTGAGGTATTAGAGCACACTTTTAATCCTTTTGATGCAGTAAAAGAAATATACCGTATACTTAAACCAAGTGGATTACTTCTGGCTTCTGTGCCGTTTAACTTCCGCATACACGGTCCGCTTCCCGACTGCTGGAGGTTTACTGAGCACGGGCTTCGTTATCTCTTGAGCAAATTTCAAGATGTTGAAATCCAATCATTAGAGACTCCAGAAAGAGATTTGATGCCAATACACTATACAATAATTGCACGGAAACCAAAATGAAAGTCAGCGTCTGTATTATAACTTATAACCATGCCCGTTTTATAGGACAAGCACTTGAAAGTGCTCTGATGCAAAAAACTAATTTTGACTATGAGATAGTAATAGGAGAAGATTGCTCCACGGATGAGACAAGGCATATATGTGAAGAATATGCTCGTTTATACCCAGACAAGATTAGACTGCTAAAAAACGACCGAAATTTAGGAATGGTGGAAAACTTCAAAAGAACATTAAATGCCTGTACAGGTCAATACGTGGCTTTACTGGAGGGAGATGACTACTGGACAGATGAATTAAAACTGCAAAAACAAGTTGACTTTTTAGAATCAAATCGAGATTATGCAATTGTCTTTCACAATTCAGAGGTTCTTATTGATGAAACAGGCGAAAGATACATTGCATATTCTAACGAGGTAAACAAGCCATTTATGATTAAAAAGCCAAATCCAACTACCTCGTTGCAGGAAATAGCGGCTGGAAATTTTATTCACACTCCAACCGTTCTTTTCCGAAAAGGCTTATATGGGGAATTACCATCATGGTTCTCCTCTGACTTGCCAGCTGCAGATTGGCCAATTCATGTTATAAACGCTCACTATGGGAAAATCTTTTTTATGGACGAAGTAATGGCAGTTTATCGTGTGCATAATCTTGGAGTGTGGGCATCAATGACCTATACTGAGATGATTGAAAAGACTATTAAATTATATGAGATGGTGTATAAGAACTTAAAAATTGACTCAACACTATCTTCTATATTGCTTCTCTGCAGATTGATGTGCAGACAATTCAGAGTTCAAGGAGATAGTAAAAAGTGCCTGTATTACGCTTTGAAACATCTATTTTATGATCCTTTTGGTACTATTAAATGGATTGCTTCTTCATTCGCAAGAAAGTTAATGAAAAGATAGAAGCAAGATTAAAAGCGGAACTAAAAAATAGCGCTAAAGCGGGTATAGGAGTTTTTTTGAAAAATTTTGCATTAGTCTTCTTTCGGATAAGAAAATCAATTTTCTTGAAAATAATGCTTAAGGTGGGCCTAAAAACCCTTGCTATGCGGTTAAGAAGTATAACTGGTGCAAAAAAGTATCTAAAACCCTATCAAGAGCAACGAGTGCAATGAGTAAATTCCATGAGTTTTTAAATCCAAAATGTATTCCGACGAAATTGGATTTATACACTGTTCGCAGTAGTATTTTAAGCGCTGTGAAAGAGCATATTCCTTTATTCAAAGGCGAGTTATTAGATGTTGGTTGTGGACAAATGCCCTATAAGCCTTTAATACTTTCTAATACAAAAGTGATAAAATACATCGGAATGGATATAGGAGACTTCTTCGGTTCAAAACCTGACATTATTTGGGATGGTAAAACTATCCCACTTCCAGACTTATCCATTGACTGTGCACTTGCTACAGAAGTATTGGAGCATTGTCCAGAACCATTGAAAGTGTTGAGCGAGGTTTATCGTGTTTTGCGCCCTAATGGTTTTTTATTTTTTACGGTTCCATTCATTTGGCCCTTACACCTTGTTCCGAACGATGAATTCAGATACACACCTTTCTCATTAAACAGAATGCTGACCAAAGCAGGATTCAGAGATGTTTCAATTAAAGCGTTAGGGGGATGGGATGTCAGTTTAGCACAGATGCTTAGTGTCTGGGCAGTGTATAGACCAACGAGATATAGATATAAGATACTGCTATCTACTCTATTAATGCCGATAGTAAAACTTTTAGTCAGAATCGATAAAAAGCCAGATAAATTCACTGATAACATGATGGTAAGTGGTTTGTATGGCACAGCATACAAAAATATCTATTGATAATGCTAAAGATTCTTCATATAAGCACTTTAAGTGAAGGAGGAGCAGCTGCATCAGCAATGCGATTACATCAAGGTTTACTAAAGATTGGCTGTGAGTCTTTTCTTTTAACGCTTCAGCCGACTGAAGCATGTGTGGATAAGCATTCTGTTTATGTTCCCAAAAATATAGAGAAGATAAGACATTTTTTTTATAGAGTTTGGCATCGTATAAACGGAATAAGAAGTACTCTCATAAATAGACCAAGTGGATTCGAGATATTCACAATACCTGAGAGTCCTTATTTATTACATTTATCTGAGCTATACAAAGAAGCAGATATAATCAACTTGCACTGGGTCGCAAATTTCATTGATTTTCAGAGATTTTTTTATCATAATAACAAGCCTACTGTCTGGACCTTGCATGATGCAAATCCATTTACTGGTGGATGTCATTACTTCGGAAGTTGCACGGGTTACCTATCCAATTGTTCGAACTGTCCACAATTGCAAGGTACTGTCCGACAAGATTATGCTATGTTATCACTGCGAAAGAAGGCTGATGTGATGAAAAACATTAAGCATAAGTTGGCTATTGTCACCCCGTCCAGATGGCTATATGAATGCTCCATTAAGAGCCAAGTTTTAGGAAAATATCCTCATTACCATATCCCATACGGTATCGATGAAACTATTTTCAAACCTTTGTCCAAAGAAGAATGTAGGGATAAACATTCTTTACCAAAGGACAAAATAATTCTCCTGTTTGTGGCTGCCTCCATAGATAACAAAAGAAAAGGATATGTATACATTCTGGAAGCTTTGAACCTAATAAGAGAAATGAAGAATGTTATAATGTGTAAAATCGGTTATTCATCTTCGGCGAAAAGAAGTAGTAATGAAATTGACTTGGGATTTATTAAGGATGAAAAAACTCTCGCGGAAATATATTCCGCATCAGATTTATTCATTATTCCATCAATAGATGATAATCTGCCAAACACAGTAATTGAGTCTCTTATGTGTGGGACGCCTGTTGTCAGCTTTAGAACTGGCGGTATCCCAGAAATGATTGAGGACGAGGAAAACGGTTATATCTGTCAAAGTATTAGTTCGCAGGCACTCGCACACACAATAAGACGCGCTATAGGATCTTTAGATGTTTTTAAAAGAATAGAAATTGCAGAAAAGGCACGACGAAAATATTCCTTAAGTATCCAAGCAAGTGCATATCGAGATATTTATGAAAAAATAGTATCAAAGTCTTAATGTGATTGTAAAAAATGAAAAAAATACTTGTTACAGGTTCATCGGGGTTGATTGGCTCAGAGGTGTGTCAATACTTCGCAAACGAAGGGTTTGAGATACACGGTATAGATAATAACCAGCGAGCCGTCTTCTTTGGACCGCAGGGCGATACACGTTGGAATCAGAAACGACTGCAAGAAACGATAAAGCATTTTCATCATCATGAGTTAGACATCCGTGATAGGCAGGGCATATTAAATCTTGTTAAAGAAATAAGACCCAATGTGATTGTTCATACGGCAGCACAGCCGTCGCACGACCGCGCCGCTGCAATCCCATTTGACGATTTTGATACCAACGCGACGGGCACACTGAATGTATTGGAAGCCGTGCGGCGGTATTGTCCTGAGTCGCCATTTGTGCATTTATCGACCAATAAGGTTTATGGAGATGCACCGAATTATATTAAGCTGAAAGAATTGGAAACACGCTGGGATTATGATGACCCAAACTATGAACATGGAATTCCTGAAACGTTTACGATTGACCAATCTAAGCATTCGTTATTCGGCGCATCTAAAGCTGCGGCAGATATTATGGTTCAGGAGTATGGACGATATTTTAATATGCCAACTTGCGCCCTGCGCGGAGGATGCCTGACTGGACCAAATCACAGCGGTGTGGAATTGCATGGCTTTTTGAGCTACTTGGTAAAATGCAATTTGGAAGGAAAAGAATATAAAATTTATGGATACAAAGGCAAGCAAGTCAGGGATAACATTCATTCTTTTGATGTGGCAAGATTTATCCATGAATTTGTGAAAAATCCAAGGGCAGGCGAAGTCTATAATTTAGGGGGAGGCAAAGAAAACAGCGTTTCAATCTTGGAAGCGTTCAAAATTGCGGAGAAATATAGTGGAAAACCGCAAGTGTATACCTATGTTGACCAGAATCGCATCGGCGACCACATCTGCTATTACAGCGATTTAAGAAAAATGAAATCACACTATCCAAATTGGAGTATTACAAAAACTGTTGAAGAAATAATAAAAGAAATTGTAGAAAGCTGGCAACAGCGAATACACAAAGACTAAACAAGAATGATTTTTCCAAATTTGCTTATACAATCTCACTTTCCTATTTCCTTAGCACACGGTACAGGAGCGGTGCTCATTAAGCAACTGGCTGAATATCCTCGTGCCAAAATGGCGAATATCTTCGCATTCCCATATGGAGAAGCATGGCTGGAAAAATCTTTACGACTGCTGAAAGGTGATAATCTAAAAGTGCGAATGATGCACACTGCTACACAGATTAAGCAAGCTCTGAAAGACGAAAGAGCAGTGGATGGTTACTACTACAAGCATGTAGCAAAGGGATTGGCAAAGCTAAAATTTTCTGTGGAAGTGTTGTATGCTAATCCAGTAAGACACTTTGACTTGCTAACGATTATAGAGTTAAGAAAGTATTATCAAATACCGACGATTATTTATTTTCAGGATTATACTTTTGAGCTGGGAGAAGATTTTTACAGAGAACTGAAAAAGGTGCTAAGTGATAGGCAGACAAAGGAGATTTGGG
>Ga0197142_1002058_pt1 | contig 17880 bp, 13 predicted proteins | sample GBS60_MetaG_FD_148614 | JGI IMG/M metagenome (GOLD analysis project Ga0197142, IMG submission 148614) | Sediment microbial communities from Great Boiling Springs, Gerlach, Nevada, United States - GBS 60_MetaG | ecosystem: Environmental > Aquatic > Thermal springs > Hot (42-90C) > Sediment...
ACCAGACCATCTGCGGACGTGACACCAGGGAAGATAGATTTGGATGGCAATAAAATACCCGGCGGCGTGCCGGGCATTCATTGGATCGTGTTACTACTGGCTCCCCGACCAGGATTCGAACCTGGAACCTACTGATTAACAGTCAGCCGCTCTACCGTTGAGCTATCGGGGATCATCTATTCCGATGTGAGATTATACACGCGCCCCGTCAGTCTGTCAAACTTGACTCGCGCGTTTGCTGTGTGCTACGATGCTCTCTGTTCCGGATCCGGTTATCGCCTCCGCTCCGACAGAGAGGTGTTGGGTTGACCACACAAGACGCTACGACCGGCATGCCCCCGATGATCGGACGCTGCCTGACGATTCCGCAATGGCTCGACTATGTCGCCCGCTATCAGTTCGGGCAGTTGACTCCATCGAAGGTGGTGCTTCACCACACCTGGCGTCCGACGGTGCAACAGTGGCGCGGGCTTGCGTCTATGCAGGGCATGCAACGCTACTATGCTGGCAAGGGATGGACTTCCGCGCCCCACATTTATGTCGCCCCCGACGGAATCTGGCTGTTTACGCCGATGAAAGACATCGGCATCCATGCCGGTCCCGGCAATGGCAGCCTGAAAGCAGGATGGTACTCGATCGGCGTCGAAATGGTTGGCGACTACGACCGTGAGCGACCGTCCGGTGCGGTATGGGAAGGAACAAAAGCGGTGCTCGGCGGGCTTTCACGCCGTCTGGGGATCGCCCCCGCAACACTGATCGCTTTTCACCGCGACTACAGCAAGAAGAGTTGCCCGGGATGGGCCGTCACCAAAGAATGGGTGATCGGCGAGATCAACGCCTGGCTGAACAATGTCGCACCGCCGCCGCCGCCGCCACCCGGTCCGATCGGTCCGATCCCGCCTGATGTCGAAGAACTTGCTGAGGCGTTGCTTGACCAGAGTTACGCCCGTCGCGGCGAGGGGTACAACAGCAGTTGGGCGTTTCATCAGTTTGCGGTTGAAAACAACCTGGGCTTTCCAACCGCGAAAAGTCAGCGGTTGACGCACGGCGGGAAGACGTACAATTACCAGCCGTTCGCGCGGGATACGCTCTTTTGTGAAGTGCCGAACTGGGGTGAGGTGCAACGACTCTCACAACTACTCGCCGGTTCCATTCCGCCCCCCGGAACCCTCGGGCGCGCATTGCTCGATGCCACCTACGCTACCGGCGGCTCGGCATTTCGCCCCGATTGGGCATTTCACCAGTACGCGATTGCCGGTCAGACGCTGGGACCGCCGCTGGAACCGGCGAAGACGCTGGTTGTTGATGGCGTTTCCTACAGTTACCAGGTCTTCGCCACCGATACGATTTTCAATCGGGGCACAGACTGGAAGAATATCCAGCGCCTGAGCGCCCTTGCCAATACGACCAACCCGGCGCAGGCAAAAGTGCGCGATGCGCTGCTCAACGCAACCTATGCCGCCGCAGGGCAGCAGTACCGTCCCGATTGGGCGTTCCATCAACTGGCGCGCACATGGAACCTGGGCGCACCGCTCGGCAAAACCGATCCGATCACGGTTGGCGGCAAACAGTACAATGTTCAGGTGTACGCTACCGATACGCTCTACAACATCGTGCCGAACTGGAGCGACGTGAAACGTCTCAGCGCCATTTTCGGTCCGCAGCAGACGCTGCTTGCCGCACCGACGCCGGTTGCGGCGCTCCTTTCACCCGGCGCGGTTCTTGCGCCAGCGTGGGACACATTCTACATCCGGCGGTTTACAGTCGCCGGGCGCGCGCCGAGCGCCTATGGCAGTCGCAGCGGCTCGAAGATCCGCCTGATCGTGCTCCACGGCGATGAAGGACCAGCGCTCCGGTCGCTCGAACAGATGGCGATGCCCGGCGCAGCGTCGATGACGCACTACTACGTCGCTGCCGACGGCGCGATCTATCAGTTGCTCGATGATGAATTCGCTGCGTTTCATAGCGGCATAGCGTACTGGAATGGCGCGCGCCGCAACATCAATCGCAGCAGTATCGGCATTGCCCTGGAGCGCCCGAACCATGGGTATACCGACGCATCACGCCGCGCTCTGGCATGGCTGATCGCCCGTCTGCGCGCGCGGTACGACATCCCGCCATCCGGCGTTGTTCGCTGGGGAGATATGGCGCCGTCCGCAGCGAACGATCTCGCCGATCTTCCCAGGGATTGGTATCGGGGGGGTTGAAGGTTGAGGGTTGAAGGTTGGAGGGTTGAAGGTTGAGGGTTGGTTGAAGGTTGACGGTTGGAGGGTTGAAGGTTGAAAAGGTGAGAAGAAGGAGCAAACGTGTGCCTGTTGATTTCAACAAACTCACTCTGGCGCCGATCAACGCTTGCGTTATCGCTGAAGAGACGGCATCGCTCTGGCAGATCTATGCGATGCTGCCGCCGAAGCGCGATGATCGTCTCTACCGCTTCGTCGTCACGCCGCTTGCCGATGGGACGTTCATTGTTGCACGCTGGATCGAGGTCGAAGAGATCGTCCATCGGTTGCTGCGCTACGATGATGTGCGCGACTGGACGCTCGTCGATCTGGCGAACTACGAACCGCCGTCCGACTACGTCGAGCCGGACGACCATATTGCCGTGAAACTGGCAACCATTCCGCTTGCGAACCTGATCCAGCGCCTGAAACCTGCGCCCGCTCTGGATCGCCAGGCGCACACCACCCACCAGGCGCGCACTGCACGCGACGATCATCCCGGCAGGCGCGTTGTTGTGCTGGACAACAGCGTCATCTACGGCGTTGTCTTTGAAGAACCACTCATGTCTGGCGATGTCGCTGCCGATCCATTTGCGCAACCAGCACTCAGAATGGCTGCTCCGAGCGACGAACCGACATATCTGCCTGAAACGGCTGACATGATATATGCGGAAGCGGCGCCTCCTGAGTCGCAGGTTGATGGTATTGGGGGAGAAACGGCAGACGTGAGCGAACCGGAGCGCTCCGCTTCAGCCTTGCTGAACACTCTCGGCGGTTCAGGGTCGCAGGATGATCGGGTGTTCAATCTCTGGATCGAACAGCGGCTCGTGCAGGAAGCGGAGATTGTCGGCGGCGGCAGGACCCTGACGCGCGTCGTGCCGCCCAACGAGGCGCTGAGCGTTGGCGGTATGTACACGGTCAACGTGAATGTCGCAGCGCCGCTTGCCAGCGCCCGCGTGCGATCAGGAGGCGTCGAGCAGGCGGAAGAGATGACAACCGCAACACAGATCGAGGTGGATGTGCGTCTGGTCGCCGATGTCGGATACTTCAAGGTGTACGGCATTCCGCAACAGAAGATCATCTTCCCGCGCGGCGGCGTCTCGAAGAACCTCGCCAGTTTCACAATCGAACCGCTGAAGCAGGGGGTTGGCGAGATTACCGCAATCCTTTCACTCAATCAAAAGCCATTTCAGAAGATCGTTGCGCAGGTGGCGATTGGCGATACAGCCCTGGCAGCGTTGCCTGCCGAACCGGTGCGCGCCAGCGGGCTGACCCTCGCCGCCGCCGCGACAACGATGAGCAATCCTCGCGCCTATCCCCCGGAGACCGATGCAAGCCTGGTTATTATTCGCGAGACTACCGGCTATACCTTCCTCCTTTCACTGGGAAGCGGGTACACCGTTGCGCGCCTGAACCTGGCGGAAAAAGAGATCGTCGATGCAATCCGCCGGGCGCGCGCCGGTTTTCTCGACAAAATCGTCAAAAAACTCGATCCATCACGCAACGTCTATGCCTATCAACTCAAAGATACGACGATCCCGGAGGCGATCCATCAAGAGGTGCTACGCGATCTGCGGCAGATCGGCGATCTGCTGTTCCGCGCGCTGTTCTTCGCCCCCGGCAGCGGCGATCAGGGGCGCGAGATGGGGCATTTGTTGCGCGCCACCACCGCCGAACGCGAACTGCGCATCAACGTGATTGCTGAACGCTTCGCTTTCCCCTGGTCGCTGATCTACGCCCTGCCCTTCAAGCCGACCGATCCGGTCGATCCGAACGGCTTCTGGGGGTATCGCCACATTATCGAGTACACACCACAATTCAGCGCCCGGCAACCAACCGCATTCGCACCCGAAATCAGGGCAGGAGACCGGCTCCATTTTGGTTTCGTCTTCGATCAGACGATCGACACGCAGTTCAATGCGCCGATTATCGGTGAGCAACGTCAGACTCTGCCCGGCATCGGCGGGGTGACCGTTACTGAATACGATACCCGTGATAAGTTCCTCGATCTCTTGAGCCGTTCCCAGGACGTGCCCCACATTATCTATTTCTACGGGCATGCCGTCAGTCGTTCACCGGGAGAGAAGGACGTAGCCACCGGCATCGAGTATGGGTTGGGCGACTCCTACCTGAGCATTAACGGCGAAGCGGTGACGCTCGACGAGATGAACCTGTACGCCGGACTTGACCTCGACCGGTTCGACAGCGCGCCGCTGGTGATCCTCAACGCCTGTGAGAGCGCCGAATTATCGCCAGAACTGTACAATGGTCTTGTTCCCTACCTGATCGGGCGTGGAGCGCGTGGCGTCATTGGCACGGAAGTATTGATGCCCGCCTACTTCGCCGCCGAGTTCGCGCCTGCCCTGTTACGCCGCTTTGCCGCTGGCAACACGCGCCTCGGCGATCTGCTCCGCGATCTGCGGCGCGAGTATTTGCGTGAGAAACGGAATGTGTTGCCGTTGATCTATGCTCTGTACAGCAACGCAGAACTGATCGTCACACGTAACGGGTAACCGGTGATGAAAACCGATCTCGAACTTCCCCGCCTCACCAGCGCTGATCTTGCTGAGCGCTTCGGCAATGATGAGGCGGCGTTGCGACGATACCGGATGCTTGTGGCACTGCTGCGTGAAAGACGTTCACCGGGAGAGGTGGCGCGCACCTTTGGCGTCAGCCGCGAAAGCCTGCGTCGGTTGCGCGAAGCGTTCCGGCGTGGCGGTCTGGCGGCGCTGAAGAGTCGCAAGCGCGGTGGAGGACATCTTGTGCGCGGCAGCCCGCTGGCGCGTGCCCTGCGCCAGGAACTCGCCGCTGAACCAGGGTTGCCTGCGAATGTGCTCTGGAAGAGAGTGCAGGCACGGTTGCGCGATGAAGGAGTCGTCGATGTTCCGCGCAGCACCTTTTATCGACTGCTGGCGCGTCTGCGTGACGAAGAGAGCGACATCGGATCGAGCAGTGCCACTGTGCGTCTGGTGCGCGAGGCGCTTGGCTCGCTTCCTGAAGACCCGCCGCTTACGCTGGGACGTAGCGACCTGGCGAAGTTGCTGCTGGCGGACGAGATCGATGTGCAGCAACGTGGGCGTCGCTTGCAGACGGCATTGCGCGCAGCGATCGAACAACTCCGCCCATCAGACGATGCCGGTCCGGTTCTGAACGATCCGCGCTGGCGACACTACCTGATCATCGCTGGCGAATACGAAGCAGGAGAGACGCGCACCGATCTCCAGGAAATGCTGGCATTGAGCGCCAGCACCTATAGTCGCGCGAAACGCGAGGCGCTGGAACGGCTGGCAGCGCTGTTGCCGTCCGCGATCGAAGCATTACCGCCGCCTGCGCCACCGGTTCACCTCTACACCCCTCCGTCCGTATCGCTTCCCGGTTACGAAGACGAGATCGACCTGTACGTGTCCTCGTTGCGACGTGACGGTCTGGCGCTCATCTGGGGCGATCCGGACGAGGCGTACAACCTGGCTGCCACGCTCGCAGCGCATTTGCAGAGCCGGGGGCAGAAGGTCATCTGGCACGCGGCTGCACCACCCGACACCGAACCACGACCGGGACTGCGTTTGTTGCAAACCCTCGCCGCTGCGCTTGCGGCGGAAGGGGATGATGAACTGTGGCGATACCTGGCAGCGCCAGACGCGACCCCGCTCGTCTGGCATCTCGACATACTCGCCAATACGATTGGCGGGCGACGCTGGGCGGTTGTTGTGGCGAACACGCACTGGCTGACCGATAGCGACGCCATTCAGACGCTCGATGTATTGACGACGGCATATGAACAGCGCGAGATCCGCCTGACGCTCGCCGGGCGCGATCTGCCGCTCTGGGCGGATACAGAGCGCTGGCCCCCGCTGCCGGGTTCGACCGATCAGGCGGCTGTCAGAGAATTTCTTCAGCGCCTGGCGCGGCGCCCATCAACGGCCAGCGCGTTGCCCCTTTCCGATGTGGTGCGCGAACGCGCAATGCAGGTGCTGGAAGCATTGCCGATTGATCAGGTCGCCTTCCTTTCGCCCGATGAACGTGACCGCCTGATCACGGCGCTCGTCCCGATTGAGCGGTTGCTGGCAACGCTTCGTGGTGCAGCCGATCAGATACCGCCGTGACGAGTGGCGCGAGGACCACGCATCGTGTTCTCCCAAATGTGATCTCAGGGGGTGCGAGGTACGACCAGATCCAGCCAGGACTCTGGAGCACCGCCAGGATCGGGCATTCCCGCACCGGTTGATGGCGGCACTGGCTCAACGGCGCCCGATAATGCAGTTGCGGCACGTGATAACAATAACAATGGTGGAGCCGCAGTTGGTGATTGAGGAACAGTGGACGGCGCCGTTCTCATGTGGCTGCGGGTATGAGCCGTGGATTCCGGCGCAGCTGGTTGATCGGGTATGCTTTCAGCAGGTGGTGATGCACTATCGGGCGATGACGGCATCCCGGGGATCGGCGCTGACATAACGGGGGGCGGCGCGACAACCTGGACTGCCACACGCTCGGAGGCTGCGGTAAAATTGAGGTCGTCCTGCGCCAATGCCTGACCGATCAACCAGGTGTTGGGCGCCGCGTCGTTGCGCGCTCGCACGACTATCGTGATGACGGCAGGTTTGCTCGCGCCCGCCTGGACGGTGCATACGACCGTGCTGGCAATCGAGCATGAGCCTGCGCTACTGTCGATGCTGACGATCTCGATCCCCGGATCAGGCATGTCACGCACTTCGACGCGCGCCTGATCGCGGCTGGTGGTAACGTGCAGCGTGTAGGTGAACGACTGACCAGGAATTACGGTGGTGGTTGAGGCGCTCTTCGTCAGTACTAATGGCGCCGGTCCAACCGGGACGTCTGTTCGTTCGGGCATTCCTGCTGGGGTCGCTGTCGGTACGAGCGGCGGCGGCTCCTGATCCGACGCCGTCACGTTGCGGACGACAATGACGAGACAGATGAACAGGAATGGTGCGAGCAGTCCGACACATCCGTGTTTGATAGAGGAGCGTCTTGCCAGCACGATGTCACCTCGCCATAGATCGGCGCCTGGGTTGCTGTTGTCTGAAGGGCGCACAGGCGCAATCCTCAGAGTGTGCTGAAGGATTGAGGGCGCGCCTTTCGTCGCAAAAATGCACAGCAATGCTGTGGATATGGTAGCACCGATGGTGCGCTACCACATTGGTGCGTACATGACAGATCGATCTCAGAAAACCGGTGTCTATGAAGATTGTGCTGCTGAGCGCCGAATACCCGCCGATGCCCGGCGGTGTTGGCGACTATACCCGCAATCTGGGGATGGCGCTCCTCCAGCGTGGGCATGACGTGGCTGTGCTGACCGGCGCCGGAGTCGATCCGGATGGTCGGCAGAAGGTGCAGGTCGTCCGATTGCCGTTGCGCAGGTGGAACTGGCGCTGCTGGTATGTTGTACGCCGTGCGCTGGTCGATCTGAAGCCGGATATTCTGCATATTCAGTATCAGACCGGAGCATACGGCATGCATCCGGCGATCAATCTGTTACCCTGGCGGTTGCGCTCATGGACGAATCGCCCGCGCATTGTGGCGACGGCGCATGATCTGCTGCCCCCCTATCTGTTTCCAAAGGCTGGTCCGATCCGCGATCGGGTCACGCGACGGCTCCTGATCGATGCCGATGCCGCAATTGCAACGAACGAGGTTGACGCGGCGCTGCTGCGAGGCTGGGGCGCGGGGCGGGGACATCATGTACTGGCGACCATCCCTATCGGCGCGAATGTGACCGTGGCGCCACCGCCCGCCTATGAGCGCCATGCGTGGCGTGCGCGTCTGGGTATCACGCCGGAGATGACGCTGGTCGCCTATTTTGGGTTGATCTCGCGGAGCAAAGGGATCGACACGCTGGTGCAGGCGTTGACGCATCTGCCGGAAGCCTTTCGCCTGCTGGTGATCGGTGGTGAAGCGACCGCGCCCCACGACCGCGCCTTTGCCAGCGAGGTGCTGAAGCAGATCGCTGCCGCGCGGCTGGAAGGTCGTGTTCACATGACCGGGTACTGCGATGAAGCGACGGTTTCAGCGCACCTGCTGGCATCTGATCTGGCTGTGTTGCCGTTCGTCGATGGCGCTTCGTTTCGCCGGGGGAGCCTGCTGGCGACGCTGGCGCACGGCGTGCCGACGATCACCACACCCGGCGCCGCTGCGCTCATTGATAAAACCCATGTTCTGCTGACGCCTGCGGGAGATGCTGCGGCGCTGGCTGATGCCATTGCGCTGCTGGCGAGCGACCCGACGTTGCGGGCGCGTCTGAGCGCCGGTGGCGCGGCGCTGGCAGCACAGTTTTCCTGGGAGGAGATCGCCCGACGACACGAGGAGGTGTACGGGGAAGTGGTCGAGCGGAAAAAAGCGCCCCGGTGAACCTTCGCTTTTCACCCTTCCACCTTCACCGGGCGCGCCACGTCACGCTGCTGCTCTCCGGAGTGCTGCCCACGCACCAGTGTCGGCACAATCGCCAGCGCCGCCAGGAACGCTGCCACCAGCATGGCATCGTGCATACCGGCGACCAGCGCAAACGGCGGAGCGGCGGTGATCGGTTCGTACTGCTGTCCGGCTGCCGCAGTTACCCGTATTGCCCAGATCGCTCCGGCAATCGCAACACCGGTTGTCTGCCCGAGCGTGCGCATAACCGCCAGCAGGCTTCCTGCAACGCCCAGGTTCGCCCGTGCAACGCTTCCCATGATCAGGCTGTTGTTCGGCGATTGGAATAGACCGAAACCGGCGCCGATCAGCATCAGGCGCAGCACCACATCCATTTGTGAACTGTCGGTTGTGAGGGTTGCCATACTCAACAAACCGGCAGCAGTCAGCGTCAGACCGATGATCCCCAACCAGCGCGCGCCGAACCGATCCGACAATCGTCCGCTGATCGGTGATACGAGGGACAGGATCAACGGTGAAGCGATCAGGGTCAATCCGGTCGTTTGCGGCGAATATCCGAGCGCCTTTTGCAGATAGTAGGGGATCAGAAGGAAATTGAAAGCGCCTGCCAGAAAGATCAGAAAGGCTGCCATCAAACTGAAACTGAAGGCTGGCGTGCGAAAGAGGCGGAGGTCGATCATCGGCGCCGACGCGCGATATTCCCACCACACAAAACAGACCAGCAACGCGCTGCCGCTTCCCATCGCCGCCAGTGTGCGCCAGTCATCGAAACCCCACACCTGCCCCTCGGTCAGCGCCAGCAGCACCAGGAGCAATCCGATGCTCAGCAAGCCAGCGCCAGCCAGATCGAACCGTTGCGCAGTATGTGTGCGGTCGGAAGGAAGCGCGTACAATGTCAACGCAATTGCGGCAATGCCGATCGGGATATTGACGAAAAAGATCGCCTGCCACCCAATCGCATCGATCAGCGCGCCGCCCAGCACCGGACCGGTCAGAATGCCAGCAGCAACCGCCGTGCCGATATAACCGAGGGCCTGTCCGCGTTGAGAGGGTGGGAAAGCTTCCACCAGCAGCGCCGCGCCGACGCCCTGGATCATTGCCGCGCCGATGGCTTGCAGTATGCGAAAGCCGATCAGCGCGTCGATGCTCCATGCCAGACCACACAACGCCGAACTGATGGTGAAGACAACGAAACCGATCAGGTAGACGCTCCGTTTGCCGATCATATCGCCCAGACGCCCCATACCCGGCAGCAAACAGGTGATTCCCAGCAAATATGCCAGCACCACCCATTCGACTTCATGCAATCCGGCGCCGAACGACTCCTGCAACGTTTTGAGCGCAATGTTGACGATCGAGCCATCGATCGTACTCATGAACACACCGGTCGCCACTGCCAGCAGCGCCCACCATTTGCGTTCCATCGCGGTGCTTTCTATTCAGTGTATCCGAGCCAGCGCAGCGCATTCGGGTCATCGCGCCAGTGGTCACGCGCCTTGACCCACAGATCGAGATAGACGGGTCGCCCAAGCATGTCCTCAATGGCGAGGCGCGCACCGCTGCCGATCTTCTTGAGCATACTGCCGCCAGCGCCGATCAGGATGGCTTTTTGCGACTCGCGTTCAACCAGGATGGTCATCCGAATGTAGGTGATCTTTTCTTTCTCTTCCCACTCCTCGACTTCGACCGCCACGCTGTGGGGCACTTCCTGCTGCGTATGGCGCAAGACCTGCTCGCGCACCAGTTCGGCAGCCAGTTCGCGTTCGCTCTGATCGGTCACCTGTCCTTCCGGGTAGAGCGGCGGACCTTCCGGCAGCAGGCGCACAATCTCGTCCACCAGGGCATCGAGACCCTGACCGCGCAACGCCGAGACGGCGACTTCCATGTCCCAGGCGGCAAGGGCGCGGTACGCATGCAGGTGTTCATTCCCGCGCCTGGTGGGGAGGTCGATCTTGTTGAGCACCAGCATGCGACGCGCCTGCGCTTTGCGCACCAGCGCTGCAATCCGTTCATCCAGACTTCCCGGCGGGCGCGAGATATCCACCACCATGCAGACCACATCGGCGTCGGGGATGGCGCGGCGCGCCTGCTTGACCATATATGCGCCAAGGCGGTTGCGCGGCTCGTGGATGCCAGGTGTATCCACAAAAACGATCTGTGCATCGGGACGATTCAGAATCCCACGAATGGCGGTGCGCGTTGTTTGCGGCTTGGGGGAAACGATAGCGACCTTCTGCCCGAGCAGCGCATTGAGCAGCGTCGATTTGCCGACGTTGGGGCGTCCGACCAGCGCAACGAACCCGGAGCGATGGGGACCTTCGGGCACAACCGGGCGTGTGGCAGGCGGCAGAGCGATTGCCGGCTCTTCCACTTCGCCCTGACGCTCCTGGTCGCGTTCAACCAGGAAAGGCGCCAGGCGTTCCAGGCGGCGTTCCAGTTCGAACTCATCGGCTGGCAGCACCTCGAACCCCAGCAGACGCTCATCGGCGTCGAAATCGAGCACTGCTGGCTCCTCCAGCGGTTGCACCGACGCCGGTTCCTCACCGACGAGGTTGACAGTCAGCGTGCGTTCCGACGCATTGAACGACACCTGTGGATGCGCCAGCGCCTGGGTCAGGTCATCATCGTTGATCGATTCGTCCAGGTCAAGTTGGGCGCCGATGATCCGCCCCTGCGCATCGAGCAGGAGCGTTGCATCGCATTCACTTTCGAGCGAGGCGTCTTCATCGGCAGTTTCGACGAAGCGCCAGAAGAGAGTCCCGGCGTCCGGGTCATAGAGAAGAGTGATCATGGCATACAACTTTGCGGATCAGGCGGGAATTTAGCACAGATTGTCTCTCCATAATTTTTCGATGAGTTCCATAATTTCAAGGAATATCTTGCTTTTTTCTGGCTGGTCTTCTCTTTTTTGAACTTTTTCTCTTATCGTTCTGATCTTTCTTTCTATCTCGATGTCTGTGCTTGTATCCGATACAGCCCTAAAAAACTCTATCCAGTGAGATATTTTGATGCCAAGATAAGATCTGTCCTTCAGTAAGTCGATGTATTGGTCGAGAATATTTGTTCTTGCTATCCTTCCGAAATTTCCTCCTTTATCCTCTTCTGCCTCGTCGGCTGCCTCCTGTCTGATGTCAGGATAGTGTTTTATGTCTTTGGGGGTGCGAATATTTGGGTTTTTATTTCTTTGCTTTCTCGATTTTTGCCAGTAGAAATTGCGGTGCTCCGCCACATATCTTGCAGATTCAATCCATGGTTGAAATAGTTTGGGAGAACCTGATACCACGTCAGAGAGAATCCAGGGAACTATTACGAGCAAGTCAGCATCAGCGCATGCGGCCGGGGTTATCTGGTACCTGAAACTTGGCTCCCCTTCCTTGCTAAGAATATACCATGATTTGAGTTCTATCCCAAAGAGAATATCTTTACTCTTAACTTCTTCTCCACCCGCCGTTTTCATGAGCAAAACGTCGGGGAAATTTTGAGGTTGTCTGATGAATGAGTAAGGAAAGTACTTTGCATCTTTGTCCCATATTCCTCTCATCCTGTTCAAGGTTTCAACGATCTGTGTCTCCAGAATGCCAGAAAAAAGCGCACCTACTGAAAATATTTCAGTTACATTTATCCCTCTAATTGATAGATCGGTCTGAAAATGGTTTGGAATTGAGTAAAGCAAAGACTTTGTCGAGTTCCAAACATCAAAGTGTGGCCAATTTGTATCAGGTATAACTCGCTTTGGTTCTTCCATCAGGTGACCTCATATTGAATCAGATGTTCAAGCAGGAGAGATTGTTGTCTTGCTTTTCGGACCTGATCTTCCAACCTGGAGACCGCCATTTTGTAAGTATATTCATCAATTTCTGCGCAATAGGCTATTCGGGACATCAGGCAGGAAACTAACCCTGCTGTGCAAAGACCGCCAAAAGGTTCCCATATAACATCTCCTGGATTTGAAGAGGCTTCAATGATAAGTTCAATCAACTTGATAGGCTTCTGATTTAAGTGAGCATACTTCCCTGATCCTCGTATTCTAAGTCTTTCTTCGTTATGGAGAGGAGGATGATTCCAGACATTAGTTACTCCATATCTCCCTTTGAATGTAGGGAATATTCTTTTATATTCATCCTGATTTGCTGGTCTTTTTCCGTCAAATGAAAAATAAGGCCTTCCTTTGGGGTCGCCGTATTTGTTGGCGTATTCGACCATTCGTTCGAATATTTCAGGTGGAGGAGCGTACCATAAATGATCTCGTGTAAAATACTTTCTCGATGCGGCATTTATTACCCCGCAAGCCTCATTGGTTTTGTACATTGGCAAACCTGTTCTTTTCCATTCATTTCTCAGCCATTCTTTCAAACTTAATAATTTTCCTTCATGGTAAAATTCTGCACGTCGAACATATTGTACGCAGACCTCTGTAACAACCGGAAAACCTTTCAAGACCGGCAAATTACAATTGCCAGCAATATGTTGAATACCCTTATTCCAGATATTGCACCCAACATACTCCCAGCCATGCTCGTCGAGCACTGGATGCACGATCGCCCATCCAATCTCGGTGTTCCAGAACCAGAGCGTTGTGCCGGGTCTGGAGTAGCGCGACCACGATTGGATATGACCGAGATACCACGCTTTCAGTTCTGCAGGTTCTCTGGCATCGCCCTTAAACCCTGACACCCCATACCCGCCATCAGAAACAATGACATCAGGAGTTGGCCATTCATGGTAAACCAGAGAGGCGTCTTGATGGTAGATGGTGACATTCTCTAATTTGAATATGCGTTGTTCAGCCATGTCCTGCCTTTGGTACGGTCGAGTAAGAGCGACAACGATGTTTATTGCCGTAGGATGATCATAATAGCATCTTTACCGCTGTTCAACAACGCACGGTCCCGGCGTTGCAATCACGGTGATCTGCTCGAATTCGAGCAGGCGGAGAAACTGCTCCATCGAGCGTTTGGCTTCATCGGCGGCGCGTTGCATAATCCCATTTTCGCATGCCGCTGCCAGAATCTGGCGTTCCGCCTCCTGGCGCGCCTGCGTCTCCAGGTTCGGGTCCTGTCCGCCGGTCAGTTGGGTGAGCAGGCGTGTCTGGCGGTCGTACACGCGGGTGCGTTCGTTGTTCAGGCGCGCGCTGAAAATTTCCGATGCGGGAAGGGTAAGCGTGACACTGGCGCCATCAGGCGAAATGATGACGTCGCGCTCGGTCAGTTTGCTCAGATCGACCCCGGCAACCACATCGCCACTGGCGATCAGCAGCAGGCGCTCGCCAAGGAGCGCGTCGAGCGGATCACCCCGCGCTGTTGAAGCTTCGACCACCCGCTCGATAGAGAAACGCTGCGTTTCCAGGCGGTTGAGGTTCTTCATCTGCTGAATCGCGCCACCCCGATCACGGATCGTCGGCGTTGGGGTTGCAATTACCTGCAATACCTGCTGCGGCACGTTCGGCATAAATGTCGCAACGATCTGTTGCCAGAAGAGCATAAGCAGCAGCACGACGGTGATGGCGCCAAGCGCCACATACAGCGCCGTCGCCGCGCATCCTCCGCCCGCCAGCGGCACACCGTAGCGAACCGTTCTGACCGGGTCATACGGGAGATACAGCGGCTCCTCTTCGATCTCATCGTCCACATCTTCACCGCGCGCGCGGCGCAGGCGACGCTCCATCAGCGACTCGCGGCGCAGTTCCCGGCGGCGGAGCGGACGCGGTCGTTCCTCCTCTTCTTCAGCTTCGTCGTCATAGCGAGGCATAGCGACCTCCGGGCAGCGTTACCCGCGTTTGATGCCGGTATGGATGGCGGCCGCCCCCAACCCCACCAGGCGGTACGTCACGTCGCTCCAGCCAGCTGCGCGCATGATCTGCGCCAGTTCTTCCGGCGGCGGGAAGACGCGCGCCGACTGCGGCAGGTAGGTGTAGGCTTCGGGATCGGCGCCGAGCGCGCGCGCCATCAACGGCACAATCCGCTGGAAATAGAACCAGTGTCCCGCTCGCAGCAGCGGGTGGCGCGGGCGGGCGACTTCCAGGCACGCGACGGTTGCACCGACACGCGCGACCCGCCACATTTCGCGGAATGCTGCGGCAATGTCGGTCACATTCCGCAGGGTAAAGCCGGTTGTGATGGCGTCGAAACTCTCATCGGCGAACGGCAGCATCAGCGCGTCACCCGCCACGAACACTGCGCGTCTGTCCCTGATCTTGGGGAGACCGGCGCGCATCATCGGCACGGTAAAATCCACGCCAACCGCCAGTCCGTCCGGCATCCATGACGTCAGTTCCACCAGGAAATCGCCGGTGCCGGTGCCAATATCGAGCGCGCGACCGCAACTCGGCGGAGCGGCAAGGGCAACCGTCGTCGCGCGCCACTCCCGGTCCAACCCCAGGGTTATGATGCCGTTCATGGTATCGTAGCCGGGCGCAATCCGGCTGAACATCCGCTCGACATATTCGGCTTTTTTGTCGGGCGGCGGTAACACTGTTGTGCTCATGAGCGATTCATTTCGTAGATCAGTCGCAATCCTTCTAGCGTAAGGTACGGTTCAACCGTGGTAATGGCTTCAGTTTCGGCGGCGATCAATTCCGCCAATCCCCCCGTGGCCACTACCGGGCAGGATGTGCCCAGTTCAGCCTGCATTCGATTCACCAATCCCTCGACCAGCCCGGCATATCCCAGGATGACACCGGACTGCATATGATGGATCGTATTCTTCCCGATAACACTCGGCGGACGCACCAGTTCGACCTGATAGAGCTTCGCCGCCAGGCGGAAGAGCGCATCGGCGGAAATGCCGATGCCGGGAGCAATCGCGCCGCCGATATACTCGCCGTCGGCGGTAATCACATCGAAGGTGGTGGCCGTGCCGAATGCCAGCACGATGACCGGACCGCCATACCGGCGGAAGGCTGCCAGCGAGTTGGCGATCCGGTCGGCGCCAAGCTCAGCAGGCGTATCGACGTTGTAGCGCAGCCCGGTTGGCGTTGTTGCGTTGACCATCAGCGGCTCGACACGGAAGTAGGTGCGGCACAGCGTGCGGAACTCACCGGTCAGCGGCGGCACCACGCACGAGATGGCGCACCCATCAATCTCACGCGGATCGATGCCGCCAAGGTCGAACAGATTGTGCAAGAGCACCAGGTATTCGTCAGCAAGCCGATGGCGTTCAGTCGTAACACGCCAGTGCGCCGTGAGACGCTCATCCTGATAGACGCCGATTTTGATATTCGTGTTGCCAATGTCGATCGTGAGCAGCATAGATCACCAGTTCTGCATTCATTGCACTATGCCATTCTGTGACGCGCTCATTGTTCGGCGCTCCATCGTGGATCGGGCAACGACACACTACGGAAACCAGACGCGCACATCCTCCGGACGGCGCACCGCGCCCAACGCCAGCATCAGTTTGATCCGCGCTTTTGGACCGTTCAGGTGATGGGCGAACAGCACTCCCAGGCGGGACAGGTCATGGTAGGCGCCAACGTAGCCGTACTCATCGTACAGAACACCATTACCGGTGCGTGTCGCAATCACGACCATAATGCGTTGCGCGAGCGCTTCCTGAATGGCGGGCAACCACCAGGGAGGCACGCGACCACTGCCAAATGCTTCGATGACGATCCCGGCTACGCGATCGGCAATTGCATGGCGCAGCAACCGGTCGTCACTTCCCTGACCGAGGGTGATGAGATCGACCCGCTCTTCGAGGTGCATACAGGGGATGTGCATCCGCTGCGCCGGGCGGTGGCGCAACCAGATGCGATCCGCCACGATCCAGCCGATCGGACCCGATCCTGGCGCGGCAAACGCCTCGATGGACTGATTGTATATTTTTTGCGCGTCGGCGGCAGCGAAGATCTGTCCGGCAAACACAACCAGCACGCCGGTCTCGCGCACTTCCGTTGCTGCCGCGACATGGATAGCGCTGGCGAGATTGGACAAACCATCGTAGCCAGGGGTCGTTGGAGGACGCGCAGCGCCGGTGATGATCACCGGTTTGTCACGGCTGATGGTCAGATCGAGGAGATATGCCGTCTCTTCCAGCGTATCGGTTCCATGCGTGACGACGACGCCAGACACCGTCTCGTCGTCCAGGAGCGTGTCAATCTGGCGCGCGAGTTCCAACCCCTGAGCTGGAGTAATGTGGCTGCCCGGCAGACTGCTGAATTCGCTGAATTCTGCCGCAATGCCGCTGTTCATCAGTTGGGCGAGCATATCCTCGCCATCGATTGGAACGATGGCGCCGGTTGCTGCGTTGCGTTTGAATGCAATACTCCCGCCGGTTGTGACAACAATGACCTTCTTCACAGGCGCCTACCGCTTCCGGGCAACCCATACAATGCGCTGCGTGCGCTCGCCGATCGGTTGCGTGGTGAAACAATCATACACTGCTTCGATCATCAATCCGGCGCCGGTGATCAATGCTGCGACCGTTTCTGGCGGATAGGCGCGTTCGACATGGATCTCCTCGAAGCGTTCGTACCCGTCATCGTCGTTACCGACAAACCCGATCAGGCGCATTGTCGAACAGGCGGTTTCCGGGTCGAAACGACTGCGGTTGATCTGAATGAAACCGGGCCGTTCGATGATCTCAACCTCGCCCCACTCATGCTCGAGAAAGTGGCGCGTGTTCATGTCTCCAAGGAACAATCCTCCTGAAACCAGTGCTTTGGCAGCGGTTGCGAAGCACGCCGCCAGGTCTTCTTCGGTCAGCATATAGTTGAGGCTGTCGTAGGTGCAGGTGACCAGATGAAAGGAATCTGGCTGCACCTGGTTGAACCACTCGCAATCAATGCCCCGGTCTGCTGTCTGCCAGAATCGTCGCATATCCGCCTCGATGAAGCATGGACGGAAGGCGGGTTCCACTGTTTGCGCGCGGTTGCGTGCAATTGCGAGCATTGCTGGCGATCGGTCGATGCCGATGACCTGCCATCCGGCGTCGGCAAGAACGAGCGCCAGGGTTCCCGTGCCGCAGGCGAGATCAAGAACCCGGCGCCCGGCGACCGGATGCCGGGGCAGGATGTCGCCCAGGAGGTAGTGAGCGAACAGGACTGCAAATCGGATCTGACCACTCCCGTCGTAGAAGGGCGCATAAGCGTGATAAATATCGGATGTTTCACCGGGCATATGCTCGGTTGGGACGCCTTCTTTAACTTCCATCCCGCGTATTGTACCATACCGCGTTTTGTGCGAAGGCACAGGGCAAACCCTGTGCCTGGGACGGATCAACCAGGAATGGCGCGGGTGTCGCCGGAAAACCTTCAACCTTCCAACCTTCAACCTTC
>Ga0197142_1002059_pt1 | contig 17878 bp, 12 predicted proteins | sample GBS60_MetaG_FD_148614 | JGI IMG/M metagenome (GOLD analysis project Ga0197142, IMG submission 148614) | Sediment microbial communities from Great Boiling Springs, Gerlach, Nevada, United States - GBS 60_MetaG | ecosystem: Environmental > Aquatic > Thermal springs > Hot (42-90C) > Sediment...
CCAGGACCGGTACGAACGTTAGAACTTTCCGGTGATGGTCAGAGCAACCAGGGCAGAAGGATTGAGCACTGTCTCACCAGCGCTGCACAATCATACCATAACCCGGCGCCCTCGTATGCAGATGAACCTGCTGGCATCGCCGGATCTTCGTCGGATATTCCGGTATCCCACGCTCTCGTATGTGGGCACACGAAGCGACCAGGAGCGTATCCGGTCGGTGATCACGGCAATGTTGCCATATAAGAATACCTCATTTTTGGGGTTGTGGTGGATGGGGGGGTATGCGTATAATTGTCTAGAAGAAGTAAAGACAAGGGTGTGCTCGACAAGGGTGTGCTCTCTGTGCGAGACGCGCAACTTCGTAAAGATGTCGCGTATCTCAGGAGAAAGGAATGTGTTTACCCGTTTCGTCCCTGGTGGTCGTTGGGACACTCCTCCGCTTCCAGCCACCGATGCCGAACCGGTGCGGGCAATGGTGCACAATGAACACAGGGGTGCAGCAGTGTTCTAACTGCCGACGCAATCGAGATGTGTTGCCGCTATACCGCTTGTCGCTGCACAGGTGACGTGCCTCTCATCTGATTATGACAAGTTAACCGAAAAAGAACCGAAAGTGGGGTGATATACTGCAAGTAGGGAAAGACTGTGGCGGAGCATTAGTGATAATATCAAGCCTTAGAGGGCGATCAGAAAACCGGATTTGTGGCGCCATGATGGCGACCATGCCGTTCTGATGCGGAGCAATCTCGTATGCCACGACGTGCGCTTCGATCCTACGATCTGACCGATAAACAATGGGCCGCTATCGTACCGCTGGTCGTCACCCCGTCGCCCAACGGCGGGCGTCCGACCGACATCGATCGCTGCGCGATCGTCAACGCATTGCTGGACAAACATCGCACCGCTCGCCAATGGCGCTTGCTTCCAGATGATGTTAGGCTCGTTTGATAATTAGCTACTCTTAAGGAGGTGTTTCATGTCTGATAAACCAAGAGATTTACCGACTGGTTACAAGATAGCCTCTCCTGCAGCACTTGTAGCTATGCTTTCCTTTTTCATGCCATGGGTTCTCGTTTCTTGTGGTAATCAACCTTTGGCATCTTTTAGTGGATGGGATCTCACAGTTGGTACTACTGTTACTACTTTTAGAGGCGAATCTCCTGTTGATGGAAGTCCCATACTATTTATAGCGCTTTTGGCAGGATTAGGTGTATTTGTGTTAATGTTTTTCTCTATGAAAACTGGTAAGATTACAAAGTTAGACGGCTGGGGATTGGTGAGCTTAGGAGTGATCTCTCTGCTGACAATTATCGTAGTAATTTTGTCACGTTTTCAGGAAGTTTCTGAATCTTCTCAAGGAGCCGCTCGAGTAGAGTATCAATATGGTTTTTGGGGAGTTGTATTAGGTTATGCTGCTGTAATACTAGGCGGAGTAATTAATATAATGTCGGAACGAAATGTTAAGAGCGCGATCAAAAACGAACATCTCAGATAAAGCCGATGCAGGAGCGGTGCGATAGAGCCGAGATAAAGGAAGGCTTCGCTTGATTCCGGGTTGCGGTTGTATGCTTTCCTCGCCAACCGATGGCGTCCCGCCCACGCAATCGAGCGTTCTGCCAGCCATCGCTTCGGAATGAGGGTATATCCCGTTTGTCCAGGCGGTTGTTCAATGACATTCAGGCGTATCGTCGTGTTCTGTTTCATCCATGCATCTCACCCTTGTTTGTATCCTTCATCCCCCCGAATCTCGTGCATCCGAGGAAATGATTGATGATGCGCGGCGAAAAGCCGTCCGGCGCCTTCGGTATCTGAAATGTCCGCCGGATGGACGAGCACACGCTGCAAGAACCCATTCGTATCAACCCAAAATTGCCGTCATCATAGCCGCGTTCTCCGCCTGCTTCGGTCGTTTTGACGGATTGGGAGTCCAGGACGCTGATGGACGGTTCCGAGTCACAGTCCAGTGCGTGTCGCGCCAGGTTCCGCAGCGTATCATTGATGGCGATACAGGTTCCATCACGATGGGTCGAAAGAGGAGCGAACGGAACTCATTGGCGGAACATCGTTCGGAAGCATGCGCTATTGGCGGGCGGTGCGGTTTTTGTACCGCAGGGCGTTGACGATCGTGCGGCGATCGATGTCGGTCGGAGGGGTGCCGTTGGGCGACGGGGCGGCGACGAGTGGCGCGAGAGCAGCCCAGTGCGCATCGGTCAGATCGGTCGCATCCTTCGTTGGAGAGGATCGAAGCGCACGTCGTGGCATACCAGATTGTTCCTTATCAGAATGGCATGGTCGCCGTCATGATACCACAAATCCGGTTTTCTGATCGCCCTCTTAGAGCTCGAAAAACTGTGACTTCTTCGCTTGTGGCTTGATCGCGCTGCATGCTGCCGCGTTATTCGGATAGACTCTTGTCACAGGCGTTATCTGGCGTGGCATGCTTCACTGTCTCTACAGTGTGACACATCAGGTGCGATCTGTAAAACTGGCAGGAATTTGCTATGCGTGTACGACTTACCACCCTTATATGTATACTCTCCCTGGTGATGACCCCATTCGTCTCTACTCCCTTCGCTGGCAGCGCTCGAGCGGCGGATACTCCGAACCACCGCATTCAGCGTTCCAGCGCCACTGGAACCTTCCTTGGCGCGTGGGGATCGCAGGGCACAGGCGATGGGCAGTTCGACAGGCCTCGCGGCGTGGCGGTGGCGCCCGATGGCACGGTCTACGTGGCGGATAGCCGCAATAGCCGTATCCAGCGTTTCAGCGCCACTGGAACCTTTCTCGGCACGTGGGGATCGCCTGGCGGCGGCGACGGGCAGTTTATAGAACCCGAAGGCATAGCAGTGGCGCCTGACGGCACGGTCTATACGGTGGATTTCGACGGCCGCGTTCAGCGGTTCAATGCAACCGGCACATTCCTCGGCGCCTGGGAGGTGGAGTCGTCCGGCAACGTAGGGGTTGCACCTGACGGTACGGTCTACGTGACCGAGTCCAGCTGGTATCGCGTCCGGCGCTTCAGCGCCACCGGCGCACCTCTCGATGGATGGGGGTCGCCGGGCGGCGGCGATGGACAGTTCAGCGAACCTCGCGGCGTGGCGGTGGCGCCCGACGGCACGGTTTACGTGGTAGACAGCGACCTCGGACATCGCATCCAGCGTTTCAGCGCCACCGGAACCTTCCTCGGCACGTGGGGGTCGCCTGGCAGCGGCGACGGGCAGTTCGTGCTTCCTCGCGGTGTGGCCGTAGCGCCCGACGGCACGGTCTACGTGGCAGATACGGGCAACCACCGCATCCAGGTGTTTAGCGCCGACGGAACTTTCCTCGGTAAGTGGGGGTCGGAGGGCAGCGGCAACGGGCAGTTCAAGTATCCTGAAGGCGTGGCGGTGGCACCTGACGGAGCAGTCTACGTGGCAGATACAGGCAACCACCGCATCCAGGTGTTTCGCGTGCAGTCTCTTGGTACGTCTACGCCTACTCCATCGTCACCTACACCCACCTCATCGCCGGTCATGCCTACACCGACTCAACTGCCCCAGCCGCCCATCCCACCTTCCTACCGCGCCTTTCAGTTCGCCATCGGCGCGCAGGATCCAGTTGGGCAGTTCGACTCCCCAGATGATGTGGCGGTGGCACCAGACGGCACGGTCTACGTCGTGGACAGTGGCAACCACCGCATCCAGCGCTTTAGCGCCAGCGGCGAGTTCCTTGGCACCTGGGGGGCACGAGGCAGCGGCGACGGGCAGTTCGATAACCCGTCTGGCGTGGCAGTTGCGCCCGACCGCACTGTCTACGTGACGGATTACCGGAATAACCGCATCCAGCGTTTCAGTGCCAGCGGAACCTTCCTCGGTAAGTGGGGGGTACGCGGTAGCGGCGACGGACAGTTCAAGTATCCTGAGAGCGTGGCGGTGGCACCCGACGGCACGGTCTACGTGGCGGATGCGGGCAACCATCGCATCCAGGTGTTTAGTGCAGACGGAACCTTCCTCGGCAAGTGGGGATCGCAGGGCAGCGGCAACGGGCAGTTCAAGTCTCCTGAAGGCGTGGCGGTGGCACCCGACGGCACCGTCTATGTGGCAGATTTCTTTGATCGCTGCATCCAGCGCTTTAGCGCCGATGGAACCTTCCTCAGTAAGTGGGAGTTAGGCAGTAGCTATGGGCCATATGTCGGAGGCGTGGCGGTGGCACCTGATGGCACGGTCTACGTGGCAGACACTGGCAACCGACGCATCCAGCGCTTTAGCGCCGACGGAACCTTTCTCGGTGAGTGGGGGTCACTCGGCAGAGGTGACGGGCAGTTCTTGTCTCCTCGCGGCGTGGCAGTAGCGCCGGACGGCACGGTCTACGTGGCGGATGATTCGAGTAACCGCATCCAGCATTTCAGTGCCAGTGGAACGTTCCTCGGCAAGTGGGGATCACAGGACAGTGGCGACGGGCGGTTCCGCTGGCCGTCCGGCGTGGCGGTGACGCCGGACGGCACCGTCTATGTGGCAGATAGTTCCCGCATCCAGCGCTTCCGCGCCGACGGAACCTTTCTCGGCGCCTGGGGATCGGGGGGCAGAGGCGACGGGCAGTTCTGGCTTCCTGAAGGCGTGGCGGTGGCGCCGGACGGTGCCGTCTACGTGGCAGACACCGACAACCACCGCGTCCAGCGCTTCCGCGCCGACGGAACCTTCCTCGGCACGTGGGGGGCTCCGGGCGAAGGCGACGGGGAGTTCTACGAGCCTTCTGGCGTGGCAGTGGGGTCTGACGGTGCCGTCTATGTGGCAGATCGCTTGAACCACCGCATTCAGGTGTTTAGCGCCGACGGAACTTTCCTCAGTAAGTGGGGGTCGCAAGGCAGCGGCGACGGGCAGTTTATAGGACCCGAAGGCATAGCAGTTGCGCCTGACGGCACGGTCTACGTGGTGGACAGTGGCAACCACCGCATCCAGCACTTTAGCGCCACCGGTGCGTTCCTCGGTGCCTGGAGGTCAGAGGCTGGCGGCGTGGCGGTGGCGCCTGACGGCACGGTCTACGTGGTGGACAGTGGCAACCACCGCATCCAGCACTTCAGCGCTACCGGCGCGTTCCTCGGTAAGTGGGGGTCGGAGGGCAGCGGCGACGGGCAGTTCAAGCATCCTGGAGGCGTGGCAGTAGGGTCTGACGGCATGGTCTACGTAGCAGATACCGACAACCATCGCATACAGGTATTCGGAACAGCCTACCCGAATGCCTGGCGCGGCGAGTTCTTCGCCAACGACTGGCTTGCCGGGCCGGTGTTGCACGTTGAAAACGTCTTCGATCTGTTCCTCAACCGGTCGTGGCTTGGGCAACCGGCAGCAACTATCCCCGCCGACCATTTCACCAGCCGCTGGCTGCGCTATGTGAATTTCCCGACCTCCGGACGCTACCGCTTCACCATTCGTGCCGACGACGGTGTGCGCTTCTGGGTCGATGACCGGCTGGTGGTCGATTCCTGGCAGCCGCAGTCGCTCACCCGCGAGGTGACCGTTGAGTTGTTGGCAGGCTACCACCGGCTGCTGCTTGAGCACTGGGATCGAGACGGCAGCGCGACGCTCGCGCTGGCGTGGGCAAGGGCGGACAATGCTACACCCACCCCATCGCTGGTCACGCCTACGCCGGCTCGACCTCCTCAGCCGCCCAGCAACCTGCGCGTGATCAACGTTAGCGCGGGTAGCATCACGCTCACTTGGCAGGATAATGCCAACAACGAAACCGGCTTTTACCTCGATCGCTGGTATGGTGGCACCTGGAGACAGATTGCCATGCTTAAGGCAAATGTCACAACCTACAAAGACGAGACTGGTTTAGTGTGTGGTCAGAGTTATCGCTATCGGGTGAGCGCCTACAATGCTGCTGGCCGGTCGGCAGCAAGTGAGGTAACGACAACAACAGAGAGATGTCCTCTGATTCTCGTTCCTGGAATAATGGGAAGTTATATTCACAAATCCTACATATTTGAGCTATGGCCCGGCGTTTTCGATGATAGACGTGACGACGATTTGCGAGATTTGGGTTCCGACAGGGTAATCGTGAGAGATGCTATTCGGACTTACGTTTTCGATAAGTTGCCACGTCTGAAAGAGAAGTATGAGATTTACACCCCACTCATCCGCTTCCTGAAATCCACTCTAGGGTATGTAGAATACCCCGACGTCGGCTACGAAGAAGTACCGATTACCACCCCTCTCGAGCGTTGCCAGGAGGCAAAGCGAATTGGAAAGAAGCCCACTCTTTTCGTCTTCGCGTATGACTGGCGCCAGAGTAACAGAGAGAGCGCTAAACAGTTGAAGAAATATATTGCATGTGTTCGTAGCATTCACAACGGCAGTCGGGTAGATATCATTGCTCATAGCATGGGCGGTCTGGTCGCTCGACGGTACCTGATTGACAGTCGGCACGCTCACCACGTTTCCCGCCTCATTACCATCGCTACACCGTTCTACGGTGCTGCGCGCGCAACGACGGCCATCACAACCGGGCACTTTCCCGGGCTCACTGATATTCAATTTAAAGAAAGACGAGTACAACCCCCCAAAATTTTTGGACACGAGCTAAGATATGTCGCCGAGAAAGCAGCAGGCGCTCACGAGTTATTGCCGAGTAGGGCTTACTTTGAGGCTTACTTCGAACAGCAGCAATGTCCCCTTGTATTTCTCGATGAGTACAATGAACTTTGGGAAACAAAGTATTCTTACCGCTGTGCGTCACATGATGAATTTACAGGATGGATAAATGAGAAAGCTGCTGGGTCTGGTGACAATGCAGCACGTTTCCACGCAGAATCTCAGGATGATTGGAGGAACGACAAAGACCTTTTAGAGTTTGTTCCGACATACTATCATATCGTGAGTACCGATAGAAAAACGCTGAGTGGCGTTGCTAGTAAGAAGCTATGCACACAATTATCCCCATTCGGGTCATTTGCCCCATATTACATGTGTTCCCACCACCTCGTAGATATGTTCTACGACTCGGGAGACGGCACTGTTCCTGCCAGGAGTGGGGAGCATGCGCGGTACAGGAATCCGCAGGCACAGGTGATCAAGGTATCTGGAGAACACACCGAAATGCTCTCTGGAGAGGAACTTCGCGATCATCTCAGGCGTATTCTCCTGGGAAGTGAAACCGGCGCTTCTCAACCAGGAGAGACTGCACGTAGTGGTCACGTCTCTGTTGCTGGAATGCTGCATCCGCAGGCAACCACCTTTACCTTGCCACCCGTCGCCAGCAATGAGCAAACCACTTTCTTCAACACTGCTCTCGATACGCCACCTGAGCACACGCGCCGGGAAACGGTTGCGTATGCTGCGCTACCCACACCTGCTGCAAGTGATACCCCACCTGTTGCTGACATGCACTATCTGCGGGCGATCAATGTTGTCTCATTGACCATTACTGACCGCACAGGCCGATTCCCGTCAGCCGTGACGTTTGATCATCTTGACGATGGTGTCTACGCAGCCGTGGTTCCGCCTGACGATGTTTACACGGCAACGATCACGCTGAAAGCCCGTGAAGGTGCGATCATTGAGATGCGTACCGGTACGAACGATATTACCCGGCGTGCGGTACGCTATCTGGACATTTTCCCTGCGCAGCGGAACCGGCAGGTGCAGGTCGTCTTTTTCCAGAATGGATTCTCTCTCTTGCGGCAGGATACGGATGCCGATGGTCTGTTTGAAACCGAGATACCGCCAACTGCTGAGATAAGTGGTGATGCGGCGAATGACCGTGAACCGCCGGTTGTGGACGTTCGTGCATCAGGACCACTCGATGCCCGTACGATAACCATCACCGCAACTGATGTATCAGGGGTAGCGAACATCCGCTATTCATTTGACGGTATAACGTTCCGGTCATACACAGGACCATTTGTTGTTGACGCAACACAGACACCGGTTATCTATACCTTTGCCGATGATCGAGCTGCTAATCGATCAGAATTGCTCGCATATCCACTTTCCTGGAAGGTTTATCTGCCTTTGACGATCCGTTAGCGGTGGTTGCACGGGGCATTGTGCGAGCGCAGCAAGCGTGGTCGTGACTGATGATCTGAATGAGAGATGCAGGCTATTGTTCCTATGCCAGGGGGAAAACCGAATGACATCTATCATATATCTCCGCAGCGGAACGGCTATGCTCTGGATTCTGCTTGCGACGCTGCTTGTGAGCGCGTGTGGGATGCAAGGTCAGGAGACAGCCGTATTTCGGGTGAATCTTGAGCGCACAGGGGTGTTTCCGGCTGACGGTCCTGCCACACTCAATGAGCTGGTGTGGAAGTTCAGGACAGACGGTCCAATATTCTCATCGCCGGTCGTTGCAAATGGCGTCGTCTACATCGGGAGTTGGGATGGCTCGCTCTATGCGATCAACAGCACAACCAGCCAGGAGGTGTGGCGGTTCAACACCGGAGGTGAGATATTTTCCTCTCCGATGATTACAGACGAAACCGTGTATATTGGGAGTGGTGACGGACACCTCTATGCGATACATGCTAAGACCGGTCAGGAAAAGTGGCGGTTTGAGACAGAGGGTGAGGTGTTTTCCGCGCCGGCGATTGTGAATGGAACCGCGTTTGTCGGGAGTAGTGACGGACACCTCTATGCGGTAAATATCAAAACCGGTCAGGAAGTGTGGCGGTTCGAGACAGCAGATGAGGTGTTCTCCTCGCCAGCGATTACGGGTGGTGTTGTGTACATTGCCAGTAAAGATGGACATCTGTATGCACTTGACAGCGTGACTGGCCAGGAAAAGTGGCGGTTTAGCCCAAACGCCGAGGTATTCTCATCGCCAGCAATTGCGAACGAGGTGGTCTATATTGGGAGTAATGACGGTCGGCTCTACGCGCTTGACGCCAAGACTGGTGAGGAAAAGTGGCACTTCAAGACCGACGGTGAAGTCGCTTCATCCCCGGCGATTGCGGGTGGATTGGTCTACGTTGGGAGTAATGACGGTCGGCTCTACGCGCTTGACGCCACGACCGGTGAGGAAAAGTGGCACTTCAAGACCGACGGTGAAGTCGCTTCATCCCCGGCGATTGCGGGTGGATTGGTCTACGTTGGGAGTAATGACGGTCGGCTCTACGCGCTCGACGCCACGACCGGTGAGGAGAAGTGGCGCTTCAAGACCGGCGGTCCGGTCGCTTCATCCCCGGCGATTGCGGGCGGGGTAGTCTACTTTAGCAGTCTGGACGGCTATCTCTACGCCGTCAGGTAGGCCAGCGCATCAGGCGCCGGTCTGGCAGGAGTTCTACAGCGTGCTGTCCTGGCCGGGATGCACCCGCAACCGGCGATCTGGAGAGTGGGCGTGGATGGTATCGTTCGTTTCATTCCTCCATCGAACTGTCGAAAGGAGCAAACCAGATGAGATTCATTGGTCATCTCCACAGCCGAACCGCAGTGCTGTGGATACTGCTCGGAGCGCTCATCCTGAGCGCGTGTGGTGGACAGAGCCAGGATGCGCCGATGTTTCGGGCCAACCCCGCCCGCACAGGGGTATTCCCGTCCGATGGGCCAACGACCCTGAACGAGTTGGTGTGGAAGTTCAAAACCGACGGCTGGGTCGCTTCCTCCCCGGCGGTGGCGGACGGGGTGGTCTACGTCGGGAGTTCGTACTATGGTTGGATCTATGCGCTTGATGCCGGAACCGGTCAGGAGAAGTGGACATTCAAAGCTGAAGATTTAGCGAATTCATCTCCGGCAGTGGCAGACGGGATGGTCTACGTTGGGGTTTCAGATGAAGATAGTCCTTATAGTCAGTTCTATGCGTTTGATGCAAAGACCGGCCAGGAGAAATGGTCATTCAGTACTGCTGGTAGGGTCGATTCCTCTCCAGCGATTGCGGGCGGGGTGGTCTATGTCGGGAGCGATGACGGTCGGCTCTATGCGCTCGACGCTAGAACTGGCCAGGAGAAGTGGCGCTTCAAAACCGACGGTGCGGTCGGCTCATCCCCGGCGATTGCGGGCGGGGTGGTCTATGTCGGGAGTGCTGACGGTCGGCTCTATGCGCTCGATACCAGAACTGGTCAGGAGAAGTGGACGTTCAATACCGATGGTGAGGTAACTTCCTCCCCTGCGGTGGCAGACGGGATGGTCTACGTCGGGAGTGCTGACGGTCGGCTCTATGCGCTCGATACCAGAACCGGTCAGGAGAAGTGGACGTTCCAAACCGACGGTGAGGTCGGTTCCTCCCCGGCGGTGGCAGATGGGGTGGTCTACGTCGGGAGTGATGACGGTCGGCTCTATGCGCTCGATGCCAGAACTGGCCAGGAGAAGTGGTCGTTCAAAACCGACGGTGCGGTCGCTTCCTCCCCGGCGGTGGCAGGCGGCGTAGTCTACGTCGGGAGCGGGGATGGTCGGCTCTATGCGCTCGACGCCAGAACCGGCCAGGAGAAGTGGCGCTTCAAAACCGATGGTGCAGTAAACTCATCTCCGGCGGTGGCAGGTGGGATGGTCTACTTTGGCAGTCTGGATGGCTATCTCTACGCTGTCAGGTAGCCCGTCGTATCAGGCGCCGGTCTGGCAGGGGGGCTACAGCGTTCTGTTCTTGCCTGGATGCACCCGCAACCGGCGATCTGGAGGGTGGGCGTGGATGGTATCGTTCGTTTCATTCCTCTTGCGAAAGGAGCAAACCAGATGAGGTTCATCGGTCATCTCCACAGCCGAACCGCAGTGCTCTGGATGCTGCTCGGAGCGCTCATCCTGAGCGCGTGTGGTGGACAGAGCCAGGATGCGCCGATGTTTCGGGCCAACCCCGCCCGCACAGGGGTGTTCCCGTCGAATGGGCCAACAACCATGAACGAATTGATGTGGAAGTTCAAAGCGGGCGGTGAGATCGTTTCCTCCCCGGCGGTTGCGGGCGGGGTGGTCTACGTTGGGAGCAGGGATGGTTGGCTCTACGCGGTTGATGCCAAGACTGGCCAGGAGAAGTGGTCGTTCAACACTGGTAGTGAAGTATTTTCATCCCCGGCAGTTGCGGACGGCATAGTTTATGTTGGTATGAGTGAGTTTGGGCCTAGCTCTTTCTACGCGCTCGACGCCAAGACCGGCCAGGAGAAGTGGTCATTTCAAACCGACGGTCTAGTGAATTCATCCCCGGCGGTGGCAGACGGTGCGGTCTATGTTGGTATGAGTAAGTTTGGGCCTGGCTCTCTCTACGCGCTCGACGCCAAGACCGGCCAGGAGAAGTGGTCATTTCAAACCGACGGTCCGGTGAATTCATCTCCGGCAGTTGCGGACGGCATAGTTTATGTTGGTATGAGTAAGTTTGGGCCTGGCTCTCTCTACGCGCTCGACGCCAGGACCGGCCAGAAGAAGTGGTCATTTCAAACCGACGGTCCGGTGAATTCATCTCCGGCGGTGGCAGACGGGGTGGTCTACATTGGCAGTTATGACAATCGGCTCTACGCGCTTGACGCCAGAACCGGTCAGGAGAAGTGGTCATTCCAAACCGACGACGATGTCTTTTCCTCCCCGGCGGTGGCGGACGGAGTGGTCTACGTCGGGAGCAATGACGGTCGGCTCTATGCGCTCGACGCCAAGACCGGTAAGCAGAAGTGGCGCTTCAGAACCAATGGCCCAATCGTGGCCTCTCCAGCGATTGCAGGTGGGATGGTGTATATCGGGAGTGGTGACGGGCGGCTCTACGCACTCGACGCGAAAACCGGTCAGGAGAAGTGGTCATTCCAAACCGGCGGTGGGATCGGTTCCTCTCCGGCGGTGGCAGGTGGGGTGGTCTACTTTGCAAGTATGGATGGCTATCTCTACGCCGTCAGGTAGCCTGGCAGGGCCACGGCGTGCTGTTCATGCTGGGAGGCACTTGATCTAGAGAATAGGTGTGAAGGGTATCGTTCGTGTCATTCTCTTCACGAAAGGAGCAAACCAGATGAGATTCACCAGCCATCTCCACAGCCGAATCGCGATGTCCTGGGTGCTACTCGTTGCATTCATCCTGAGCGCATGTGGCACACTGATCCAGGAGGCGCCCGGTGGCACACCGACCCAGGAGGCGTCCGGCAGCGCACCGACCCAGGAGGCGCCCGGTGGTACGCCAACCCAGGAGGCGTCCGGTGGCGCGCCGACCCAGGAGGCGTCCGGTGGCGCGCCGACCCAGGAGGCGTCCGGTGGCGCGCCGACCCAGGAGGCGTTTATGCTTCGGGCAAACCCCGCACGAACAGGGGTATTTCCGTCCGACGGGCCAACAACGATCTCGAACAAGTTAGTGTGGTACATCCCACAAGATCTTGCGGTTGCGGGCGGGGTGGTCTACGGGAGAGGTTATGATGGTCATTTTTACGCAACTGACGTAAGAACTGGCCGGGAACTGAAGTGGAGCTTCAAACCCGACGGTGCGGTCTTTGGCGTCCCGACGGTTGCAGACGGGGTGGTCTACTTCGGGAGTTCGCGTGAGGGCGATCTGCGCGATGGTCGGCTCTACGCGCTCGACGCCAGAACCGGCCAGGAGAAGTGGTCATTCAGAACCGACGGTGCAGTGGGTTTTTCCCCGGCGGTTGCGGGAGGGGTGGTCTATGTCGAGAGTAGTGACGGTTGGGTTTACGCGATTGACGCCAGGACCGGTCAGGAGAAGTGGCGTTTCAAAACCGGTGGTGAGGTCGCTGACGTCCCGGCGGTTGCGGACGGGGTGGTCTATGTCGGAAGTAGTGACGGTCGGCTTTACGCGATTGACGCAAAGACTGTTCAAGAGAAATGGCGCTTCGAAGCTATTGGGGTGGGCTTCCCAACGATTGCGGACGGGGTGGTCTACGTTGGCAGTGAGCTAGGTTGGATCTATGCGCTCGACGCAGAAACCGGTCAGAAGAAGTGGACGTTCAAAACCGATGGCATTGTCTATCCCTTTGCCTCCCCGGTGGTTGCGGGCGGGGTGGTCTACGTTGGCAACAATGACGGTCGGCTCTATGCGCTCGACGCCAGAACCGGTCAGGAGAATTGGCACTTCCAAACCGCAGAAGATGTCATCGTTTCCGCAGTGGTTGAGGGCGGGACGGTCTACTTGATAAGTCACTGATTACTCCCTCTACGCCGTCAGGTAGGCCAGCGCATCAGGCGCCGGGCTGGCAGGGGTTCCACAGCACTCTTTTCCGGGACGCACCCGCCACTGGTGACCCGATGGCAGGTGGGAATGGTGTATCGTTCGTTCCATCACTCCATCGAAAGGAGCAAACCAGATGAGGTTCATCAGTCATCTCCACAGCCGAACCGCAGTGCTCTGGATGCTACTCGTTGCATTTGTCCTGAGCGCATGTGGCACACTGATCCAGGAGGTGCCCGGTGGTGCACCGACCCAGGAGGTGCCCGGTGGCGCACCGACCCAGGAGGTGCCCGGTGGCGCGCCGAACCAGGATGCGCCGATGTTTCGGGCCAACCCCGCCCGCACAGGGGTATTTCCGTCCGATGGACCAACGACCCTGAACGAGTTGGTGTGGATGTTCAAAACCGACGGCTGGGTCTTTTCCTCCCCGGCGGTTGCGGGTGGGATGGTCTACGTCGGGAGTTTGGACAATTGGCTCTACGCACTTGACGCAGAGACCGGTCAGGAGAAGTGGCGCTTCCAAACCAAAGGCATTGTAGGTTCATCCCCGGCGATTGCAGACGGGGTGGTCTATGTCGGGAGCAATGACGGTCGGCTCTATGCGCTCGACGCCAGAACCGGCCAGGAGAAGTGGCGCTTCAAAACCGACGGTGGGATCGCTTCCTCCCCGGCGGTTGCGGGCGGGGTGGTCTATATCGGGAGTGGTGACGGTCGGCTCTATGCGCTCGATACCAGAACCGGTCAGGAGAAGTGGACGTTCAACACCGATGGTGAGGTAACTTCCTCCCCGGCGGTGGCAGACGGGGTGGTCTACGTCGGAAGGTATGGTCGGCTCTACGCGCTTGACGCCAGGACCGGACAGGAGAAGTGGCGCTTCCAAACCGAAGGCATTGTAGGTTCATCCCCGGTAGGTTCATCCCCGGCGATTGCAGACGGGGTGGTCTACGTCGGGAGTGAGTATGGTCGACTCTACGCGCTTGACGCCAGGACCGGACAGGAGAAGTGGCGCTTCCAAACCGAGGGCAGGGTCTTTTCCTCCCCGGCGATTGCGGACGGGGTGGTCTACGTCGGGAGCAATGATGGTCGGCTCTACGCACTCGACGCCAGAACCGGTCAGGAGAAGTGGCGCTTCAAAACCGACGGTGGGATAGGTTCATCCCCTGCGGTGGCAGGCAGCATGGTGTATGTCGGGAGTGAGGATGGTCGACTCTACGCGCTCGACGCCAGAACCGGCCAGGAGAAGTGGACATTTAAGACTGGTAGCGAGGCGGTCTATTCCTCGCCAGCAGTTGCGGGTGGTGTCGTCTACTTTGGAGATACGGATGGCTATCTCTACGCTGTTCGATAGCCCGACGGTCAGGTGCCGGTCTGGCGGGGGTTCCACGACGTGCTGTCCTCGCCGGGGCGCATAGACGCTTTGTCGCCCGTGCCAGGGTGCGTGTGCCGTGGTGACGCATCGGGCAGGGGCAGTCTCAGGCAAGGCAGCCATTGGGCGTGCGGCGGCGGTGGCGCAACTCGTCGCGCCCGTGCGACGGGTGCGCCTGCACCAACAACCCGATGGCGGGCGTGGATGGTATCGTTCGTTTCATTCCTCTATTGAAAGGAGCAAACCAGATGAGGTTCATCAGTCATCTCCACCGCCGAATCGCGATGCTCTGGGTGCTGCTCGTTGCATTCATCCTGAGCGCGTGTGGCGCACTGACCCAGGAGGCGCCCGGTGGCGCGCCGAACCAGGAGGCGCCCGGTGGCGCACCGACCCAGGAGGCGTCCGGCAGCGCACCGACCCAGGAGGCGTCCGGCAGCGCACCGACCCAGGAGGTGCCGATGTTTCGGGCCAACCCCGCCCGCACAGGGGTATTTCCGTCCGATGGGCCAACGACCCTGAGCGAGTTGGTGTGGAAGTTCAAAACCGACGGTGGGATCGCTTCCTCCCCGGCGGTTGCGGGCGGGGTGGTCTATATCGGGAGTGGTGACGGTCGGCTCTACGCGCTTGACGCCAGAACCGGTCGAATGAAGTGGACGTTCAAAACAAATAGTGGGGTCTTTTCCTCCCCGGCGGTTGTAGACGGGGTGGTCTATGTCGGGAGTGATGACGGGTATCTCTATGCGATCAATACCAGGACTGGTCAGGATAAGTGGACGTTCCAAACCTTCCAGTCGGTCGTTTCCTCCCCGGCGGTTGTGGATGGGGTGGTCTATGTCGGGAATAGTGTTGCCGGCCGGTTCTATGCGCTTGACGCCGCAACCGGTCAGGAGAAATGGCGCTTCAAGACCGACGGTCAGATCGGTTCATCCCCGGCGATTGCGGACGGGGTGGTCTATATTGGGAGTTGGGACGGTCGTCTTTACGCGCTTGACGCCAGAACCGGTCAGGAGAAGTGGTCATTCAAAACCGATGATGTAGTAGATTCATCTCCTGCGATCGCAGGCAGCGTAGTCTATGTCGGGAGTAATGACAGCCGTCTCTACGCGCTTGACGCCAGGACCGGTCAGGAGAAGTGGACGTTCAAAACCAACGGTAAGGTCGTTTCCTCCCCAGCGGTTGCGGGTGGGATGGTCTACGTCGGGAGTTTGGACAATTGGCTCTACGCACTTGACGCAGAGACCGGTCAGGAGAAGTGGCGCTTCAAAACCGACGGTGGGATAGGTTCATCCCCGGCGGTGGCAGGCAGCATGGTGTATGTCGGGAGTGAGGATGGTCGACTCTACGCGCTTGACGCCAGAACCGGCCAGGAGAAGTGGCGCTTCAAAACCGACGGTGTGGTCTATTCCTCCCCGGCGGTTGCGGGCGGGATGGTTTACTTCGGAAGTGCTGATGGCTATCTCTACGCCGTCAGGTAGCCCGGCGTATCGGGCGCCGGTCTGGCGGGGGTTCTACAGCGTGCTGTCCTCGCCGGGGCGCATAGAGGGTTTGTCGCCCGTGTCGGGGTTCGCACGCCGTAGTGACGCATCGAGCGGATAAGTCTGTTTGAACCACACCACAGGAGGCTCATTCCCTATGAAAAACTATCTCATCCAACTGAAAGACCAGCTCCGTGCAGGCGCTGATGTGATGAAGCAGCGTGTCCAGATTGTAAAGTTGGGTTATGAGCGTGAGTCTCGTAGAAAGGAGCGTAAGCGGGCGGTAGATCAGTTAGGGGAGTATGCCTGGCGGAAGCGGATTGAACATCAGGATTATGCGCCGCTCTTTGCTCAATTGGTCGAGCTCGAGCAGCAACGCACCGATTTGCAGGCGACCGGTGAACGCCTTCAAGCCGACATCCGGCGTCTGGAAGCGCAGAAAGCCGAGCTGGAACAGGAGTTCGCTGCGCAGATGCAGAACCAGCGGCAGCAGGCGGCGGCAGCGCGGCAGGATACCGGCAGTGCTGCCCAGATCGAGCAGCACATGGCGGCGCTTAAGTCTGAACATCTGATGAATCTGCAACCGATCGAGGCGCAACTGACGCAGGTGCGCCGGGAGTTGCGGGATGTTCAACAGCGCATGGCGCCCCTGGATCGACAGAGTCGTGAACTGCAGCACGCTTTAGGTGAGCAGATTGATCGCACGCGACCGGTTCCCGGCGAATTCGCGGAACACTACGCACGCATTGATGCCCTCGACCAGGAGATCGCCCGGATCGACGAGCAAATAGACCTGCTGAACCGGAAGATTAGCGAGGCGGGCGCAGGCGCCGGTCGTGCGATCTACGCAATGATCGGCGGCGGCATCGTGCTGATGCTTCTGCTGCTGGCAGCCTTCGGTGGTCTAAGCCGGTTCAGTTTCAGCGGAGGCGCCGTCTCTGAGCAGCAAATCCGGCGCGATCTGGAGGGGCGGCAACTCAATAATGATTTAGCCAGAGTAATCTGGGAAATTCGAAGCGATCAGGTTCAAGAGTTAAAAGTTTTGCGTCGAAGCGGTGATCGCGATTCTGGCATTGAACGAATCGCGATCAACATCAAGCTGCGCGACAATCTCATGACCGTATCGAGCAATTTAGAGCTTTTGTATAAGAAACACGGTGATACCTGGAGATTATATGAGGTAAAACCCGATCGCATTCTCCACCTCGTATCGGCACAGAATGAACCTGACACAAGTGATCTCGAGTCACTTGTGCGTGATGCACATTACGACCTGATCCGACGGGGTTGGCTGCTTTGTGATTTAGGACAACTCCGGAACTTCCAGCTCGAGAGCAAGCACGGTGGTGAGAATTGGGAAAATGGACGTCCCACACTCGTCTACATTATTAAGAATGAGTATGATCCCCTTCCTGCGGCTCCGCCCGGCCATCTTCAGGCTCCCGATTTCTGTTCTGGTACGGCATCCTTTCGTATCGTCTACACGTGGAATGGCTCGAATTGGGGGGCGCCTTCGTATTACCGTGCCTGGTAGTGGATAGATCTTAGAGCCTATCCGAAAAACCGTGACTTCTTCGCCTACGGCTTGATCGCCTTGTGTGCTATCCGGTTATTCGGATAGGCTCTTATCTTCATCATTCTCACGACCAGAATGTCCGGCATTCACCCGGTGTGCGGCAGCGACGGGTGAGGCGTTTCGACCGGCGTCGCCTGGCGTGTCTGTCGTTCGAGGGCGACGAGGAGCAGCGCAATATCGGCAGGGTTAATCCCCGCCAGGCGCGCCGCCTGCCCGATGGTCGCCGGTCGAAAGCGTTGCAATGTCTGCCGCGCCTCGTTGCGCAGCCCGCGCAGCGCGGCAAAATCGAAGTCGGGCGGGATGCGCCGCGACTCCATACGGCGCAATCGTTCAACTTCGCGCTGTTGCTTGAGCAGATACCCGCTGTACTTCGCTTCGATGTCGACCTGTTCGGCGACATCGGCT
>Ga0197142_1002060_pt1 | contig 17875 bp, 26 predicted proteins | sample GBS60_MetaG_FD_148614 | JGI IMG/M metagenome (GOLD analysis project Ga0197142, IMG submission 148614) | Sediment microbial communities from Great Boiling Springs, Gerlach, Nevada, United States - GBS 60_MetaG | ecosystem: Environmental > Aquatic > Thermal springs > Hot (42-90C) > Sediment...
CTCCGCCTATTTCTCCCCTTGCTTGGCTAATAGCTTCATCCCATCCTGCCCTACTATAACCCAATAATGTTGGTAAATCCTCCATTACTCTCCCTCTTGAACTTAATAACCCCTGTTCTAATCCTTTTTGTAATTCCATTAAATCCCCCCAGATATCTCCCCCTACTCCCTGATATATCTCCCCAAGTCTATCCTGCAAAATAGCTAATGCTTCTGAAACATCAGGTATTTCTATTTGTATTTCAGGTGCTTGCCCCATCATCCCCATAAGATTTTGTATTTGTTGCTGTTGCATTTGAAAAAATTTATTGTAATGTTCCAAAACCACTTGATTTATATCATAAGGTTTTCCCATCATAGATTGATAAGCATCTTCATATGAAATAACACTCCCTACATAAGTTGTCCCCCCCATACTTTGTGGTAATTGAACCCTCCTTAAATTTTCCCAATCTCCAATGTCCATCTGAATTCCAAATCTCTTAAAGAAATCATACCAATCTCCTAATTGTTGCTTACTCAAATTTAAAGATATATCAAACCACCAGTTTGGGTCTAACAAAATTTTAAAAGGATTTACTTGGAAGGTAGCCCAATTTTTTTCCCATTCTTCCTCTGGTGCTTTAATCATTTCGTTAGGAGTTTTTAATTTATATGAAAAAAGGTCGGATGAAGTATCAGAAGAAGAAAGAATTGAATTAGAAGATGAAACTGTTATCCCCTGTGTTGTATCAAGAGATGGATCATATGTAGTCATCCCATAAGAAGCCATTATTCTTTACCCCCCTTTCTTTTTCATTAAAGCGTCAAATAATGTTTTTAAATTAAGTGCATTTTCTAATTGAAAAAACGGAGAAAAAGAAAAGAATGGTTGAAAGAAAGATGGTGGTTGAATAAATGGCATTCTTTGAAGAGGGATACCTGTAAAACTACTTGGTGGAGACCAGGGCATTCTTTGAAGAGGGATACCTGTAAAACTACTTGGTGGAGACCAGGGCATTACTTGAAGTGGAGGAGAAAGAAAACTACCTTGTGATGGTGGAGACCAGGGCATTACTTGAAATGGAGAACTTATATTTGAACCAGATACCTGTTCTTTTGCTTTTTCTTCTAATTTTGTTTTTATTTTTTCCGCTAATTCCTTTGGGATTTCTATTTTTTCTTCTTCTTTATTTGCCATTTTTTATCACCTCCTAAATTTTAATTTTGCTAAACTTTGCCCAAAAGAAAAACCAGGGGAAATTTGTATTCTCGGGGTCATCAATGGAAGGTAATTTAAAGCATAAGACAAAGAAAATAAAGGTGCAAATGAAGCTAAAATCATATAAGGGTCATATGTATAACCCCCTGCATACCTCCCAGTAGCAGGAGTTCTTCCACTGGTATAAGTAGAAGGTGTAGAAGTAGGAGCTTTGGGAGGAGGAGCAACTGCTACTGCTTTTGAGGCAGATTTTTTTAATGCTTCCTCACCTTGCTTCTTTGCCTCTTCTACCATAGCGTCTAATGTTAAAGCCCCCGCTATTGTCGCTCCCGCTATGAATAAATTACCTATATCTTTTAATAAATCTGCACTTTTCTTATCCATTTTTCTTTTTACCTCCTTCCTGTAAAATTTGCAATAAAATAGGAAGAACACTTACAGGTAATCCTGCTATCCCCAATAAAGCAGGATTAATATTTATTCCATAATCTTGTCCTGTTGGCATACCTTGTCCTCCACTTGGTTGAATACCTTGTAATGTTTGAAGAAAATGTGCCTGTGAAACATCTGGTAAATACGGTGAAATCATCATCAATTGTCTTATCGCTTGTCTCTTCTCTTCAAGGAACGGGTCAGTCCTCATCTTCGCCATCCGTTCCTCTCTCTCTAATTGTGCTTTACCTTCTGCTAACTCATCTATTCCTGAACCTACACCATATCCTATTCCCGCTCCTGCTATCGCTCCCGCAGGTCCTCCTATCAAAGCCCCTATTACTCCTCCTATTACGCCTGTTATAAACTTACCCAACCCCATCTTTATCACCTCCTTTTCTTTCTTTGTTGTTCTTCAACTTGTTGTTGTCTCATTAATTCAAATTGCATTATTTGCTTTCTCTTTAAATTTTCTAAAAAACTTCTAAATAAAAAAGGATTATTCATTTGGGAAGCCAAACTAAAAATTTGAACCCCAAGCTGTAATAAATTTGGGTCATCAAAAGCTAATCCTAAAAACTCTCCAAAATCATTCTGCAAAGCTTGTTGTCTCTGTATATTTTCATTCTCCGCTCGAATTGCCATATCCCATTCGCTACTTGTCATTATATTTCTTTGTATTTCCGCTATCTGCTCACGTGATAAAAATCTTGGGTCAGTTTTTTTAAGTAAGAAAGCTGTATCTTTCGGAATTAATCTACCATCCTCTAACTCTATAAACTCCATCCTACGCCCGTCCGCAAATTCCTTTACTATTTCCTTCCCTTTTTTCACCTGCTCTTTCAAATCTTCAAATTGCCTTATCTCTAAAATCCTTACAAGTAAAGAAGACAACGGGGCATATATTCCCCCCAGGACCTGTCCTATCCCCTCAATCGCTAATAACTTCTCCATCTCCCCTCTCTCCATTTACCTGTCCTCCTCTCTTTCTTCTAATAAATTTAAGTAATCTTCTGAAAAAAAGTAAAATTCTTCTTCATCACCTTCGCTAATATTTTTTTCTTTTATTTCTTTTATTCTCTCCACTGCTTTATCAAGTCCCCGCATTTGAACCTCTAATTTCTTTATCTCATATAACTTTTCTAATTCTTTCTGTCTCAATTGTTCTATAAGCTCTTCTTTTTTTCTTATAAACTCTGTTCTTTCTTTCACAGAAAAAATATCTGAAATTTCGGCTGGAAGCTCATTTAATTCCATACTTGTGAAAGCTACATTCCCCCCTAAATCTAAACCACCTAAAAACATCCTCGCCACATTTTTAGCTTTCTTCTCATTTTTTAAAACTTTCCATAACTTTGGTAAAGCTTTTGTAGAGGCTTTTATTCCCGCTCCCCCTACCCCAATCGTAGAAGTTGTAAGAAATACATCTATCAAATCCATAGCCCAAACTGGCAGTTTCCCTTCTAATTTTCCCTTTGTTGCTTCCCACAATAAATCACCACCTACCAATAACGCCCACCACATTTCTTATCCTCCTCCTTGTTGCGATTGTAATTTCGGAACTTGCAAAAGATAATCTGCGTATTGGAATGGGAAAAGAAACCTTCTGGTTCCCTGCCCACTTCTCATTTCGGCTATCTTCTTTTCGCATTCACTCCATACTATTTGCATCTCCGCCCATTCATTTAAAGCTCTTAAAATTACGTAATAGGTAAATAAAGCTATTTCTTCATCATAATTTTTCCATAATACCTCATCTTGTTCTAAATTGAGTGGCAACCATAAACCTTGTATATAAATTCGAACTTGCTCTATATCTGTTGCAGAGGGAATATAAAAATAAAACACAAAACCATTATCAGTTCTATCTTGTATCTGAAAACTCCAAAAATCTATATGGTTATAACCCCCTGTTGCCCCACCCCAGACCCAGCTTTTTAACGGCATAGCTAATCTTATATAAGGCAAATTCCTAAAATGAGAGTAAGTATTGCCCTCTATATTTTCTGTTTTGTATAAAGTTATCTCCTCAATTGCATAAGGAATTAAAGACAAATTAGTTTTTATATCGCCCAAAGTTAAATACAATCCTCCACCTGTTGGTTTTAAAAGATTTCTCGGTGCACCACTTGCTTGATGACTAAAATCAATCCTCTTTGCTCCCCCTAACGGGAGACAACGCTTGATAAATTCGTGTGTCCCTTTCAAAAGAAAATAATCAAAATTCTCCTCTATATATGTAGAACGTCTATTGCAATATTCATAAACAAAATTCCTGAACTCTGTATATGTTGAAAACATCTGCCATCCTTAATTTAATTTAATCTAATTTAATTTAAAATATTATTTACCGATCAGAACGATACCTGCACCCTGTTTTGGAGGTGCGTTATCGGCATCTGCCGTGAACCAAGTAGGGCTTTCTCCCCTATACGTCACGGCACCTATTCGCGTGAAACGTCCTAATTCAAGCGGAGTATCTGAACGAATTTCCTCTGGTAAAGCTATCGCTTCCCTTATTCCATCATCACCCAAAAATACTGCTATGCTCTTGTATATACCAGTGCTATTACCCGTCACCTCCGAAAGTATCTTGTCTAAAAATCCACTGTTATCCACTACAAATCTGAACCCGAAAATTGAACCTAATTCTCCCTGTTCCATCCGCTCAGGTCTTGAATAGGCTACGATTTGCATAAAAGATGTGTCTGCAAAAACACTTTGAAAGAAAGTAGTATTACAAATAACCGATGATGAATGTTGTTTCATTCTTCTTTTTATCATCTCTGCTTTTACTGTTAATATATCTTGTATCGTAATATTTCCTGCTGTATCACCCGTCACGTCCAATGCAGAAACAGTGATAGGATAACCGCTTTCAGAAGCAACTGTTCCACCTTTTAAACCCGTTCCCTCTATTATTGATAAAGATGTTGATGTTTTTTTCGCTATAATATCTACAAGACCTATGGCATTCCAAACTATTTTCGCGTCTATTGTTCCTACCACCAAGTTTCTTAAATACATATCCACAACTGCTTTCGCGTCATAAGTAGCCATCACTTGCAATCTCTCCGTAAGAGGCATACCTACTCCCCACTCTGATACCTTTATACTGAACCTTTTCACAGAGATATTTACATTTGGAACAGGGTCAAATTCGTTCAAAACCACATCTTTCAGCGGTGTAGTTCCAGAAATAATTTCATTGTAAGAAGAGGTAAGTCTATTAAAAAGAATATATTCACCTTTTCCTTTTGAGAAGTCCGTCACCTTGTTAATATATCTCCTGAATACCCAATCAGGTTTTGCTCGTTGAAGCAATTCTTTCGATAGTTGCGGATACGCAAATAATCCTCCTTTTGTTGCTACCCCATACTGCGTGAATTCCCCTGTGTTTGCACTTACGTAATCCCAATCCCAAGCCATTTCCTTTTTTACCTCCTTTTATTTTTATTTATTTTAATTTTATTTTTAATTATTTTTAATTTGGCTTTGTTTTTTAAAAGCCAAATTTCATATATATAATATAAGAAATTTTTTTGCAAAGTCAAGTTTTTTCTTATCTTACTTATTGTTTCCATTCATCTTTTCCTCTGATAAGCCGTGATGTTGGAACTCCGTTTGGATATATCACGTCCTCAATGAAATTTTCAGATTTTGTTATAGATGGCAAATACTCTTCTGTATAAAAACGGCGATATTCCTCTTTTGTCATTGGTTTCTCTTCTCCCCCTTTTTCCTCTCTAAATCTTATACCCTGAAAATCTTTGCTCCTTTGTATTATAATATCCCTGTATTGCTTACTCGCTTCTTTTAAATAATCATAAAAATCTTGATATCTTAATTTTCCTGCTTGATAATCCTGTGTTAAAAGAGCAACTGCGACAGGATATATCTCATTCATAAATTTTGTTAAATGCGGATTGTCATTTAAAAAACGAACTCTTGCCTCTATTATATGATTTCTTAACATCTCATTAATTTGACTTTGCCTCTGTTGCATATATTGATAATACTGTTGCTGTCTCAAAGCCTCCTCTTGTGCCTGTTGATTTCCTACCTGTGCTCCCTCTGTCCCTTGCTCTTCATTCCTTTCTTCCTTCTTATTTTCTCCTCCTTCACCGCTTATTTCTTTCATATAATTTTCCCAGATACTCATATAATATCTATTTTAATATTTTTTAAATGAAAAGTGTTTTTTGCTGAAAGATCTAATTCTATTTTTGAATTTATTTTAAGAAATCTCTTAATTTTTGTTTTAATCTCATTAAAGTATAAAGACACCACAAATCTTTTTCTTCTTTCACGTTTGCTAACTGTATCGAAATTTCCTTGTCTAATATTCCTGTCTCTAAAAATTCTTTAACTACCCTCTTTTCTCTGTCCTTCTCATAATCATAGCCTTTCTCATATTTTCCATATTTATTTTCTTTTTTTTCATAATAATTATTCTCCATTTTTTTTATTCCTCCTCTTCTAAATCTTCTTTATCTAATGAAATTAAAGTTTCTATTTTTTCAATAGCTTTTTGTGAAATTCTGAAATCTTCTGGTAAAGCACCTTGCAGAAACTCTGACCATAATTTTGAGATGAGTAATTTCTCCTCTGCTCTCATTTTCAACTCTTCTAATTCCTTTCTTTTCTTATTCCAACTCGCTACTATTCTTGTTTTCAGTTCTCCTTTGTCTATCCTCTCCTCATTTAAATAAAAGAAAATATTATTTTTTGTAAAATAATAATGATGTTTTCTTGATGAAATAAAGTATGGCATTTCATCACATAATACTAACTTTGCTATTCTATCATCTATGCTTTTATAACCTTGATAATTCTGAACCACCATACTTAAATCTACTTTTTTGCTCTTCTTTATTAAATCTACACATTGCATAAACAACGTTTTTAAATAATTCACTGCTGATTTATCCTCCTCCATCTCTACTTTTGAATATTCATATTTCCTTAAAAATTCCCCTAATAAATCCCGTTCTTTTTCAATCCTTAAAAACTTCTCAAATTTCTCTACCAAATATGAATATAGACATAGGAACCAAAAATGTTCTTCTAATTCCCCTTTGAACTCTCTTAACCTCTCCCTAAATCTCGTATTCACTTTCGTAATAAAATCTCTGTCAAGATTATTGATAAATTCCCATACAAACCCATAATTATCACTTAATTTCTTCAACATCCTTATTATCAATTCATTTTTTTTCTTCTCTTCTTCTTCCATTATCAAAACTAAATACCTTCTTTCTAATCCACCTGCAAACCGATCTACGTTTCTTATCTCCCCTGTTATCAGGAACGAACAATACAGAGAAGGAAACTCCTGAATTGCAGTTTTTCGCCCTCTCAAAGAAACCATATTGTATAGAAGTTTTTCCCTGTCCTTCTCCCCAGACCACATTAGTTCATCAACAAAAATAAAACTTTTTGAAACTGGCAGAACATTCGTGATGAAAGCTTCGGTTGTGTTCGGAAAATATAAGAATTCAGAAGGATTTCGCCATAAAGAATTCACCAACATTCCCCGAATAGTTTTTCCTAATCCTCTTCTTCCTAAAAGAATGACATTTGGAGCTATACGTAGTGAATTGTTTTGAAATTCTCTACTTGATACTATTCCCCCCGCTAATGAGACACCTAATAAAATTTTACTCGTTATATCAAGATTTTCAAATTCATTTCTCCATAAATCCCAAAATTCAAAGCTTTTTCCCCTTGTCTCACATTCAATTTCTTTATATCTCGAAAATGATGTAAAATAATCTTTATTCAAAAAATTTTCTTTGAAGTTATTTATTCCTGAATACCGCAAAAGTTCATCTATTTGTCCTGAATTCGCTTTTAGCAAATCTTTTACAAATTGTTTGAACATAGAATAACTTTGTAATTCAAGCAACCACTCTATTTCCTGCGTGTTTTCATCTCTGATTTCTATTACCTTGTCCCACTCACCCGAACGAATTTTCATTCTCACTTCAACATCTTTTAATGATGATATCCTCTCTTCTGCCGAAATTATTTTCTCAATTTTTTCAATAAAAAACGACCTATTTGCAATTGGTATATATTCCTCCTCTTCTCCATTTTTTGCTTTTTTAACCTTTGCCCACCAACCACCACTCATCACATACCCGTCAGGAACAGAGTATTTGAACTTCTCCCCCTTGACTATCCCAAACACCGAATATTTAGTTTTTTTATATATACATTTTTTACAGTCATTAAATTCAGAGGCTAATCTTGCACAAGAAGGATATAATACCCCGTGTTTTTTAATGTAATTCAAAGTGTTTTTTAACTGTATTTCAGGTGGAATAATTTTATTCTTTCTTTCCCCTCTCCATTTCAAGCTCTTTGTTATAAATTCTTCTGCTTTGCTTTTATCTACACTTGACCATAAGGCATAAATAACACTTATCAAATACCATTCTCTATATGTATGTTTTTCCCAATCTTTTTCTAATCTTTGTAATAACGAACAAAATGAAAAGATATTTTGTATATCTTCATTACTAATATCCACTTGAAAAACTCTCATCTCATTGAAAATATCTGATTTCAAAAGTGTATCATCTACTACCCCATCTTCTTCTTCTCTATTTACTATCTGATTTGCCAATTCTTTTACAACGTTTAAAGAATGAAATTTTTCCGAAAGCAAATACCATCTCACCCTTTTTCTCACCTTTTCGTTAATTGTGAAAGGTATCCGTGAATACCAATTTATTATATTTTGTCTATCACTCCCCAACTCCGTAGCTATTTTCAAGTGCAATAAATCAAGCTTGCTTAATAAAAGTGTATCCTTTATCTCCTCTTCACTTGACCAAATCAAGTGAAAACCTCTTCCTGTCTCAACAAGAAAATTCGGAGATATTTCATTTAAAACCCCTCCTTTCTCTCTTATTCGTCTCATTATTTCTTCAAAAGAAACTTTGTCAAAATCAAGCCAAAAAAAATTATGTGTTTCTCTTATCCCTTTTCGTTTCCAGCTATTCTCTTCCCATAAAAACTTATGCAAAGAGATCCGCACGTTTTCTTCTCTCCAATCCCAGTTGTTTCTCCTTACTCCTAATCCTGCTTGCAAGATAGCGTAATCCTCCTCATCTGACCTCAAAAATAATTGCCTCCACAGTTTTAAATCAAGTTCAGCGATTTCAAGTTCGGCAATTTCCGACATCCCCCTTACCTCCTATTTTTTAAGATTTCTTCAAGAGAAAAACCAGAAGGAGCGGGAGAGAGACTTGGATTTAGATTTGTTTCTTTTACCCCTTTTTCTTTTTCAGTCTCTCCCTTTTCCTCGCTCCTTCTGGTAAGGGGGAACTGTGAAGAAAATAAGGTTTTGACAAATTGTGTTAAGAAGAGATTATAAATTTCTTTCACAGATTTTCTGTAAAAAATAATGTATGTTATACAAAAAGTTATTACATTTGTTGATATAATAAGCCAAATCAAAAATAACAACTCTTTCATTTTGTTTGTCCCCCCTTCATATTTTTATTATAATCATCCAAAATGAAAAAGTCAAGTTTTTGAACAAATTTCCTTTTTCTTTTTACCATCTCTTTTCAAATAGAAACCCTTGTATCAACAGAAAATATTTCTTTGTTGTAGCCGAAGCGTCCCATTCTACCTCAACCCTTATTCCTGTTTGCGTTCCCCCTCCTGTCTTCTTTACATCAATCAAGAAAAAATTAAATAAATCATAATCAAACACCCGAATAGGTTCATTTGAAAAATAACTTTTATCAAACCTTGTCAATGTCAAAGTAAATCCCTCTGCCGTTCGTCCCTTTACCTCTATTTTATTTACACCTAATAAATCCAGTCTTAACCTTGTAATGATAAACCGATATTCACCTATTACATCATAAGAATAAGACAATGTATATTCTTTTGCAGTGAAATCTGCTACTGTTTCTTCTACCTTTAATAAATCTCTCTCGCTTAAAGACAAGATATTCCTATTTCTCCACATTTTTTCTTCTTGCCTTTTTTACCTTTTGCTTTTCTTTCTCTCCTTCTGCTCTTTCCGTTTCTGCCGTTTCGGCTTTATCTACTCTCTCTATTACCCCTCCCTCAATTTTCCTTATCCTCCTATCTAAATTCCCTAAAAATCCTACTCCTATTGCTTCCCCATCATTTAATCTCTTTAATCTCACCATCGTTTCGGTATAATATATTTCGAAAATCTCTTCCTCTTCTGGTATTTCTTCTATTTCTCTTAACAATGCCCTGTCTTCAAACTCTATATACATCTTATTTCCAGTTTTACCTACCCACCCAAAACCAAAAGTTATCCTCCAATCACCTTTCGTTTTCCATACACCTATTAAGTATTTGTTCTCCATCATCCCCGTTCTATCCCCTCCTCATTTATTACCCTGATATCTAATTCTCCATCATAAAAAAATCCAAGTTCCTCCCCGTTTTCAGATTTAAATCTCAACATCTTTTCGTTTTCATCATAATAAAATACAAAGAACTGTGAATGATTTTCTACATTACTATCATTTTTTGCGTTTTGCAAATGAAAATAAAGTTTCCCATCTTTCCGTCCTATTTCCCCTACGTTTAACATTACCCTAAAATCCTTTTGTCCCCTAAATTTTATTATCTCAATCATACCTTAAATTTTCATTCTCTCTCTAAACTTCATCCATTTTGCAAAAATAATGTATCCCTGATGTGTCATTTCTTAAATAATAATGTAGCCCTGATGTATCCATCCTTGAATAATAATGTATCCCTGATGTATCATTTCTTAAATAATAATGTAGCCCTGATGTATCCATCCTTGAATAATAATGTATCCCTGATGTATCATTTCTTAAATAATAATGTAGCCCTGATGTATCCATCCTTGAATAATAATGTATCCCTATCTCATCAAATTTATGGAAGTAATGATTTCCTGCCGATGGTGGCGGTTCTACTGGAATGTAAATTTCTCCTATTACTTTTACATTTCCTATCCCCTTTTCAAAAAACCATCGCATTATTTACCCTTCTACCCAAAAATAATCTATATTCCCTACCACTCCCCCAGAACCAACCGTGCCCCCAAAGAGTGTATAAAAAAAACCTACTCGCCCTGAATTAAAACTACTATCTGTCAAGTTATAAGTTCTTACCGAAACCTTCGTTGAGCTATCAGTCCATTTGTAAAACTTTGCTATAAGAGTAGCACCATCTCTTTCAATCTCTATCGTCCAGAAATATGTATGAACGGTTGAAAAACTCCCCTCATTAGTAATACCTAAATTTGATACTGTCCCATTTACCACTCTCCTTACAATAGTATAAAAATCTGCATCCCACTTTATAATCTCGGCAACATACCCATTTCGAGTGGGAATATAACCTCCTGCTATATCGTGGTTTTGTGTTTGAAAAAACACTCCTATATTACATCGTGGCATTGATGTCCGTATCCATCCTGATATACCAATCTTAACTTTACTTCCCACAAGGAAAGGAGTTGAAGAATATGGAGCATCCGCAAAAACCCATTGAACCATATTATTATCCCCACCATCTACCGTCAAATACCAACTTCTTGTCCCAGATGAACTGTCCGAATATTTGCTATCCACTATGTAATTTGAACTATCCAACTGTATCCAATACCCCGTATTCGTTGATGACCTCACAATGTAAAAATTCCTTGCAAATATCTCTATGGAAGGCATATTTAATAAAATTTAAATTTTCCTATATTATTTTCCTTTTTCGGTAAATTTCTATAATATAATAATATGAAATATTTTGTTTCAGACAAAAATATGTTTGCAATCGTGAATTTTTTCAAGGAAAAGAATATCCTCGTTTCTCTTAATGACCCCGCTTTTAAAATAGCTCAATTCAAAAATTGGAACGTAGAACGAATTTCTTATACCTCCCCTATTGTTCTAAATCAAAGATTAAAAGAGAAAGAAAAAGAGAAAGAAAAAAAAGAAGGGAAAAATGAAAAAGAAGAAGAAAACAATCAAGTTCAAAATTCCCCACCCCTTAAATCCTCTACTCTCATCACATACACAAGAAAAAATAGATATAAAACAGATAAAGAAGAAAAAAGTTTCTATGAACTCCCCGAACATTCTTTTTCCGATGAAAATCTTTATTTTTGGGATGGAACTCATCACATCGAACTTAACTTAAATTTACGCTTAAAAAATATAGAAGTTTTCGGTGGTCATCCTATTTGCGAAATCCTTGAAAATGATAGACTTTTGACAAAACAAGTTTTCCAAAAATTAAATATACCTACCCCCCCCTTCGAAGTCGCTTTCTCTATTGATGAAGCTATACAGATTTTGAAAAAATCTCCTTTCGAAAAGGCAGTTCTCAAAATCTCTACTGTCTCTTCTTCATCCCCTATCGCAACATCTATCGCTCCTCCGCAAGAACTTGCCTCATTACTCGAAGAAAATAAAGCTCTATTTGAAAAAGCTAAAAATTTTATCATTGAAAAATTTATAGAAGGGAAGGAAATTTCTTGTGAAAGATACACTTGGAAGAAACAGACAGGATTTTTCAACTTTACAATAGAAGCAAAGAAATTCCTTGCAGGAAATTTGGGAGTAAATACAGGTTGCCAATTCAATCTCGTCTTCCCTGATAGTTTGATTGATAAAATCGCTTCCCTTACAAAAAATAAAAAAGAATTTCAAAAAGTTCTATATCATATAAAAGAACAACTTGAAAAAACAAAAGATATAGAAGCCGAAATCCTTGATATCAACTTCATCATCGACAAAGATTTTAATATCTATGCTCTCGAATTTACCCCCCGAATTGGATATCTCGGCACACTCTCTTATGCTAAAATACTAAAAGATGAAAACTTCTACTGGGATTATATCCCCGATTATCTCGAAGCAAATTTCAATCCTAAACTCAACTTGATAGCCTTCGGTATCCTGCTAACCCTACCCCCTTATCCTTATACCCAAATCGTTAAAGACCCCCAACTCTCACCAAAAGATTTATACGTTGAAATCCAAAATTTTGAAGAGACAAGAGAAAAAATAAATATTGAAATCGCCCCAGAAGGTATAGAATATGATGAAGATGATAAATGCTTCTATTCAATTTCCGATCATCTCACATCCGTTCATTCCACAACTACCATTGATAATATCTCTAAACTTTTTTCTTCTACATATTCATTTATAAAAGATAATATTCACGCTCCCAACCTTCAATATCGTTCCGATGCTGAAAACTTCTTCGTAGAATACTTTAAATCTTTTTAATCTTTTCGCACTATATTTCTATATATGAGATGTGATACCTGTTCGAAAAAGACTAATGAAAATTTTTTGAAACCATTTACACATAAAGAGAAAAATAATGAATATATTATTTTTATATGCGGAAATTGTTTCAGAAAATTCTTTCCCTCTTCTCTAAAAAAAACAACCCATCCCCACTTAACCCGTCATACCCTCCTAAATTCAATCCATTTCTTGACAAAAAAGATAAAGAAATTTCTGAAATCATTGATTTCATCATCTTCTTTTTTGTCTTCTTGTCCTTTATCTCTATTCCTGCACTAATCTTTTCCATTCTCATCACAATAATGTTCCACTGCTAATCATATTTCCAGATGTATTCTATATCAACTTTTAACTTTTTCCTCATCTCCTCTATCTGTTTGGCTTTATTCTTTTCATATCTTAAACTTAATTGTAAAAACTTAACCTTTCCCCCTCTTACACATATCAAATCCGCGAACCCGTGAGAACCCGCAGTTCTCAACACTACCCACCCTTCTTTTTCGAGCTTTTTCTTTACCTCATATTCAAATCGTCTTCCACGCAAATAATTACTTCTTTTTCTGATTTTATTTCTGTTCTTCTTTTCCTTTCCCCCCATCTATATTCCAAAAAACTTCAAAATTATCCTGACTACCTTTCCTATTACCTTGACTGTTTTACTATTATTTGTTATATGTTTTATTACCTCATCGGCTCGCTTTAAAAACACTTCCCCTTGTGTATTCTTTTGAATATAATTGACCACCTCTGTAAATCTTTTCACATCTTCTTTAACTTCTTCTTTTGTTATCTTGAACCTCCTTAACTGCTCATCTAATAACTCCATAAACCTTTCAAATTTTTCATCTCCTTTCTTTCCCGTCCTTTCTCCCCATTTTTCAACTAATATATAATAAATTAACCCTACCTCTTTTAAAATATCTTTCACTTTTGACTTCTTTTCCTCTGCTAAAATTTTGAATACTAATTCTAAAAATACTCTTACTAAATCTGACCTACCCGCCAACCAAAAAATTAGCTTTTCATACCCCTTGACCTTTACTAATACTAAATGCCCAAAAACTACTACCGCTACCCAAAACTCTGTGCTATCTAATATCTCTTTTACTGCTTCCATCTTCCTTACCTCCTCATCATATTTTAGCATTCAGTTTCAAATAAAATTTTAAGCATTTCATCTACTTCTTCTTTTTTCTCCCATTCCTTACCATACCTTTCTTTTAACCTCTTTCTCCTCAACTTATTTTTCATATAACAAAAACAATCAAAATCATCCTTCGCTCCACACCTACATTTTTCATTATCCTTTTCTTCTCTTTCTTCATCAAATATTGACTTTCTACCCATATTCCATTCTATTTACTCATATTTCTTTTTCTTCTTATATTTTTCTGAATTCCCCATCCCAATAAAATTTATATCCCCCGTTTTCCTCAATAAAAAAAACAGGCTTGATATTAAACCAACCAGCGTCATCATATTCTATCACCAGAAAACCCTTTTGAGATAAGTCTATATATTCATAAGGAGTAGGCATTCTCTTTACATCAAACATACAACCATTCACAAATCCCATCTTCCAAGCTTTATCCATTTCTTTTAGAACATAAGAATTAAACCTGTGAAAATGACCACATACAAAACTCCTTTGCAACCACCTTAACATATTCAACGCAATATGAACTACCTGACCCGCTACCCTCTTTTCGTGCCCGTGCAGATGATATAACTTCCCAACTTTTTGAACTCCTCGCTTATACTCTATACTATACCTTTTTAAATTCAAAAGCTTCTCTATACTCAAATCATATTTGAAAAGCGGAGCCAACGCAGAAGCTCTCTTCAAAATGTATTTGATTAACCTCTCCTCGTGATTACCCTCCTGCCACACAACCTTCCCCTGAAAAACTTTCCTTAACTTCTGAAAAAATCTCTCCACCGCTCTTAACTCCCCAAGAAAATCCGCTTCGGTAATGTCTATTACCCAAGAGGATACCGCATAAAAATCTATCAAATCCCCTCCTATCCACACCATATTAACTTTTTTTCTCTCTTCTTTCAACAACTCAAAGAAAACCTCAACCGATTTCGGATCGTGATAAGGAATATGAATATCTGAAATGAAAAACTCCCGCAATACTATCTTTCCATTATTCCTCCCCACTCTCAATATTTATCTTAATTTTCTCTTTCTAAATTTTCAACTTTTTGTTTCATCCTTGCTAATTTTTTCTATATGAAACTAACTAAAAACTTTTCCCTCGATGAATTTCTCACATCACAACATATGAAAAAAGAAGAAATCGAAAAGTTCCTTACAGATGAAATCAAAGAAAACATCTTTTTGCTCGCTCTCGAACTACAAAAAATCCGAGATTATATTCAAAGCCCCCTCATAATCACATCAGGTTTCAGACCTCCTCCACTTAACGAAAAAATCGGAGGCTCCCCTAACTCTCTACATATAAAAGGCAAAGCCTGCGACTTTACATTTAAAACTAAAAATCCCTCTCAACACCTAAATAAACTTGCACAACTTATTGAAGAAGATAAACTAAATTTCGGAGAACTCATAATTTACCTTACCCCCCAACTTGAATTTTCCAGAATTCATATCTCTATACCATCTCTTTCACCTTTCAAACTTAAATATATCCTTCTATCAGTAGAAAAAACCAAAGCTTATACCCCCATCACTACAAATTTCTTGAAAAACTTTGAAAATGAAAGGAAAAAATGTCTGAAAACTTAAAAACATTAAATTATTTAAGGAATGAACTTTAAAAGAAAAATAGATATGGAAAAAGAAGCAGTAGAAGAGATAAAACCACAAAAAAAGAAAAAGAAAGATTTATTAGAAGAAAACAGGGAAAAATGGTTTTGGCTACGTGATGAATTGCTAAATAGAATACAAAACTTTGACTTCAATTCTATTACCTCATTCAAAATCGCTAATGAAATAATAACCGCAATTGATAAAGCCCTCCGTGAAGCAGATAAAGCATCCATTTCTTTAAACTTTGTTAAAAATGTTTTTACAGATGGAGAAAATACATACGAATTAAAAGCTCTCCCAGATGGTTCCCTTACCCTTAACCCCTTCATCGAAAAAACCCAAGAAACTATTAAAGAAACAATAAAAGTAAAGGAGAAAGAAGAATGCTAAATCTATCAAAAGAAGAAATCAAACTCCTTATCATCCTAATTTCCTTTTCCATAACACTAATCCTTTCCTATTTTACACTAATTAAAGACAATATAAAAAGAATTCAAGAACAAATAAATATCATACTTATAAGATTAGAAAGAATTGAAGCTAACCTTTCCCCCCGCTTGAAACCCCTTAACCTTAAACAAAAGAAAAAACAAAAAATAAAAAAAGATACTTAATTGTTTTTTTATTTTATTTTATTTTATTTTTAAATATGATTAAATTAACACAAAAACAAGTTTTAGCTATACAACAATTTTTTACTTCTACTAAAAGATATTTTTTAATAGTCGGTGGAAGAAATAGCGGGAAAACTTTTGTTTCATCTTATATTACATATCTTATTTCTCGAACTATCCCTGCCTCAATCTTGATTGCACGAGAGACACAGAGAGAAACTGAAAATACAATGCTACAAAACCTAAAACGTTTTTTCACTCCACAAGAACTTGAATACTTCTCAAAAACGCTGAACGTAAAAAACAACAGATTTTATATGCCCTCTGGTGCTTGTATTTATTTCTTTTCAGCTAACAAAAAAGAAGAACACTTCCAGAAAGTTCGTTCGTATGAATATAATTTCGTCTGGATAGATGAAGCTTCCCAAATTGATTTTGAAGCTTTCGAAGAAATCGACTGGCAAGTCAGATTGATAAAACCTAACTTTCGTAAAATACTTTTGACATCAAACCCCGTTGATGAAACACACTGGCTTTATCAATTCTTTGAAAAAGAAAAGAAAGGAGAATATATAAGATTTTCCACATTTGATAACGCAGAAAACCTCGCACCAGATTACATAGAAATGATACGCTCCAAACCTCAAAAACTTCAACAAATTATGGTAGATGGATACTGGGGCGAATACAAAGAAAGCAAAATTTACTACTTTACAGAAAAAAACATAATCCCTTATGAGATAGTTTTAAGAGATTTCCCCCCTTTTGAATATGCACAACAAAACAGAATTTATGCTTCGATTGATTTCGGAATAAAAAATACCGCAATAGTATTTGCATTAAGAACTTTTACAGATAACATTATTATCTTTGAAGAATTCTTTTTCAAAGATAAACCCTTGCTACAAATCATAGATGAAGTTGAAAGAACAATGTATCAAAAATATAAAATCAACATAAAAAAAGCGAAATGGTGCGGAGATATTGCAGGTAAGCAAAGAAACCTACAAGGCGTTTCTGCTTTCTCTCTCCTACCTTTCCCAGTTTTAGCAGAAAAAATAGATATAAACGCTTCAATTGAAAAAGAAAACCTCGCTTTAACGAAAGAAAGAAATAAAATGCCTATATTACTTATCGCTTCCAACTGTATCTTATCAAAAAAATCTTTTTTCGAAGCTTATTTCACAGAAGAAGATAAACTTATAAAAGAAGACCCCTACGAACACATCAAAGATGCCATAAGGTATTTAGTCTGGCACTTTTGCCCGCTTGACCCTCCACCGCATATTTCCCTGATTAATCTAAAAAGTAAAAAGATTAACCTTCCTAACCTTAAACGAAATCCCAAGCTTTTACATTAAATAAATCTTAAATTTTCTCCTGATGAAATTCAAAGTCAAATTCAAAAGAATGAAAAATTTATACGGCCTCTGCGACCCCCTCGAAAAAACCATATTTATCTCAACTGCCAAAAACAGAACAATCAATGACTATATAGATACCTTCATCCACGAAACCCTCCACGCTACATTTCCAAATTTAACAGAAGAAAAAGTTT